>Ga0182013_10000393_pt1 | contig 60958 bp, 45 predicted proteins | sample 612S2MmetaG_FD_120487 | JGI IMG/M metagenome (GOLD analysis project Ga0182013, IMG submission 120487) | Permafrost microbial communities from Stordalen Mire, Sweden - 612S2M metaG | ecosystem: Environmental > Terrestrial > Soil > Wetlands > Permafrost | place: Sweden: Stordalen | collected...
ATCGACCGGGGTTTATTGGATTCCACCCTACGAAATCCTGGAAGAGGCGGGCATACGTGTTTGCCTGGTCAACGCGCACCATGTGCGCAACGTGCCTGGACGCAAATCGGACGTGAGCGATTGACAGTGGCTGCAATAATCCCGAACGCAGTGAAGGATCCGCGGCTGCATCTCGTGATTTCCGAACAGGCGGCGATACTCCCGGAACGACGTAATGCTGCGGCGCCGCGCATCACTTTCACCGGGTTTACCTTTGGTGCCAGCGCCATTCTTTCTCTGCTCGGATCCTCCGCTACATGGGTCAACAGATTTCCTCTCCCCTAGACGTCTCCGCAAGGGGCACCATCAAAGCGTCGGAAGTATACCGCCAACGCAAATACAGCCCGAAATATGAAACGAACACAATAAATCTGACGACTTGAATAGACCCCCGGGCAAACGTTGAGAGGTCCAGCGGACAAACGTGGCTTACTGTCTCTCCGGGACCAACCATTGCCTGCTCTTTGTATAACTCGCGGAGTGGAACCAATCTGCAATCTTCCCGAACCAAGGGCGTCTCGGCAGCGGTTTTGTACAGATGCACTAGCCCACGGGAATCGCCGTGATGTTTTGTGTTGCTAACGTCTAATCTGGAAGCGGCTTCCACTAGGGTCAGCCTTTCGCTGGAAATGATCAACGCGGCAAAGCTTATTTGTTTTGATGTGAACGCAGAGTTGGTCACGGAAACCTTGGCGACCGCAGAATTGGCGTTGAAATTGCTGATCGCGATGTCCAGTTTCAGGTAGGAACGCAGCGCACTCCAGACATTCCACGAGAATGAGAATATCCCGAGAATAGCGCCGATCAACTTCAACGCATCGCTTGCGCTAGGCATTTGGCTTTCGACCTAGCCGCAAAATCGATCGACGCGTTAAGCTCCACAGTAGGGAAAGCACAGAGAGAAAGACTGGAATCAGCAAAACCAAGCCCCAAACGAGCAGAGTCGTCGTGTGGGGGTTGCTATGAAACGGAGGGAAAAAAGCTTTTGCAATTAGCAAAATTCCAATAACGGTAGACAGGCCGGCGACGACGACCGCCAGGACAATAGCAAATAGTCCTCCGAGATTACCTCCGCCTGACATGCAGTTTTCCTTTCACGCACGGAGAATTCGCCAAGTCCGGTGCCCCAAGTTATATCACAGAGGAAAAGTATATTTTCGAGGCTTCAAGAGCCTCGCGATCGCGCCACGGCCGTTGGCGGCACAGCGTCCATCAAACTTAGCCCACCTTGCCGTCCTTATCGGACAAGTGAGCCGCTTTGCCACTACCAGAAGCTGAGGATCGAGCGATCAAACAGTTGCCGTGGCGGAGCCCGTGTCCCTCAGACTCGAGCCACCCGCCCAATGGAGCCGATACGGTCCGGCTCCCTTTCATCGCTGTTTGATGGCGACTTCCAACGGGCGCACCCCGCCGATACGCCAGGCATTCTGGACGGCATTCATTGGGAGGTTTAATCTGTCCCTCATGAAGCCAAAGGGAAGAATTGTTGCGTTGGGAGCGGTGTTTCTGCTGGGGGCGTCTCTGGGTCTTGCGCAGACGCAGAGTGGAGTCGATCAAGGGAATGAAATTACGCAGCATCTCGAAAAGGCGCAGAGTTACGTGCGCCAGAAGCGTCCCGACCTGGCAATTCTGGAGTTGCAGGCAGCAGCGGCAATCGACCCTGGGAATGAAGCCGTCCAATCCAACCTCGGAGTGCTGTTGTACTTTCAAGGCAAAACGGCCGAAGCCATTCCCCACTTGCGTATTGCCCTTGAGAAGAAGCCCTCGGCCATGATTCAGGGCCTGCTCGGTGTCGCCGAACTGACGAGCCCGGATCTCGCGCAGGCGCGCAAGGATCTGACCGCAGCCTTTCCCTCGATCGAGGCCCCCGATTTCAAACTCCAGGTCGGTCTGGACCTGGTAACCCTGTATGCGCAAAGCGACGACCTGGATCAGGCGGCGGCCGTATTGTCGCAGTTAAAAAAGTTGTATCCCAGTAATCCCGACGTTCTCTACGCGGCTTATCGCACCTATGCGGCTCTTTCCACCGGAGCAGGGTTTTCCCTTTCGCTGGCCGCCCCGAATTCCGCGCAGATGCACCAGTTGCTGGCGCACGAAGAGATCAGGGAAGGCGACACCAACCGCGCCATCGCGGAGCTTCGCAAGGCGATTGCGATCGATCCGCGGCTGCCGGATGTTCATTACGACCTGGCCGAGGTGTTGAGGGCCTCGCCCGACGCGACCATCAAGAAAGAAGCGATTGCGGAGTATTCCATCGCCTTGAAGCAAAATCCTCGCGACGAGAAATCGGTTTTGAGCCTGGCGGATATCGCCTATCAGCAAAACGATACCGAGAATGCGTTTCGACTTTACTCGAAGGCGGTGGAGTTGGCGCCCACCGACGCGGTTGCAAAAATGGGACTGGCCAAGATCCTGAGGGCCAGGAACGAAGACGATAAAGCTGTGCCGCTGCTCGAAGATGTGGTGCGGCTGGACCCGACCATTCTCAACGCACACTATCTGCTGGGGGTGCTCTATCGAAAGATGGGGCGCGCGGAAGACGCTCAGCGTCAAGTGGCGCTTTACAAGCAATACAAGGACCTGAAAGACAACCTCCGCGTCCTCTATAAGGGTCTGCTCGTTCAGCCAGAAGAAATCAGCGCCAACGATGAGGTCGAAAAATGACCCCGGCTCACGAAGCCTTTCCCACGCTTTACATCCCGCCTTCCCCCCTGCCACACTGAACTGTGGACACCCAGACAGTCGTAATCCTCGATTTCGGATCGCAGTACACCCAGCTCATCGCCCGCCGCATCCGCGAGCTCAATGTCTTCTCCGTCGTGCTTCCCTGCACCGCCCCGCTGAGCGAGATCCGGGCCCTCCATCCCATTGGCATTGTGCTCTCCGGCGGCCCCTCCTCGGTCTACGACGCCGACGCCCCCAAAGCCGATCCGGCCGTGCTTTCGCTCGGCATTCCCACCCTCGGCATCTGCTACGGCCTGCACTTCATCGTCCATCACCTGGGCGGCAGGGTCCGCTCCGGCGTAAAGCGTGAATACGGCCACGCCGAAGTCTCCATTGAAGACCGCTCAACGCAGTTGTTCGCCAACCTGCCGCCATCCATTCACGTCTGGATGAGCCACGGCGACGAAGCCGAGCAGCTCCCCGCCGGCTTCCGCCGCATCGCCATCAGTGAAAGCGCCCTCGCCGGCATCGCCAACGAAGAGCGCCGCATCTGGGCCGTCCAATTCCATCCCGAAGTCCACCACACACCGCTTGGGCCCCAACTGATCAGGAATTTCGTCTTCGACATCTGTGCCGCCCGCGGCGACTGGACCCCTGCCCACTTCATCGAGTCGACCGTCGCTTCCATCCGCGAGAAGGTCGGCCCCGGCCACGTCATCTGCGGACTCTCCGGCGGCGTTGATTCCTCGGTCGCGGCCATGCTGGTCCACAAGGCCATCGGCTCGCAGCTTACCTGCATCTTCGTCAACAACGGCGTGCTGCGCAAAAACGAATTTCAAAACGTGCAGAAAAACCTCCGCGACAAACTCGGCCTGAACATCGTAGCCGTCAACGCCAGCGCCCGCTTCCTTGAAAAGCTGGCCGGCGTCACCGACCCCGAGATCAAGCGCAAGCGCATCGGCGCCGAGTTCATCGCCGTCTTTGACGACGAAGCCGCGCGCATCGCCAAGGAAACCGGCGGTGTCGACTGGCTGGTCCAGGGCACGCTCTATCCCGACGTCATCGAGTCCTGCAGCGTCCGCGGCCCCAGCCAGACCATCAAGAGCCATCACAACGTGGGCGGCCTGCCCGAGTTCATGAAGCTCAAGCTCATCGAGCCCCTGCGCGACCTCTTCAAAGACGAAGTCCGCCGCATCGGCCGCGACCTCGGCATGCCGGAAGAGATCCTCGGCCGCCAGCCCTTCCCCGGCCCCGGCCTGGCCGTCCGCATCCTCGGCGAAGTGACCCCCGAGCGCGTGGCCCTGCTCCAGGAGGCCGATGAAATCGTGGTTGCTGAAATCAAGGCCGCCGGCCTCTACAACAAAATCTGGCAGAGCTTCGCCGTGCTGCTGCCGGTGATGAGCGTCGGCGTCATGGGCGACCAGCGCACCTACGCCTACACCGCCGGCGTGCGCGCCGTGCATTCCGAAGACGGCATGACCGCCGACTGGGTCGAGCTGCCCGCCGAGATCCTCAAGCGCATCTCCAACCGCATCGTGAACGAAATCCGCGGCATCAACCGCGTCGTCTACGACATCACCTCCAAGCCCCCCGGCACCATCGAATGGGAGTAATTTGCCATTAAGGCAGCCGCGCCTGCGGCGCTATTCGTGCTGAAACCCGCACAGTCCGTCCACCTGCGACCGCGTGTCAGGGCGGGCTACACCTGAGAGTTGCCGGGATACAATGAATCTGCCATAATCCACGAAGGGTGGCAGATCATGACAGAAACGGTAATCCTGGGCGAGAGTGGCAGAATCGTATTGCCTGCATCCATTCGCAAGGAATTTGGCATAACGCCGGGTGAGCGGCTTACCGTCATCGCGGACGATGGAGAGATTCGAATATTTAGCCGCAAAATGATTCTGGACAAGGTTCGGGCGCGGATTCTGGAAAAGCGCGGGACGCTAAAGGGAATTCTCGACGAATTCATCGAGGAACGGCACGAACAGGCCAGGCGCGAGGCCGAAGGTGAGTAGGATCGTGCTCGATGCAAGCGCCGTTTTGGCCATGATCTTCAAGGAGCCGGGCGGAGATCGGGTGGAGGCGGCGCTCGATGCCGCGAGCCAGGGGAAAGACACTGAGATCGGGATCAGTTCAGTGAACTGGTGTGAGGTGCTGACCAAACTCCAACGAAGTCCTGCTTCTCTTACTCCCGAGGAACTTGCGGGGATTTTGAGCGGGGTCGAGTTGGTTCCATTCGAGCGAAGCGGCGCCGAGTGGGCGGCGCAACTGAATTTGTTGGCCCCGTTTATCTCGCTTGGAGACCGCGCCTGTCTTGCGCTCGCATCGGCTCGCAAGGCCGCTGCCTGGACCACGGACAAAACCTGGATACGAGTCAAGGCAGGCGTTCCCATCGAAGTTCTGCGCTAATATGCGGACATAGGCAAGAGGTCAACCATGAAGAACCCGGCTTTGAGGCCGCTCACGCGGGAAGAAGAGAAACTACTTCGCTGGATTTTGGAGAACTGGCCGGACGAGGCAAAGTCATTCCTACCTCAGATCGAAGGAATACGGGCGGAAAACTCATGTAGCTGTGGCTGCCCATCAATCTCGCTCGCGGTTTCAGATGGCGTTCCAACAGCAATCGCCGGGAAAGATCGCATAGTTGTCGACCTTTCAGGACAAACATCCGAGGGATTCAGCGTTGGCGTTCTTCTGTTTCAGGATGATGGCAAGTTGAGCGAACTGGAAATATATCCATTCGACGACGAGGGCACATTTGGTCTCCCCACAATCGAGAGCCTGTCGCCCTTTGAAGTGGGCAAGCCCATTTCCTCCTGACCCCAGTCGCCGACCCGTGCTATCTACCGTCCGCCCGCCGCCTTGGCGAAATGAAAAACGCAATTCACTTGATGCTTAGCGGCATCCGGCTTCACGTCATACGTCGTGATGACGGTTTGCATCCACTTCGCCAGCGCCTTGTCTTTCTTCTGCGCCAATGCCGCGAACCCTGAGACATAGCTCTCGTCGAACGCGCCGCCCGGAGCGAGCTTCCAGGCGCTTTTGAGTTTCAGGGCCATGGCCTGGGGCGCGCCGTCGAACTCGACCTCGCCCATCTGGTAAGGCGGACCGGCATCGATAACGACGCTGTAGTTCACAATGTGCGCGGACTCGTTGAAGGCCGGGCGCGTCGAGACGGAGCAGTCCATATAGCCCCGCGCATGATAGGCGTCGCGCACAGCCAGCAGATACAGGTCGAGCGGCCTTCCCGAACCGGCCGGATATTTCGACAACACCTTCTGAACCTCCGCCCGCGGAACCGTTGCGTCCGCCGGATAGTCAATCGTGCCGAGCTTGTAGATTCCCCCCTCGCGGATCGCGATCTTGAACGGTATATCGATGGCCTGGTCCGACACGACGGGCGGGTCGACTTCAGTCACTTCGACTTGGACGGCCGCATAGCCCTGGTCCTGATACAGGTTCTCGAAGGCATGCTGCAAACCTACGCTCGTGTTCTCCGTATCGAACGCGTTTCCGGTCTGCCCGCTCGCCAAGCCATCGGCCTTGGCTTGCATCGCGGCCGAGACGCCGGCGAGTTGAATCTGGCCGATGCGCACCGCCGGCGAAGCGATCGTGAAATTCATGGCCGTGATCTTTTTCGGGCCCAGCCCACTGGTCGGAGCGGCCTTCACCGACGCCTTGACGCCTTCGGCAGCCAGCATCTCTTCCAATGCCTGCCGGATGCCTTCGAGCATGGAGCCATTGGCCGGCACCAGCCCGTGGTAGAGCGGGAAGCGCGCGTGAAGCTTGGCGTCGAGCTCCTTGCCGGGCTTGAGGGGGAGATTATCGAGGTGGACAGGAAACAGCTGCGCGGCTGGCGTCAACGTAAACACCAGGCCTTTGCTGTTGCTAGTAAATTTGACCACCGCGAACATGCCCGTGTCGTTGAGCTGCTTAGCGCGAGCCCTCACCTCGGCGGCGCTCGGGCGCGTGTTCGGCGTGAGCCCCGCAGCCGCAAGCAACTCCTCCTGCGAGTATTGCGGCGCGCCTTGAAAGACGATTGCGGAGGACGAAGCCTTCTTTGGAGTGGTCGAGGCCTTCTTTTGCGCAAACGTGGGAAGAGCGCAGAGAAGGAAAGCGGCAATCAGCGCAGCCGGTTTATTCATGCTCCGCCAAGATTAACAAATCGCGGACGGTGGGAACTGTGCGATTTGAGCCTGTTCAATCAGCCCGTTGCGCCGGTCCGCAGCGCCGCTACATCCCGGCTGAGCGCATCCAACCGCGCGATCAGCTCAGCATGCCCCTTATCGGCTGCCGAAGGCTCCACTGCCTCCACATAAAACGTGCCGTTCGGCTCCAGCTCGCATTTGTGGACCTGGTGGAAGCCTTCGAACCCCTGCTTGTGAATCACTTGTAGCAGTTCCTCGCGGGTCAGCGACTCCCGCGCCAGCGCCTTCAGGTCGATCTGCCCATCGCGAATCAGCACAGTGGCCCGTCCCTCCATGGCCCTTGTCAGTCGCGGAGACTGGTAGAGCACGCGCACCACCAGCCAGTTGATGGCCAGCAGCCCGAACGCGCCAATCACTCCTCCCGTCACCGAGTTATCGTCGCCGATGATCGCGTTCTGAACCGTGTTCGAGAGCGACAGCAGCACCACCAGGTCAAATGGATTGAGCTGCGCCAGTTCCCGCTTGCCAAACAACCGCAGCAGCACCACCAGGACAAGGTAAACAATCACCGGACGCAGCAGCTTCTCGGCAATGGGAAGCGGCATCTGAAACATGTGTTCGAACAGCAGCGAATGGTCCATGGAAACGAGAATACCCCGAGGTCGGCATTTTTCTGAAGACTGGCCGTTCGAGACGGCCTCCCGACACCGTTCGCCGATTTTCTGTTGAATTCCAACCGGCGGAGTGACTGCCGTCATTCGCCCGTCTGATAGAGTGGGATTGCGGGCCACAGCCCAGCCCACGGCGCTGGAAACTCTCATCTCTTCGACAACCCGAAGCACCTGATTCCAGAAGGATAGCGAACCGATCGATGGCAGCTGAATCGCACAACGGGATTGCAGAACTTCCGCCCTTTCGCATGGAACCCCGCTACGACCCCAGGGTTTGGGGATTCGACGACCTCCGCCCCTGGTACAACAAGGTGGCCGAAGGCGACCCGATTGGAGAGGTATGGCTCACCGGCGATGATTCACTGGTCGCCACCGGCCCCTTTGCCGGCAAACGCCTGGATTCCCTGTTTCGCGATGCGCACCAGTCGCTTCTGGGCCCCGCATCTCCCTCAACCGCCTCGCCGCTGCTCATCAAAGTGCTCTTCGCCAAGGAAAAGCTCAGCGTCCAGGTCCATCCCGACGACAAGATGGCCCAGAAGTACGGAGACCCGCGCGGCAAGACCGAGTGCTGGTATGCGCTCGCCGCCGAGCCCCACGCAAAGCTGGCCCTCGGCCTTAAGCCCGGCGTAACCCTGGCCCAGGTGGAGAAAGAGATTCACGCCGGCTCGCTCGAACAGAGCCTCAACGTGATTTCGGTCGAGGCAGGCGACCTGATCTTTGTCGATGCCGGCACGGTGCACGCCATCTGGCCCGGCTCCATCCTGCTTGAAACCCAGCAGAACTGCGATCTCACCTACCGCATGTTCGACTACGGCCGCCCCCGCGAGTTGCATATTGAAAAATCCATTGAAGCCACCCGCCTTGTCACCCGCGCCGGCAAAGTCCGTCCGAAACTGCTCGCCGACCGTACCGTTTTGATCGATGTCGAGTACTTCCGCGTCGAGCGCATTCCCGTCGCCGGAACCCGGACCAGCGAAAGCCTCCGCGGAGCCGGTCCGCGCGGGTTGGCCTGGTTGTTCGCCGCCGATGGAACAGGCCGCATCACCGGAAAAGGCTTCGAACCGGTTGACCTGCCGGCTCGCGCCGTTGTCGGCATTCCGGCCGCATCGCCGGAGTTTGTGCTCGAGGATATCGGTGGCCTCGACCTGATCCGCATCACTCCAAACTGGCCCGGATCACCTCAATGAGCTGGCGGGAATCCGTCGTTGCGTACATCCGCGCCGAGGCCCTCCCTGTCGACAAATTCGGCCATCAGCCGCGCCTTTACGCCCTGGCCAGCCGCCTGGGCGAAGGACTCGATTACGACGACGATGTTGTCTTCGCCGCAGCCTGGTTGCATGACCTGGGCGTCTTTACCGGTCATCGGCCCAAAGACCCGGAAGAGCTGGCCCGCTGGGATCATGTGCCCTACACCATCGCCCGTTCCCGGGAGCTGCTCGCCGGCTGGGGCTTTCCACTCGGCAAACTCGATGCTGTGGCTGAGGCCATCCGCACCCACCAGCCAAACGACAATCCAAAACTCATCGAAGCGATCATTCTTCGCGATGCCGACATGTTGGAGCAGTTGGGCGCTATCGGAGCTTTGCGCGCCCTGGTGAAGGTTGGCCGCGACACTCGGTATACAACTTTCTCGTCAGTTTTGCCGGTTTTGAGGCATTCCGTCGAAAACTTCCCTCGCAAATTAAGTCTCAATAGTGCGAAACTCATAGCAACCCAGCGTGTTGAAGTTCTTAAGGGACTCCTTGCCGCCATTGAGTTCGAGGCGGGTGAATACTTGCTTTAGTTTCTGCGTCCGAAATCTGCATGGCCAGGCCATTTGTGCGTCTGTTCCAGCTTCGTCGTTCAAAAGGAAACAGCGCAGAACTCATTGCCTTGCGAGACTGACTACGTAGGTTGACCCTGAGATGCACACCCTTGCCCCTGGCTGAAAAGCCTCCCGGCAAGTGTGTCCGGCAATTCTAAGAGGAGACGCTGAATGCGTTCTAAGCTGTTCTTCCAGTTGAGTTTGACAGTAATCTTAATCCTTTCGTCAATCCATCCTGCCTTTTCACAAACAGTCCCCTCGGCCTACGAAGGCAGTCTTCCCTTTACCGCAGGAGCAGGCGCGTCAAATTTCAATGTGGATTGGGGAAAGACCCGCATGTACGGTGTCACCCTATGGGGCGATTGGCACCCGGGAACTCTTCCCAATTTTCTCAGGGGCCTGGGTGTCGAGATGGAGGCGCGAGACATCAGCTTCGATCGCAACAAGGATGTCACTCCGAATTTTCGCATGGACACCTTCGGCGGCGGCCTGATCTACACCTGGCACCATTTCAGGTACATCCGTCCCTATGGGAAGGGATTGATCTCTCTGGGAAGCTTCGATTTCAACGACAAGAAAACTAGCAATTTTAACCACAACACGGAACTCGAGTTCTCTCCCGGCCTGGGCCTGGAATTTCGCACTTTGCCGCACTTCTGGGTCCGAGCCGACTACGAATACCAGATCTGGCAGCCAATTTTCGGCAAAACTCCCGACCCTCAAGGCTTTACTTTGGGCGCAGTGTACGACTTCGGTACCTTCCATCGGCGCCTGTAAACGGTGCCGATAGCTCACTAAACAGTGCTCTGCTATACAAAGGCTGCCTGCTGAAGCGATCCGCAGGGCGCCGGCGGTTTGACGCGTAACTTTTTTGTGGCCGCCGGGTTCACATCAATGACAGCTTCAGGCTGGCGGCGTCTAACTGGTTGAGTAGAAAGTTGCGGTTTGGGCCTTCCATTCCACTTTCGAATCCTGGCGCCTCCGGCGGTATCAAAATAATTGAGGCAGAGGAGAAATTGCACATGAACCGCTTACCGGCAAGGAAAAAATTCCCGCAGGCTATGGCATGGGCTGGAATCGCCATGCTCTTCACTGTGGCTGGGTATGCGCAGGACAACGCCCCCGCCGCGCCCGCCGATAACGGGGCAGCGACAGCGCCCGCAGGCGCACGCACAGACGGACAGATCGAAATGGATGTGGTGCAGGCCCTGGACGCTTCGCAGGCCCTCAAAAACGATCTGATCACCGCTGCAACCATCCAGGGTCAGGTCACCCTGTCCGGCACAGTATCAAGCGACGCGTCGAAGCATCTGGCCGAATCGATCGTCAGCCACGTGAACGGCGTTACCAAGGTGAACAACCATCTGCAGGTCGGCAACCCGCAGGACGCGCAGGATGCGCAATCCCCAGCGCAGGACGCCGACGCACAGACCATGGCCGACAACAGCGGCCAGCCTGGCATTGCTCCGCCGCAGCCCGCTCAAGGCCAGCCCCAGGCACAGCAACCGTATCCTCCCCAGGGCCAGGCCCAGGCGCCTTATCCGAACTACCCTCCGCCGCCCCCCAACAGGCCATACCGCCAGGCTCCCTCCTACCAGTTTGCTTCTGGTCCGGTAACCCTTCCTGCAGGGACCTTGTTGCAGGTACGCACTGCCGAACCGGTTGACACCAAAAGGGCAGCCGCCGGCACGCCCCTCCAGTTCACCGTGATTCGCGACGTCACCGCAGGGGGTGTGCTCGCTATTCCGCGCGGCGCTACCCTGCATGGCGTGGTGACCGAGAGCAAGAAGCCCGGCGATCTGGGCGGCAGCGCCGAACTTGGCCTCGCCCTGACCTCGCTCGACCTGGGCGGCCAGAACTACCCGCTCAACTCTGACCTTTTCAAGGTAAAAGGCCCGAATAAGGCCGGACGCACCGTAGGCGATGCCGTTGGCGGCGCGCTTCTGGGCGCAATTATTGGCGGAGCGGTGGGCCGCGGCGGTGGCGCGGCCATCGGAGCCGGAGCCGGCGCGGTAGCCGGAACCGCTGCCTCCGCAGCCACTCCCGGACCGAATGTCTGGATTCCGGCCGAAGCCCTGGTCACCTTCCACCTCAAGGATCCAATCACCGTGGCTCCGGTCAGCCAGCAGGAAGCTGCGCGGCTGGCCCAGGGCCTCTACCCGGGCGGCCCGACCCTCTATCGTCGCCCGTACGGATACGGACCCTACGGATACGCCGCCGGCCCCTATCCCTATCCCTACGGCTATCCCCCGGTCTACTACCGTCCCTACTACATGGTCGGCGGCGCCTACTACTGGCGTTAAGCCAAACCAGTTGAATCACCGCGGGCGCCTCCGGGCGCCCGTTCTTTTTGCGGGCCCTATGGAACCTGTGCGCAACGATGAAAGTGCAATGAATGATAAGGTGATGATGAATGGGTAATGAGGAAAGGGTGCCCCACCCATCGGACGTTTTTGTTTTTGTCCGATGGGTGGGAGACCACAAAGGCCAACCCTGCGACCTCGCCCTTCACACTTCAATTCTGTTTCCCGTCAGACCGCAAATATGATGCCCACGCCCGTCCCGCCAACCCCGAGCCAGCTCCCCCTCCCCGTCGTCTATAATTGCAGAGTCCGCATCGAGCGAGAATTGCGCAGTCAGACGGTGCCTTCGGCAGCTCATCCTGAGTTTCCTGAAAGCGGCCCTGCAGGCGCGTAGAGAGTTGAAGGTTCAAGTCCATCCATGATTCGTTTCCTGCAAACAGACAACCGCCTCGTCAAGGCGCTGCTGGTCGTCATTATCGGAGCTGCCTCCGTTTCAATGGTCGTGTACCTCATCCCCGGACTCACCGGCGCGGGCTCGGTATCCACTGACACCTACGCGGTGGTGTATCCCCACTGGTACAGCCGCTTTCTTTCGACCGGCGTGAGCGTCAGCCAGGCCAAGGTTGAGCAGCTCACCCGTCAGCAGTTGATGCAGCGCAACCCCCAGTATGCCGACAACCCGATGATCGTCAAGTTCTTCGAGAGCCAGGTCGGCCAGCAGCTGGTGCAGCAGGCGGTGTTGCTTGAAGTGGCAGGAAAGCTCGGCATCCACGCCAGTGGCGACGACGTGCGCAAATATCTGCAAACCGGTCCCACCGGCCAGGTGCTGTTTCCCGGCGGCAAATTCATCGGCACCGACGCTTATACCAACATCATCGCCACGCGGCTCAACATGTCGGTTCCCGAGTTCGAAGAAAACATCAAAACAGACATCATCATCCGCCGCCTGCAGGCCATGATCACCGCCCCGGTTTCGGTCAGCGATCAGGAAGTGCGCGAAACCTACCGCAAGCAGAACATCAAGATCAAATTCGAATACGCCGTCATCTCCTCGGAGGACGTGAGCAAGACCATCAATCCCTCTGACAGCGATCTCGAGGCTTTTTTCAAGAAGAACGCCATTCGCTATGCAAACGCTGTTCCTGAAGAGCGCAGGATCACCTACTTCGCCTTCACCCCCAACGATGTCCCGGGCGGCGTTCCGCAGCCCACGCAGCAGCAGATTCAGCAGTACTACACCGCTCACCAGTCGGAGTATTCGGTTCCCCAACAGGCCAAGTCTCGCCACATTCTGATCCAGGTCCCGGCCGGCGCGGACGCTAAGACCGACGCCGCCGCCAAAGCCAAGGCCGAAGATGTTCTCAAGCAGCTTCGCGCCGGCGGAGACTGGAATGCGCTGGCCAAGAAGTACTCTGACGACCCGGGCAGCAAGGATACAGGCGGCGAACTGGGCTTTGCTCAGCCTGGCCGCATGGTGCCCGAGTTTGACAAGGCCATCTTCAACCAGAAGATCGGCGACATTGAAATTGTGAAGAGCCAGTTTGGCTATCACGTCGTACAAGTTGAAGAGCGCCAAACCGCGCACGCCCAGTCGCTCAGTGAGGTGGCGCCCACCATAGCGGCCACGCTGGTACGCGAGGCATCGTCCCAGGCCCAGGAAAATTACGCGCGCAATCTCACCTCCGAGGCCATCAAGAACGGCCTTGAAAAGACCGCCGCGGCCCATCACCTCGAAGCGGTGACCACCCCGCCCGTCGAGAAGTCGGGCGTCATTCCATCGCTGCCCTCGAGCTCTGCGATTCTTGCCAAGGCATTCGACTCCAAGCAGGGCGACCCACCGCAATATGCGCCCACCGGCGAAGGCTACGCAATCTTCCAGGTCACCGGCACGGTGCCCGCCCACGCTCCCTCCTTTGCTGACTGGAAGTCCCACGTCCTCGACGACTACCGCAACGAAAAGCTGCCCGCGCTCGTGAGCCAGAAGACCGCCGAACTGGCCGGCAAGGCGAAGAGTGAAAACGATCTCGCCAAGGCGGCGAAGGAAGTGGGCGCATCGTTCAAGACCAGCGACCTGGTGGGCGAGACCGGCCAGGTGCCCGATGTGGGCCAGCTCAACCAGGTGGCGCCCCAGCTCTTCAGCCTCAACGTAGGCGCCATCAGCGGCCCCATTAGCGCGGAGCGCAACGGCGTTGTCGCCAAGATCGTCGACAAGCAGGAGCCCACCGCCGACGAGATCCAGAAGAACTTCGACCAGACCCGCGATCAGATTCTCGAACAGCGCCGCAGCGAAGCTTTCGGAATCTTCCTCGGCGACATCATGGCCGACTACAAAAAGCACAAGCTCATCCGCGTCAACGTAGCGGCAAACGAGCCGCAATCGCCCACCCCGGGCCGCCAATAGCCGAACCCGACGACATAAAGAGGCCCGTGACCACCCAGGTTGCGGGCCTCTTGCTTTGCCGATAAGCCCCCCGGAAGTCGCTCCAATCAAACTAAAATGCATTGTCATGCTGAGCAGCGAAGCATCTGCGCTTGCTTTTCGAGTTTTTCGCATCGGCTCGTGGGTGTCCCCGATCCCTCGCCTTTTTCAGATAAACAGTCGAAGGAATCTCGTCCGCAACGATTTTCCAAAATAAGCAGTACGTCGCCGACCAGTGTGCAGGATGCTCTGCCCGCGACGGATAACCGTCCCGATTAATTGGTGAGATTCAGATAGATGAGTTGCCCGTTTGTGGTATAGGTGTATTGCTTGGCAGTGTCGCAGGTGGCAGGGGCGGAAGCAGTATTGGGGCTAAGTGTCTGCGTGTAATTACCCCTAAGACCATCATAATACTGAATTTGGAATGTTGGATAGCTGGTCTGGACTGAGCTGAGCTCGTGCGTGTAAACCCATGCTTTGCCAGGATCAACTTCATCCTGTTGCCAGTCGCCTGCTCCCCAGCGGTAGGAATAGGTCACAGGAGCACTCAACGGATTCTGGATGCAGACAGCTGCAACCGCCGTCGATGCAGTAGAGTCGGAAGGAGCTGTCGTGGTTGCCGGTGCTGACGCCGCCGTTAGGACGAGGAGCTGCCCGTTTGAAGCAAACGTATATTGTTTGGCGTCCTCGCAGTTGGCAGACGGAGGAACGTAACCGTTTTCCAGCACATAGTCCTGCGGAGCGCCATCAACGGAACCCCCGCCATACTCGATGTCGAACTGAGGCGGCGTCGGTACTAAGGCATTCAGCTTGTATGTGTGAATCATATCGTAACCGGAATCGACCTTAGTTTGCTTCCATTCGCTTTTCCATATGCTGCCGTAGTCCCAACGATAGGAATAAGACACAGGGCCATTCGTCGTGTTCTGAATGCAGACACCAACGGTCTGCGTTGGTGGAGCATGCTCAGCAGGTGTCGCTGTGGTTGCGGGCGGAGGGCTTGGGGAAGGCGTTGGATCGTATGCAGGGCTACTGGCTGTAGCCGGGGGTTGGGAAGCTTTTGACTTCTGATATTCCTCGTTAAATTTCTCTACAAGCGTCCCGACAACCGCCACAGTAAAAAATGGGGGAATAGCTCCGTTATGGTCCAGGACATTGTAGTGTTCGATGTTGCCGGAGCGAATGGCGATGGCGAGCTTTAGCCATAAATCGCTTTGATCAAAGCCACTCAGCCCGGAGATCTTCACGACTAAGTCATAACCACCGTCAGCGTCCTTTTCGGGCCATTCCATGTGCCAGTCCTTGTAGGTCGCCGTCGGCCATGCCAGACTGTAAATAAATTTCGCGATGGAATCGGTGAAGCCGAGGTTGTTTTGCTGCGTATCATCAGAGCTTGTCTGAGCGACGGTCGAGACACTCAGAGTCAACGCCAGCACCACCATGAGCGGCGCTTTCCCCAGCCTGCGAAAGCGGAAGGCAGTTTCCATCATATGTTCAGAAAAGGGTATAGGAAGCCCTGAGAGAAAAATTGAGTCTATTATCGAACATTCGCACGCGTCAATGTAATTTTCCAAAGAGGCGCGACTTCGCAAGATGCCCCTTACCAGATTCCGTCAGCACTAAATGCCCTCCTCATTTGCCGAAAATTACCCCGCTAAAGCGCATCATGATCCTATGGCCAGCCAAGCCCAATCCGCGCCCACACCCGTTTTCAAGAGACCCCTCCCAGGCCGTGTTCGAGGCGAATGGCTCGAATTTTTGGGGACCCCCCACCCCCCTCCCCCCACTTAAGTGCCCTATTCGGGACCGTCACCCGAGTGAAGTGCAATAAAATCAATATCTTAACGCTCGAAACCCAGTGACCAGGGAGTAAACACAAACCCATTTTTCTGTTGATTTTTGGCCGTTTTTCGTCGCTTCAAGTGCAAAATAGGCCCCTTCCGAGGCAAAATGTCGCCGAAATTTTTAGCTCCACGTCCTCGCGGAAGGTTCCGTCACGGGGAGTGCGCACCGGAGAGCCGCAACCCGGCGGATGCGCCGCCCCTCGGTCCAGGGGCTCTACCCCGGCTCCGGCCAACGCAGATGCCGGCGGAGGAACTCGAAGGTGCCCACTCCATGAATGGTGTGGGGCCCGTTGAAAAACTCGATCCGCGTTTCGGCGCCGAGATTCAGCTTGTCGTAAAACTCGCGCACGAAGGCATATTCGAAGGCGACCTGCTGATCGATGCTCACCGGGTCGTCGTGGCCGCGTTCGACCATGAAAGGCCGCGGCGCCATCAGGTCGGCCAGGTCTGAATAGTTGAGAACGTTGGCGAAGTTGAATTCGTACATGTCGTATTCCTTGGTCAACATGTAGCTCTGCGGCGCAAGGACATTGGTCGTCTTCCAGACCCACTCGTTGAAGTCGCCCGCGCAAATCGAAAGAGCGTATTGATCGAGCAGAGGCGGCACGCGGACGGCTGTTTTGCCGCCATAAGAGAGTCCGTAAAAGCCAATGCGCCGTGGATCGACAAACGGAAGGCTGGCAAGCCAGTTCAGGGTTTGCTCATGCTGGCCCAGAATGAAGGAAAACAGCGCCAGCTTGAGGGGATGGCCGATGCGTTGAAGAATGCGAAATCGGTCGTCGCCGATGTAGGGGTTTTGCGGGGCGTACACCACAAACCCTCCGTTGGCCAGGCTGGCTCCGAAATGGTGGTAAAAATGGTCGTCGATCTTCGCATCCGCGATGTCGGCGGGGCGCCCCTCCAGTCCGTGCTGGCAGACCACAACTGGCCGCCGCTCACCCGTCCGCAGGTTTGTAGGGACCAGCAGGATTCCGTACGCGAACAGATCCGGCCACACATCGAGCATGACTTCATACCCTTTGAAGCCCGGCTCGTCATAGACCAGCCGGGTACGGGGATTGGACGGCAAAGCTGGCGCCGGCATGCGGCCGATGACTTCGTCCCAGATGAAGTCGCGATAGAACTTTGTTGAGTCCTTCCACGCAGCAATGGACGAAGCGTCGGCGTTTTTCCAGAAAGACTTGCGCACGTCGGGCGATTTTCTGATCAGGGCCTGGGTAAAGTCGACCATTTGATCGAACTGGCGATGAAGTCTTGGCTGGGGGTCGTAGCTGCCGTAAGGAGAGGGCGGGTGCGTCGCAGCAGGCGCAACGCGGCCGCTTAGTCCGAGAGCCTGGAGAAATGCCCGGATCTCCTCATCCGAGCCGGGTTGGCCATGGCCCTCCCCGCTGGTAACAAAGCGAAGATTCGCGCCGGAATCCAACTTCCGGAAAAAAGGAGCGGCCCGATCGACCTCTTTTCGAACGGCTTCCAGCGGCGGTGTGGTCAGAGTCCCGTTGGGGCAGGCGAAAGGCTCACGCCCGTCTGTGGCCGGCGGCGGACCAGCCACCTCGGGGCCGCGGCAGGCCTCGACGACGAGGCTGCGGGGAGCGATGAGACCGGCGAGTTCCGCGTCGCCGAATTCACGAACCAGCCCCCACACATCGCGGTAGATCGGCTCCGTCCAGAGTGCTTCGCGAGGCTGGAAATATCCGCTGACGGCGGTCGCATCGATTCTGGTATCGATCGCGCCGCTGTACAACGCCAGCAGTCCGCCTTCGCCGTAGCCCATCACTCCAATCGGCAGCTTGTCGTGCGCATTCTCGCTCCCAAACCAATCCACCACCGCCAGGACCTTCTGAACTTCGTAGCCGATAGTGTGCCTGCCGGCTTCAAAGGCCATGCGGTAGATCCACTCGCGATGGGGCATGTTGGTCATGCCGATGCCCGGAATTCCCGAGAAGGTATCGTCGCGGCTCATGAGAACGGGAACCACCACCTGCATCCCGTTCTCGGCAAGGCGACGGGCAAATTGCGCAGCCGGAGGAACACCGCTTGCCATTCCGATCAGCATCTCGGGTGTCCAATCGGCATCCGGCAGCGCCACCACGCGAGCTACCGGCTGCTGCGGCTGGAGGAGCAATCCCTCGGCCTGCATGCCATCGGAATCGGCCGTAACCGGATCGAAGACCCTCCAGCGGATCGCATAGGCCTTGTACCCGGCCCCCTCAGCGACCTCCGAACGCTCCGCAAACCGAACCACGACTTCCGGCGGCTGCACAGCGGCGCGCGGATCGACGGCTCCGACGATGTGGCGGAATCTCTGCCGGTTGGGTTCTACAGACTGCGCATAGCGATCGGGCGAGAGATAGTCCCGGCTCCATAGCCGTTCCCGCTCCGCTGCCTGCCGGCCCGTTTCCCGCAGGAGGTAGTCGCGAATTCCATCCACCATCCGCATGGCCAGATCCCCCTGCTCGGTCAAGGGGGCCGTCTGGGGCAGTTCGCTTCCTGCAATTGCCTCGGACGCCGCACTCATCACTTGCATAGATTCATCCACTGGCACCCCCCCGAGCACGGTTTTGCTAAAGCCCAGCGCGATCGTCGCCGCCGTTGACCGGTTAAGGAACTCCCGGCGATTCATCCTGATCTCCTGATTCAGCCCAATGATCCGTGAACGTACGATCTGGACGCGTTGCACCGCTGATGCGTGAAGCCAGAAAGCTCGCTGTTTCAGTGGGTAACAAGTAGGTTGACTCCACACCTGTTATTGATAAATCGCCAGCGTAATTCCAGCCGCTCGCTATCGCAATCCGGATGTCTGATAAGGCAATCCAGTCGCCGGTGAGTGGTCAGGTTGCGCGTCCAGGTTGGGCGCAACGGCCGCACCGGCAAACGACGCGGGTTCGACTGTAGCATTCCATCCATCGAATACGACCAGCGCATCTTCGCCCTTGAAATCGCTCGATGCGGCTTCAATCGTGATCGCCTTCGTTTCATCGGGAATCAGTGAAATGTAATTGTCGCTGTAATAGACCGGCAACACCCGCTCGCCCGACTTGCGCCGCAGTTGCACATGCGCCATCACCGCAACTTGCTTCGTGGGATTGTGCACGGTCACCGTCAGCACGCGCTTGCCTTCCGCCTCTGTGCTCTTCACATCCGCAACGAGCTTGACGGTCGGCAACTGGTTCAGAGCCGTCAGGTCGTCGGGATTATAGGCGAGCGGCTCCCAGTAAAAATTGCTCGAGAGCAGTTTGCCCGCCGAGTCGTGCAGTTCCAGCTTGATGAAGTGTACTGCGGATAGATTCCTGGGAAGGTCAATGGGGCCTAAGCTCGTCGCTACGTCGGCCGCAGCCGTCACCTTGGTCTCATGCTCGGAAACCAGCGAGCCATCGAGACTGTAGACCGCAACCCGCGCCGTCGCATCGCTTATCGGTTGTGGGAGATTGTTGATCACCTGCACGTCGCCATCCGCCTCATTGTACTGGATATGTACCATCTCGGAAGCATGCATGACGCCGAAAAACGACGACATGGGCTCAAGATCGTAGTGATATATCTGCCACACGAAACTCGGCTGCGCCGGATCGCTCATCCACGTGATCACAGCTGTCGTCGGATGAAAGAGCTTCGCATTTCGGCCCTCGTACATGGCGCGGAAGGCCTCGTAGTTGGCCATCTGCGCCTTGCGCGTGAAGTCCGCCAGGTTGCGGATTTCGCCATAGCGCGCGGCGATCTCGGTTCTATAATCCTGCGAGCCCGAATTTCCACCCGCAAAATCGTGCTCGGCCCAGTCGTCGTTGATCGTCTCCCAGTCTTTCTGCGGCATCATGCCGTGAATCGACTCGAGCGTCGGCACCGAGACGGAGCCGGTCTCCGTCTTGAAGTAGTCGTCGGTGACGGTATAGAACTCTTTCGGCACTCGCCATGAATAAGGCCCATGAGAGCGAACTCCGGCCCCATCCGTGGAACTGGGCTGATAGCGGCGCGTTGGCTCGAGCTCGGCCAGAATCTTCCGCAGCGCTGCATCGATCTCCGGCGGCGGATAGCCCTCGTTGCGCGCGCACCACAGCACAATCGAAGCATGGTTGCGGAAGCGCAATACCTTGTCGCGCACGTTGGCAATGTACGTATCGAGGTCGCTCGGATCGGGCCCATCGCCGGGGTTGGGCTGAAAGAACTCATCCCACACCATGATTCCGTACTTGTCGCAAAGCTCGTAAAAATCCTCGCCTGTGCTCTGCCCTACCCAGTTGCGAATCAAGTTAAGATTCGCCAGCTTGTGCAGCCGAATCTCGGCCTCCAGCCGTTCGCGTGGAATCCGCTTCAGCGCCTCGTCCAGTCCCCAATCGCCGCCGCGGATGAAAACCTGCACGCCATTCACCGAAATGGTCAGCGTGTCGGTGCCCGGGACCGAGTAGCTGATCTTGCGCACGCCAAAATCCAGATCTTTAGCGTCAGAAACCGTCTTGTCGGCTTTGAATTCCAGATGCAGATGATAGAGATTCTGCGCTCCGTAGCCGTTCGGCCACCAAAGCCGCGGATTCTCGATATGCAGCGCCGGAGTATTCTTCGCATCCAGGCTCACCACCTGCCTCGAGTGCGGCGCCAGCTCGACCGGCTGCTGAAATGCGATGCTATCGATCGTCCCCTCCAACACTCCTTTCTCCGGCTTGTCGCTCACATTCTCAACCGTCGCCTGCACCGTCACATCAGAGGAATCGGTCTTTGGCAAAGGCAGATCGGTGGTTACCAGCGGATCTTTCACCAGCACTGGACCGGAAGCAGACAGCGTCACCTTCTGCCAGATACCTGAATCGCGGTCCCGAATGGCGGGAATCCAGTCCCACCCCAGCGTGCAGAGAAATGTCGGCCCGTCAAGCGCGCTGACGCCGCCGTTTGCCCCGATTCCTGCGCGCAGCGTGTGTTCGTGCGGAACGCCCGGGTGCGGCTGCGGCGTAATCATCACCGCAACCACGGCCTGACTGCCCGGCTTCACCAGCGAAGTGACGTCGAAGATGCCGCGGATGAACGCGCCGCGGATGGTGCCTGCCTGCGTGCCGTTCACCCATACGGCAGCAGAGTAGTTGATGCCGTCAAAGTTCAGCCAGACGCGGCGGCCCTTGTAGCTCTTGGGCACATCCACTGTCGTCCTGTACCAGTAGGAGGTATGCACCAGGCTGTCGGGAATGACTTCAGGGCGGTTATTCTCGCCATAGAGCGGTTCGGGATAAACATGATTATTGACCAGAGTGGTCAGCACTGTTCCCGGAACCGTAGCCGCGTACCACCCGGTGGGCTGGAATCCGGCCGACGAAATTTCTGCCCCCTGCTGCGGAGCTTTCGCCACATCCTGCAGCTGCCACCCGGAGCCGAGCACCAGGGGAGGCGGCAGCGCACTGTTCGTAGCGGCATGCGCCGAAGCTACGGAAAAAGATAACGTTACCAGAATAAGAACAATCGAACTGCCCAAACGCTTTTCCAATGGCATGCATCCCGTCCTTGATAGATGGTCTTTCACGGCGTGAAACGCCGGACACAGGGATTATAGTTGCTGAAAGGGCGCACTGATTCCCGCTCAGCCCCATCTATAAGGACAAGATGAAATTCCAGCGTTCATCCGGTATTCTTTTTCATATCAGTTCATTGGCATCGTACGGCGGAATCGGTGACCTCGGCCCTGCCGCTCACGGGTTTCTCGACTTTCTCGCCCAGGCCAGGCAGCATATCTGGCAGGTCCTGCCTCTGGGCCCCACAGGCTACGGCAACTCGCCCTATGCGGCCTCCTCGGCGTTTGCCGGCAATCCTTTCCTCATCAGTCTTGAGGTGCTCGTCGACTGGGGTTGGATCGCCGGCGATCGCATCGCCGGTATCGCCGGCCATAGCGGCAACGTCGATTACCAGCAAGTTGAACAGAGCAAGCTTGCATTGCTCCTCGAAGCCGCCGGCAACTTTATCGACCGCGGCTCCGGGGATCCCGCGCTGGCCCGGCAATGGCAGCAATTTGAAACCTATTGCCAGGCCGAATCCTCATGGCTCAATGATTACGCGCTCTACGCCGAGTTGCGCCGCCAGCTTGGAACCGGTGCGTGGAACCAGTGGCCCGAGCCACTGCGACGCCGCGATCCACAGGCCCTGGCCGAGGTTGCCGCTGGGCACAGTCGCGCGCTGGCGCAGGAGCAGGCACTGCAGTTTGCCTTTTCCGTGCAGTGGAACCTGCTCCGCGAAGCTGCTGCTCGCGGTTCCATCCGTATCCTCGGCGACATAGCCATCTTCGTGAGCTTTGATTCGGCCGACGTGTGGGTTCATCCCGAGCTCTTCGAACTCGACAAAGACCTCAAACCCACTCGTATTGCCGGAGTCCCGCCCGACTACTTCTCGCCCACCGGCCAGCGCTGGGGCAATCCGCTCTATCGCTGGGATGTGTCGGCGGCGCAAGGATTTGACTGCCCCATCTTCAATTGGTGGATAGCCCGCGTCCGCCGCGCAATCCAGCTCTACGACATCATCCGCCTCGATCACTTCCGCGGGTTCGAATCCTACTGGGCAATTCCCGCCGACGAAGGAACAGCCATAAACGGCGCATGGGTCAAGGCGCCGGGGCGTCAACTCTTCCACGTGCTCGAGGGCGCACTGGGGCCCTTGCCGCTGGTGGCCGAAGACCTTGGACTGATCACCGCGGAGGTCGAGGACTTGCGGCTCGATCTGGCTTTGCCGGGCATGAAAGTGCTGCAGTTCGGTTTCGGAAACAAGGAAGCACATCCCCATCTGCCTCATCGATTTGTCCCTGAAACCGTGGCCTACACCGGCACCCACGATAACGACACCACGCAGGGTTGGTGGAAGACGGCGAGCGAAATCGAGCGAGAGGCCGTCGAATCCTACGTTGGGCCGGTCGGCAATCGCCCCGTCTGGCTGCTGATCCGCGCAGCCGAGACCAGCGTGGCCGAAGTTGTCGTGATTCCCGCCCAGGATTTGCTCGAACTCGGGTCCGAAGCGCGCATGAATACGCCCGCTATACCCTCCGGCAACTGGAGCTGGCGCGCACCCGAAAACTGTTGGACGCCAGAACTTGCCTCGCGTCTCGCTGCTCTGGTGGAAGTTACCGACCGCGACAACGATCCACTTGCGGCATTTTAGTTTTGCAAGCAACTCCGGTAACATAACAGAATGGCGGTTTCTGTTGTTTCCCCTCCTCAGGCAGTCACCAGACGCGGATTTCTGAAGGCGACGCTCTACGGCGCAGCCGGCCTAGCCCTCTATGCGGGCGAGGTTGAACGTCACTGGATCCAAATCACGCAGCGAGAGGTTCGGTTGAACGGCCTTGCCGCTGCGTTCGATGGCTTGCGCATCGTACAGCTCAGCGACATCCATATGGATCAATACACCGAGCCTCTTTTCCTGCGCTACGCCATCGAGCGAATCAACCAGCTTAATCCCGATGTGATTTTTCTGACCGGCGATTTTGTTTCCAACGAGATAATGTCAAAGAAATTCGAGCAAGGCGCGGCATGGCAGTGCGCGAACATGCTCACAGAGCTCAAATGCCCCGAGCGCTACGCGATCCTGGGTAACCACGATGTCGCGGTCGGCGCACAGCATGTGATTGCCGCACTGACTGCCAATCGCATCGCTGTGCTTGACAACTCCTGCCTGCCCATTGAGCGCGCCGGCGCCCGTTTCTGGCTCGCCGGCCTCGCCGATCCCCTCGAGGACCATCCGAACCCTGATCTGGCAATCCCGATCTCAATTCGGCATATTCCCGACCAACCTGTCGTGCTCCTATGCCATGCGCCTGACTACGTCGATACGCTGCTGGCCCATCCGGCCGGCAGCGCGGTCTCGCTGATGTTGAGCGGCCACACCCATGGCGGCCAGATTCGCCTGCCCTTCGTCGGAGCCATGCAACTGCCTTTGCTCGGGCGCAAATACATCGAAGGCTGGTTCCGGCTCCAGCAGCTTCAACTCCACGTCAATCGCGGCCTGGGCACTGTCGGCGTCCCCTTCCGTTTCGATTGTCCGCCGGAGATTTCGCTCATCACGCTCCGTGCCGCTTAATGGAAATGATGCGCCCGGATCGGCGCGCTGGTGATCTTGAGTGGCACGATCCGTGTCGCCTTTACATGAATCACACCGTCCTGGTTCTGGAGTGGACCCTCGATCAGAAGAAAGCGGCTGCGCGTAACTGCGACCCGGTCGCGCTCAAAGATGTCAGGCGTAAGAATGATATTGGCGATTCCGGTTTCATCTTCAAGCGACAGAAAAACAAAACCCTTTGCTGTGCCCGGCCGCTGACGCGCAATCACGCATCCAGCCACGCGAATGTCTCTGTTGTTCGCGCCGCGCGCCAGTTCGTCCGCGGTAAGAATGCCTTGCTCGCGCAGCGGGCCGCGATGATAAGCCATGGGATGAGGGCCGGTCGTCAGCCCGGTTCCAGCGTAGTCGGCTGTTACGCGCTCGTCGTGGGTCATCTTTCTCAGCGGCATCGGCGCGCCGCTTTCTTCGTGTGCCGCGCCGCGCAGCAGCGGACCAACCGGCCGTCCCGCTTGCTCCACCTGCCACAATGCATCGCGGCGATGTTCTACTTCCCCCAGCGAATTCAGAGCGCCAATTGAGGCCAGCGCAACTAGTTCCTTCCTGTTCAATGCAGGCACTCGCAACGCAAGCTCATCCACTGAAGCAAACTCTCCGTCGCGATTGCGCGCGTCAACAAGCGCTTCTGCGGACGACTTGCGCAGTCCCTTGGCATAATTCAACCCGATGCGCAGCGCCAGCGAGCCATCCGCCTCCTGTTCCAGCGTGCACGGCCATTCCACGCGCTGCACGTCGATCGGGCGCACGCGCAGCCCATGACGCTGCGCATCCTTCACCAGCACCGCCGGCGAATAGAATCCCATCGGCTGATTGTTGAGAATTGCGCACGTGAATGCAGCAAGATAATGCACTTTCAGATAAGCCGAAGCATACGCGATCAGCGCAAAGCTGGCCGCATGCGACTCGGGAAATCCATACATGGCAAACGAAGAAATGCCCTGCACGATATTGTCCTGCGCCTCGGGTCCGATGCCGTTGCGCGTCATGCCTTCGCGCAACCGGCCCTCAAGGTCTTTCATCCGCTGCATCGAACGCCGCATGCCGACCGCGCGCCGCAGCTCCTCGGCCTCCGCGCCCGTAAAACTTGCTACGGTCATCGCCATGCGCAGCAACTGCTCCTGAAACAGCGGTACGCCCAGAGTTCGCTTCAACACCGGCTCCAGCGACGGATGCGGATACGTAACCTCTTCCCTGCCCTGCCGGCGCCTCATGTATGGATGCATCATCTTGCCTACAATCGGACCAGGCCTGATGATCGCCACTTGCACCACCAGGTCGTAAAAGCGCACAGGTGCGTTGTGCGGAATCGATGCCATCTGCGCGCGGCTCTCCACCTGGAACATGCCCACCGTATCCGCCTTGCGCAGCGTCTCGTAAACCTGCGCATCCTCAGGCAGTGTCGCCAGATCGACATGCTGGTTGTAATGGCGCGGAATCAACTCGAGCGAATCCTTGAGCACCGCCATCATGCCCAGGCCAAGCAGGTCAACTTTAATTAACCCCAGGTCGGCGCAGTCTTCCTTGTCCCACTGGATCACGGTGCGGCCAGGCATCGACGCCCGCTCGATGGGGACAACGCGATTTAAGAGCCCCGCGCAGATCACCATGCCCCCCGAGTGCTGGCCGAGATGGCGCGGCAGGTCCTGCATGCGCATGCAAAGATCCAGATAGCGCGCAATGCGCGGATGACGCGCATCGAAGCCTGCCTGTCGAAAATAATTCTCCATCGTGTCGTTCGCGCCCTTCCACTCCCAGTGGCCAACCAGGCTCGACAGCCGCGCCAGCTGATCTTCCTCGAAGCCCAGCGCCTTGCCCACCTCACGCGCCGCAGATCGCCCGCGGTATGTAATCACGTTCGCGGTCATCGCCGCGCCCAGCGCGCCGTAGTGTTCGTAAATGTATTGAATGACCTGCTCGCGATGGTCTCCCGAGGGCAAATCGAGATCGATGTCCGGCCACTCGCCGCGGTTCTCGCTTAAGAAACGCTCAAAAAGAAGTTCCATGCCCACCGGATCGACGGCCGTAATTTCCAAGCATAACAGACCGCGGAGTTGGCCGCTGACCCGCGCCCCTGCACCAGAAATCCCTGCTTCTGGCAGAAGCGGATCATGTCCCAGACAATCAGAAAATAGCCTGCAAAGCCGAGCTTCGCAATCAGTGCAAGCTCATGCTTCACCTGGGCGCGGGCCTTGTCGAGTAATCCTCGCCGGGCCGGCGCGCCATAACGCTTCAACACGCCTTCTTCCACACGCTTCCGAAGAAAGCTGTCCATCGTTTCGCCATCCGGCACAGGATAATGCGGAAATTCGTAACCCAAATTATTGAGCGTGAATTCAAGCCGCTCGCTCACGATGCGCGTATTGGCGATGGCCTCGGGAATATCTCCGAACAGTGCCGCCATCTCGCGTGCAGAACGCAGATGCCGTGCCGAGTTCGCAGTCAGCAGCCGCCCCGCCCCATCCAGCGTCACACCATTCCGAATGCATGTAAAAACATCCAGCAGTTCGCGATCTTTCTCTACTGCGTAGCGAACACCGTTGGCGGCAATTACCGGCAAACCGAGAGTTGACGCAACGCCCACCAGCGCCTGGTTGCGGCACTCTTCCTCGCGCCGCTGGTGGCGCTGAAGCTCGATGTATAAATTGCCGCGTCCATAAATCGAAGCCAGTTTTTCAGCAGTCGCGCGCGCCTGCGATGCGCCGCCGTGCGCAAGGGCCGCAGCCAGCGGCCCCTCATCGCCGCCCGTCATGCAGATCAACCCCGAAGAAAACTCTTCCAGGTCTTCCAGTGTCGCAGCGCCTTCGGCCTTAGTCGCTTCACGCATCTTGAAGCGCGTAATGAGCTGCGAAAGATTCTGATACCCCGCCTGCGATGCGCACAGCAGCAGCATCCTCGGTGGCTCTTCAGCGCACTGGTGTGGCAGCCACGCCGGCGGCCTGAGCCGGCTGCCCAGGCCCTTCACCGCAATCTCCGCTCCTATATGCGCCTTAATTCCGCTTCTCTTCGAAGCGGTGTGAAAACGCGCCACGCCATAAAGGCCGTTCCTGTCGCCCAGCGCTATCGCCGGCATGTTCAGCTCGGCGGCCCTTTCGACGAGCGACTCAGGCTGCGATGCTCCGTCAAGAAAGCTGAATGCACTGGCTGCATGCAACTCAATGTACTCGCCGTCGGCCATGGACTGAAGTTGCGCAGAAGCCTGCTTCGAGGTGGCAGACACCGGCGCACGATACTCGTCGTTCGGATGACAAACCGGAGTCCCAGGCGAGCGCATGTTCGCGACATTGTGCATTCCCTCAGTCGTAATATGCCTCCAGCCGCCATTGGTTCCGCATGCGGTCGCGCATCAGCAGGCAGGCGACAAATGTGCCGTCGCACCTCGTGGCCAGCACATCCCACTCTTCCTCATCCCATGCGCCGCCTGCCCACCAGCATCCACTGCTGCGCCACGGGCCATACGCGGCCGTAATCTCAAAACTGTTCACCGCATCGCGAAATGCCGCAGGCGTCATCGTTGAGTGCTCTATCCGTGTGGTATCTTTCGCAGCCACAATGGAAGACAGAACAACCCAGATCGGCAGGGGCGGCCGCATCCGCCGCAAAGCCATTCGCGCAGGCTCTCTATCCTGCTCAGACGCTTTGCCGTCAACCGCAAATCCCTGCATGCGAAAACACCCCGCATGATGCGTATCCTCGAGCACAGGCGAGCCCACGCGCTCTTCGCCCACCAGCGCCTTCAATCGCGCCAGCGTTACATCCAGCCGCGATGGCTCTGGAGTCTGCGGCGCAAACAGGCCCAGTTGCACCTTGCTCGATTGCCCCGCTTCAGCCGCTATGGTGAGCGCCACCACGGCGGCCTCCGGTGGATGCGCTCCGATTTCAAGCTGCAGCAGCTTGAGCAGGAATTTGCGATCCATCGAAGCCACGGCAGGGCGCAGTGCGAGCCGCTGCATACGCCCGCCCTCGAGCTTCATGTCCACCGTCAGTGAGACCAGCGCCAGCGCCCTCCCTGCCGCTCGCGCCACCAGGCAATCGATCATCCGCGCACCCATAAACAAGAGCGACTCCATCTGCTCGACCGGCGTATCAAATTCGAAAAACTCCTGCAATGAGAGCGCCGGCTCGATCGACTGAAATGCATGTTCCGCCGCGCCCCGCGCCAACTGCCTCCAATCAGAAGCCTGCGCGCCCAGCCGCGTCACCAGTTCCGTCTCCGGTGCAGCGGCCAGCTCACCCAGCGTGCGCATGCCCCACAGGGCGAAGGTTTCCGCGTGTTCCTCAGCCAGTTCGAGCGTCGCAAGGGGCAGCTTCTCGAGCGCCGCCGCTTCTCCGCCTTCTGGAATCACCGTGATTCCGCGCGTCGCCGCAGCCTTCATGCGCGCCGCGTGATAGTTCGCGCTCACCGCGATCGACGCACGAAATCCCGCTGCCGCAAGCGCCGCCCGCAGCCGCTCGGCCAACGTCTGTGCAGGACCGAAAAGCCGCTCCGTGCCCGTGATATCGAGCACCAGCGCGCATGCGGTTCCCCTGCTCGCTTCTTCAATGCGCGGAGAAAACTGCGCCGCACACTCCAGAAATACTGCGCGAGCCGCCGCTTCGCCTTCAGCCGAGCGCGCCAGCAAAACCAGCCCATTCATACTCTCCACTTCGAGCCGTGTCATGCCCAGCGCAGCGCCGCGCAACCGCGCCTGCCCGTTCAGCGCGCACACCGTCTCCTGCGTAGCGCGGCCCTCCATCACCACCACCGGCTTCGATTTCAGATCGCCCCGCAAACGCAGCAATGCCTGCAGAGGAAACTGGGCCGCATACACCGCCGCATACATCATGCCCGCTTCTCCGCTTCCCATGCCGCGCCTGCCTGCCACGCTGAGACAGGTGGCTTGCCGCGGCCAGGACCTGTCGTTGCCTGCCCCGTGGTTCGCGTTCCGATTTCGACCGGTGAAAACCGTTCCCGTCTGCGCCGCACTTCAAACGCCAAGCCGCGCAGCAAGGTTTCCCCCGCCGTCACTGCGCGCAGCGGACTGCACTCCAGCACCACCGCTGCGCTCGACTGCGCATAGGCCGCTTTGCCCAGCACCACCAGGCAGCATCGGGTTCGATCCGCGGCCTGCCGGAACCGGAACCACGTCGCAAGCGGAATGCGATTCGCCTGTTCGCGCGCCGTGTCGCCCAGGTCGAGCACAATGGCGGCAAATCCGCCTGCCTGCAGCAGCAGATCAGTCGCGCGCAGTGCTTGGTCAAGCCGGGTCCACTTTGCTACGTGATTTCGCCCCTGAGCTTTTCCCGGCGGGCTGGCCCCATCCCGGCACCGAACCCAGAGCAGTTGCCGCAAAATCACCCCATTTGCCGCCGCCGATTCAGGTTCCAGCGCGTCGCTCACATCCACCCACGAGCAGGCTCGACCCTCCCCGGTGCGCCGGGCCATAAAAGCCAGCGCCAGGCTCGTCCTCCCCGACGACTCCGGCCCCGTCACCTCGCTGATAGCGCCAACTGGCAATCCCCCTTCCAGTTGCCCGTCCACCTCCGGAATCCCGGTTGCCGCAACCTCTCGGATGGTTCTGGGAACAGGGGTAAGCGCCGCCGGAAAGCGTAGTTCGAGAGAGCGTTCGATTTCTATTCGGAGGGCGGCAGCGGAGGGCATGGGAGAAACCTATATTCGCTCTTTCTTCGCCTATAGATTCGCTCGAAACCACCCCTCTTGTCAAAAAACTCTTCCACAGCCACCCGTCAGTTAGCAGTTCCATCTCTTAACCCGCTCAAAACACAAGAGCACAAGAGCCCTTCCATAGACTGGGTGTGCGCCTAAATTCGGGTTGCCAGTCGGGCCACTATGGATGCAAAACATTGAGCGGTAGTGTATTCAATTGACCAGCGCATGCCAACCGTCCGGTAGGAGACTCCAGATGCGAGGACAAATGCGGTCGTCGCCCCGGATCAAAGGAGAACGAAATGCTCATCATCGTTGTGATTATTGTTCTGGTGCTGGTTTTCGGCGGCGGAGGAGGCTACTACGGCTACAGCCGGTGGGGCTCGGGCGGCGGCGCAGGCATCGGGCTAGGCACGGTGCTGGTGATCTTGCTTATCTGCTATCTGCTGGGGCTTTTCAGATAGAACGATTTGCAGCGGTTTCGGCCGGCAGCGCTGAATAAAAGCTCATGGTGACCTGGCGGCGTGGCAGCTTCCAGTCGGCAAACTGCCGACCGTACATCCAGCAGCTCGGATTGGCCGGCACACAACGGCGGAATGATGAATGGCGGAGCTCTGCTTCTTCTTCCAGTGCCGTCAATTGCTTCCACTAGCCGAAGAAACCTCGGATCCGAACTATCAACGCTCCCGCGGCGCCGCTCAAGGGTACGACCGCGATGTGCCACACCAGCACATGCGCCGCCTGGAAGTTCTGGCAATGCAACTCCAGCATCCCTAAACCTGCGAAGCCCGCGAGTGTACCGGCGGCCAAGCCTGCAAATATGGAGTTGACCGCAAAGCCGCGTCGTAGAAGCAGCCAGGCCAGCACCGCAGCAGGAAAGGCAAACAGAAGCCCGGTGAGCAGGCAAGCAATGCCGGCTGAGAAGAAGTGAGTGGTTTGATAATCGCGGAATAACAGTGCAAATATACCTACCAGGAGAAATGTGACCGACACCAGGAGCGCGCCCGTAGTGACGCGCCGCCGGCTCCCTGGAACCATTTCATGGACGAACCCGATTCCCGCCACCCAAGCCAGAGAAAACAATGCAGGGAAGATTAGCGCACGCTCTAAGAGGTCCATCTTTTCGATTCCATAGAATCCTGCCCGAGATGCACCCGCCAGCGCAACCAGCGCGCAAATGAGGACCAGTCCACCAGTCATTACCCGCGGCGGCGGGAGCGGGCGCACGGGGCGGAGCGACGGCCGGATCGACTCGGCGATGCGTTGAAGCGTCTCCGCATGGAGTCCGTGCGGAACTCGCTCCGCCTTCTTCAGGACGTCGTCAATCTCTTTATCCTTCACGACGGTCCTCCGCTTTTTCCTTCCCGACTCTGGTGCTGCATATGATTTCTCTCAACTTCGCATATGCCCTGTGCGCCTTCTGCTTCACCGATCCCACCGTGCAGGACGTGGCCCGCGCAACTTCCTCCAACGACATCCCCTCCACCTTCAACATTTCAACGACTTCGCGCTCGCCTTCGGAAAGCGGCGCCAACAGTGCGGCGAGGCTATCCGTCCGGCCTGATTCCAAGGAGACCGGTGCGGCTATTGTGGACATATCCTCCATTTGCTGATGGCGAGCGCTGGTTCGCATCGATCTTCGATAGTGATCCACGCGAACAAACCTGGCAATCGCATAAAACCACGGAAGCACCGGCTCGCCCGGTCGATAGGTATGCCTCACCTTATGAATCCGAAGCCAGGTCTCCTGCAGCAGATCGTCCGCGTCGGCGCGAGACACCGATTGGACGGCAAAAAATCTGTGCAGCTGTGGGCTCAACCTATCAATCAGAGCCGCGGCGGCGGTGAAATCCCCCTGCTGATAGTGAGCCATTAACGCCTCGATATTGCTGTCAGCGGGCATGCAATGGATATTCTCGCTGTAATCTTGACCGATCACAGCAGGTTTACGCAAACCGCCTGCCGCGCCTTCAGCGTTCCTGTGCGGACCGCCTTGAGTGCCGACCTAAGCTGATTCGCTCCACAACCGGCAAAAGTTACTCATCCCAGGCCTGATCGCTGATTTGTTAATTTCCTGCATTTGCAGAATCGGACCGTAACTTTTCTTCACTCCAAACCGAATCTCCACCAGAAACATGTCCCGCTTCCCCGGCGAGCCAATCCTGGCGTGTGCCCTGGGGCGCGGTTTCCCAACCAACCCTAAGGAGAATGGCAATGAACTTTCAGAGGCTCCAGAAGTCCGGCTTATGGCGCTCCAGCACCATGCTGGCAGCCGTAGGTCTCACCAGCGCACTTGCGGCCGCCGGCCAGCACGGGCGCAGCATCCTGGTACTCACCAGCACCAATAGCGCCAGCGGCAACGCTGCCGTGGTGTTCCAACTCGATTCCGAGGGCACGCCGACGCTCTCGCACAAGCAGACGTTACCCACGGGCGGCAAAGGAGGCGCCAGCGGCAATGCCGGCATCCTGCAGTTTCACGGCGATCTCGGGGCAGTAGCGAATTACGGATCAAACACGGTGAGCCAGTTAGTACGGGATCACGACTCAATTGCCGTAGGAAGAACCATCGGGTTAGCCAGTGACTGCGTAAATCCAGACTCTGTGGCCTTGACCGAAAGACATCTCTTTGTTGTGGGAGCCAATTGCGCGGAGAGCCACTCGTGGCCCTGGGGCAACGTTGACGCGCCGGTCGTGGACCTGACCGATCCGTCGGCAGCGCAGATAGCGGCCGGCTGGGATTGGGCCGCGGTCACCTTGAAATCGGGCTCCGTCCTTCAACTCCCGCTTTCCGATGGGGCGCTCCAAGGCTCGAGCACCGCTCTCACACTGCCCGCTGACGCAAACAATACGCCCCTCGGGGAAGCCTTCTGGGGTAACGTCCTGGGCTTCACGCCGGCGCACAGTCCTGACAGCTTCGCCATCGTGGATGGGGCCGGAACCGTTTATCCGATCGCAGGGCCCGCTCCATCGTTTCCCACGAATGCTCCCTGCTGGGTGGCCAAAGGTCCGCTCAGCGTCTGGTACACGGGCAACTCTCCTGGCGCCGCCATCTCCGAGTTCTTCAGCGACTCCCAGGGCGGGGTGTTTTACAAGTCAGTGCCGCTTCCCGGCTCGCCGACCGATATCACCGTCTCGCCCGACCAGAAGTGGCTTGCCGTGATTTATACCTCGGGCGGCGAGGCTTATGTTGCAGTCTTCTCCATCGACGCAAAGGGAGATCTGACGCCGATAGCAACATCAGAGTCCATCGGCGTCCCCTCCTTCAATGGCGTCGCCATCAGCGAATAGCCGATCAAGTCATGCTCCTCTTGCCTGGCGGGTGTCGCCCGCCAGGCAAAACCGTTTGGTCGAGGATTTGTCCATCCTCGTCGATCCTTTCAATCCGGAAATAACCGGCATCGGAGGACTTGCTACGCACCTGGGTTCAAGTCTTGTCGAACCTGCGCGCCGCGTCGTGCAACGTGAGGCACCGTCGGTTATTGCAAAGATCTGCCGGATAACTCCGACAGATCTCGGAGAATCGATTGGCGATGTTGCGGCGATCTGCGTAGCGATGGCGTGTGCGTGTGCCGCTTCAGGAGAATCGTCAAATTTGATAGCCTTCGGATCATCTGGAAGAATCCAGTGGTCGTGCGCTGATTGAAATCGCGCCTTGGCCGACACAATTCGTCGCGTTATGATTGTCGGCGGCCTATTCGGCACACCTTTCCGGACCATCGGAAGATCGGCGGATAAGGGCATGATTGAATGGAAGGAGATTATGAGTCATCCTGACAGCAAGTTCATCCTGTCTTTTTCACGCCGCAATGTTTTGAAAGCGCCATTCTTTTGCTGGCTCACTTCACTGTTGAAGGGCAATGCGCTTACGAGGGCGCTTGCGGCAGGGCTGACGGACACGGGTGACAAATTGGCGCCGCAGACTACATCCCTGAACGGCGAGTGGAGCCTGACGTACGGGCCTTTGCAGGAATATCCGGAGAAGTCACCGAGCACGAAGCCCCCGGCGGACTGGCCTACCATACCTGCTCGAGTGCCGGGCAACGTGGAACTGGATATGGTCGCAGCCGGCAAAATCGAGCCGCTGGAAAAGGGCAATCGAGTCTTACAGGCACTGAAGCTCGAAAACCACCAGTGGTGGTACAAACGCACGTTCAGGGCCGGCCATGGAGAGCCAGGCGAAAAGGCGGAGTTGGTTTTTGAAGGGCTCGACTGCGTCGCCACGGTTTGGCTGAACGGCGAAGAAGTGGGCAGGTCGGCCAATATGCTGGTGGAGCAGTGTTTCGATGTTACCCCGGTGTTGCGGCCAGGGGAACTGAATGAGATTATGGTCCGCATCGACCCGGCGGTGCTCGTCGGCCTTTCTTATCCACGCACTGGTTGGGAGCAGGCGGCCAACAGTCATTGGGAGGCACTCTATGTGCGCAAGGCCGGGCACATGTACGGATGGGATATTATGCCTCGCATTGTCAGCGCCGGGTTGTGGAAAGACGTGTATGTGGAATGGATCAGGCCGGCGCGTATCTCGAGCGTTTACTGGCACACAAAATCGGTGACTGTAAAGGAAGGCAAGGCGGCGGTTGAAATTGCGTGGGAAACTGAGGGCGTCAGCAACGACGCCAGACAAAAACTTGAAGTGGTGTTGAGCCGAGATGGTGTGACAGTTGCCAGGTGGGAGAGCGAGGCCACGGCATCCGGGAAACACGAACTCGACCTCGATCAGGCTGAATTCTGGTGGCCGCGCGGATATGGCGAGCAACCGTTGTACGAGGCCACGGTGTCTCTGGTGAATCACCAGGGCAAAGTCGTCGATCGGCATACTACCCGGATTGGTATTCGGACCATCGAACTGGATCGGAGCGACATCCTGATCGATGGAAAGGGAAAGTTCGGCTTCACAGTCAACGGGGTTCCAGTGTTTGTGAAGGGAACTGACTACAGCTGCCTGGACGGTCTGCACAGCCGCGACCACCTGCATCTTGACCGCACGGTTGCATTGATGGAGGAAGCCAACTGCAACATGGCCCGCTGCTGGGGCGGCAACGTGTACCCCGACGATCGATTCTTCGATGGGTGCGACGAGGCTGGAATCATGGTCTGGCAGGACTTCAACATGGCCTGCGCTGTTTACCCGAAGACCGAGGGTTTCCTCGACGCAATCGACAAGGAAGCGCGCAAAATTGTGCCGCGGTTCCGAAATCATCCTTCTCTTGCGCTGTGGTCGGGCAACAACGAGTGCGACGATGCGTTCGAGTGGGCCATGAGAGACGGAAGGCCGCTGATCGATCCCAACCTCGACGTCAGTACCCGCAAAACAATCCCCGATGTTCTGAAGGAACTGGATCCGAACCGAGCCTATCTGCCCAGTTCGCCGTATCATAGTCCCGCGGTTTTTGCAGCCGGCAACGAAATGGACCTGATGCCGGAGGTTCACCTTTGGGGTCCGCGCGGGTATTTCAAGGACGCATTTTACGTGTCGTCGCCGGCTCGCTTCGCCAGCGAGATCGGCTATCACGGCTGCCCGTCGAGGTCATCGCTTGAGCGGATGATGGATGCGGACTTTGTAGATCCATGGGTCACAGGACATGAGTGGAACGAAGAGTGGCTCACCAAGTCTTGCCGCTCCACACCCGATGACAAAAGCACCGTGGGAAGAAACGATCTGATGGTCAAGCAGATCATTGCTTTCTTCGGCGCATGTCCGGAAACCCTGGACGAGTTCATCCTGGCCTCGCAGATCACCCAGGCCGAAGCGATGAAGTTCTTCGTTGAGCTGTTCCGGCAAAACAAAGGTTTCAGTGCGGAGAAGGGCGAGAAACAGGGCATTCTGTGGTGGAACATTCGCGATGGATGGCCAATTCTTTCTGACGCGGTAGTGGACTACTATTTCAACAAGAAGCTGGCATTTCACTACATACAAAGGGTTCAGCGAGACGTGCAGGCAATCTGCTGCGAAGAAGCTGACGGCCAACACGCGGTAGTCGTAGTCAACGACACGTTGAAACCGGCGCGGGGCCACCTGGAAATCAATCGTGCAGGAGAAACGGTAAAGTTGCTCGATACGGACTTTAATGTTGAACCGAACGGCAAGGCTCATATTGGCACACTGCCCCACCCCCCGCAAGCTGAAATGTGGCAATTGGAATGGTCGACTGACCGGACAGCTTCATTTGCGAGCCACTATCTGGCGGTTTCCGGCCCAGTCAACTTTGCGCAATACAAGGAGTGGATGAAGGCGCTGCGACTTGGGTCTTTAAATCCTTCGGCTGAATCGGCGCGGTTGAATACAAACTAAATTGAGGATTGCGCGCGAGCGAATGATGGCGGCCCGTTCCCACCAGAATGCTGAAGGCATACCAGGAGAACAACGTTGACAGGTCAAGACAAGTCGTTTTTCAGTCGGCGCGAACTGGCCAGGGATGGGATGATCGGCGGGGCCTCGCTCCTGTTTGGAAAGGCAGCCATGGGTGCCGCGGGCGAGCCAGATGGTGGCGGATTGCTGAATGCGCGGAAATTTGGTGCTGCTGGCGATGGGAAAAGGGACGACACGCGAGCCCTGCAGCAAGCGCTGGACGCCGCGGGAGAGATCAGCGGTGGCGTCTTTGTGCCGCCGGGGATTTACCTCACACAGGAACTTCATATGCGTGCAGACACGGCTCTGCTTGGGGTCGCGGCCTGGAACTATAGCAATCCGGGCGGGTCAGTGCTGCGGCTTGCGACTGCCGATTCCACTTGTCTTCTGAACCTGAGTGATGCACGTGGATCTTCGATCGAGGGGCTGGCACTGGACGGTGCGCTGCTGGGCAAGAGCATTCATGGCATCGCAACCAGCAGAACCACATATGGGAAGCATGAAGACGGATTCCGCATCGAGCGCTGCCAGGTGGCGCGCTTCAGCGGAGATGGCGCGCACTTGGAATGCGCCTGGTGCTTCAGCGTGCGACACTCGATGCTGGCCTATAACCTGGGGGATGGACTTAATCTGCAAGGCTGGGATGGCTTTCTGCTGGATAACTGGTTTTCAGGCAATCAGCGGGCGGGGTTTGCGGCGCGACGGGAAAATGCCTCAGTTACCTTTACCGCCAATCGCATCGAGTGGAACGGAGAAGAGAACATGGTGATTACTGGTGGCGATGGCTACCAGATCACGGGCAATTTCTTCGATCGCGCAGGGACATGCGGAATCGCGCTCAGAAAAGGCACTGTGCCGTGCACGCAAGTCACCATCACCGGGAACTTCATCAAGCGCAGCGGCAAGCTTATCGACGCGGAGAGCCACAGTTCCGCGCAGATTTTTCTGGACGAATCGAAGGGAATTACGTGCGTGGGCAACAGTCTGCAATCGGGCCGGGATGACGGCGGTGGAGGAATTTACAGTCCATCGTACGGGATCGTCTACCGGGGCCTCGAAAACTGTGTCATTCGCAACAATGTGCTGCACGACGGTGCTCTACGGCAACTGATGCTGGACATGGGGGGGCAGCAGCAGGGGGTTTTGGTGAGCGATAATCCCGGGCGGCTATTCAAACTGTGAACGCAAAATCGTGAATTGGCTGCTGTAACGTTGGAGTAATTCGATCTAACATCAAAAGTTGGGGAAGCGAAAGTTGGAGAAGCGAAATGAGAATTGCGACATACAGGATTTACTTGAGGCCAGGAGTCATCTCCCTTCTGACGATGCTTATCTTGATGGGGTCGCTTGTGATGAGTGCGCAAGTGGCAAATACAGCCGCAGGCCTTGACCGCTCGGGTTCTCCCGTCTATCCAGTCAAGGTAAGCGCGAATCGACGCTACCTTGTGGACCAAAACAACATTCCATTCTTGATCGCTGGAGATTCTCCGCAGGGACTGATTTACATGCTAACCGAAGCTGACGCAGAGATATATTTTGCAGACCGGCAGGCGCATGGATTCAATACTGCAGGATGGATTGACGTGATTTGCGCGGGCAGAGATTATCCCCACAATACTTACGCCGCTACGGTGGACGGGATTCGTCCGTTCAATGCATTTGTTCACGGTGGCGCCGATTGGACGCAATACGACCTGAGTAAGCCCAACGAGGCCTATTTTACCCGATTGGATCATATTGTCGAGATGGCGGCGAAGCACGACATCCTGGTTTTTCTTGACCCAATAGAAACCGCGGGATGGCTCCAAACGCTGCGCAACAATGGTCTGGCAGCGGATTATGCTTATGGGCAATATCTCGGGAAGCGTTACAAGAGGTTTCCGAATGTTGCTTGGATCAATGGAAACGATTTCGGCGGTTGGCAGATCTCGAGCGATGATGCACTGGTAAGAGCGGTGGCAAAAGGTATCAGGTCCGCCGACCCCGGACATATTCAAACTGTCGAGTTTAATCCACCCACGGGCTCCTCGCTTGATGATCCGACCTGGGCGTCCCTCATTGAAATCAACGGAAGTTACATATACGGCCCCACCTATATTCAGATGTTGCATAGCTACAATCAGAAGCCAGTTATGCCAACCTACCTGATGGAAGCACATTATGAGCTGGAGAACGTGGGCAATGATTATGGAACTCCATTGGTGCTTCGACGCCAGGAGTATTGGACCATGCTGACCGGGGGAACGGGGCAGTTCTATGGCAATAACTATACGTGGACGTTCAGGTCTGGATGGCAGGGGAATATCGACACGCCGGGCGTGGCACAGTTCATCATCTGGAAGAATTTCTTTGCTTCACTTCGGTGGCAGGACCTGGTGCCCGACCAGGACCATTCCGTTCTAACTGATGGGCTGGGCAATTATGGCGACCTCGAAACCCAGGTCAGCAAGAGTGATTACGCTACCGCCGCGAAAACCCCCGACGGCTCGACAGCGGTTGTGTACATGCCCACAACGCGCCCCATCACGGTCAATTTGGCCAGCCTGAAGGGTCTCGCAAGGGCAAGATGGTTCGACCCTTCCGATGGAAGCTATCAGGATGCCGGGGGTGAGCCTCTTACCAACCAGGGGCGCCGCCAGTTCAACCCGCCAGGCAAGAATCACGACGGGGATGGTGACTGGGTTCTCTTGCTGGAAGCCGCTGGTAAAAGCCGTTGAGAATTTGTGGGCAGCGGCGTTCCGGAGAACATTTAATTTGGAGTAAAAGCGCCGTTGGCCTTCCTCGATTGAGAGCAAGGACTACGGCGCTTCTATCCCATCAAATCAGCTCAACGCGATCTTCAAAGCTACGCCGTAGTCGTCTGCCACCCACGATTGGCGAGGCAATTCCAATTGAAGGGAATCGGCTCCCTGGGTCCATTTGATTGTGGCTTCCGAGCCGAGTACCGAAACATTGAGAATTTTCCCCGGACTGGTTTTGCTTGACAGTCCGAGCGACGCAATCTGCGCCTGCCCTTCGGGCCATCCAAGAAAGATCGCGTAGATGACAGTATTCTTTTTGTTGCGGGTAAAGCGAATGTCTTTGCTCCCGAGGGCACCGATGCTCTCTCCCTTGAACGATCCGCTTTCTACTCTATTCGGACCTTCGCCATAGACGGTCCACGGGCGGGTCTCGTAGATTGCCTCGCCGTTGACCTTCAGCCACGCTGCGATCTGGTCGATTACGGCGATTTCCTTGCTGTCAATCGTTCCATCCGGCATGCCCGGCACATTCAGGATGAATGTACCGTTCTTGCTCACGGTATCCACGAGCCAGTGAATCACAGAGCGAGGCGGCAGGTAACCTCCATATTCGCCGGGTTCGTCATAAAGTTTGCGCCGATAATGCCATTCGCCGATGCACGTCTCCGATTGCCAGGCATACTGCGCAATCTCGCTCGTCAGCCCGCGCTCATAATCCGCGACGAGAGCCTTCGCCAATTTATCGGGCACTTGCTTGCCGTTGAGTACCGCCTCCATCTTTCCGTGCGTCTTCAGATTGTGGTTATAAAAGTAGGCGCCGATATTCATACCGCCCCAACCAAGCGGGAGCAGCGAATTGTCAAAATAAAGCAGGTCGGGGTCGTGCTGATCGATCAGATCGCGGGTCCGATCATAGAAATTCTTCACGTAAGATGCATCCGGCAGCGCGTCTTTCGGATGCTTCGCGCCGTAGAGCATCTGCGGATCGAGTCCCTGCCACCACTGATCCTTGCCTTCTGCTTTGGTAATGCACCCATCATATGGGATACCTGCATACGGACCGTTTTTGTCGGCTCCATGCGAGGTCTGGAACCACCACCAGTTGCGTGCTTGATGAACCGTAACGCCAAGGCGCAGTCCCTGGCGACGCGCAGCCGCGGCCCACTCACCTACGACGTCTCGATGCGGCCCATGGTTCATTGCATTCCATGGCTGATGTTTTGAGTCCCATGTGTCGAATCCGTCATGGTGATTCGCCAGCGTAATAAACAAGCGCGCTCCAGCGTCTTTGTAGCGTTGCATCAGGGCTTCCGGTTCCCAATTCAGCAGCGTCCATTGCGCGGTAAGATCTTTGTAGCCGAACTGCGATGGATGTCCGTACTGTTGCAACTGAAATTTATTGTCGCCTGAACCCTCCATGTACATATTGCGCGCGTACCAGTCACCGAACTCCGGTACACATTGAGGACTCCAATGCGCCCAGATGCCGAACTTGGCATCTCGGTACCACTCGGGTGCGTCATACTGCAGCATGGAATCCCACGTCGCCTGATAAGGTCCCTCGCCATTCAGCCCGTCCACAGGCGCCTTCATTGGCACGCCATCCCACGAGCCTCCGGGCAACTCATTCGGTTCACCCCATGCTGTCGGCGCCCAGGTCGCGTTATCAAGTTTCGTCTCAACTATCTTGTTATCCACGAGCGCGTAGAAGACGCGTTGGCTCTCCGGAGTGGCGCAGAATTCTTCATACGTCTGACGAAGCTTGTTGAAGCCCGCAGGTGCGCTTGCACCTGACTGCGCTTGTGCTGGAATCGCGCGTGCCGCTGCAGCCGCCGCGATCAATTTGCAGAAATCTCTTCTAATCATCCCTCAACGCTCCTTCGGGCCTCTTATTTCGGCCTCGTCATCATATTGGTTAAAAAATGCAGTTCTCGTGGACATATGGCATGGCATGCGGGTTGCATGCAGTCACGTCGCGCCCGAGGGGATGGCGGACAGGAAACGGCCAACTGTGAATGGCAGTATAGTCGAACTGGCGGGATCCGATAGAGACGCAAGATCCACGGTTTCCGCGGCGGTTGGCACCTTTCGATCACACTGGGCAGGCCGACAGGCCATGGCTTCCTCCCCGGAAGGCTTTTCTCTTAATCGATAACTTAATCGATGAGTATTCTAGAAAGGCGCCCTTCGAGTGTCAAGCAAACCTTTGGGCGGGGTGAAAAATTGCCCCGTCCTCCGGTCGCCGCTGTGTCGACGCTCGCACGATTAATTTCGGTGGCAACAGGACCGATACAGGTTTAGGGAGCACTTTCGATTTCAAGTTATCTAAAACCAAGTGGGCGGCCTCTGCGCCAATTTGGCCATTATCCTGGTCGATGCTCGAGAGGGGCACGCGCAATGAATCATCGTAGTGAAGATTGCCACAGCCAAAAATGGCACGTCTTCCGGGATTCTCAGGCCCCGATTGATCGCTTCGTTAATCGCCCCCATCGCCAGAGGGTCATTGAAACAGAAGACGCCGTCCGGCCTTTGCTTCAGACTCAATAGTTGCTTCATGGCTTCCGCGCCACGCTGCCGAGTCCCCACATCGCCTTTCGGTTCAGCAATGACTATTCCTCGATTACATTTCTGCCCTTTTGTGCAAGTGCCCTCTTGTAACCCTCGAGCCGCCGGCGACCGGGACTTGTATCCGGACCTCGAACGTGGGCGATCCTCTTGCACCCTATCTCTACAAGATGCTGCGTCGCCAGTATTTCAACCGCAATGTCGTCGGATCCGACGACATTGGCAGACAGCCCGGGAAAGCTCCGATCAATCAATACATTGGGAGCCTTATGCTTCTCGATTCGGGAAAAGACTTCTACTGTCCTTCATTCGCAGCTTCTTCATAGATGTTAGACAGGGTATATATTGGATCGCTTGGGATCAAGCGGAGAAGATAGCTTTAACGACTTTTAAGGCAGCGAGAAGATGAGGCAGGACAGCATGAGGCGGCAGCAGGTTGACAGGAAGAAGCGTAGCCGGCGTCGAAAGCGTAGAAAGCCTCTCTTGTGGAGGGAGGCCGGCAGGGGTATGGCCAGGCGGTGCTCGTTGCAGCTGACATGCCGCGGGCGGTGGAGAGTGAATCAAAAATGACTCTGAAAGGGCTCTTGGCGCTAGCAGCTTGAGCAAAGCTTACTGGCCATCACAGGAAGACAGTGTTTATCGAGAGCGGCGTTTTGGTTTGCCGTTTGCTTTCAGGCGTGCACAGGCATACTCAATGTATACATATCTGAATAGAAGGAGTGATTCATGAAGCGACGTCAATTGATCCTGGGAACCGTACAGACTGCATGGGCAGCGGCTTTGCGTTGGACAATGCCGTCCGCTTTGGCCAGTGTCATGCGCCAGGCATGGAGCGAACCCGCGGAATCCGGTCCCCATGCTCTGCCTTCTGCGGATCAGATCGCCTGGCAGAATCTTGAGATGGGAATGTTCGTGCATTTCGCGCCGAACACCTGGCAGGATGTGGAATCGGATAACCTCACCACTCCGCTCTCTGCAATTGACCCGAAGCAGCTGAATACCGACCAGTGGGCACGGACCGCCATTAGCTTCGGAGCAAAATACATCGTCTTCGTGGCCAAACATCAGGGCGGCTTCTGCATGTGGCAGACACAAACCACGGATTACAGCATCCGTAACACGCCCTGGCGAGGCGGACACGGCGACGTACTTGCGGACGTCTCCGCCTCATGCCTTAAATACGGCCTCAAGCTGGGTGTCTATGTCTGCCCCCGCGACGATCACTTTGGCGCAAAGACAGGAGGAGTCTGCGCTTCGCCCGAGTTACAGGCGAAGTACAACGTCATGTATCGCCAGCAACTCACTGAAGTCCTCTCCCGCTACGGAGAGATGATCGAGATTTGGTTTGATGGGTCCACGGTTACCCCGGTCAGCGATATCCTAAGCGAATATCAGCCCCATGCCATGATTTTTCAGGGGCCTTCGGCGACCATTCGCTGGGTCGGCAATGAGGATGGCTTCGCGCCCTATCCCTGCTGGAACGGCATCGAAAGAGTGGACGCGAAGACAGGTACGGCAACTTCGCTGAACAGCAATCCGGACGGTGATGTCTGGATGCCGAATGAGGTGGATGTCTCGATCCGGCGTCCGGACTGGTTCTGGAGCACCACGAATGCGAATAAAGTGATGTCCCTGGATCAACTGCTCTCCGTCTACTACTGCTCGGTGGGACGAGGAGCCCAATTGTTGCTCAATATTCCGGCAAACCGCGAAGGTCTGCTTTCGGATCCCGACTGCGCCTCGGCCAGGATATTCGGTTTGGAGTTGCAGAAGCGATTTCGAAAACCGCTAGCTGAGACCGCGGGGCATGGGACCGAGATCACGCTGGGGCTTGATGCGCCTGCGCAAATCGATACTGTTATCCTGCAGGAAGACATCGCCAAGGGTGAACGGGTGCGGCAATACCGCATCGAAGGGCGAAGCGGTGGCCAATGGCGCACGCTCGGCGAGGGCTCTTCGATCGGTCACAAGCGTATCCAACCCCTCGCGTCGATCGCAGTGGATGCGCTTCGTGTGGTGGCCACACAAAGTGTTGGGACGCCGCTATTCCGTAGCGTGGCGGCTTTTCACGCGGACGCGCCTCCGCCGAGCGGCTGGAACGCGGCTCCGCAGATATGGGCAGCGAACGAGGTCGGCGATTGGCATGACCATTCGTTCTCCATCGACCTGACAGCGAAGATCGACGCGGCGGCGCAGTATCGGCTGCGATTTGTCCCGCGTACAGGAACGGTCACAGCCCTCAAAAGTGTCGTCCTCAAGTTGCATGGTGTGGCGGAGCCAGACTTGATCAAGGCCATCACGGGAAAAGCAAATGAATTGATACTCGACATTACGGGGGTTGCCGAAACCGTTCAGGTCTCCGGACAGGTAGATGGCGCCGCAAGCGGAGACATCTTGCTGCAAAAACTCTGACGCGATCGCATCCACGCCGTCACGCACAGCGGATTTTTGAAATTCACTGTGCTTCACTCCAAGGAGTTCCATGAATACGTGTTGTCGGATTATCTCCATCCTTCTTGGCACGGTCCTGTCGCTGCACGCGGCAACACCCCAGCACGCCTTTGAGTTGCAAAACGGCAAATTCACAATGGATGGGCAGCCGTTTCAAATTCGTGCCGGCGAGATGCACTACGCCCGCATTCCACGTGCTCGCTGGCGTTACGCCATGCGGTTGGCACGCGCCATGGGGCTGAACACCGTAACGACTTATGTCTTCTGGAACCTGCATGAGCCGGAGCCCGGGCAATTCGATTTCACCGGGCAGAACGACCTCGCCGCGTTTCTGAAAATCGCCCAGGAAGAAGGCCTATATGTCGTCCTTCGCCCCGGCCCCTATGTTTGCGCGGAGTGGGAGTTCGGCGGCTTTCCCGCGTGGCTCCTTAAGGATCGCGGCACCGTCGTCCGCTCTCTCGATCCTAGATTTATGAAGCCCGCCGCGGATTGGTTTCAGCACCTCGGCGCCGTTGTCAATCCCTTTCTATTGGCAAACGGGGGCCCCATCATCGCCATCCAGGTGGAGAACGAGTACGGTTCGTTCGGCAAGGATCATGCGTACATGCGGGCCATCCGGCAACTTGTGATGGATAGCGGGATGGGTGGCAGCAAAGCGAATCCAACACTGCTTTACACCGCTGACGGCGGCGTGCAGCAGCCTGACGGCTCGCTTCCAGATCTGCCGGCAGCCGTCAACTTCGGGACCGGCGATGCGGCCGAAGAGACCGCGCGACTGCGCGCGTTCCGACCCAACGGCCCACTCTGGATCGGCGAGTATTGGGCCGGATGGTTCGATCACTGGGGCCACAACCATATAGTCACCGACGCGGACAAGCAAGTGACAGAGTATGAATCGCTGCTCAGGCAGGGTTACAGCTTCAATCTGTATATGTTCTGGGGCGGCACGAGCTTTGGCTGGATGAACGGCGCGAACAGCGACGGCAAGGACTATCAGCCCGACACCACAACATACGACTACGATGCTCCGGTCAGCGAGCGCGGAGAGCCTCGCGCGAAATACTATAAGTTTCGTGACGCCACAGCGAGCGTGACTGGCATTGAGCCTGCGCCAGTGCCCCCAACACCGGCCGTGACGACCTATCCCATAAGTCCCACCGCGGAGTCGGCATCTCTCTGGGACAACCTGCCCAAGCCGATCCTTTCGCGGCAGCCCATGACCATGGAAGAGGTTGGCCAGGCACACGGATACATCCTCTACACCAGGCAACTGGACGCCACGCAGTCCGGCAGGTTGGTCCTCGACGGCCTCCACGACTACGCCCAGGTCTACCTTGACCGAACTCTTGCCGGCGCCCTTGACCGCAGACTCGACCAAAACTCTCTCGATATTCCCGCTGCGGCAAAAAAACGCGAACTCGCTATTCTGGTCGAAAACACGGGCCGCATCAACTACGGTGCAGCATTGCGCGACGAGAGCAAAGGCATACTCGACCACGTGCTGCTTGAGCAAAAGGAACTGACAGGATGGTCTGTCTACCCGCTTCCGATGGATCACCCCGAAAAGCTTCATTATCGGAAGTCGCCGTGCTCCGGTCCCTGCTTCTTCCGCACCTCTCTCATCGTCCAGCCACCGGCGCAGGATACCTTCCTCGATACTGCTCACATTGCGAAAGGCTTTGCTTGGATCAATGGAACTCCTCTTGGCCGTGCGTGGGATATCGGCCCCCAAGCAACCTTGTTCCTACCGGGAAGCTGGTTGGAGCAGGGGAAGAATTCACTCGTGATTTTCGACTTGCAGGCAGACGGATCGCCGCCACTGCAGACTCTGGATCATGCGGGATGGCGTCCCGTCACCGGGGAACCTCGATAGGCGTGTCGATGCTTTTGCTGCAGCGGCAAACGCCACGTGCGCCAATGGGAGGTTGTCTGTCCGCGTCCGGCCATTTGCATAGTTGACGAGTTTGGGAAGCCGGGCCCGGGTTGTCCATGATGACGACTGCTCTGGGCAATCGCAGCAGGATTAGAGGAGCGAGAGGCTCACGCTTTCCGCAACACCTTTGAAAATCAGGATCAGCTCTCGCCCTTTTTCGCTTCAGCCGGCACTGCTTTCCCACTCTTGTTCCATCCGTGAAACGACGACAAGTCTCCCGCGTTCCAGGCCTCGCGAAGTCCCGGGGCGCTCAGGTCCCAATCCGGTCGGCTTTCGCTCATCAGGGCGCGCAGGTCATGCCAGAGATCGACAACCGATGGCCGGCCCCAGAACCAATATCCGTTGTAGATCCGGTAAATTTGAAGGCCCGGCTTGAGCACCAGCGTGTATGGAATCATTGGATTGTGCTCCGGGTCGGTGTACTCCTGTATATCCAGGTCCTTCTGCACTTTTCGCTCGGGATCGGACAAAAACGTCCACTGCGCGCCCACCGACGCGCGAAACTCCTGGAGAGTGTGGTGATCGTCGGTGGAGATCGTGACCACCTGGGTGTACGCGACCGCGATCTTTGGATAGAACGAGGCCAGCTCACGATGCTGCTGGTGCTCCTTCGGGCAATAGTGGCCGCGTGCCAGCGTAAGAATCAGCGGGTCGTCGCCCTGCAAATCGCTGAGCTTGCGCAGATTGCGCGTGTGATCGGGCAGTTCGTAATCGGGGAAAATGCTTCCGGGGACGATATCAGGGCGCATCGGTTCACTCCTGCGGAATTCCACATAGGTTGAATCCTTCGACGAGGACTTCGAGGCCAAAGGTTGTTCCGGCACTGGCCAACTGCGTTGCTCATCACCTGAATCGCTCGCATGCCTGGATATGAAGGACTCCGTCGACCGCCCGAAACAGGCTAATGCCGGAGCCGCTCTAGCCTCGCCCTTTCGACCTTCGTCGCGCACTCGATCGGATGAAGACCACCACGATCAGCCCCAGCACAAGTGCGACAAGGGCAATCACAATATACTCGGCAGCCGGCGGATTGACAGGCTGCTTTCCGCCGACTTGCACCGCGATCATGCACTCTGCGCTCAACATTGTTCTCTCCACCACTTCACCTGAGAAACGGGAAAGTTGCTGAAGGTTGCTTCCGGTGCAAGACCTGCGAGCGACGCCTGCGTACGCGAATCCATTTTAAGGCGTTCACCAGGCGCTCGACTCATGGATCTCTGAGTGCTCAAGGAATAGATCGTCGACACCCGGGCGCCGGGCAACTGTTAGCATGGATGCCAATGGAGACCGACATCAATGAATGATAGTTCCCGAAACGAGACGCTCAAGTCGGAGCAGATTTCCACCATCACGCGCGAAACCAACTACGGCACCTGGCGATTCCAGAAGAGCTGGAAGCCGCTTCATGTTGCGGATGCCGAGGGTTGCTGGTTTACGGATGGAGCGGGCCGGCGCTATCTCGACCTCAGCTCGCAGCTGATGTGCGTCAACCTTGGCCACAAGAATCCCCGGGTGATTGAAGCCATTGCACAACAGGCGCGAGAGCTTGCCTATGTAGCCCCGGGCTTTGCCACCGAATCTCGTGCGCGGTTGAGTTCAAAGCTGCAGGAGGTGCTGCCCGAAGGCCTGAATAAATTCTTCTTCGCGACCAGCGGGACCGAGGCTAACGAAGCGGCATTTAAAATTGCGCGCATGTTCACCGGCAAAACGAAGATCATCTCGCGTTACCGGTCTTACCACGGGTCGACGATGGGCTCGATCGCGGCGACCGGTGACCCGCGGCGCTGGGCCATGGAGCCTGGCGGCAAGGGCAACGGATTCGTCTTCGCGCCGGAGACGAACTGCTACGACTGCCCCATCAAGCACACCTATCCGGGATGCAACATCGCTTGCGCCGACTATATTGAGCACATGATCCGCAATGAAAGCGACGTGGCTGCAATCGTCGTGGAGCCTGTTGTGGGCACGAACGGTGTGCTGATTCCGCCGCCTGAGTATTTCCCGCGGCTGAGAGAGATCTGCGACCGGCACGGTGTGCTGTTGATTGCTGACGAAGTCATGGCCGGGTGGGGACGCACCGGCAAATGGTTTTCAGTGGACCACTGGGGCCTGAAGCCGGACATTCTCGTGACGGCCAAAGGAATCACGTCGGCTTATGTGCCACTCGGCCTGTGCGCCACAACAACAACAATCGCGAACTACTTCGAGGACCATTACTTTTCGCACGGCCACACCTATGAGGCGCATCCGCTTACGCTGGGTCCGGCGGTGGCAACGATTGAAGAAGTTCAGAGATTGAATTTGGTTGAGCGGGCCGCTGAACTTGAGCCGTATTTGCGCGAGAAGCTCGAAGCCTTGAGGGCCAGGCATGTTTCAGTGGGCGACGTGCGCGGGCTGGGACTTTTCTTTGCCGTGGAGATCGTGAAGAACCGGCAGACCAAACAGCTCTTCAATACGATGCGAGACAAGGTGGAAGGAAAACCGCTGGTAGTGGACCAGATTGCCGCGAAGATGATGGCGCAGGGGGTCTACATACAAGCATGGGTAAGCCACTTTGTGATTGCGCCCCCGCTGATTGTTACCAAGGAAGAGCTGGACCTGGGAGTCACGGCGCTCGATGAGCATCTGGCGATTGCCGATGCGTTGACGGTCTAGAGGTAGCGGCTAGCTTGCAGCTCTAGCCTGCACTTCTCACGCCTGCAGCCTTCTTCTATGAGGGCACGCGGGCTTCCCGCTCAATCGGCATTGCGTACAATTACCCACCGGACGCGCACAATGGAAGCGGGAGAATCTCATGTCCGCTTCCGTGTGTCGCCTGCGCCCTGTTCCGAATCTAGGGTTTTCCGCGTTCGGTACGCCTCCTTACCGGGACACCCCTACCCCCCCCTTGCCGCGAAAACAGCCAATCCGCGACCGGCCAAATCTTGAACTCCACTAGAATCAACATGATACAGAAGCGACCCAGTTACCGCGCAGTAAACAGTAACTCGTTTTTTTCGTTCATTTTCGTTCATTTTTGGCCCCTTCGTGTCGATTTTCGACGCGAAAGAGGCTCAAATCAGCGTATTTCGAGGAGTCTTTCTTGGGGCCTTTGCCCTCATTGAAGGTCGCGGACAACGGCCTCATCGCGAGGTCACGCGATTTTTTCAGCGCGTTCTTCGATGACGGCGGGGACCGATAGCTTCATCAGCGTCACGTAGATGATGCCTGCGGTAAAGAAGCCCACAAACCAGGCGTAGTCATAGAGAAAATGGAGCGGCTTGACCGCCAGCCCGATGAGAGCGACCGCTACGCCCATAACAAGCGCTAAGATCGCGCGAGGATTTACGCCTCTGGTGTAGTGATACGCGCCTTCCCTGTGATAGAGCGAATTGACGTCGAGCTCGGTTTTGCGAATGAGGAAATAATCGCAAACCATAATGCCGGCTACGGGGCCGAGCAGGCCGGAGTAGCCGACCAGCCAACCGATGATATAAGCGTCTGGAGTGGCCAACAGCTTCCACGGGCACATCGCGAGGCCAAGGAAGCCGGTGATGATGCCGCCGGTCCTGAAGCTGATGAGGCGCGGATAAAGGTTTGAGAAATCGTTCGAAGGCGAGACGACGTTGGCGCCGATGTTCACGTTGAGCGTGGCGACGAGTATGGCAATCAGTGCGACAAAGGCCACAACCGGTTGATGAAATGCGCCAATCAACAGGATCGGGTTCCAGATGGGATGGCCAAATAGAACCGCGGATGCCGATGTGACCGCGATTCCGACAAACGTGTAGAGAACCATGGCGACGGGAAGCCCGAAGGCCTGGCCCCAGGACTGCGCGCTCTGCGATTTGGAGTAGCGCGTGAAGTCGGGAATGTTGAGCGCCAGCGTTGCCCAGTATCCGACCATCGCGGTGAGCGATGGAAAGAAGACTGCGGCGAACTCGCCGTTGGAGTGGAACTGGCTGGGCGTTGAAAGCATGTTTCCCCAACTACCGGCCTTGATCCGCACCCAGATGAGGAGTGCCGCTGCCATCACAAACATGAAGGGCGCGCCGAATGCCTGCAGGCGGCGAATCGACTCCACGCCGCGCCAAACGACCGCCATGTTGAGCAGCCAGAAACCGAGAAAGCATGTCCATAGACTTGCGGGGCTGGCGCCGGCAGCGGGCCAGATCACGGCCAGCATCGCGTGGATGGCTGTGCCGCCAATCCACGACTGAATGCCGAACCAGCCACAAGCGACAACCGCGCGCAGGATTGCGGCCACATTGGCGCCGCGAACGCCGAACGGCGCTCGAATAAAAACCGGAAATGGTATCCCGTATTTGGTGCCGGCGTGCGCATTGAGCAGCATGGGAATGAGCACGATGAGATTGCCCAGCAGCACCGTGCCGATTGCCTGTTTCCAATCCATGCCCTTGGCTATCAACGAGGAGGCGAGTTGATAGGTGGTAATCTCCATGCACATGGAGAACCACAGCGCAGTGTAGTTATAAAAGCCCCAGGTGCGCTGGGCGGGCGTCGTAGGCGACAGATCGCGATTCGATAGAGACGGGTCGGTCGTGCTCACGGGGCCTCCTCCATGGTCCTTGGGCTGCGATTCAAATTCCGTTCATTTCACTGGCGGCAAACTAACTCCATGCGCCGCCGCGCGCTTCCCGTCGCAGATAGTTGCCGCGGCCAGACTTGGCGATGAACTCACCTTTCGACACAATCAACTCGCCGCGAGAGTAGACATCGCGCGCGTTGCCCCGAACGTGAAAGCCCTCAAACATCGAATAATCGACGCGCATGTGGTGCGTTGCGGCAGAGATGGTGTGCTCAGCGACAGGATCCCATAGGACGATATCGGCGTCGCTGCCTGCCGCGAGAACTCCCTTTTTCGGATACATGCCGAAGATGCGCGCCGGCGCCGTGGAAACAAGTTCAACGAACCGGTTGATCGAGAAGTTACCCTGGCCCACGCCGTGATGGTGCAGCAGTTGCAGACGGTTCTCAATGCCCGGACCGCCGTTGGGAATCTTGGTGAAGTCATCCTTGCCGAGAGCTTTTTGATCCGCGAAACAGAAGGGACAATGATCCGTCGAGACCACCTGCAAATGGTCATCGCGCAGTCCATCCCAAAGCTTCGGTTGATTGCGTCGCTCGCGCAGAGGTGGCGTGAAGACATATTTTGCGCCTTCCCAGCCTTGGTTTGCGACATCCTCGAGCGACAGCAACAGATATTGAGGACATGTTTCGGCGAAGGCCGGCAGACCTCGGTCGCGTGCTTCGCGCACCTGGTTCAGAGCGTCTTCACTGGAGAGATGAACGATGTACACAGGCACGCCGGCCATCTCGGCCATCGCGATAGCGCGGTGCACTGCCTCGGCTTCCGCACGCGTGGGCCGGGTGAGCGCGTGATAAATGGGCGCAGTCTTGCCTTCGGCCAGCGCCTGTTGAACAATCACGTCGATGACCGAGCCGTTTTCCGCGTGCATGCAGATGAGAGCGCCGTTCTTCGCAGTCTGGCGCAGTGCTTTGAAGATGGTGGCATCATCGACCATCAGCACATTAGGGTAGGCCATGAAAAGTTTGAAGCTGGCTACGCCTTCGCGGACCATGTCATCCATGTCTTCAAGGCCGGCATCGCCCAGGTCGGTGACGATCATGTGCAGACCGTAGTCGATGCAGGCTTTGCCCTCGGCTTTCTTCCACCAGGTGTCGAGCGCGTCGCGCATCCTGGTGCCGCGCGCCTGGATGGCGAAGTCCACGATCGTCGTGGTGCCGCCTATGGCCGCTGCGCGCGTGCCGGTCAGAAAGTCATCGGCGGAGTTCGTGCCGCCAAAGGGCATGTCGAGATGTGTGTGCGCATCGATGCCGCCGGGCAACAGCAAGAGCCCATGCGCATCGACGACTCGATCCGCGGAGTTGTCCGGAATACCAGTGCGGATCTCCTTGATCGTAGTGCCTTCGATGAGCAGATCGGCGTGAATGGTTGTGTCAGCATTGACGATGGTTCCGTTTTGAATAAGGAGCGTTGACATATGTTCGATCCGATTTACGGTTTCGGTTCAGCGGCACAGGCGGCTCCGCGCGACCGCTCGTCCCAGGTTTCCGGCGCGAGGCCGGTATCGACGCGCACCATGGTGATGCACTGGTCGACCGGGCAGACCAGCGAACAGAGATTGCAGCCAACGCATTCCGTTTCATCGACACGAGGAATCCGCTCCAGCGGCGTGGGATAAGGGCCGCGCTCGGCTGCGCGCTCTTTCCGCGTGACAGGCGTGACGGCGATCGAAGCGCGGCTTTCGGCTTCTCTTACGGCCGGGATGGTATGAACTTCGACCGGTCCGTTCACCGGGCCGGAGACGCGATCGAGATGGATGCACTGATGCGCGCCATCCCAACACGCGATGTGGCAAAGGTCGCAGCCGATGCATTTCTGCTCATTGATATGCGCAACGATTTTGTAGTTGAGGTTGAGATGCTTCCACTCAGTCACGCGAGGAAGCGAGAGGCCGCGAAAGTCTTCAATCGTGTTGAAGCCTTTGGAGCGCATCCAGTTTTCGAGACCTTCGGCCATGTCTTCCACGATGCGATAGCCGTAATGCATCACTGCAGTGCAGACCTGCACGGTTCCACAGCCAAGCAGAAAGAACTCGGCAGCGTCGCGCCATGAGCCGATGCCGCCAATGCCTGATAGGGGCAGATTCGACCCGGGATCGGACATGATCTGCTGAACCATATTGAGAGCGATGGGGCGGACGGCGGGGCCGCAGTAACCGCCGTGTGAACTCTTGCCGTCGACGTTGGGACGCGGCACGAACGTATCGAGATCGATGCCGGTGATCGAATTAATGGTATTGATCGCGGAGAGGCCATCGGCGCCGCCGCGCTTTGCAGCGCGCGCCACGCTGCGAATGTCGGAGATATTGGGCGTGAGTTTGACCAGCACCGGAGTGCGCGCCTTCTCCTTTACCCAGGCGGTGATCATCTCTGTGTATTCAGGCACCTGGCCCACGGCCGATCCCATGCCGCGCTCGCTCATGCCGTGCGGGCAGCCGAAGTTGAGTTCCAGGCCATCGGCGCCGGCATCTTCAGCACGCGCTACGATCTCGTGCCATGTTTCCCGCTTCGACTCCACCATCAACGACGCAATGACTGCGTGGCGGGGGTAGCGCTTCTTCACCTCAGCCATCTCGCTGAGATTTGTATCTACGCTGCGGTCGCTGATGAGCTCGATATTGTTGAAGCCCATGATGCGCTGGCCGTTCCAGTCGGTGGCCGAGTAGCGTGAGCTGACGTTGGTGACCGGTTCCCCGATGGTCTTCCATACCGCTCCGCCCCAGCCCGCATCGAAGGCGCGCATAATCTGTTCGCCGCAGTTGGTGGGCGGAGCGGAGGCAAGCCAGAATGGGTTCGGTGAATGGATGGCGCCGGCGAAATTACGAACGCTAATGTCAGGCATGGGCGGCCTCCGCGGCTTTGAGAATTGCCAGGGCGGCACGCCGTCCGCCGGCGACCGCGTCCACCACTTCGCGGCCGCCATTTACGCAATCGCCGGCTGCATAGTAGCGGGCATTACCGGTGCGGCCAGTCGCAAGCTCGGCGACGATTCGTCCCTCATGCACCTCGACACCGCGCAGCTCCTGAATGAGTTGGGCGAGGGGAGACTGGCCGATGGCCGGCACCAGCAGGTCGCACTCGATAGTGTATTGAGAGTCCGGAATGGGCAGCAGTGAGTTATTGACCAGGCGCATCTGGACCGTGTCGAGCAGGAGCCTGCCATGCGCGTCGGAGCGGACTGAAAGCGGCTGCCGTCGCCAGAGAAACTGCACCCCTTCGTGCTTGGCGTGTTCGTATTCGAATTCAAATGCCGGAATATCGCTTTCGCCGCGCCGGTAAAGGAGATAGACGGTGTCGGCTCCCAAACGACAGGCTGCATTGGCAGCGTCGATCGCGGTGTTGCCGGCGCCCACAACTACCACCGTGCCGTGTAATTCACGGATGCGTCCGGTCTTGTATGAGGAGATGAGTTCGAGCGCATTCATCACGCCTTCCATGTCCTCGCCGGGAATGCCGAGCCGCTGCATCGCTCCCAGGCCGACCCCGAGAAAGATGTAATCGAACTCTGTTTCAAGCGCTCCAAGCGCGGCCGCGGAATCGACGCTGACTCCGAAGCGGAACGAGACGCCCATGCGCCGAATCATTTCCACCTCGCGCAGGCTGTCGGAAGCACGCAGTTTATATTCGGCCACGCCGTACGTGTTGAGGCCGCCGGGCAGCGCTCGGCGCTCAATGATGGTGGCTGCAGCTCCCTTGCGCAGCAATTCAGCGGCACAAGCAAGCGAGGCGGGACCGCCGCCGATGCAGGCGACGCGGACTGGCCTTTGAGCAACCGCAGCAGTGGATAAAGTCTCGCCTGAGGCGTAGAAAGCATCCATCGCGTGGCGCTGTAGGAGCCCAATTTGAATGGGCTGGCGATTGTGGCGATGCATGACGCACGCGCCTTCGCACAGGACGTTTACGGGGCAGACGCGGGCACAGCTTGACCCGAGTATGTTGGCGTCGAGAATGCGCAGTGCTGAGCCGCGCAGGTTCCCGGAGGCAATGCGCTTGATGAAGCCGGGAACGTCAATATGCGTGGGACATGCGGCGGTGCAGGGCGCGTCAAAACAGTTGAGGCAGCGGTCAGACTCAATGACCGCTGCCTGCGCTGCGAGCGGCGGCTTCAGCTCGTTGAAGCGGTCACGCAGTTGCGGATCTTCAGGTAGAGTCGGGGTATTCATGCGGCCCTCGAGTTACTTGCAATGGCTCAAAGCATCGTATTCAACGGGTCCCGCGGAACTTTTGGTTCGAGTCCTTGTGAGGTAGTTTATGAAGCGACAAGCGGGCCATAAAGATCAGGCCTGCGGTCGCGGTAGAACTGCCATGTGCGGCGCACTTCAGCAATCTCATCCAGATTCAGATCGGCGGTGAGCACTTCGTCCTTGTCACGCGCCGCCTGGGCGACGATCTGCCCGCGCGGATTGGCGAAGTAACTGGAGCCGTAAAACTCTCCGATGTTCCATGGCGGCTCGGTGCCCACGCGATTGATGGCGGCGATGAAGTATCCGTTGGCCGCGGCGTGGGCGGGTTGCTCCAGCTTCCAGAGATACTCGCTGAGGCCGGCCACAGTCGCCGAAGGGTTAAAGACAATCTCGGCCCCATTTAAACCGAGACAGCGCGCCCCCTCAGGGAAATGCCGGTCGTAGCAGATGTACACGCCGATCTTCACGAAACCCAGGTCGAATACCGGATAACCCAGATTGCCCGGGCGGAAATAAAACTTCTCCCAGAACCCGGGAGCCACGTGAGGAATGTGCGTTTTGCGATACTTGCCGAGATATGAGCCGTCGTTTTGAATCACAGCGGCGGTGTTATAGAAGATGCCCTCCTGCTCCACTTCATACACCGGCACCACCATGGCGATATGCAGCTCTTTGGCCAGCGACTGCATGCGCGTGACCGTGGGACCGCCGGGCACCGGCTCAGTGCTTTCATACCATTTCACGGATTGTTCGGCGCAGAAATAGGGCCCGTTGAAGATCTCCTGCAGGCAAACGATCTGCGCTCCGGCAGCGGCGGCATTGCGAATCAGACCGATATGCTTTTCAATCGAGGCCCGCTTCTGATCGGCAAGGGACTCAGTGGCGGGCACGGCGTTGGAAGCCTGGATGATGGAACATCGAACGACTCGGGACATATCGCTGCCTCCACTGCATAGGTTGTGAGTCTTTGAAGTTAATTGAAAACAGGGGTGAAGGGCAATGGGCATGTGAGCCGCGCAAGAAGAAAATCAGCCCCGGGGGCACACCTCGAGCGGTTTGAGCCACACTTGGCAAATTCGGGCCTCGCAAGGACGGGGATCCGGTGCTGGCCAGGCGTTGCCGTCGGTTGTTTGACTTGCGCTGTCACAACTCGAATAATCCTTGCATATGGAAGTCTATGAGGAGATCGTTGCGCTGCAGCGGGAGGGTCGCAAGGGAGCTGTGGCTACCATCGTGAACGCGCGTGGTTCCATCCCCTCGTTCAAGAGCGCCAAGATGCTTGTTCGCGACGATGGTTCGATCGCCGGCACGATCGGCGGCGGCTGCGTCGAAGCCGAGGTCTGGCAGGCGGCGCGGGAAGTGATGGCGAGCGAGAAGCCGCGGTCGCTGACCTTCGACCTGAATCAAAATCCCAAGTACGATACCGGGCTGGTGTGCGGAGGAACCCTCGAAATCTTTATTGAGCCGGTGCTGCCTGTGCCGCTGCTTTATATCTTCGGCGCGGGACACGTTTCGCTCGAGCTTTTCAAGGCCGCCAGGAATGCCGGATTCGACGTGATCGTAGCTGATGATCGCGATGCGTACGCGAACCGAGGGCGATTTCCAGGCGCGCGACAGGTGATCGCGCAGGATTTCAACGAGACGCTGGCGGCATTGAATCCGAACGACTCTTCTTACATTGTGATCGCCACGCGCGGGCACCGCGACGACATGCGCATCCTGCGCTGGGCGGTCGAGACGCCGGCCCGCTACATCGGGATGATTGGTTCCAGGCGAAAGGCAATTATGGTCTTTCGCGAGTTGACTCAGGAGGGGCTCAAGCCGGAGTTCTTCGAGCGCGTGCATTCGCCGGTCGGATTGGACATCGGCGCCATTACGCCGGAAGAGATCGCTGTGTCGATCGTCGCGGAGTTGATCGGCATTCGACGCCACGCTGAGCGGCCGTTGCCGCACATGAGTTGGTTTCACGGACGCAAACTCATCGCAGTGGACGACACCGTCAAACCACTGACTGCGGACGACGAAACCCCCGTGACGGAACCCGGTAGCTAAACCGCCATGGCTGGACTGTGCGGACTGATTCTCGCTGCAGGCGCGTCTTCGCGCATGGGTCGTGACAAGGCGATGCTTCCCTGGCCTGCGGATGCTCCAACGGAGATCGCAGGCAGGCGAATGACTCTGCTATCGGCGGCGATCGTCGCGCTCAAGCCGTTCAGTGACGCCGTAATTGTTGTAGTTGGGGAGAACGCCGGCGAACTCGCTCCGGTGATAGAAGAAAGCGGCGCGATCATGGTTCGTAATCCCGCTCCTGAGCGTGGACAATTCAGTTCGCTGCGCATCGGACTTGAAGCTGTTCTTGCCCGCGATTACGATGCGGTAATGTTCACGCCGGTCGATTGTCCTCCCTTGAGCTTGGCCACGCTCAGGCGGCTGCGCGAAGCCTTCGAGAGGGCTCGCGAACGAGGGCTTTGGGCTGTTGCGCCGGAGAACTGCGGCCGGCATGGACACCCGCTGCTCGCCGCCCGATCCTTGATTGACGCATTCCTCCGTGCTCCGGAGCAAAGCAACGCGCGCGAGGTGAAACGCGCCAATGCGCAAATGTTCGAATACGTCCAGGTATCCGATTGGTTCTTGAGTCTGGATGTAAACACGCCCAGCGAATATGCGGCTCTTCGAGCAATGGTTCCCGGCAAGCGCGATTAGGTTTTGCGCTCGAGTTGATTGAGAGCGGCGGACAACGCGTCGATCGCCAAATGTGCAGCATGGTAGGATGCTGGTGGCAGTCCCCCAACGGCTTTGAGCACATCTTCTCTCTTCAAGTCCCTTGCCTGCTCAACCGTCTTTCCGCTGACTAGCTCAGTAAGCGCTGAAGCGCATGCCATGGATGCTACGCAGCCGCGGGCAAGAAAACCAATCTCCTCGATGCGGCCGTTGGAGAGCCTGAGTGTGAGTTTGAGAATATCTCCGCAGGCAGGGTTTTCGATCTGCGCGGATGCGTCTGGGTCCGAGACCGCGCCAGGGTTGCGCGGATGCTCGAAGTGATCGAGAACCTGGGGAGAATACATATAGCACGTCCGCCGCGCCACCGCGGGAACCACATTCACTGTGCGGCCGCGGTCCTGGCCCGCGCTTGCCACGCCGCAAGAATCTCTGACACCAGAAACAAGTCAGTGAGCAGAGCACGCAGGTGAATCGATGCGTTCAGATTGTCGATCAACTGCGAGCTGATGGCGGGTTGAACAAGCACCATCTCGATGGCCGCCGCCGCACTTTGCGCGTCCCGCGCAAGCACCGGGAAGAATGCTTCATACTTTTCCGCGGGAGCGAGCTGCCGATCTTCGAGAGTTTCTGCGAACGCAACTGCCACTCCGCGCATGGCCTTCGCGGAGTCAGCAAGTTTCTCTCGGAGTTGCCGCCCCGCGTCGTTGCCCTCGTCGGAGGCGTACCCTTTCGCCGCGTAGGAAAGAGTGAACTCGTAACAGTCTTCAATCGTCTCGACGTATTGCTCGAATTCAGTCGGCATCGCTTGCTGCATAGCCCCGTTTCGTTTGAGCCGGGGCCGACTGCTCGACCCGCCACCGCTCAGGATCGTGTTCTTCAAGATAAAAATCGCGGCTCATCCAGCCGAAGATCATGGACCTGGTAATAGGAAGCTTCTCGGGCCGGATCCCCATGTAGACGTGGATCATCACTAATGCGATAAGGCCAACTCCGGCGAGACCGTGAAGGACATACATCATTCCCCAGGTCATGTCGCTGAACAGGTATGGATTGCGAGAAAAGAAGATGGTTTGGATACGCTTCATCATGAACAGGCCGGTGACGATCACGGCCAGGCCGCTAAGCACAATCACCAGGTGATAAAGCTTGTTCTCCAGCGGATACTTGGCGAACCTGGCCGGAGCGGGCGCCGGTCTGCCCAGGAATCGAAAGGTCCTGCGCAGCGCATCGCGAATGTCGATTTTATCCGGCCAGATCGACCAGAAGTCCATGAAAAACGATGCATGAATCACGTGAAACAGGATCGACACGGTGAGTAGCGTTCCCGCGATCCAATGATAGAGAACCCAATTGAATTGAACGCCGGCCTTGGGAAGGAAGGCCGTAAACAGCAGCGTGAACATGGAAACAGCCATGATCCAGTGAAACAGGCGCGCCGCCAGCGAGTGCCTCGGGACGCGCTCAGGAATTGTGGCTGCTGTGACAGGCTCTCTCTTCTCGAATGCCCTGGGACCGGCGACGATCGCCACGTAAAGCGCATGGACGATGACGAAGAGCAAGCCCGCGATGATGGCGAACCAGGCCAGACCCCATGCAATGTGGATGGGAACCGATCTTCCCCACGGACTGGTGGCCCAGGTAATCAAGTCCATGCTGCCTCCTGCGCGCCAACAACCGCGCGCTTGACCAGATTGCGCATCAGCGGAATCTTGTATGCGTTGAATTGCAGCGGAACGGCGCCCTGGACCGCGAGTTTACCGGCGAACTCGCCCGTGGACTCGTCGGCGGCCTTGCCCACAATTGCATTCTCCACCTGCTTCAATCGCATGGGGCGGGGAGACACGGCATTCACGGCAATGCGGATGCGGCGAATGCTGGTTCCATCGAGCATGGAGGCCGAAGCAACATTCATCAGTGGGAAGTCCCACACATTGCGGTCGCGGACCTTTTCGAAATAAAACCTGGCGCCAGACCATGCGGATGGAATGCGAATGGCGGTAAGCAGGTCGCCGGGTTCGAGAATATTGAGGCGCGTGATATCGGTCTGAGGCCCCACGAAGTAGTCCTCGGCATCTACAATGCGTTCGCCTTTCGGGGTTCGAATTACGAATTTAGCGTCGAGGGCAATGAGGGCGGGTACGGAATCGGAGGGATGCACGGCTACACAGCGATCAGCGCCGAAGATGGCATGCTCGCGGTTGCGTCCGACGGGAGTATCGGCGTAGCAGATGTTTCCCCCGGCGCGGTAGCACGGCCAGCCGCCGCGATAATACCAGCAGCGGGTGTCTTGCGAAACGTTTCCACCGAGCGTTCCCTGGTTTCGAATCTGCGGAGAAGCGACCACTGCGACGGCCTGAGAGAGGACACTGTAGTTCTTCCTGATCTCCTGGTGATTCGCAATCTCGGTGAGCGTGGTCATTGCGCCTATCTCAAGGCCGTCACTCGTGGCGCGAATCCCTTTAAGCTCGTCGATTCCGCTCAGGTCCACCAGGACTTTCGGTTTCTTGATGCGGTCCTTGAGCCAGTCGAAGCTATCCAGTCCGCCGGCCATCACCCACGCGTCGCTCCCATACTGACCCAGCAACTTTACTGCATCCGCAGCCGAACCGGGCTGAAGAAGATCGAAGGCGGGCATCACGTCGCGTATCACTGCCATGGCTGTCTCCCTTCCCGTCCTGGTCAAATGTGCGCCGTCAGCGGTTGTTGCATTGGATGCCCCGCTTCGAGCGAAGTCAGAATGGTATCGGCGTTGACCGGGCAGCGTTCAAAGATCTCGTCGCCCACGGCATCCGACAGCGCGTTCAAAATGACGGCGCAACCGCCGCCGACGGGCGGCTCGCCCACGCCGCGCGCGCCGATCGGCGTTTCAGGGTCGGGAATATCGAGCGCCTCCCATTGCATATCCACCGGCACGTCCAGGATAGTCGGCGGCTTGTTGTGATGGAATCGCTTGGCCACCGTGACACCATAGTGCGGATCGAATACCCATTTCTGCCCGATGGCGTGCGCAATGCCCAGCGTCGACCGTCCAAGAATCTGCCCGCCGAGCGACCTCGGGTGCAGCACGGTGCCCACATCGGCATAAGCGAGAAAGTCCACGATCCCGTACTTGCCCGTCTCTACATCGACTTCCACTTCGGCGAAGCTGGCGACAAAAGAAAAAGTGCTTCCGTCGTGAGGAAGCTTGTCCTTCGCCGATACCACCAGCCCCGACCCGGCCAGCGCAGCGACTGAAGCCTTGGTCAACTTGTTGCAATCAGGATTCGCCTGGTGGCCATCGTATATTCCGCCCAATTGAATCGCCTTCTGCGCAGCCTGCGCGAAGCTCATGCCTGCGCCGCCGCCCTTGCGGAAGACTCGCTGGTTGGCAACCTCGTAATCCTCTGGCTTGCCGCCCAGCGACCTGGCCGCAATCTCTTTGAGCTTCTGCTTCGTTTCCATCGCAACCGCGTATGAGGCCCGCGTCATGGTCTGCGTGGTGGTGCTTCCGCCCGATGCGCAGGTATATGGAAAGTTCTTCGAAGTGTCGCCCCACACCACGTCGCATATTTCCCATGGCACTCCAAGAATCTCCGCGCCCGCGCGATGAACATCGATCACCGACTCCGTTCCCAGGTTGCCGATTCCCGATTGAAACTGCACCCGGCCTTGGGGCGTAATGACCACCAGCCCGTCGAAGCCCGCTCCGCCACCCACGTAGCAGCTGAGTGAGACGCCCACGCCGCGCACCTTTGACCCCACGCGCTTAGGCTGCTGCGCTGCTCTTTCGCTCCAGCGGAACTGCACTGCGCCCTTGTCAAGCGCGTCCTTGAGGA
>Ga0182013_10000398_pt1 | contig 60731 bp, 36 predicted proteins | sample 612S2MmetaG_FD_120487 | JGI IMG/M metagenome (GOLD analysis project Ga0182013, IMG submission 120487) | Permafrost microbial communities from Stordalen Mire, Sweden - 612S2M metaG | ecosystem: Environmental > Terrestrial > Soil > Wetlands > Permafrost | place: Sweden: Stordalen | collected...
CGTCTTTCTCGAGTCGCATCGGCTGCAAGACAAAGGCCCAGCCATGTACGACGAGATCACCCGCGTTCCGTTCATCGTTCGCTGGCCGGGGCACACCTCTCCCAATACGGTCAACGACCACCTCGTCTCGCACATCGATATTGCGGGAACACTTATGGAGTTCTTTGGCTTCGACGTCCCCCGCACGCTCGAAGGCACGAGCGTCCTCGCCTCCTTCTCTGATCCGCACGCCGCGACGCGCGACGAAGTCTTCATGGAGTGGGGCCGCTACGAAGTCGATCACGACGGCTTCGGCGCGTATCAGCCGATTCGCTGCATCTGCGACGGCAGGTACAAGCTTTCCATCCACCTGATGACGACCGACGAACTCTACGATCTTGAATCTGATCCGGGCGAACTGCGCAACCTGATCGACTCTTCCGATCACGCTGACATCCGCAACCGGCTGCACGACAAGCTGCTGGATTGGATGAACACGTCGCGCGATCCGTTCCGCGGCTATTATTGGGGCCGTCGCGTCTGGCGCCCCGACTTCGCCGAAACATGGGCAAACGCGGGCATGACGCGGCAGCGCGAAAGCGACGGATATCTTCCTCGCGAGCTCGACTATGACACCGGCCTTCCCATGGGGAATGCCACTCGCGCCAAGAACGTGTGAAACTAATTCATCGTGCCTGCAGCCGCATTCTTGGCGTTCTACACGAGACGGCGCAGCGCCCCGCACATTTACCAGAGGATCCCGAGCCATGAGCACATCTGAAACTACCGGCAAACTCCAGTACATTCGCTTTGAGGACCACCCCGTCGAAACCGTCAACCCTCTCCTCGATCGCCAACTGGTGACCGGCGACCGGAGCATGCTGGCGCGCATCATCCTGCACAAGGGATGCATCGTTCCCAAGCACAGCCATGACAACGAGCAAATCACGTATGTCCTCGAAGGCTCGCTGAAGTTCGATATTGACGGCCGCGAAATCATCGTCAAGTCGGGCGAAGTCCTGGTGATCCCATCGCAGATGCCGCATAGCGCCGTCGCCCTTGAAGACACAGTCGATCTCGATATCTTCTGCCCACCGCGCGCGGACTGGTTGCAGGGCACCGACGCTTACCTGCGCAAATAGACTGCGGCTTGGGTATACGCTGAATCATGATTGGAAACGTAGCTACGCCGGGATCAGGCGCAGATCGAGCCGGTTCGTTTCGCTCGGTTTTTGTTTGGCTCTCTGCGGCGGCCGGGGCTCTGGGCGGGCTGCTGTTCGGATATGACTGGGTCGTGATCGGCGGGGCGAAGCCATTCTACGAACTGTACTTTCATCTTGACGCGCCCTCGATGAAAGGCTGGGCGATGAGTTGCGCGCTGATCGGGTGTCTGGCCGGCGCGGTCTCTTCAGGGGAGTTGAGCAGCCGCTTCGGCAGACGGCGGATGCTGTCGTTGTCGGCATTGGTCTTTGCGATCTCGTCGCTGGGGACAGGCTTTGCCGCGCACTTCTACGACTTCGTTGCCTGGAGAATGCTGGGGGGTTGTGCGATTGGTCTCGCCTCCGGCATCTCGCCCATGTATATCGCGGAAATCTCCCCGGCGCATCTGCGCGGGAGGCTGGTTTCACTCAACCAGCTGGCCATCGTCTTCGGCATCCTGCTTGCGCAGGTGGTGAACTGGCTCATTGCGCGACCCGTGCCCGCCAACGCTTCAGCGCAGGAGATTCTGCTCTCATGGAATGGCGAGTGGGCCTGGCGCTGGATGTTTGCGGTCACCGCTGTGCCATCCGCACTGTTCTTAATTTCAACCTTTCTGATTCCGGAGAGTCCGCGCTGGCTGGCGGCGAAGGGGCGCGGCAGGCAGGCATTCGGAGTGCTGGAGCGTCTTGGTGGACCTTCCTATGCCGAGCAAGTGCTCAAGGATTTTGGGACATCGAGTGAGGAGCAGCCGCGCCGTTCCATTTTTGCCGATCTATCTTCGAAGGGCATGGCGAGGGTGCTTCTGCTCGGCGTGGTCCTGGCCGTGCTCCAGCAATGGTGCGGTATCAACGTTATTTTCAATTATGCCCAGGAGATTTTTGCGGCGGCCGGGTACCAGGTCTCCGGCATCTTGTTCAACATTGTGATTACGGGCGCAGTGAACGTGGTGTTTACGCTGCTCTCATTGGCCGCGATTGACAGATACGGCAGACGGTTTCTTCTGCTCGCGGGTTTTTCAGGCCTGGTGCTCATCTACACCGTGCTGGGGGCGCTTTATCGTCTGCATATGCAAGGGAAGCCAATGCTGGTGCTGGTTCTTGCGGCCATCGCCTGTTACGCGTCGACTTTGGCTCCGGCTACATGGGTGGTGATTGCGGAGATTTTTCCCAACCGGGTGAGGAGCGTCGGCATTTCCATCAGCACGACCGCCTTGTGGTCCGCATGCTTTTTGCTCACGTATACGTTTCCTTTGCTTGTGGCTCGAATGGGAACCGCCGGCACTTTCTGGACCTATGCGGTGATTTGCCTGGCGGGGTTGCTGTTTGTGTACATGCGGCTGCCGGAAATGAAGGGAAAAACGCTTGAGGAGATGGAGACGGGGCGCTAAAGCGCTTCTCCTTCTGCTGTATAGCGATCCCACCCTAGCCGCAAAAACAAAGACGCGGCGAGGGTGGGGCACCCACACTTCACACATTTTGGAGAAATGCCTTAGCTTTCGAGATCGGCGATCGTTGTGATGAGGGGTCGCTCGCGCAGCAGTTCCATCGCTTGCAGGTGATTCCGGTCCTTCTTCAGGACTTCGCTGAGCAGTTTTTCTGCATCGGCGGAACGGCCGTGCCCCAGGAGGGCCTGCGCGCGCAAGAACATCGCCTCAACACGGTTTGATTGGGCGATGTCGCTTTCAAAGAGAAGCATGGCCGGGAGCGACGTGGCGAAATAGTCGATTGACGGCGCCTCCTGCTCCAGTTGGTCGGCATGGTCGAGTATTTTCTGGAAGAGTTGCCGCGCTTCTTCCGTTGCTCCCATGCAGCGCATGGCCAGCGCGCTCCAAAATGTCATGCCGGAGACGGCGCGCACACTCATCCCTTGAAAATCGCCATGATGGCCCGCCGCTCTATTCCAGGAATCCGCTGCTTCATCATCGAGGCCTTCCTGAGAATAAGCAGCGCCAATCCAGAACCAGATGTCGCTTTGATTGGCGAGCAGATGTTTCGCTTCACCTAGATTTTCGGGCGGTAGAAGCGCGCGAATGAAGAAGCGTCTTGCGTCGCCGGGACTTTGATGCGACAGCGCCTGTGTTCCCAAGGAGAGAAGCGAGCGAACGTACTGGCCGAGAACCAGCCCTTCACCACCTTCCCAGGGCTGGAAATGCCGGCCGAGGAGGATGGAGAGCGCCTGCTGGTACTCGCCCGCCTGGTTGAGCAGCACGGCGCGTTCCACGGTGAGGTCATCGCGGGAATCGCATAGCGCCCGATGCTTCTCCAACTCCGCTAGCCGGTTCTCAGGCGACTCTCCGGTCTGCTTCCAGAGTTGATCGCGCTCATAGAGAATACGTGCGTCGGAGGGGCCGGCGGCATGGGCGCGTTCAAATGCATCGCGTGCGCGCGATACGTCATTCGCGACATTGAAATAGGCGATGCCCAGGTTTCTCCACACGGTCGGGAAACTTTGATCGATGCCGGTCGAGCGCTCCCACAGCGCAATCGCGTCTTCGTGGCGGCGTCGATCGTAATACAGATTCCCCAGATAGTACGCGGCACGGGCATCAGAAGGGTTTCGCCGCAGCGCGGATTCGAGCACAATCTGTTCTTCGATCCGGGATGGGAAGCAATAATCAGGTGCAGCCTGCTCGGCGGCGCGCGCGGCTTCAAGGCTGCCGGCGGAGTCATTCTCTTGTTCGCAGATGTGCGCCAGCGCGTACGAAATCATTGGGACCGACCCATCCGCGCGAGAGCGGTCGGCCGCTCGCAGAACGGTTTTCGCTTCGCTCCGAAATCCGGCCTGCGCAAGGTCAAACGCGAGATCCAAACATTGCTGGTTGTCAGCGGGGGCGATTCCGCTGATGAGATATTGGGACCATGCATCCAGCGGATCGATCGATGTCGTCTCATTGAGAAGCGACTGGCTCTCCAGATCCCGCCCCAGCTTTCTCAGGATCATGCACATCAGGTTGCGGGCGTTCAGATTTTCGGTCTCCGCAGCGAGCGATCTTCGGGCATGATCGAGAGCGGCTGGCCAGTCCGCCAGCGAGGCATGAGAACAAGCCAGTGCATAATGGGCTGGAGCACGCCAGGCGGCATTCCATGTCGCCTTCGAAAAGGCTGCATAGGCTTCAGCGCGCCGATTCTGGAAGCGGAGCGCAAGGCCGAGGTTGTAATATGGCTCGCCATCCCTGGGATTCGCGTTGCGCTCGGTCAGCCGCGCGATGGCGACACGGAATTGCGATTCCGCGGCGGCGAGCTCACCACGCCTCAGATGCCACATCCCAAGCGCGTTGTTGCTGCGGCTATCTCCCGGATCGCGGCGCACAGCCTCGCGCCAGTAGATCTCCGGTGAGCGCGTTGCATGGCGGTATTGCTCCAGATGCAAACCGGTGAGGTAGAGCTCTTCGTTGGAATGAATGTCATGGGGCAGCGGCGGGGCCGTGGCGGGCTGCGGTTCAGTCGCTGGGACTGCGTTCGACGCCTGGTACGCGAGGATCTCGGTACCCGCGGCCTCAATGGATGCACGCAGATCGGCGTGGTTGATTTCCTTCGGCAATTCGATTGATGCGAGGAAGGGCTCGCCGACAGACAGGTCCTGCTTCCACTCCGCAATGACCCGATCCGCGGCGCGCAAGATGATGCTGGCTCCGGGAAGCGCGCGGGTCACGCACACGCCGATGTGTGCCTGATCCTTGTCAACGTGAACGGAAAGCGCCGCATCGAGATTCGCCGACAGCGGGGCGCCGATGGCGCGAATGGGATACCAGAACTGCGAAAAAGTTTTGGTTTCGAAGGGAGCAAGAAAGGAGAAGTCCGGCTGGTTATCGGTGTAGACGCCGGCCATCAGTTCAATGTACGGTCCATCGGTGTCGGTGAGATTGCGATCCCAGGCGTAACCAAACTCGTGATTGCCCCATGTCCATTGCTTCTTTCCGGGCGCGATGTGATGGTTGGCGACATGGACGACGCCAGCATCCCGAGCGTGGTCGTAGCCACCGAAGAAGTCACCCTCGGAGCCGACGATCATGTAGCTGGTGGGGACAGGGATGTTCGCGTACCAGCTCAGGTCGTTGGGCGGATACGATCCGCCGGGACGGAAGTGCGCCGGCATCTCATCCGCCGGAACTCCGGAGCGCGCGCGTTCCGCGTAATCCACTCCGTAATAGTGCCGGTCGCTCAAAGGATAGCGGGTGATAGCGCGCCGGGCGTGGTCGGCCACAAAACCTACGTCGGGCGGGAAGAACGATTGATATTGCTCATGCACGCGGACCGCGGCATTGGCCCACCAGAGAAAGGTCTGAACCAAAGGAGTCCGGTTGAAGAGACGCACCTTGACCTCGAGGTACGACTTGCCTGGATGCAGAGTGACGCCGTGCATTCCTTTCATCCGCGTCATGGGATCGTATTGACTGCACCACACTGTGACCGACCCGTCGGCTTCCCGCTCAATCCTCGAGTCAACCGGCATGAAGGTGGCGGGGCGGTGATGCTGCGGCCAGTTGAATTCCACTCCGCCGGAAATCCACGGGCCGGCCAGCCCTACCAGCGCAGGCTTGATGACGTTCTGGCGGTAGAAGAAGTCGTATCCGTTGGTTTTGTCGAGCCCCAGTTGAATGCGGCCGCCCAGCTCCGGCAGGATCATGATGCGAAGGAATTCATTTTCCAGGTGAATGGCACGCCATGGACGGTCGTGCGGCTGAGCGGAGATGCGGTCGATGAAGGGCATGGGGTATACACGGCCGCTGCTGCCCTGGTAGACCCGCTTCTCAAGGAACATGGGATTGCGATCTGCGGGGGCGGGGAGATACGTCCGCATGACGACCGGCTCGTCCCAGGCCTTGACGGCCCCTGTTTCGGACGAAGGAGCTTCGGGCATGGCAAGCAGCGACGGCGAAGTGGAAGCAGTCGCAGGCCCATTTTCGGGCTCTGTTTGGAGCGGAGAGTCAGCATGAGTGGGGGCGAGTCTGTCCATTGGATTCATGTGCGATCCGCGGCCGAGCGGTCGGCCTCGCCCGATAGAAAGAGCGGAAGGTTACTGCGCAAGACGATATGGGGCGCCAGCCGCGTCGCGGCTTTGGGAACGATGCCGTGTACGAGATAGCAGAAAATCGCCTCGAATGCCACTTTTCCCTGCGTGAAGGGACGTTGATGGATCGTTGCCAGAAGCGTACTTTCTTCCAACAGCCGGGCAAGCTGAGGAAACAGATCGGTGGCGATGACTTCAATTCTTCCCAGCAGATGCTGTTCATCCAGCGCGCGAAGTACCGGAATGCTGTTTGCGGTGCTGATGTAAATCCCGGCAGGGCGGGGCTTGCGCTTGAGCAGGCCGATCGCGGCCGTGTACGCCTCCGTGGGCCTCTCATGCGACTCGACGGCCGGCAGCAAGGTGAGATGCGGCGCTGTGGTGGCCAGCGTCCCAGCAAATCCTCTCAGCTTCTCGCTGTGATCGAAGGTGCTTAGATCACCGGTAATCACGGCAACGTGTCCTTCCTTTTTCAACACCCGTCCGAGCAGTTCCGCAGCCATGCCGCCGCTGACCGCGGCGTCGATCGACACGCTGGCCAGACGCCCGGAGCGGGGAACGTCGCTGGCTACGCAGATAACGGGCACATTTCTTTCTGTGAATTTCCGGATCATCGGCTCGATCAAGGCGAGATTGCCAGGAGTAATCAGCAGCCCATCGTATTCGCGGTCGAGGTCCTGCTCCATCAGCCTGAGGTCGCCGTCGCCGAGCCGAGGAAAGGTCCGAAAATCCAGGTCGATATTCACGCCCGTTGCGGAGGCGGCTGCTGTGCGAATGCCATCCCGCAGCGGATTGAAGAACGAGGCAATCTCCTTTGGAGTATGAATCGCCAGCCGAAGCCGCCGGTTCAACCTGAGATTTCGGGCAGCGACATTGGGGCGATAGCGCAGACGCTGGGCCATGCGCAGAACGTTGGCACGCGTACTGGGACTGATCCCGGGACGGTCGTGCAGCGCGCGATCGACGGTGCCGATCGAGATTCCGAGCGCATTGGCGATCTCCCTGATTCCCACCGGACCGGAAGGCATTTCGTCCATTCAATGGCCCACTTTCCAGCGCATCGTATGGATCGTCACTGCGGCCCCCTCTCAAAAGCGGCCTTTGGCGTCAGCCTGACCAGCATCACGTCATGTGCGGCCAGCATGGTCGAATACCGGCTTTGGACCGGCGGAAGATCTTTCTGGCGCCAGACGTCCCGCACCGTCTGACGGCCGTCGAGGCCTAGATCCGCCCACTCGACAGAGACCTGTTGCTGGCTGTCTTCGAGATTGAACAGCCCCACCGCTACGGAACCATCGGAAAGGGGCTTTTCCAGCACGAGCACATTGGGAGTCTGCCGCACCACCTTCGCTTGCCGGCCCAGCGAATCCTGATCGATGTCGATTACTTCGGAGTTGCACAGAACGTTCAGCGTAAACGCATCCAACTTCGTCACCTCGCCGGAGAAGAACAACGGCGCGGCCATCAGAGACCACATCGACATATAGCTATACTGTTCTTCCGGAGTGAGCGAGGTTGGATGCGCGGGGGCGGCGCCGTTGTGCGCGTCGCCGACCACTCCAATCAGAATGTAATCGGGATCGTTCCATCCTCCCGGACCTGCATATTGGGCGTGCAGCGCATTCGACATACCGATGGAATAGAAACCCGGTAACGCGCCGGCTGGCGCCAGTCCCAGGTCTCCCGTAGTCCGCCAGGAATTCCCGCCCGCCTGACGGCCCCATGTCCACACATCGGCTTCTCCATATTCGCAAAAGTTCAGGATCATGTCCCGATCGAGATTGGGAACGATGCCGCCCATCAACCTGTACGGGTGCTCATAACGATCGGCTCCCTGCTCGGTTGCCACCTGCTTATACGAACACCAGTCGTACTTCAACAGATCAAATCCCCAGGCTGCGAATTGATGCGCGTCCTGACTCTCGTGCCGATACGAACCCTCATATCCGCCGCAGGTGCGAGGCCCCGGAGAGGTGTAGATTCCAGCCTTCAGGCCCAGATCATGGATACTCCTGACCAGGCCCGGCATATCGGGAAAACGCCGGTTAGGCAGAATCGCACCCGCAGCGTCGCGAACGGGACCGTTGATCGCCGGATCGTGAGAGCCCGGCTTCATCATCCAGGTGTCGTCGATGCTCACATACTGATAGCCGTAGTCGGCCATGCCGGACGCCACCATCGCTTGGGCTGACGCCCGCACGTCGGCTTCGGTGATGCGATCGTAGTAACTGTACCAGTCATTCCACCCCATCTGCGGAGTCAGCCCAATCCGGTCTCCTACTTCGACCACGAAGCTTCGCGTGCTTTTGCCATGCGGATTTTCCGCAATCAGTCGCAGGGCGTACTTCCCCGGCGTGTCTGGTGCGGTGCCGGAGATGATTCCGGAGGCGGAGTCCAATTTGAGCGACGAAGGCAAAGCATCGGCTGAAAAGCGAATTGGCCGGGCGCCGGTGCAGGGAATCCGGTAGAGAAACGGCCTGCCCGGGCGAACGCCGTAAACAGTCGGCCCATTGATATGGGGTTGTGGGCCGGCTTCGGGGGTGCGCAGCGGCGGCGTTGCTCCGTTTGCCGCCGCCGCTGTCATCACCAGGAGCAACCAGAGCATCGCCAGGAAGGAAGGCTTCGAACGCCGGACTGACATTGATCTTTCTCCGTTCATTCAATCGGCTGGATTACCGTTATCGTAAACAGTCAACTTCTACTACGATTTTTGCTATGAATCAAGGATATTTTCACATTTTCGCTTTCTGCCGGGAAGTCACTCGGCCGGTCCCGGCATCCTGGCGGGAACAAACGGGCAGCAAATTGATCGTTGAGCCCCGGTTCTGAGTACACCGCTTACCCTCAAGTGAATTAGCGGTTAACCTCTCGACATTTCGGTTGACTCCCGAACCTCCGTTGTGTCATGCTTGCCAACAAACGTGCACGTACACGGCAAGAGCATCCCCCAGGCAAAGCTGCAGCAGTATTCACTGACGGGCAGCGAAAACTATTTGCAGGATCTTCAGGTCTCCCGTTGACTCAAGCAATACCTGGATTTGAGTGCGGAGTTTTTTCCGCGGGATACGCGGTTGCCGCCACCTGCCCATTGATGCGGTGGTTTCCAGCCTGAACGCGCAGGTCGGCAACGACGGTTGTACGAAGAATCAGTTTGCAGCTTTTTCCCTAGTCTCCACCACATTCCCAAGAACCAAGCCGTACACCTCAGGGGGTCAAAGATGAACATCGGTAACTTGTCTGCTGAATGGCCAAACGCAAAACCACTTCCGTTCGAGCCCGCTGCTTCTATTCGTGGCCGTGCGGTGCGCATCAATCGTTACTTCTCCCTGGTTCTAATGCTTATGCTCCTGGCCTTCACCAGGACGGCCATGGCGCAGATCGAAACCGGTGGTGTGACTGGAACCGTGAAGGATAGCTCCGGAGCGGTGCTGGTCGATGCGGATGTCACGCTGACTAACAACGCAACCGGCGTGGCCCAGACCACTCACTCCACCTCGTCGGGAACCTACGTGTTCGAGTCCGTACCGGTCGGCGTCTACACCATCAAAGCCGCCCATCCGGGCTTTGGGGATGTCGTAATTCAGAATGTCGAAGTTCACATCCAGTTTGTGCTGACCGAAGATGCCACGCTGCAGGTCGGCAGCGCGGCGCAGGAGATCACGGTCTCTGCCGCCGCGCCGCTGTTGCAGGCGGAGAGCGCCGCAATCGGCACGACTGTCGACTCGCAAGCAGTCGTAGATCTTCCCCTGAGCGGGCGCGACTGGGCCTCGCTTGCCCAACTGGCAGCGGGCGTCACCACCGCATCCACGCAGTTTTCCGGAGCTCCGGGCAGCGCTTACTTCACGGTTGACGGGATGAACCCGTGGATGCAGGATTTCCGCCTGGACGGCATAGACGACAACGTCGAGCTCTACGGCGGTCCCGGGCCCACCAACAGCAACGTGAACATCACGCCGCCTCCTGACGCGATCCAGGAGTTCCGCATGCAGAACGGCAACTTTAACGCCGAGTTCGGTCACTCCTCCGGCGGGGTCATCAATGCCGTGGTCCGCTCCGGCACCAACTCCGTTCATGGCGATCTGTGGGAGTTCCTGCGCAACCAGAATCCGGACGCGAACGACTACTTCTCAAAACTTTACGGACTGCCCAAGGCTCCTTACCATCAGAACCAATTCGGCGGCACGGTCGGCGGACCGGTGTTCATTCCGAGAATCTATAACGGAAAGAACAAGACGTTCTTCTTCTTCGACTACCAGGGATCCCGCATTATCCAGGGGACGCCGAATACCAGCACCGTGCCCACGGCCCTGGAGCAGAGCAGCAACTTCACCAACTTTCAGGATCTGATTACTTCCAGCAGCGGAACCAAGTCGGATGCACTCAATCGCGTCTTCCCTTACGGCGCCATTCTGGATCCCGCGACCACTCGTTACGTCGCCGCCGATTCAGTCGATCCTGTTTCCGGTCTTCTAAATTCCAGCTCAAGCGGCATCTACGTACGCGATCCGTTTTTCAACGGGAACAGCGTGGCAGGCATCACCGATTTCACCAAGTTCTCGTCCAGCCTCAACCAGATTCCGGCAGGACGGCTCGATCCCAATGCCGTACGCCTGCTCCAGTTATACCCGGCGCCCAGCAATTCGGGCATCCAGAACAATTACTTTTCAAACGCCAGCACGGCGAACAATGTGAATCAGTTCGACGTGCGCATCGACGAGTCCTGGGGCACGCACGACACCATCTTCGGTGTCTTAGATTGGAGCCATTACGTCTCCGACGTACCGAACCGCCTGCCGGGCATTGCAGACGGCGGCAACTACAGCACCGGCACGATCAAGATTCCCGTCTATGCGCTCGCAGTCGGCGACACGCATACCTTCACGCCGACGCTCTCTGACGACTTTCACATCGGCTATAACCGGAATCTCTCGCAGCAGCTGTCCTCCAGCGCCAACACACCGGGCCTGCCGGCACAGTATGGCATTACCGGAGTGGCTCAGTTTCCGGACGGCGGAGGGTTGCCCAGCTTTCAAATCGGCGGCCTGACGAACCTGGGGCCGGCGACGTATATGCCGAACATCGGAACCATCGAGTCGCTGGAGATCATGGACAACGTCACCAAAGTGCATGGCGCCCATACCTTCAAGGCGGGCGTTCAACTGGATCATCTCTACGGCATCGTGACTGCTGTCTGCTGCTTCCGCGGCCAGTTCAATTACTCGGGCCAATATTCAGATGTCGTCAACGCCAACACCAACCAACTGGGCGTGGCCGACATGCTGATTACGCCGACGGTCACAGCGGTGCCGAACGGCATCAGCAATCTCGGCAGCATGAGTTCATTCCAGGTGTCCAACTACGCGGCGAACCGCGATCTCCGCTACTATACCGGGGCGTTTTTCCAGGATGACTGGAAGGTGACTCCCACGCTCACCCTTAATCTAGGCGTGCGGTGGGATCACTACACCCCATACGAGGAGATCAACGGCCGGCAGGCTAACTTCATCCAGAGCGGCGGGGGCAACGGACCCACCGGGACTTATTACATTCCGAAGGAGGGTTGCCAGGTGCCCCGAGCCGCAGCCTTCGATTCGCTGCTTGCGTCGAGCAACATCAACATCGATTGCACTTCGAACAAGGCGACGGGCAACTCGCAATCGCTGAACTTCTCGCCCCGGATCGGCTTTGCGGATCGCATTCTTCCGAACGTTGTTTTGCGTGGCGGCTACGGCATTGCCTTTGGCGCGCTTTCAAACATCGGCTTTGGCCCCACTCTTGGAGTCAATTACCCGTTCATTTATGACAACTCTTACAACAGCGCGAACGCCTTCACGCCTTTTCTTAATCAAAACGGCCAGGTAGCGACGCTGGAGACTGCGCTGGCCAGCGTCAATGTCGAAAATCCTGCGAACGTCTCGCCGAGCGGTCTCAACCTGATGGGACGGCAGTATAACTTCCATACGCCTTACACGGAGACCTTTAACCTGACGGTGCAGGATCAGCTCGGCCAGCACGACTCGGTCCAGGTGGGCTACATCGGCGTAGTGGGCAGACAGCTGGACGGGCTCGGGGTGCATAACTCTCCCAGCGAGATCCTTCCCCAGGGTGCGAATATCTATAACTACATTCCATTCCCGAGCTTCGCGCCCAACTCACCTTACGAGTTGACTAACGGCAAGAGCAGCTACAACTCCATGCAGGCCACGTTCCAGCACCAGACCAGTTTCGGTCTCAACCTGCTGGCTAACTGGACGTGGAGCAAATGCATGAACGATCAAGCCTTCTACGCCACCACGTTCGGGAGCTATCGTGCGCTCTGGCTGCCTGGATTCGGCGCCGAAGGGGATTACAGCTTGTGCGACAGCGACTCCACGCACGTGGTCCACGTCTCCGGCGAGTACCAGCTTCCGATTGGCCGCAACGGCATGTATCTCAAGCACATTAATCCAATAGCCAATGCCGTGATTGGCGGCTGGGCATTCAACTATATCTATACATTCCAGGGCGGCGAGCCATTCCCGGTCAACTGCGCAGAGGCTACCACCGCCGACTTCGGCTGCTACGCGAACGAAGTCTCCGGGCAGAACCTTTACGCCGGCGGCAAAAAACAGCAGGAATGGCTCAACCCGAATGCCTTTGTGAATCCGCCCCAGGCCACGACTGTGGGGCAGACGGACTATTCACCGCTGGGCGGCCCGGTGATGGTGGCTCGCGGACCGCATTTCAACAACCTCGACGCTTCACTCTTCAAGCAGTTTGCCATCAGCGAGATCGGTCGACTCGAGTTTCGCGCCGAAGCCTTCAACCTCACCAACACCGCGCAATTCGGACAGCCAGGCAACACCGGCGGTTTCGAAAATCCCGGACCTAACAATTCCAACGGCTTCAGCGCCATCACCGGGCTGCGCAACAATCCGCGGCTGATGCAATTTGCGTTGAAGCTCTACTACTAGAAGGGAACAGATTGCAAGTTCAATAAAAATGGACGAAACGAAGAACCCGGGCCTTAAAGGCCACTTCATTGAGGCTCTGTATTCAGGGGCCTGAAGGCCCCTGTTCCCTCCGCCCGTTTCATCCCGCGCGGGTGGGCTGGGCATCGCCTTGGACGGATAAAGAAATCCCGCAGCAGTTTAACTCTACGAATGATTCTCACAATGAATGCCAGGCCGGTTGTTGACGGCCTGGCGTAGAATGGTAAACGCTTTCAAGGAGACTTCATGCAGCGCAGTGTTCGAGGAGAACTTCGACTTCTTTTGATTGGAGCAGCATGGCTGACAGCCCTGCTGCCAAACGCCGTGCAAGCGCAGCAGGACAGCGCGCCGCCGGTTGACCCCTATACGTGGAATAACCGTCCTCCCGATCCGCGCTTCAAGGCCGACATCCTGGTGGTTGTCGCCCACCCCGACGATGAGGTGATGGCCGGCGCGTACCTGGCCCGGGAGATCTTCGATCACCACATGCGTGTTGCCGTCGTCTTCCAGAACCCTGGCGACGGCGGTGTAAATGAAGTGGGTCCGGAGCAGGGGGTCTCGCTTGGCGTCGTGCGCCAGCTCGAGGGCCGCCGGGCAGTCGCGACTCTCGGCATCACGAATGTTTTTTTCCTCAATGGACACGACACCTATAGTCAGAATCCGCTGACCTCGCTTGAGCACTGCGGCCATGGCGGGTGTCTCGATCAACTGGTGCGCATCGTGCGACTCACTCGGCCGACGGTGGTTCTGACCTGGCTACCCGACTTCACCACGGGCGAAAACCATTCCGATCACCAGGCCTCCGGCGTGCTTGCCACCGAAGCCTTCGACCTGGCCGGCGATCCCACCGCTTTCTCTGAACAAGTGTCGCCCGCCATCAGTCCCAGAGAGCCCCAACAGATGACTGAAGGCCTGCGCCCGTGGCAACCGGAGAAGCTCTACTATTTCTACAACCCGACCCACGACGATATCTTCGACGGCCGCGGACCCCAGTACTCCTCGAGTGACATCTCTCCCTCCAAGAATGTCAGTTACGGCATGCTGGCAGCGCAGGAGAATGCGCCCCACGCCAGTCAGGGCGGGTTCAGGGTGCAGCAGGCTATTGACAACCATAGTTTGGGAACCAATGGCGGCGAAATCGCTAAACTCGCCCTGGGTCCGGTCCGCTTCATCCTTGGCAAAACGCTCGTGCCCTCCGGGATCACAGACGATGTGTTTGCGGGAGTGGTGCCCGAGGGCATTGCGTATGTTCGGCCTCCGGGCTATGTCGCGGCCCAGTTTTCTCAGCCGACTCTGGTGATCGGCGACCCATGGCGCTTCTATCAGCGGCTGTGGCAGGCGCACGACCTGAAGCAGTTGCCCGGCGTGGTGCCGTTGGAGCTAACCGTCCACACCGCGGGGATTCTCTCCATACCGCTAGTCATCGAGAACCCGCTCGACCACGCGATCGAGGTCACCCTATCGACACAGGCGCCGGATGGCTGGAAGTTGCATCCCCTTGCGCCGGTGACGGTGGACCCGCACGGCGAGTATATGGTTCGCGTACAGGCTGACGCTCCTCAAACCAAGTTGCCGGGCTGGCAACATTTCACTGTAACGGGAACCGCGGGCGGACAAACCATTGGCTCCGTTCCTCTGCGCGTCGAGCTATCCAGCGGCTGGGTTGCTCCACAATAACCAATGCTTCTTCGAACGAAAAAAGAGAGAATCGCTATGAAATCTGAGTTTTCGCGGCGCCGCTTCCTCGAAGCCGGCGCACTTGCAGCGGGAGGGGCGCTCGCCTCCAGCCGCAATGTCATTGCTCTTGAATCATCTGCCAACCCTGTTCAGCAGGCTTCTGCCGGATCAGGTGACCACGTTCGCTTCGGCATCATCGGCGTGGGCATGGAAGGCGCGAGCCTTCTGGGCGTATCGGTCGCTTTGCCCGGCGTGGAATGCGTCGGCGCCGCCGACCTTTATGACGGGCGCCTTACGCTGGCCAAGCAGCTGACCAACAATCCCAACCTTCCTACCTCGCGCAATTATCACGATCTACTCGATCGCAAGGACATTGACTGCATCCTCTGCGCGACGCCGGACTTCTGGCATCGCCAGGTGGTGGTTGATTGCTGCCAGGCGGGCAAAGACGTTTACTGCGAGAAGCCGATGTCTCATACGGTTGCTGAAGGTTTCGACATGGTGAAGGCGGCTCATCAGCACCAGCGCATCCTGCAGGTGGGCTCGCAGCGCGTCAGCTCGGCACTGTGCGGCAAGGCACGCGAGCTTTACAGCTCAGGCGCAATTGGCGAAGTTTCGATGGTCGAGCTTACGCTGGGCCGCAATAGCCCAACGGGAGCGTGGGAGTATCCACCGCCCTTCGATCTTTCTCCTGCGACACTCGCCTGGGACACCTGGCTCAAGGACACACCCAAAATACCCTTCAACGCCGAACGCTTTTCGCGCTGGCGGTGCTGGCGCGACTACGGTACCGGCGTGGCCGGCGACTTGATGGTGCATCTGCTCAGCGGCATGCAGGTCACGCTGGGCTGGAACGAGACGCCTCGTTCCGCGGTGGCGCTGGGAGGCATCTTCCGCTTCAAAGACGGACGCGACATGCCGGACTTACACACGGTCCTGTTCGACTATCACGGTATCCCGGTGTACGTGCGCCTGGGCCTGGGCACTGAGACCCCCGAGACCGCGCGCTTCATGGGGCCGGGTGGCATCATCGAAGCGACCGAGTTCGGCATCACCTATACCCACCAGACGGGCACAGACACCGCGCCAAGTTACTACGACATGGGATTCCCGCAGCCCATGCGCGACCAATACGAGCACGAGTGGCACCAGAAGAACGATCCCGCCATCGGCCACGAGCCGATTTCGCAACAGGTGGTTTATACCGGCGACGATTGGGACGACTACCGGCCGCATCTGTGGAATTTCTTCCAGGCAGTCAAGACGCGGCAGCCGGTTGTCGAGGACGGCGTCTTCGGGAATCACACTGCCATTGCCTGCCACATGGCCAACGAGTCGTACTTCAACAAGCGCCAGGTGTTCTTTGATGAAGCGACAAAGACTGTCAAATCGTAGCCGATCCGCAGGGGCATGACCGATGGCCTGCCTCTGCTCCAATCCCTTTCTGTCCCAATCCTTTTCTGTATGGAGATTCAAGCATGAAAAAAATTAGCAAGCTGCTCGCCGCTGCACTCGTGATTACCTCTATCTCAACGTGCCATGCTGGCGGAGCCGGTCAGGATTCCCACGGTTCCTCTCTGCAGCCATTTCTCGGCCGCTGGGACATGACCATCACCAGCCCATCCGGCGATGCGCCCTCCTGGCTCGAACTCACCGGGCAGGGCGGAGTGTTGAAGGCCACCATGACCGGACGGTGGGGCAATGCCCGTCCCATTGCCCAGGTCTCGGTTGAGAACGGGGCCTTAACGCTGGTCGATCCCAAAGAAGAGGAGGACGCGAAGGCCGATCTGGTCTTCAAAGGAACGCTGAAAAGCGGCAAATTGGTGGGCAGCGTAAATGGTCCCGACAACGGCCCCTGGACGTGGGTCGCCATACATGCGCCCTCCCTGGTTCGATCGGGCACTCCTCAATGGGGCGCACAAGTCAAGCTCTTCGACGGCAAAGATCTCAACGGCTGGCACGAGTTCAAGTCCAACTACTTCCCGCAGAACGGCCACTGGACCGTTGCTGACGGCGACATCGTCAGCCCTGGTAACGGCCCCGAACTGGTCACCGACAGGAAGTTCAAGGATTTTAAGCTGCACCTCGAATTCAAGAACGGCCCCGTTTCAAACAGCGGCGTCTATCTGCGCGGCCGATACGAGCTGCAGATTGAAAACGAATCTCCCGATGAGCCGCCCAGCCACCACACCGGCGGCATCTATGGCTTCATCGCTCCCCATCCCGAACTCCCCCGCCAGACCGACAAGTGGCGCACCTACGACATCACTCTCGTCGGCCGCCGCGTGACCGTGGTTCTCGATGGCACCACCATCATCGACAACAAGGAGATCCCCGGGCTCACCGGCGGCGCGCTCGACAGCCACGAAGGTGAGCCCGGTCCCATCTACCTGCAGGGCAGCGAAAAAGGACACGTCTACTTCCGCAACATTGTGATCCAGCCTGCGGATTAGTTCTCAACCGCCTCCGCTTTGGGCCATCGTTTTGTTTCGAACGGAACCGGCCCGGCGGCGGCAACAATGCTGCCGGAGTCGCTGCTCCGGCAATCACAATCGTGCGTGGTACGCGATAGAATGGCGCTAGTTGACAGTTGAAACAACGACGACTAGAAGGACCAGGCAGATGACTCATCCAACCGTCGAGTACGAAAAAAAGGCGCATGCAGCCGCTATGCGCGCGCCGTCGAGCCAGTCGCCGGGTTCGAACCGCCTGTTGTCGCTGGACGCACTTCGCGGCTTTGACATGCTGTGGATTATCGGTGGGGGCGAACTCGTGACCGCCCTGGCAAAGATCCGGCCAACTTCGTTTTCGCTGGCGGTGGCGCGTCAGTTCGAGCACGTCCCATGGGCCGGTCTCCACGCCTTCGATGTGATTTGGCCCCTCTTCATGTTTATGGTGGGCGTTTCCATGTGTCTCTCGCTGGCAAAGCGCAGGCAGAAAGGGGAAACTCACTCGACTCTTTACGCTCATGCCATCCGGCGCGCTGTGCTTCTCTTTGTTCTGGGAATGATTGCGCAGGGCAATCTGCTGGAGTTCAACCTGGCCACGTTTCATCCCTTCTACAGTGTTCTGGGCGGCATCGCCGCTGCCTATCTGATTGCCACCATCGTCACCCTCAATACCCGCCCTGCCGGGCGAGCCATCGTGATTGGGATTTTTCTCGTTCTCTACTGGATTCTGCTTGTCACCATTCCTGTGCCGGGGGTTGGAAGAGGCGTCCTGACCAGCACCGGCAACGCAGCCACCTACATCGACCGCATCGTCATGGGCCGCTTCTACTTCGCGCCCGCGAACCAGGCAAATACCTGGTTCATCAGCTACCTGGGATTCGCGTCTTCGGTGCTGCTGGGCGTCCTCGCAGGAGACGTGCTGCAGTCGACGCGTCTGACCATGAAGAGAAAGTGTCTCGCTCTTTACGCAATGGCAGCCGGCCTCATCGGACTTGGGCTCATCTGGAGCCTGTGGCTGCCGGTGATCAAGCTGATGTGGACCAGCTCATTTGTCCTGATCACGGGCGGCATCTGCTGCTTCCTGCTGGCCAGCTTTTATCTCGTCATCGATGTGTTGGGTTATCGGCGATGGGTCTTCCCCTTCACCGTGATCGGCATGAATGCACTGGCCGTCTATCTGGCCACCAACCTCTTCGATTTTCGTCTTCTGGGCAATGTATTCGTCGGTCACTTGTTGCCGCGGGTTGGAAGATGGGACACTGTGCTTTCAGAGGCAGCCGCGCTCGCCATCATCTGGCTGATTCTCTACTGGATGTATCGGACTCGTTCTTTCGTGAAGTTGTGACCGTCTCATTTCGGTCCGCGGGATGCAATATCGACTCTAGTACTACAGTTGTATTTCGCTGAATTACGGGGAAATCTGTAAAGATCCGGGCCTGAAGGCCGCGTATTCTGACCTCATTTTCAGGGGGTTAAAACCCCCTGCTCCCTCCGCAAAACGCTATCTGCAACTGTAGTACTAATTCCGCTATAGTCGCTTCCGGTGTTGTTGATTCTCAGGTTGGAGCCAGGCTGGGTTCGGCCTGGTGGCAATTTGACGACTGAAGTACGACTCGTTTGCCATGTGACATGCGGCGGCTGCATGATGGCCGAACAGAGCATCCTCCTCAACGGGCGCGCGAGTCTGCACAGCATGAAAGAAATTCGATAGGTGCCTTCGGTTGTCATTACAGGAGACGCACTGGAAGGTTTCGGTATCTTCGAGCGGTGGCAATTTCTCGAGGGTGATGTCGTTCTCAGCATGCCACTGCCGTTCATATTCTTCACGCATCGCTTGCGGAAACCCGGAATCGTAATAGCTGGGCTTGGTGTCAATGCCTCGCTGCAGGGTACAAGTGAGCCGTCCACCACTGATCTCGATGGCGCCATGCGAGCCCAGAATTCTTGTCGTGTTCGGCGTTTCGGTATCGAGTGTGACGCGGATAGACACTACGAGATCTCCGTATTCTAGAAGCGCCAGATGCAGGTCGGGGTATTCACGGCCATCTTTCCAGCGGATCAAGCCGCCGGATGCCAGGACGCGGTCGGGAATTTTAGAAGACCCAAGCGCACACTGCATTCCACTGAGCAGATGCACCATCAGATCGCCGGCGACTCCGGTGCCATAGGCCCGGTACGCGCGCCAACGCGCGAAGATCACCGGATCGAAGGGTCTGTGGCGTGTATCGCCGAGCCACGTGTTCCAGTCCAGGTTTTGTTCCGAAATGTTCGCGGGAACGGGGTATTCCCATGCACCGGTCGGATCGTTACGGCCCGTCGACATCTCGACGAGCGACACTTTACCGATGCGCCCCGCAGCGATCAGTTCCTTTGCTTTCTGATAAACAGGCGAAGTTACGGTTTGCGACCCAACCTGAACGATTCGGCCCGTCTCCTGGACGGCTCGAACCATTTCAGCACCGTCGGCGATGGAATGAGACATGGGCTTCTCGCAGTACACATCCTTTCCGGCCTTGAGCGCGTCGACTACAACCTTCTTATGCCAATGGTCGGGAGTGGCGACAATGAGGCAATCGATTTCTTTGTTATCGAGCAAATCCTGATAGCGGCGGGTTGTAGATACCTGCGAGCCGGCGATCTCTTTGGCGAGTTGATGGCGCTCATCGTACAAATCCGCCGCGGCGATGCATCGGACCCCCGGTATGGCGACGGCATCGCGCAACAAGACAGAGCCCTGCATGCCGACTCCGACAATTCCCAGGGAGATGTGCAATGGAGAGGCGTCGGGATCGGCGGAATTCGACAGCATCGCAGCTGGCGCGGCAGATTTCGAACCGCCGATCAGTCCGGCAGCGACAGCACCGGTTGCAGAGTTCAGAAACGTTCTACGGGAAATATTGCTTGGCATTTTCTCCATCTTTCAGAATTCGAAGCTTAAGTCAGTCAGTAGCGGGAACGATGATCAGGTTGCGGAACGAGGTCGGCGCCGCATTTTCAGATCCCTGCAAATAGATGGGCCCAGGCTCTCCCTCATCGCTATCGAGTGCTCCGCCTGTAACTCCGGGGATCTCCTGCTTATCGATTACCGTTTGTCCGTTGTACTTCACTGTCACCGTGCGCCCGACCAGGGTGATGTCGTAAGTTTCCCACTCGCCTGGATGGAATGAGATGGCCGGCGATGGAGCGATATACCCATAGATCGCGCCCATACGCCGGTTTGCGTCGCTTATGGTTCCGGGGTCGGCAACCTGCACTTCGTAGCGGCCGCGAAGGTAAACGCCGCTATTGCATTTCGCTGTGCAGTTGAATTCCACATGCAACTTGAAGTCATTGAATTTGCGCTCGGTGACGATTTCGCTGCCGCTGCGGGAAGTCGTGAGGACAGCATCCTTGACGGTCCAATTTCCTGCATTCTGCGGGTCGGTGAAGGTCCAGCCTTGCGTATCTTTTCCGTTGAAAAGGGAGATCGGTTGACCCCAGTGAGGAGGAGAGGAACGGGCCAAGCTCGGCGCGCGTCGACCTGACCACGTCCATTGAAGGCCCTTAGGGCCGCTGGCATCTCCGGTCAGTTTGCCGTCAACGAAGCGGCCGTGAAAGACGACGTCTTGCGAAAATCCTTCCTCCCGCCCGGGCTCGGTAAACGTCAATTCTCCGTCCCGAACCTCAACATCAAGCACAGGATGGGCATGCCCCCACTTTCCCACCATCCGGCCACTCAGGGTACCGGAGCTGCTGGAGATCTCGAGCCAGGAGCCATAGTTGTGCTCAGGAGCGTGAAGGGAGATATCCCAGCGCCCAACGAATGAGGCTGAATCGTCCGGGGACTGAGGGGATTGAAGCGCGTGGGTCAGGGGCAGTTGTGTCGTAAACAGTAGCCCCGACAGCAGACAAACCAATGAGCGAATTCGCACGGCATTCCTTTCCGTTTTATTCCGGCAGGCAAGAGAGGCGACCAGGCCGTGGCCGTCTCCCGAACAGGAACTACGAGAATCGAAGCGGCTCTTGCGATGCAGTCAATGGTACAACTTCAGAGCAGATTGCAGGAGTCTGGAAGTGTCGCACTCTCCATGTTCCTTTGCTGTTTTTTGTTCGATGGCCGCATAGCAATGTTCCTACGATTGCCTATTCGATGCCGTTGGGAATCGCGGATTTTCTGCTCATCGTGGGCGCCATTGGATTGGCTGAGAAATTCTTTCCGGAAGGTTCTTCGACTGATGATGAAGTGGAATAATCGGAAGTGCAAACGCCCCCAACTGTTACCCAAGCCGCTCGTTCCGGTCGAATGACCGCCGCTCGGACATGACGAAGAACAACCGCGGATGCTTCGTTCCGTTCGGCACGACAGCGTGTGAGGGGATTCGTACAGGGCGGATTGCCGGCCAAACAGGAAGCAATCCCAAAAAAGAACCTGTGTCCGATCACACAAAAGCGTCACGGCTTGCATCCGAATTCCGGATCTGCCCGCATGACGAAGGGCTGTGCGCCGCGGTATATTGTAAATAATTCAGAAATCTTTTCCGGACATGGAGAAGATCCGCTCCGAGGCCCGCGGTTACGCCATCCAGGCACCGGATGATCGCAGATTTTGCTCTGACGTTGACCGCTGAACGAAGCACGCGCCGACCCCTCAGGAGCTTGCTCCAAATCGCCAGACGACTTGCCTTGGATCTTCGATCGGGATCGAGGACCTTGTGCGCTCTTCCGTTCCGCCGGGCCATATGCTCTTCGCGGTGGTCTTCGCTTGCGCCACCGGCTGTGGCTGTTACGCCTTTCTTAGCTACCGGGAGGCGCAACTATCATTGTCCGCTTCGTTCTACTTCAACCCCGCTGTGGCGCGGCAGCTGGATCCCGGCATCACGCGCGCCCCTCACCCCGCCGTTGTTCTTGGCCAGTCCATCCTCAGCGACTCTGTCGTTGCGGGGCTCGTTCCCCAGGCCGATCTGGCTGCGTCCACCACGGCCCATGCCATTGGCGAGTTCCGCACCCGCGTCGAGCTGACCCAGCCGACCGTCTGGCACCTCCTGGTCCGCTATCGTGATCCCAATCCCAGCCAGGCAGCAGCCACCGCCAACGCGGTGGCCCAAGCTCTCGCCGGGTGGGCACCTTCGACCATCAGCGCCCCCGCTTCCGCTGCGAATGCCGAACCCGATCCCGGCCGCAAACCCGCGCGCGCATCGGCAGCCCCACAACGTGCCCCGGCCGCCGAATCGCCGCTGGCCGCGGCCCTGGGAGAATTACACGCCCAGCTTTCCGCCGCGGATCAACGAGCCGGCCAGGAATGGTCGTTGCGGTCAGAACATGATCGCCAGAGGCACCTTGAGTCTGAAGTCCGCGCCGCGCAGCAGAAGCTCTATGACCTGCGCAGCGAGTTCGCATCTTCAGGCTCGGCGCCGGGCGGGGGAGCGCGCCTGGATGTCATTCAGCACGCGCTCGCTCTCTTCTGGCCTTCCACCAATGGCCTCAATACCGCCGGAACCTCGGAGCGACAGCTCGATTACGAGCGGGAGCAACTGACCCGCGTCATGGGGGTGATCGAACAGCAGAAACAGGCCGCTGAGCGCGGGGGAGCCTCCAATTCTTCCTCTGCCGATCCTTCTACGCAACCGAGTACGTCTCTCGGTTCACAAGCGCAACCCGACACGGCGGCCGCAGGGTCATCTCCGCCCGCTTCCGGCGTCAATGGGAATCCGCTTCGTCTGGAGCATATGGCCAGACTGCCCGCAGGGGTGGATTGGTGGCCTTCGGCTCTCATCGGCGGGTGCTGCGGCCTGCTCTACTGGGGACTCGCCTTCGGCAGCTATCGCTCCTCCGGCGAGACCGATGATCTGCTCGATCTGCCGGAAGAGAGCGCCCCTTCCGCGCACCGCATTTTCGACATGGGCGGGTACGTCCCTGCCCGTTTCCGAGAGGTACCGTTTGACGCTTATCCGGTGGAAACTTCCTCCCGCGAGGAAGCCGGCTTTGCCGTCGATCCGGGTCCCCTTGTCGCGTCCGTTCCGGATCAGTCTCCATCTGCCGAGCCAAACCAAGGCTCGACGGCGGACGCCGTGCTCGACGGCGTGCCAGGGCCAGAAATGGTCCCAACCCCCACCGACCTGGCTGAAGCCGCTTCCGACGCCGACGCTGTTGCTTTGCTGGGTGCTTCGGAGGAACGGGACGGAGTTTTTCCGGAGAAAATCGACGGGATGGCTGATCCCTGGGAAGAAGAAATTCGCAGGAATTTGTCTCAAACTACTTTCGCTCGCATGTTGGACCCGCAGATCAACGACCAAGATGTCACCGCCGCCAAAGGCCCCGCCCGCGACATGGGACTCCGTCGCTCTGAGCCCGACCGTCTCGCGGGCTGACCAAGGACGGCGTTATCGAATCCCTACCCCAGATATGGTATGTCCTCGGCCGCTTCTGCATGCTTGCCTCACTGGGCCGGCGATGAGTTGCTCTCGTCAAAGACTTCCAAGGCGGGCAACGCATTGTGTTTATCGTCGAAAAGCGCCCGCCCTGCGATTGACCGATCAGCCACTGCCGGTTCCCACCAGAACACGCCGCGGCCCAGGCCTCCCGGAGTGGAGCGCACAGCTTGATCAACGGCCTGAAGGAATTGCTTCTGTCCCTCCGGGCTCTCTGGAAAATCTGCCTTCTTGCCAATAAAGTCGCCGGGAGTCCAGTTGTAGGCGGTTTCTACCACGATGATCGGCTTGCGGTACCGGAACGAAAGGTCGTGCAGGGTTTGGCGAAGGGCGGTGATGCTGCCATGCCATCGCGGATAGTAGGAAAGGCCGATGACATCATAGGGAAGATTGTAGGAGTTGAGCTTGTCAAAAAACCAGATCGCCCCTTTGGGATCGCCGCTGCGTTCGATGTGAATCATGATTGCGATTCGGTGTTCGCTGCCGCGACCCGCATCCACGCCGCGAATGGCGGCCTTGAGCAAATCGGCGAAGTTATCCCAGTTGTCAGGGAGTTTGCCGTCCGGCCAATCCATGCCGCCGGTGATCTCGTTGCCGGTCTGCACCATGTCTGGCAGCACGCCGGCATCGCGGAAGGCGGCGATGGTATCCCGGGTGTAGTTGAAGATCTGCTCGGCCAGCTGCTTGTGCTTGAGTTTCCTCCACGCTTCGGGAGTAAATTGCTTACCCGGATCAGCCCAGGTGTCGGAATAGTGAAAATCCAGAAGCAGCCGGAATCCCTGCGCCTTGGCGCGCTTGGCCAGCGCAATCGTATAGTCCAGGTCGTTGGGCAGTTTGTCGGCACTGGCGGCGGGATCGTGAAAGATGCGGAGTCGAATCCAGTTGAACCGATGCTCGCGGAGAATGGCGAGAACATCTTTGGGTTGGCCATTCTGAGTGAAAACAATGCCGTCTTGTTCGGCACTGGCGAGGAAGGAGACATCCGCACCGACAATGAACTGCTGGGCCTTGAGAGGTGCGCCAACACTGGTTGCGAGAGCTGCCAAGAGCGCTAGCCTGCGAAGGCGAGGAAGATTCAAACGGGAACGGCAAAACGCCTTCATGGCTGGCTTCCTTCTGAGGCGGGAAGCTCGTCGGGGTTGGCTTTTACCCGCTTGTTCATCTGCCGATAGAGTTCCCTTACCTGTTCCTGCGCACGGCGAACGGTTTCAAAGAGCTTCGTCTCCCCTTGTGCCTCTTCATCGCGATGCAGGGTCTTGAGGGCGCGGGCATAGTGATAATGCGCTTCAGGGTTCAAAGGGTCCTGGGCGACGGCCTGGGACAGATAGCGGAGCGCCTGTTGCGGCTTGCCTTGTTCAAGAAGAATGCGGCTGATGCCCATCTGCGCGGCGACCTCCCTGGGATTCAAGGCATAGGCGCGCTCATAGTGCGCGAGGGCAAGATCGGGCTGGTTCTGCAAATGGCTCACACGGCCCAGTTCGCATTCGATTGGCGCGCTTTCGCCGTCCACGCGCAGCGCTGTATCAAGTTCCAGTCGGCCGCTGTTCTGAGCGGGACCATCGTGCGGGGCGGCCTCGATGATTGCTTCGCCGAGTTCGAAGTGAGCTCCCGGCAGCGAAGGATCGATTTCGATTGCGTGGCGATAGTGTTCGGCGGCGGCGACCAGTTCGCCTGCATTGACCAGGTGTTCAGCGATGACCTGCTGCATGCGGGCGGAATTGGGCGCCAGCAGCGCCAGCTTGTTCATCGTGTCGTCGGCCATCTCCTGATAAATGTGCTGGGCAAAAAACAGGATGTCGATATTCTCGGGATGGAGCGCGACCAGTTCGCGGACAACTGGCAGAGCCTTGTCGAGATCGCCGCGCTGGTAGTAGAGGTCACCGAGTTCAACGCCGACCTCCAGGCGCAACTTCGCGTCATTGAAGCGCGAGGAAGAGATCTGCGCAAAGGCCGCTTCAAGGTGCGCGTCAGCCGCGGGATCGCCCAGGCGCTTTTCGCAGATGCCCAGCAGGCCCTCGGCCTGGATAAGCGAAGGCTTGACGGCCAAAGCCTTGCGAAGGTCCTGGCGAGCTGCTCCGCAATCGCCGCGCATCCACTCCGCAGCGCCGAGGTCGGCCTGCGCATCCGCATTGCCGGGTTCAATGTTGAGCGCGGCGCGAAACTCGCGTTCAGCTTCATTGGCGCGGCCTGCTTCCAGCGCGGCCTCGCCGGCGCGCAAACGATCTGCTACGGCAGTACTGCCTGCCTGCGCGGCAACCGATGGACCCAACGCAAAGGGCACAAGCAGCGCTGCAATGCATGTCTGCCTGGAAAAGAGCGCGCGAAAAATCGCTGGAAAATCCATCTTCCTGGTTGCCTCATCGGGCCTTATGGGTTGCAGGCCAGCACAATTCTACTGAATTCGCTGAGAACGGCTCGGAATCGCTGAGCCCGGCAGGGAGGCCTAGAGCTCGGGCACCGGACTCTCAATCGTGAATAGATTGTGACTCCAACTGCTCATTCAACTAACAAGAAACAAGAATGCAAGTTCCACAAAATAAGAAGTCGTCGCAGCGTTCTACGGGCTCCCACCCATCGGACAGAAACAAAGACGTCCGATGGATGGGCACAGTTTCATCCCCGTAGATCGGCGACGCCGGTGGGGAGCTAGAAGGTGATTCGCGCCCCGAGTTGCAACTGGCGACTGGTGTTGGCGCTGGTAATGGTGCCTGCGCCACCCGCTCCTATGCCGGCACTCGGCTGGGAGAAGTTTGGGTTGTTGAGTGCATCGAAGGCGTCGGCACGAACCTCCATATGCATTTGATCTCCGAACCACTCGCCGAGCCAGAAGGTCTTGCCGAGGCTGAAGTCCACATCGCGCCAGTCGGGGCCGCGCAGCATGTTGCGCCGCGCATTGCCGAATGTGGCCTGGTCAGGCACGGAAAACGCCGCGGTGTTAAACCAGCCGCTGATGCCCGGGTTCGACACCTTGGTGCTGGCCCCCGGCGCGACATTGGGAAACCAGGAGAACCCGCAATAGCATTGGCTGGCTTGCGAGTTGCTCTGGTCGGCTGTGCCCACGATCGGAGTGAAAGGAATGCCGGAGTGCGCCTGAAAGACGCCGGTGACACGCCAGCCGCCAAAGACCTGATCGGCAGCGCCTTTGAGCGCAAAGTCACGGCCCTTGCCGAAAGGCAGTTCCCAGGTGGCGTAACCATTGAGGGTGTTTGGCGAGTCAAGCTGCGAGTATCCGTAGTTGGCGACCGGGTCATAAGCGTTCTGCCACACGTCGATGGTCTCGTAGTGGCCATTGCTGGTGCCGGTGTCGAGGGTTTTGGACCGGGCGTAATTGAGCATGAACGCGATGCCGTGCGACATCCGCTTATTCACGCGTATTTGAAATGCGTTGTAGTTGGAGGCGCCATCGAAGATGGCGCCGTAGATGTATTTGTATTGCGGATACGGCTCGGCGGAAGCTCCCTGGCTAAGTTCGCCGGCGGGCACCTGGTCGGTGTCGCGGTTGAAGTTGAGGTGAGTGCCCTTGGTGTAGACGTAGCTGGCATCTATCAAAATGTTCTGGGGCAACTGCCGCTGAACGGACAGCATGGTTTCCTGGTAGTACTCGATGGGCATATTTGCCGGGTAATAGTAGACGCCCTGGCCGTTGTACTTTGCGTTGCTGAAGCTGGATTGACTGGGGTAGATGACTGAGCCCGCGGGCGGCCCGGTCTGAAGCGTCCATGGCGTCGGGTAGTAGCTGATGCCGGTGGTGAAGTTCGAGGAATAGCCGTTCGAGCCCTGGGGATTGAGACCCAGGCCCAGGGCACCGTCAGAGTACGACTCGGCAGAGCGGAAGGCATCGAAGACGCCGTAGCTGGCGCGGATCGACCAATTCGCTGCGGGAGACCAGGCGACTCCGATGCGCGGATCCCACTCGTTGACGCCATTCTCGATGGAGTTTCTGCCTTGCTGTCCGCCATAGATCATTGCACCCGGAGTGTTGGTGGCGGTGTTGATGAGCGTGGGGTCGAAGCTGCCGAAGCGGTTCAGCACCTCTCCCCACCCCGACTGGTATTGGTAGCGCAGTCCGAGATTCAATGTCAGGTTGTGCAGAATCTTGAAGTCGTCCTGGAAGAAGCTGGCGAGATTCCACATACGAGCGCCGGTTTCCTCGTAATCGTAGACGTACCAGCCGTAGACCTGGCCGAGAAGGAAGTCGGCGTAGGGTGATCCCGACGCAACTGTTCCGTATCCACCCGTGGTGTTGGGATAGTCGCTGCCTGACCAGAACTGGGCCGTTCCAATGCCATTGAACTGGAAGTTTCCGGAGCTCACATCACCCCAGTTGGTGTAGTTCTGATAGCTCTTGTCCAGTTCGCCGCCGAGCTTGATGGTGTGGCGTCCGCGGATGAGGGTGAGGATATCGCCCTCGACAAAGGCGCCGTCCGCGAGCACGGCGTGCGTGCCGCCGCCAATGCCTACCTGTCCCGCTCCATCGCCCCCGTTGACAGTGATGTCGGGGAAGATGTTGCCGGGCGCGTTTGTTCCATAAGCAGGCTCGATGCCGAGCTTCACCGGATAGCCCTGACCAAACGTGGAGGGAATGTATTTATCCAACTCGCGAACCGCGCCGAAGCGTGCTTCGTTGAGCATGGTGGGAGTGATGGTCCAGGTCTCGGTGATCTGCGCATCCTGGTTCAGGTTGTTACCCGAAGTGCAATCGAAACCAAGCGGACAAAGCGCATCGACGCTGTTGATCAGCGAGATTGGATATTCCAGGATCGATCCGGAGAGCTTGTGGCTGGTGCTGATGTTGTAATCGATCTTGCCCGCATACCAATAGTTGCTGCTGGGCTCGGTGACTACCACCTTGTAATTGTTGTAGATGTTGGTGGGATCGGAGGGGCTGGTTGCGGTTGAGCCCTGGGGAACAGAGTTTGGCTCGGGAAAGTACTTTTGGACGGCCATGGCCACGGGATCGAAGCCGGTGGTGATCTTGTTACCGGTGAACTGGGTGCGGTAGCACCAGGTTGCGGCGGGCAAACCGCACGAGGTCGAACCGGGATCGTAAATGGGATTGGCCAGCGCGGAAAAATCGCCACTTTTCATGGCATCTGTGGGAACGGTTGTAGTGTTGACAGAAGACGAGTGGTTGGGGTTGGCCTGAAAGGTGAAATAGAAGAACAGCTTGTCTCTCTTGATGGGCCCGCCGACGCCGCCCCCGAATTCGTTCCAGCGCAGCGGGGTTTTCTCTCCGGCAGGCGTGAAGTAGTTTAGCGCGTCAAACGCGTTGTTCTGGATGAACTCGAAGGCGCTTCCGTGCCACTGGTTGGCGCCGCTTTTGAGAATCACGTTGAAGGCCGCCGCGCCGGTTCCATACTGCGCTCCGAAGTTGCCCAGAACGGCGGAGACCTCGGCGATTGAATCCACGGGCGGATAGTTGTCGCTGGCATTCACGTCGCGAGGCTGAGTGGCGTCTGAACCTTCAATGAGCCAGTTGCCCATGTAGCCCTGCGTGCCGTTGATGCCCACGCCCTGACCCGAAGCGTCCTGGCTGCCTCCACCGCCGGCATTCACGCCAGGCAGCTCGTTGGTCAGCTCGTTGTACCAGATGCCGCCGACGGTGGGAGCGTCCTGGATTGATTTGGCGTCGATGATGACATGCGAATCGGAGGTCTCCGTCTCCAACTGCGGCGCCTCGGCGGTCACCGTAACCTGTTCCGAGGCCGTGCCTACCGTGAGGGATGCGTCGATGGCGATGGTCTCCACCTGCAGGACCACGCCTTTGCGAAGATAATCCTCGAATCCCGGCGCCGCCACGGCTACCGTGTATTCGCCCGGCAGCAGCGAGGGCACGTCATAGATTCCGCTCCCGTTGGTGGTGACCCTGGTTACGACGCCGGTGAGCACATCGGTGATGGCTACGGTGGCATTGGCGACTGCGGCCCCAGACGGATCTGTCACAGACCCCTTGATTTCACCGGTGTTGGTGTTCTGCGCCCAAATGCGGTGCGCCGAAAGCATCAAGAGCAGAACGATGGCGAGTGCGCAGCAGAGCCGATTGCGGTTGGTTCTCATTGTCCGTCCTCCAAAAATCTTCCTGATTCCACGAGCGATTGACTCATTTCCCGGGTGTATGCATGTCTACCGGTTCGACCGAATTCCAAACAGAGCCCCGCGTTCTGTTCGCTCTTTTCACTAACGTGCCAATGTACGCGCTTCTACAAACAGGGCGAATCCGACGAAAGTCGGATCGCGCATGTTTTTTTTTGGCGCAGGAACAGGCGCGCGGTGGGTACCTAGCGTTGCAGAGGCACTTTGGCTTCCACGCGGGCTCCCTTGCCCGGGGCGCTCGACAAGTGGAACTTCCCTCCCGATCTCTCGACTCTCTCTCTCATTCCCTTGAGTCCGAAGGGACGGCCGTTCTGGCTCTCCATCTCATTGAGATCGAAGCCGCATCCATTGTCCGCAACTGATAGATTCAGTTCGCGGCTGCTGCATGCGAGAGTCACCGAGACATGGGTGGGGTTGCCGTGCAGAGCTGCGTTGAAGACCGCCTCCCGCGCCACCATCAGGAGATCGTGCGCCAACGGATGGCTCACTGCGCCCGGAGTGCCTGTGATATTGCAGACGACGGGGATATTGAACTCTGCGCTTGCTTTGCCGGCCATACTTTCCAGCTTCTCGCCCAGATCGTTTGTATCGCTGTCGGGCTGGCGCAGGTTCCAGACCGCCTCGCGAGCTTCATTGATGGTGGTGCGCAGGTGCAGTCTCGCGATGTCCATCAGTCCATTACCTGGACTATCGACCGAGAGCTCCATCGATATGGCTTCCATCAGGGCGGAGACGCCTGTGCATCCTTGAATCACGGTGTCGTGCATCTCGCGCGCAAGCCGGCTGCGTTCTGCTAAAACGGCTTCGAAGCGAGTCCGCACCTGACGCACACGGTACTGGTATGTAACAAAGATGAGCAGTGCGGCAAGCATCACGCAGGCGGCGATGAACCACCAGGTGCGATAGAAGAATGGCCGCTGCACAATCTCAATTGAAGACTCGGTTGCGGCATCTGGATCGCCTGCTTCAAAGACCCGCACTCGGAAACGGTAGGCGCCCGAGGGCAGGTTGGTGTAATCGGCCGTCCGCGCGGTGGCGGCCGCGCTCCAGTCGCGGTCAAAGCCATCGAGTCTATAGCGAAAACGCAGGCCGGCCTGGGAGCGAAGCTGGATGGGCGAAAAGGCAAACTCAAGACGGCTGTTGCCGGGCTGCAACACGATGGGCCCCACCAGGGAGACCGACCGGCCGTCTGCATGAACAGACTCAATGCGCAACGGCGGCGGCTGGGCGTGGCGTTGAAAGGGAAAAATGTGAATCGGCCCCCGATTGCTGGGAAACCAAACATCGCCTTGAGACGTGATGGAGCCAGCAGGCATTGTCCCGCCATAAATCTCAGTGTTGGCGGCCATCTCGGAGATGGGATAAAAAGTGAGCGCAAAATGGCGTTCGGGCAACTCTGCCTGCGTGTCCAGCTCATGCCGATTCAGGAGCGAAACCCCGTTTGGGCCGCTCATCCACATGTGCCCCGCGGCGTCTTCGAGAATGTCGTAGATGGCGTTGCCGGCCAGACCGTCCTCGGCGCTGAAGTGTGTGATCCGGCCGTCGCGAAGGCGGAACAAGCCGTCGTTGCGCGTGCCGAACCACAGGCCGCCGTCCTGATCTTCATGGATGGCCCATATCTTCATCTGCGCCAGTGCGGCCGTGGCGACGTCCCGGACGAAGACTCCGCCGCGCAGGTGGCTGAGGCCCCGCTCGGTGCCCACCCAGAGATCGCCGCGCTTGTCCGCAAGCAGGGAGCGGATGCTGAGATGGGCAAGGCCATCCTTTTGCAGATAGTTGAAGATGCGGGGATGTTCTCCTTCACCCACCAGGTGGCTGAGGCCGCCGTCTGTCCCAACCCACATGCTTCGATCCCTGTCCTGCGCGATAGCCCTGATGAAGTTGTTCGACAACTCGGTAAAGCGCGTTGTGCGCCCCGCGCCGATACGATAGATTCCGTTTCCATCTGTGCCCGCCCATAGCGTGCCGGCGGCGTCGCGAAAGATGTTGCGCACATGGATGCCCCGCATGCCCGGCAGTTCCTGCTCCGTCAATGCGCCGTCTTTCATGTGAAACAGGTGGGTGGATCCGATCCAGAAGCTGCCGTCGCTGTCGCCATAGATGGTCTCAAAGTCGGAATCATTGGCCTTCGGCAGTGGAACGATACTTACCTGCGACCGGGTCAGGCGCACCATCCCGGTTTGCGTGCCAATCCAGAGATTCCCTTCATGGTCTTCGAAGAAGTTCAAAACAGTGTTACTGGGCAGGTCGGCGGGCGCCGTGGACTGGATGAGCTTGCCGCGATCGAAGGTGAAGACGCCCTGACCGATGGTGCCGATCCAAAGCACTCCGTCGGGCGTCTGCCGCAGGACACGCACGGTGCTGGTGATTCCGGGGACGCGTTGAAATCGGTCCTGCCCAGGAAGCATCCGGTTGAGGCCGGTCACTGTTCCCACCCACAAGGACCCGTCCGCGGTTTGCAGGATGGACTTGACCTGGTTCTGACTTGCTTCCTCACCCAGCGAGTAAAGCGTGCCGGTTTCGCCGTCGATGCGCATCAATCTCCACCCGCCCACCCACAAGTGCCCGGCATGGTCCCGGTAAATGGAGTGAACGGAAATGGGTGGAATCGAGGAGGTTCCATCGACCTGTACAAAGCGTTCACCAGCCAACCGCAAAAGGCCGCGGTCTGTGCCGGCCCATATTGCGCCGTCCGGGTCCTGGGCGATTGCGCGCACAAAGTCGGCGCTTTCGCCGTTCGCCGCGAGCCACGTGCGGAAGTTTCCGGCCAAGTAGCTGACGACCCCGCCGCCTTCGGTTCCGATCCACAAGGTTCCGTCCCGCGCCACCAGCAGACAGAAAATGCTGTTCTCGTGGAGGTTCGGCGTGTTTTGGCGATCGAAGACAGTGAAGTGCGCCCCGTCGAAGCGCAGCAGTCCGCCGGTCGTTCCAATCCACAGATATCCGTCAGGAGTTTGCGCGAAGGCTTGAACGGTTTGCTCCGGCAATCCATCGGGCGCCTGCCATACGCGCCGCGTGTACCCGTCAAGCCCCTGGGCGCACAAGACGATCGAGCCGGCCACGAAGGCAAGTAGCCAAACGCCAACTATGCGAAGCAAATGCATTGCGGCGCTCAGTATATCCTGAACGCCTTCCGTCGATTGGAATGCCGGAATCTCGCTCCAGTCCGACTTTCGGCGGATTTGGGATGTGCCTCCGGAAGAGTAGAGTGATCTTTCTTCCTGGCTGCTCTCAAAAAAGTCACACCCCAGGAAAAGCAGCTTAAACGGAGTCGTGTTGATACATCCCTCACGAGAATCGATGATCAAAGGTTCAAGAAGCACTCTGAGTGTTGCGCGCATTCCTGCTCTCGCCTTTCTTCCTCTCATTCTGTTTGCCGCCGTTTGGAGCCATGCGCAAAGCGTATCCAGGATTCGCATCGACGCGAGCCAGCCCTTTGCCGATCCGGCCCCCGCAAGCTATCGCGAGGGTTCCGCAAGGTCGCCTTCCGGCACCGCTCTTGGCGTCAACAGCCGTTATCTCACGCTTGACGGAAGACCATGGTTACCGGTAATGGGGGAGTTTCATTTCTCGCGCTACCCAGAGGCAAAGTGGGAAGAGGAAATTCTTAAGATGAAGGCCGCGGGAGTGGATGTTGTGGCCACATACGTGATCTGGATTCATCACGAGGAAGTCGAAGGGCAGTTTGATTGGGAGGGGCAACGCAATCTGCGCAGATTCACACAACTTTGCGCCCGGCATCGCATGTATGTGGTGGCACGCATCGGTCCCTGGGATCATGGAGAGGTGCGAAACGGCGGATTTCCCGACTGGGTGGTGAAAAAGAGCCCGACCCGGGTCAACGATCCGATCTATTTGTCTGAGGTTCGCGCCTGGTATTCGCAGGTGAGCGAACAGCTCAAAGGCCAACTGTGGAAGGATGGCGGACCGGTGATTGGCATCCAGCTGGAGAACGAGTACTCGCTGCGCGGCCCGGGCGCCGGCGAGGAACACATTCTCGAGTTGAAGAAAATAGCAATCGAGGGCGGCCTCGATGTTCCGCTCTACCTGGTGACCGGCTGGGATAATGCCGCCATTCCGGCCGGCGAAGTGCTTCCACTGTACGGTGGTTATCCCGATGCTCCATGGGACGCATCGTTGGCTAAGCTGGCGCCCGAAGAAGTATATGCATTCCGCTTTCAGAATCGCGTAGCGGCGAACGTCAAAGCGTCCAATGCGCAGATGGCCGCGGCGGCCTCAGTGCCTTTTCTGACCGCGGAGCTCGGCGGCGGCAACCAGGTTACCTACCATCGCCGTCCCGTGATTGAAGCGGACGACATCGCAGCGCTGTTCCCGGTCATGCTCGGCTCGGGAGTGAACCTTTATGGCACATACATGTTCCAAGGAGGCGAGAATCCTGACGGATTGCTGACTACTCTCGAGGAGTCGCAGGCCACGGGCTATCCCAACGATTTGCCGGTGAAGTCGTATGACTTTCAGGCGCCGCTGAGCGAATTTGGCGAAGAGCGCGCCTCGTTCCGCAAGATGAAGGTATTTCAGTATTTTCTGAATGATTTCGGCGCCGGGCTGGCGCCCATGACGGTCCACGCGCCGGACGTGCTTCCCAAGGCCCCTGAGGACTTTACTGTGCCGCGCGTTTCGGTGCGGTCCAAGGGCGACGCCGGATTCATTTTCATGAACAACTACGTACGCGGCTACCCGATGCCGCCGCGAGCGACAATTCAATTTGACATTGAGCTTCCGGGCGGTCCAATCGTTGTTCCGCGCAGCCCTGTAAAAATCCCATCCGGAGCTTACTTCATCTGGCCGTTCAATCTGCGCTTCGACGGAGTGAATCTGCGCTACAGCACGGCCCAGCTGTTTACGCGTGTGGACGATGCGGGCAGGGACACGGTTTACTTTGAAGCCGTGCGCGGGATCGAGCCAGAATTCATCTTCGATGCGGCCGGAATCCGCAGTTTGCACGCTTCGAGCGGGAGAACAATAAACGATTCCGGCATCGTTTCGATCAGCGAGATCAAGCCGGGGGTCGAGTCGGCCATCGAACTTGTTTCCGCCGAGGGAAGAAATATTCGCATCGTGGTGCTGACGCCCGAGGAGGCCGAGGATGCCTGGAAAGTGAGCATCGGCGGCGCCGATCGCCTGTTGATTACCGCTCAGGATTTTCTGGCCGATAACGCTGTAACGCCTCCCCGCCTCTACTTGCGTTCGCGCGGCGAGCCTCAATTCGCTTTCACCGTCACTCCTGCGCCCCCAGCCGCACCGACGGCGAGCCTGCCTTTGACGGAGACCGCGGCTGATGCTCAGCTGGCCACCTTCACTGCTCAGGCAAGACCGCGAAGGCTCGATCTCGAATTCCATCAAGTCCAGGATGCTGGAGATGCACCGCCAGTTGAAGCAGGGCCCGCTCCGGGCTGGCGGCCACAAGGGGTGGCGAAGGCTCCATCTGAAGACGCATATCAACATGCAGCCAAGTGGTCGTTCACGCTGGGCCCGGGCATTGCGGATGGCTTGAGTGAACTGTTTTTGAAGGTGTGCTACGAGGGCGATGTGGCGCGGCTCAGCACGAACAAAAAGCTGCTCGACGATAATTTCTATAATGGCCACCCGTGGTTCATAGGGCTGAACCGGTTCCTGAGGCCGCAGCAGGCCAATGCCTTCGAGCTGAGTATCCTGCCGTTGCGCAAGGATGCTCCGGTCTATTTCGAGATGCCCGGTTCGATCGATTTTCCGTCGAATGGCCAGATCGATCGGCTCGATGGCCTCTCGCTTGTGCCCGAGTACCAACTGATTCTCAATGCTGCTGAGAAATGAGGCAATGCGGGATTTGGACAGCGGATTTTCGAGCGATCTCTCCAGGGAGGTTACAACAACAACAGGCTGCTGGCCGAAGGCATAATATTCTTGAACTGGAGGGAATAGGTGGACGAGCAGAAGGAAGTTAGAGAGCCTGGCAGGATTCGCGTCCTCGTCGTGGACGACCATCCTATCACCCGCTTCGGTATCGCGGCCATTATTCAAGCCACGCCGGACATGACTGTCGTGGCCCAGGCAGGCAGCGGCGAGGAGGCTGTCGAACTCTACGATAAGCACCTTCCGGACATTGTGCTCATGGACCTCAGGTTGCCCGGCATGAGCGGCGTTGAAGCCATTCGAACAGTTGTCGCCCGGCATCGCCAGGCTCGATTTGTCGTGCTCACAACCTACGAGGGCGATGAGGATATCCACCAGGCCCTTCAGGCCGGCGCACGCAGTTACATCGTCAAGGGAATGCCGCACGAGGCCCTGGTGAATGCGTTGCGGCGCGTTCACGCCGGCGGGCGATTTCTGCCTCCACCGGTGTCGCGCGCCCTCTTGTCGCGTATTCCAAATTCAGATTTGAGCGCCCGCGAACGCGAGGTGCTCAGCCTTATTGTGCGGGGCAGAAGCAACAGGGAGATCGCGTCTGATCTTGGCATCACCGAGGCCACGGTTAAATGCCATGTCAGTGTCATACTGATGCGCCTCAATGTGAGCGACCGCACGCAGGCTGTCGTTACCGCGCTACGCCGCGGTCTGGCTCATCTCTAGAGCCATCCATTAACTTTCGCGTGTAGCATTTGTGAAACGCGTGCTAGCCTGTTTTCCGTGAGTCGAATCTTGTCCGAAAAGGCCGCCGGCCGCAAGGTCTTGCGAGTTTCAAAACCTCCGGAAGTTGCGGGAGACTTGCGGAAACGAGCCTTCATTGGTACTTCCGGTTGGGCATATTCGAGCTGGAAACCAGGATTCTATCCTCAAGAGCTTCCTCAACGGAAGTTCCTGGAATACTACGCGACTCAATTGAACTCCGTCGAAGTGAACTACACCTTCCGTCGGTTGCCGAGCGAGAGCATGCTCACCGGTTGGCTGGGCGCGACCGGCCCAGGCTTTCGCTTCTCGTTCAAAGCGCCGCAGCGGATTACTCACGTCCTTCGGCTCAAGGATTGTGCAGACACAGTCGCCGCCTTGTCGCGTGCGCTCGCTCCGGTAGTGGCAGCCGGACGGATGGGCGTGGTGCTCTTCCAGCTCCCGCCCAATTTCAAGGCCGACGTGCCTCGCCTGGAATCCTTCCTTTTGGACGCGGAACCGTGTGGGCTGGGGATGGCATTCGAATTTCGGCACAGCACATGGTTTTGCGATGAAGTGTATGCCGTGCTGCGGCGTTATTCTGTCGCGCTTTGTGTTGCGGAGAGCGAAGATTTAGAGACGCCGGACGTGGTGACGGCTTCGTTCGCCAGCTACCGGTTCCGTAAGAGTAAATATTCTCGAGCTGAGCTCACGGCGATTGAGAATACCTTGCGCCAGCGGTCGGCCGAGGGCGAGGTCTTCGCCTATTTCAAGCACGAAGTGCAACCGACTGGGGCTATCTACGCGGTCGAGACAATCCGGAGGCTAGGGCATCGATGAGCAGCCTTGATGGTGGCTAGCCGCTCCGTCGGGTCTGCTCCAAATCTCACGTCATGCCCGAATATCAATGACAATTAGTTTGTATTCGGTATACAATAGACGGAAATCTCGCGTGTAAGGGCTCGATGCCACGTAAGTCCGGCCGGATCTTTGAATGGATTTTGGCCAGGAGAATTTTTCATCGAACTCGGTTCGCGGAGAGACCGGGCAAGCGCGTGGCGAGCGATTTATGGACCATTCCTTCAAAAAAAAGGGGTCGGGTTGTGAGCACAGCAAGCGGCAGCAAAGCTTCATCTACTGATTACCTAGGCCTTTCCATTTCGGAAATGCGCGATATTGTCTCCCGCTTTCATCAGAGAGTCGGCGCAGCCTTCCAGGAACATCCGTCCACGAAAGAGTCGGTCCGCAAGGCATTGCGGCGAGAGGGGTCCGAGCGCTGCCTCGTCAGGCTCAAACGCTTATCGACCGACGTGATTCTCCGTTACGGAGACGATCTCGCCGATCTCTTTTGCCAGTTTCCTGACGATGTGCTCTGGGTTCAGGCGTACGACTACGGGGTGGGATTCCAGCCACCGGGCGAGAATCGTATCGACGAGGTTGAAGTTCTCACCAGAGCTTCAAAATGGACGGACGAGTGGGGCACGCGCTGGGGGCATGCCTACGGCGGCGTTGGCGCCACCCCACTTGGAAATGCGATCGAGGATTGGTCTGAGATTGACGACTATCTCGCGCACCGCATTCCCGATCCGCATGCCCATGGGCGGCTCGATCGCGCGAGGGAGATGCTGGCGGTCCATGGCGACAAGAAATATTGTGTAGCCGTGATTTGTCCCGCTCTGTTCGAGCGCCAGCACTTTTTGCGCGGCATGGAGAATACATTTTGCGATTTCGCTTCAAACGGACGCGAGGTGGAACGACTGTTGGAAGCGCTTTGCGATAACCTGATTGAACTCATTCGCGAGTGGGGGCAAACCAAGATCTCGGGCTATTACCTGACCGACGACTGGGGGTCACAAACCGGATTGATGGTTTCACCAACACTATGGAAGAAGTACTTCAGGAGCCACTACCGGCGTATCATCGATGAGATTCACAGCCTCGGCAAAGATGTCATATTCCATAGCTGCGGCAATGTGATGCGACTGGTTCCGGAGTTGATCGATCTGGGCGTAGACATCCTCGATCCCATTCAGCCTAAAGCCATGAATCTCGACGAAGTCGGAAAGCAGTTTGGCGGCAAAATCGCTTTCTGTGGCGGCATTGATGACCAGCGCCTGGAAGACTATACGCCGCAGCAGGTGAAAGACGCGGTTCGGCATGCGATTGCTGCGCTGGGCGGGCCGTACGGCAACGCTTACATTCTTGCGCCCGCGAACACGATGACACCGTCGGTGCCATTCGAGAATATCCAGGCGCTGTTTGAGGCTTGCCACGAACAATAACCAGAACCGCGCCGATGGTTGCTGAAAAACCTAATCTCGACGATCAGACATGCTGATGCGGCATTGAGCTGGCGAACTGCTGCGTTGATACGATCCCAGAACCCTCCTTAATAACCACGAGTCGGTCGGCGGCGATCTTAGAGATGGTCTCCTTGTTCCCGTTCGGCCAGCGTATTTCAAGGTCTGCGCTGAGCGAATTCCCAAGACCAAAATGAAGGCGTCGATCGTTCACCGAAAGATAGCTTGATTGAGCCAACACCTCCTGCGCCTGTCGTCTTTCGCCATAGTGGGCTGTTACGCGCGCCCCGATCGCGCTGCGGTTGGACTTTACTCCAACGAGCAGCACTTTTAGCCAGTGATTGGTTCCGGAGAGATCGTTGCGCAACAACGTTGGCGGCGCGTTGCGATTCATGATGAGGACGTCCAGGTCTCCGTCGTTATCGAAATCGCCAAACGCGCATCCGCGGCTGCATTTGCGCCCCGCTGCACCAAGGCCGGCTTTCTCAGACAGTTCTTCGAACGAGCCGTCTCCCAAGTTTCGGAACAGCATACGCGGCATCTTCATGGGGATCTCAGGAAATGCTTTTTCCACTTCCGGGTAAACTCCTCCAGCCACCATGAAAATGTCAGGCAATCCGTCGTTGTCGAAGTCAAGGAAACCCGTTCCCCAACAGATGTACCGCGTTTCAACTCCAAGCCCTGCGCGCAGCGTGACATCTTCAAAGTCGCCTTTGCCTTGATTGCGATAGAGGCCCGGCATGTCGCCTTGAAAGTGCGTCTTGACGATGTCGAGTTCTCCATTCAGATTGAAGTCGCCGACTCCGATGCCCATACCAGCCTGTTCCTGCCCATCCTGACTCAGCGCGACGCCGCGCTCCATTCCCTCTTCACTGAATGTCCCATCGTGCTTGTTGCGAAAGAACAGACTCGGCGTGGAGTCACAGGCAACGTAGATGTCGGGCCAACCGTCATCATCAAAATCCGCGGCAACAGCGGTCAAGCCGTAGCTCTTTGTCGCGACTCCTATGCCGGACTGCCGGGTAACATCTGTGAACGTGCCATCCCCGTTGTTGTGAAACAGGATGTGCGATTCGGGTTCCAAGCCGCGAGGACCGCAGTTCACCTGGACGCCTTTCCAGTTGCAACTTTCTGGCACCGTCCTGGGATCGAACACGACATAGTTCGCGACAAACAGATCAAGGTGGCCGTCGCGGTCGTAATCCACAAAGGTACAGCCCGTACCCCATCTAATCGGTCTCAGCAGGGCCGCTTCTTTGGTTACATCGGTAAAGGTTCCGTCCCCATTGTTTCGATAGAGTACGTTGTGACCCCAGTAGGTAATGAATATGTCTTCAAATCCATCGTTGTTATAGTCGCCCACGGTCACGCCCATTGCCCAACCGGCGCGAACCAATCCTGCTTTCCCGGTCACGTCGGTAAACGTGCCGTCTCGATTGTTTTTATAAAGACGGTTGGTGGCATTCGGCGCCGGAGCATCAAACAACGTGCCCGAGAGGACGAAGATATCAAGCCATCCATCGTTGTCGTAGTCAAGAAACGCGATGCCCGTTCCGGTTGTCTCAATGAGGTATTTGGTGCGATCCACCGCGCCGCAAATCGATGGCATGCGCAGCCCTGCCGCTTGGCCCACATCTACGAGGTGAGCGCCGAATGGCTTCCCTGAGAATTTGGGGCGCGGAGTCGGCGCCAGGCCACGAGTGGCCATGCCTGCCTCCTGAGCCCGCAGCAAACTCCCGGACACCAGTGTCGTCGACATCAGGGTCAACATCTCGCGGCGTGTCAGAATCCCGGGCATGGTTTTATATATTCGCCTCATGGTGATGTATTCGAGCAGCGGAACCGGCGCTTAACTCTCGTGTCTACTGTCGCTGCAATTGTTGCGCAAGTTGAAATTGTTTGTTTGCCGCCTGGGATTCTCCGTCTGACTGGAGCGCGAGCCCGAGATTGTAATGTGCCTCGGCATAACTGGGCCGCAACTGAATCGCCAACCTGAGCTCGCGGATTGCTTGTTTCAACTCATTGTCGTTCAGGAAGGCAAGGCCCAGGTCATTGTGCGCTTCCGGCGATTTCGGCTGCAGCTCGACTGCTTTTTGGAACTGGGGAATGGCGAGAGCGAATTGCTTCTGAGTCTGATACACAAGCCCAAGATTGAGGCAGGCATCAATATAGTCTGGTTTTGTCTTGATAGCGGTTTCAAACTCCGCGATCGCACGCTCATTGTCGCCCTGCTGACTCGCAACCAGTCCGCGGTTGTAGTGGTACTGGGCCACCTGCGGTGAGATTTTGACTGCGTGATCGAGGGCATCGATGGAGGCCGAGGCATCTCCCTCTCGGTACATGAGCAGTCCGAGGCTTTCGTATGCCTCGGCGTAATCAGGCTTCAATTGGATAGCGTGCCGAAGGTTTTCCTCAGCAGAGTGGGCATCACCCTTTTGCGTCCATGCCCGGCCCGCAACATAGTATGCGACAGGATTGTCTTTCCAGAGTTTTAGCGCTTCGCCGGTTTCTGAGAGGGCCAGGTCAGGCTTGCCTTCCTTAAGATGTTCGGCTGCGGAGTCCAGGATCTTCGGCACCCTGGAAAGGTCGACTCTAAATTGATGCAGCTCAGCCAGCTGATGCATTTCGGCGGCTGCATCATCATCCCGGCCCATTTCTTTCAGCAATCTCGCGCGGTTATATCTTGCCGGTTCATTATCCGGCTTCAACTTCAATGTCGCATCGAACTCACTGAGGGCCCCTTGCTGATCTTTGGTCTCCCACAAGACCTTGCCCAGCGCGTAATGAGCGTCTGGATTGTCGGGCGCATCATGGACGGCGATGCGCAGATTGTCAACGGCATCCCGGGGGCGGCGCAGCGAATCGAGGGTCGTTCCGAGCCCGACACGGGCATTGATGCTCGCCGGGTCAAGATGTATGGCCTCGGTGAATTCCGTTACTGCATCGGCGAGTCGCCCCATCTGCACAAAGAGCAATCCGAGGTCGTAATGTGCCGGTGCAGATTGAGGATCGAGCCGAATGGCCTGTCGAAATTCAACAAGTGCGTTGTTATTGTCTGACCGTTGCGCGAGCGCAAGAGCCAGCCCCAAATGCATTCCCGCCGACGTCGGCCTGTATTTAACTGCGCTCCGCAAGGCGGTGGTAGCCGGCTCTGTTTGCCCGGTTTGCTCCAATGCCTTTCCAAGGTTGTACCAGGCTTCAGCATAGCTGGGTTGCAGCTTCACAGCAGCGCGAAACTCTTCGATAGCTCCCGCGCTGTCGCCCTGCCGAGCCAGCGCGATGCCACGCTCGTTATGTTCCACGGCTGCGGGAGCAGGTTGCCTGGGAGGTCTAGCGGAAGTTTGAGCATGCAGACGGCAAACGGAGACAGGCAAAACCTGGGCCAGCAAGATCGCCAGACAGAGTCGCGCAAGAATTCGTAAATTGATACTCATGTTTTTGATTGAACACCGCGGCGCCGCACCAGGAGAAACAGGCAACTCGTGCCGATCAGCGGCACAAAACTCGCAGCAATAAGAACCGGCTTGAAGGAATAATGGTCCAGAATGTGGCCGATCAAGTATGTGGACAGCATTGTACCAATGCCGCCACCGGTCAGGCTGACGCCACTCACTGACGCTACATTGCTGCTAGGGTACAAATCCGCCGGCAAAGCGAGCAACATGGTCGACCATGTCGAATATGCAAAGGTTGCAATTGAGAAGCACAGCACGATCAATGGGAAGCTTGAAATGTAAACTGCTGGAATCAGGAACATCATTCCGAGCGTGCCGAGAACGATGACGAATTTTCGAGCACGCAGTACTGGCCAGCCTCTGCGAATTAGCTCGCTCGAAAGTCCCCCTCCAAAGAAGTTACCCAGATCTCCGGCAATATAGGGTCCACTGAATCCCAGCAAGGTGTTCTCCAGTTTGAACCCCTTGGAGACGAGATAAATGGCAAACCAGTCCATCACGAAAAACCAAACCGGATCGGTGAGTGCGCGGCTTAGAATGATGCCCCAGGTGTGGGGGAGAGTGAACAGCTTCAGCCACGGGGTCCCTTCCCCTTTATGTGCTTCGACAACCGCGTGCGTCTCCGATGCGGCCTCAAGAGCCTTCTCTCTCAACAGCATTTCGCGTTCGGCTTTATCGAGATAGGGATGAGTCTCAGGCGGACGATACAGGATCTTCCAGGCCAGCACCCACAGGAAACCGAGAGACCCGGTAATAAAGAAGACGGGGCGCCAGGTGCCGAAATGGTGATACAACCATAAAACGAGGGCCGGCACAATTGCGCCGCCAACGGCCGATCCGCTGTCGAATATGGCAATAGCCCAGCCACGCTCTGCTTTCGGGAACCATTCTGAAACTGTTTTTGTCGCTCCGGGCCAATTCGCAGATTCACCGATGCCGACGAGGAATCGCATCCCGACAAAGCTGCGCAGGCCAACCGACAGACCCGTAAACATTGCCGCAAGAGAGTAAAAGCTGACAGAAAAGAGCAGGCCAACGCGGGTGCCGAGCTTATCGAGAAATCTGCCGCAGGCGGTTTCGCCAAATGCGTAGGCAAACCGAAACGCAATCAGGATCAGGGCAAAGTCTGAGTTGGACCAGTGATACTGGATTTTTAGATAAGGGCCAAGAACACTCACTGTCTGGCGATCGATATAGTTGATAGCGGTAGAAGCGAAGAGCAAACCGCAAATCCACCAGCGGAGATGAGGGATGATGATGGCCTTCCGAATTTTTTGAGATTCAGCCATCATCCTCGGAATTAAATTGTCTCTTCGTTCAGCCCGGCGTCGAAACTCGCAGGAGTAACCCGCATAGGATTAGTTACTTTTATCTAAATGATCCCTTCCATCCGTCAACCAGTCCACGGTGAATCGCGCGAAAACTTCCTTTGCGCTGTAATCGTCAAACGTACCGAACGCGGTACCGGTCTCGAAGAGGATCCCAATTGATCCATCCGGAAAAACTGCCATGCTCGAGTAAGCGCCGGGGCCCGTAAGGATCCTCTTGGCCACAGGCCAGGTCTTCCCTTCGTCGTAGCTCATCCGCACTGTCACATTGAATCTGCCGCGGGGATCTGATTCGACTGATCCGGCCGCGATAGCTCCGCTCACTGGATTCGCAAAGAGAAGGCGATTCTTTGTGAACCCTTGATCCTGCCGTGTATATCGGATCATACTTCCCTGGCAGTCGGGATCGGGCAGATCGGGATGATAGAAGGGCTGTGACCAGCTTTGACCCTCATCTTTGCTGTACATGATGGCGCGATTTGGAGCGTGCCTCCGGCTGAACAGGAGCGAACCGTCAACGAGCTGCACAACCTGTGTTTCGTTCCAGTCTCCGGGCGCCTTTGCACCGAATTTCCAGCTCTTGCCGTGATCGTCGCTGGAAATGATTCCATCATAGACCTGAACGACCAAACGCCCCGATTGAAGTTGAATGCCGGCTCCGGGGCCTATCTCATGAATGCCTGTCCCCTGAGTGATTTCTACAGGGCTGGACCATGAAGCGCCTTGGTCGGTACTTTTGGTCAGCCAGATGGGCGCGTCTCCGTCCTTATATGGCTGCTTGAAAAGATTCGCAATAAGATAGATGGTTCCGTCGGATTGATCGACGACAGGCACCGGATTCATCCACGCGTCACCATTCGAACTGGGGAAGACTACCTGCAAGGGAAGCCACATCATGATGGTGGACCTGGAGCGCCCTCCACCTTTTGGGGAGAGAAACTCCGGCGTCCATTTGCCTGCGTTTCCAAGGCTGCGCTTTAACACGATATCGGTAGGCCCGCCATCCTGGCCCACTTCTTTCCGCCCCTCGGTGAAGGCCAGCACCGCTCCATTCTTCGTGCAGATCAGCGACGGTATCCGATAGGTGTTGTAATTGTCTTGTCCGCCGACAAAGAGTTCAGTCTGTTCGAAAAGGCCCTGCGCGCGCAGTGCTGTCGCCGTGAAGATCGTTAATGCGGCACTCATCAGCACTGCGGTCCGCAGATTTTGCATATAGCCTTTCAGAGCGTACGAAGATTTTACATTGATGTTTAGAACGTGAATTTTGCTCCCATTTGGCCGATACGGTTGTTTTGTCCGGAGATCGTCGAATTTACGACTCCCATACTGTAGGCGCAGGTCTGGTTCGGGTCTACAGTCTGGGTCAGGTTTACAGTGTTGCAGACGCCGCTCGGCAGGCCGAAGGGAGTGCGGTTGAACACGTTAAAGTATTCTGCGCGAATCTCAACGGCGGTTCCTTCCGTTATCTTTGTGATCTTGTGCAACGCGAAGTCGGTATTGTCCGTCCCCGGGCCGAAGAAAAACCGACGCGAGGTTGCGCCAAAGGTTCCCAGCGCCGGGGCGACGAACGATGAAGCAGCGTTGAAGTATTCTCCGCCTGTGGCGTGGAGATTGGTGCGCACGACCTTCCCCTGGTAGACCGGAAAATCTGAGCCGCCGCCGCCGCTGCCAGCCAGCGAGGTGTCGTTCCCTTCCTGAATGGTGACCGGCAGGCCGGAAGTGAAGCGAGTGATCCCGGAAAGCTCCCATCCCTTCACGAAGCGATTTTTCCCGAGGGGCAAGTCGTAGGCGTAGCTCACAACCAAGTTTTGCGGCAAATCGTAAGCTGAGAGCGACCGCGAGAGCTTGTGATTGTAGGGATTTGTCCACAGATCGTTGAATCCCGAGTCATCGTCGATCGCTTTCGAATAAGTGTACGCGCCAAGGAATCGGAATGAACCTATATCTCTTTGAAAGCTGGCCTGGAAGGAATTGTATTTTGAGCTGTGCCAGGTCTCTACCCAGGTAACGTCGCCGAAATCCAACAGGCCCTGGCTCAGTCCGCGGCCGGAAGTCACGCTGTACGGGCGCGTGCCGTTAATCGCCTGCCCCGACGCGGTAGTATAAATGTTGTTTTCGCCGCCCGGTCCGCATGTGGAACTTCCTTCGGCGACTTGGCTCGTCTGACTTACGCTCAAGCACAATGCAGCGTTCCCGGGATTGGTCTCCGTCTCTCCCAGCAGGTGGTGAGCTTCGTTGCCTACGTAGCTCAAGGTCATAACGGCGACCCTGGGGATTTCGCGCTGGATGGAAAGATTCCATTGTTCCGAGTAGGGAACTGTATTGTGTGTCCAGGCGGCCTGGGTGCTGTTCAGCGGAAGGAACTGGTTCCAGAAGCCGGTTGCTCCATGAGGATATTGAACAAACGGGAAGCGCTGCCCGATGTTGGCTCCGCTGCGCGCGGCGTAAGGGGCCTCAAGGTAACTGTTGCTATCGGCCCAGGCCTGGGCAAACGGCGGGTTGCCTGAGAACCACAGGTTCTCGATCTCTTCCAGCGCGGTGTAATAGACTCCGAAGGCCGCGCGAATGCTGGTTTTACCGGGACCGCCGAACAGTCCGCCCAAGGGTCCCTCCGTGAATCCAGGCGAGTAGGCAATACCCAGGCGCGGGGCAAAATTCTTGGCTTTGTTCGGCCACATTCCCGGCGCTACGCCGGGATCGCCCGGGAAGACCCATCCCTCGGGAGCGTCCGGATACAGGGTCGATTCTTCGCCAGGAATAAAGGTCTCAACGCGCCCCTTTTGGTCTGCCCATGGCGTGCCGTCTTCCCACCGCAATCCGGCATTGAGGGTAAAGTTTGGCCGAATCTTCATACTGTCTTGAACAAAGAGGGCCCCATAGGTCGAGCGGTCGTCAAGGCCGTTAGGGGAGTATTGCTCAAAGTAACTCGGCGCGCCGAGCAGGTAGTCCGCAAAGTCGCTGCCGGTCTCAACGCCGTTAATGCCGAAATTGCCGGAATTGTGCGCGATGGACCTTGAATTGAGCTGCAGCTTGCGGAAATCGCCGCCAAACTTGATCGTATGCCGGCCCGCGACCTTTGAGAAGCTGTCGGACAGTTGGTATGAATTGTCGTAGGAGCCGTCCGGGTTATAGTTGGCCCAGCTGGGTCCGCTCGACAGGGAGATGGGAGGCAACGCCTCCAAACCGGGAGTCTGCGGGATGATGCCAGTTGACCCGCCTTCAACGAATCCCCAGGTCGATACTTTCCCAAGCGCCGACGCGGATATCTTGCCTGAGACGGAAACGTTTCTCGTATAGTTCAACCGCAGCTCATTCACTGCCGTTGAACCGAAGGCTCTTGTATCACCGACAAGAATCTGCTGGGCGCGCTGCGGGGTCGTGGCCGGGAATCCGGGCATGTCTCCCACGCCATACGGATTGTCGGTCAGCGCGTTGTCGATGTGGTAGTAGAAGCTCCACCGGCCCGTGATATGCGTATCCCAGTCGATGCGCGCAGCGGCCTTGTCGTCGTTCAATTTATAGGGCAGCGAGGCGTCGTTGTAATACGGCGTGCCATTTTCCGTGGTGTTTGATTTTTGGATGAACTGGAGTGTTCCCTTGGCCGCCGGAGACCATGCGGCCTGCGGAATGATCTGCGTGGGAAAGACGCAATCCGAAGTGGAGGTGCAATTCTGAGCGTAGGTGCCAGTTCCCGATGGAAGGGGCTGTCCGGCCGCGAAGTAGTACGGCTCGCCGTTCGAGACGGGATAACCGAGCAGATTCGTCAGCCTTTGGTCCATCGGGACCGATCCTCCCGTTGCACCGCCTCCGTGGACGGTGCCGGTCAGGGAGGGAAATCCGAGCGCGGCGGCTCCTGAAAGGTCGCCTGTTCGCATGGCATCGGAGGGAACCGGAACGTTCGTCTGCGCTCCCAAAGTTTCGCGCGTTCCCTGGTAGTCGAGAAAGTAGAAGAGCTTGTCGCGAATGATCCGGCTGCCGAAGGTACCGCCAAATTGATTCTGATGCAAGGCGCCCTTCGGTCCGGTGTTGAAGTAGTTCCTGGCGTCGAAGTCATCATTGCGCAGGAAATCGTACGCATCGCCGTGAAGCTGGTTATTTCCGCTCTTGGTAACCACGTTCACCACCGCACCCGCGGCGCGGCCGTACTCGGCATCGGCTGAACTGGTCAACAAACGAAATTCCTGAATGGAGTCGAGCGTGGGAATGACGGCCGTTCCGTTGTCGAAGTCGTCTTCGACATCTCCGCCGTTCACATTGAACGCGTTGCCGGCCTCGCGCTCGCCGTTGACTGAGAACATGCCGCCATATTGGTTACCCGAGACAGCCACCAGGTTTCCCGGGTAGAAGGCAGCGGACGATACCACCGGGACCACTCCTGCCTGAAGACCGATAAGATTGACGAAACTGCGGCCATTCAGCGGCATCTGGGTCATCTTCGTGTCCTGGATGACGTCACCCAGCTGGGTGCTGGTGGATTCCACCTGGATTGCATCCGCGGTAGCCGTCACCGTCTGCGCCGTAGTACCGACCTGGAGCTTGAAATCCGCCCTAAAGTCCTGATCGACGAGGAGCGTAATTCCGCTTTTCACTGCGACGCTGAAGCCGGGAGACTCCGCGGTTACCTGGTAGCCTTCGCCGATGGGAACCGCCAGGAACTGGTAGCCCGCGGCGTCGGACTTCGCGGTTTGGTCGTAGCCAGTGAGGCTATTGTGGAGGGTGACAGTGGCGCCGATGACAACCGCACCACTTGAGTCGGTTATTGTTCCCAGGATTTTGCCCGTCACGTCGGCCAGGAGATGAACAGGAGCAGCAACTACGAGGACGGTTGCGAGGATGAATTTAGTCAATCGAGCCATTTGTCAAAATCCTCCGAATACCGTATACAGAATATTGAAGCAGACGATAGCATTAGCGTGGGTGCGTGTCAAGCAGATACTGGGTGCAGAAATGGTTGTTGTCCACGGTCTATCGTATACTGAGTCCGAAGTCGCATGATTACAGATATTTGAACGCTGGGAGGATGGGTGGGGATGAATGGGGAATGATACGCGTCGCGCAGGCAAGGATGGGACCATCGATTTGGGTCAGGAGTTCGGTGAACTCGTAAAAGGGAGCCTCTACACAGCCGTGGTTGCCGACGCTTTGGATCAGATCGGCATTCGAAACCAGGCGATGCGGGAATATTTGCGGCCTGTCTACAAGTGCCCGGCTTTCTTCGGCTGGGCACGGACCGTGTCGTGCTGCGACGTCTATCACACGCCGCCGGAGCCCTACGCGATGGAGATCGAAGCGAACGACAGTATCCTGCCCGGCGAGGTTGTCGTTGTTTCGACTCATCAGTCGAAACGAAACGCGCCGTGGGGAGAGTTACTGTCGACAGCGGCCAAGGCGCGAGGCGCGAACGGGGCGATCATTGATGGGTTGGTCCGAGATGTCGGGAAAATCGAAGAGTTGGGATTCCCGGTGTTTGCCGCAGGAATCAAGCCTGTGGATTCGATGGGCAGAGGCATTGTGACGGGATATAACGTTCCGGTCGAGTGTGGAGAGGTGCTGGTTAACCCGGGCGACTTCGTTTTTGCGGATCTCGACGGCGTAGTGGTAATTCCCAAGACGAATGTGGAGGAGGTTCTTCGCCTGGCTCTGAACAAGTCGACCCGCGAAAACAGTTCCAGAGCAGAGCTGATGAAGGGCGCCTATTTGCGCGATGTTTATCGTAAGTACGGGGTTCTCTAGCGTCCCGAAGTCATTTGGCGACCCTGATGTTCAGAGGTTGGATCATCGACACTGCCGCAAGCGAGGGAATTCCATGCTGATCGATATTCATAGTCACTACTTCAGGTGCCCGGAACATTTCCAGAAAGACTTTATCGCGCAGACGAAGAGGGTCACAAACCCGGCCTTCGACCTGAATGTGCGATGGGAGGACTACCGCGCCCAAGCCACGCTGTGCGACTGGACTGTCGTGTTCGGAGGCAAGGCTGCACTGGCCGGGCTTTGGGTTCCAGATGACGAGGTCGCGGCTTACGCGGCCAGCCACGCCGACAAAGCCATCGGCTTCCTGTCACTCGATCCGACCCAAGCCGGATGGGAAGACGAACTCCAGCATGGCCACCAGGATCTAAAGCTGAAGGGCGTCAAGTTGATGCCGATGTACGCCGGCTTCAAGCCGAACGAACGCAGGCTTGACTACCTATGGGAGTACGCTACGGCTCACCGCTTGCCTGTTCTTCTTCATACAGGAACGACTTTCATTGACAGGGCGCCTCTCGATTGCACGCTTCCCCGCCTCATCGACGATGTGGCTATTCGCTTCCCGCGCGTGAAGATTATCATGGCGCATCTTTCGCACCCATATGAAGGTGAATGCGTCGCTACAATTCGGAAACATCCGAATGTTTATGCGGATTGTTCGGCACTCTACTACAGGCCGTTTCAGCTCTATCACTCACTCATGCTGGTCCAGGAGTACCGAAGCTGGGGCAAGCTTCTTTTTGGAAGCGACTATCCATTCGCCACCGTCGATGCGAGTGTGGCAGGGATGCGCAATTTGAACAGCATGCTCGAAGGCACCGCATTGCCCCGACTCGACACTGAGCAGCTGGAGAAAATGTTCAATAGGAATTCCTTCGAATTGCTGGAAATCGAAGCATAGACTCAAAGCTGACCAACCTTCGGAGGTTGATTTGTTGATCGACGACAAACCGATCATCGCGCCGCAAGCACTGTCGATCTCGCGCCAGAACAAAGGCCTGGGATTTCTCGAACGCGATGTACATCCCGATGAAGTGGGGCAACTCGACTGGAATTTGCTACGCGAAGACCTGAGCCTGCCGGTAGCGATCCTGCACGAGGACAAAATGCTGCAGAACCTGAAGTGGATGCAGCTGTTCATGTCCGCATACGACGTTAAGCTGGCGCCGCACGGCAAGACGACCATGGCGCCAAGACTCTTTGATCTTCAGGTTCGCGGTGGCGCGTGGGGCATCACGCTCGCCACCGCTCATCAGACCTTTGTTGCGTGGCAACACGGATTACGGCGCGTCCTGATGGCAAATCAGCTCGTGGGCAAGCAAAACATGGCCCTGGTTTCCAAGATGATCGCGGACCCGAATTTCGAGTACTATTGCCTCGTCGATTCGGCCGATGGGGTGCACCAGCTTGGCAGATTCTTTTCGGCACGTGGACAGAGCCTGCGGGTCCTGCTTGAGGTCGGCGCTGCCGGAGGGCGTTGCGGGGTTCGCAATCATGAACAATTGAAGGCGGTGCTCGATGCGCTGGAGATGTGGAAAGGTTGGATTCTCTTATCTGGTGTCGAGCTCTATGAGGGCATTCTAGAGAAGGAATCCGAGATCAGGGCATTTCTTGAAAGTGCCGTCGACATTACCAGGGATCTGCTTGCTGCCGGCCGGTTTGAGCGAAGACCGCCGCTGTTATCGGGCGCCGGGTCTGTCTGGTTCGACGTGGTCGCGGACGTCTTCACGAAGGCCGCTTTCCCGGAGCACGTAGATATCGTCCTTCGGCCCGGGTGCTATCTCACCCACGATGCCGGCTTCTATCGCGAGGCCCAGGCGAAAATACTTGAACGCAACAGCGTCGCACGGCAGATGAACGGGAAGCTTCAGGCGGCACTTCAGGTCTGGGCCTACGTTCAATCTGTCCCCGAAGAATCAAGGGCAGTCATCGGAATCGGAAAGAGGGACGCTTCCTTCGATCTCGGGCTTCCCTTCCCTGTCTTGCATTTCCGGCCGGGCAGGCAAGCGCCCAGTCCCACGCCCAAACACTGGGTCCTGACCAAATTGATGGACCAGCATGCGTATCTCCAGATCGGGCCGGAAGACGACGTACGAGTCGGCGACATGATCGGGTTCGATATCTCTCATCCGTGTTTGACCTTCGACAGGTGGCGAGTTATTCCTGTCATCAATAGCCAGTACCAGGTTGTTGACCTGGTGCAGACCTACTTCTGATGCTGGATGAATTTTCGCGCCGATGCTTGACGATTCAAGTCGCTCAACATTCGGAATCAAAATTTTCAATACACCATACGAATAGGAGTTAAAGATGGCGCTGAAGCGTTATTGCACGAAAGAGGGAACCGCGGGACGTGGCGAAGCTGTGCCGATCGCACGAGCAGTGGAAGCCAATGGCTGGCTCTATGTGTCGGGTCAGGTCCCGATGGTTGACGGGCAGCTGGTCACAGGCAACATCGCGGTTCAGGCGCGACAGGCCATCCTGAACCTGATTGCCGTGCTGACTGAGGCGAGCTACGCACCTGAGGATGTGGTGCGCTGCGGTGTCTGGCTCGAGGATTCGCGCGACTTTGGCGCATTCAACGCGGTTTTTCGCGAGTACTTCGGAGAACATCCTCCAGCGCGTGCCTGCGTTGTCTCGAGTATGGCTGTCGATTGCAAAGTTGAAATCGAATGCGTGGCATATAAGGAGCCAGCCTGATCAGACCGAGAATTGCTGAGAGTCGCGGCGCCCGAAATCGCGCCTCGGCTCCTACTTCGCGTCGATCTTTACGACGAAGTACTCGATCTCTTTGCCCTTTTCGACGATGAGCTGATGAGGGACGTTGAACGGAATGTGCACAACATCTCCGGCGGTCAACTTCACGCTCCTTCCGCCTTGGATAGATTTGCCCTCGAACTCGTGAGGCTCTGTTAATTTGCGGTCGATCAGCGTGCCGCCCGTAGTCAGAGTGGCCTCGCCACTGACAACGAAGAAGACATCGTTCTGGGTTTCGTGCAGTTCTGCATTTCCCGTGGCTTTGCGAATCGCGATTTCGAAGTGATGGTTGCCATAGGCGCCAAGCGCATCGGATGCCGAGCTCTCCGAATCCAGTTCCTGCGACAATTTCTTATTCATTTGCACTAAGTCGCCGTGCTTCCACACGGTGGCTTTGGCGCCGGCTGACCATATCGAAAGAGGGGCTGCCGTCAATGCCAGTACAACGATGCTCAAGTTTCGAATCAGACTCTTCATACTCTGTGTGCTCCCAACTGAAAAGAATTTGAACAGGTTGTTCTTGATTGCTGTCTTCAGGCACACTGAATTTCCGCAAACCAATTGACTATCGTGCTTGCATTGGAGGTTCGTGGCCCTGGGCTGAAACGGGCTCCAGCGTGAGAGTGCCGTCCGAGGACTTGAAGAGTGCGATGTCGAAATTATTTACAGTGAGACCAGCATGCCGGGGAAGGAGATAGAGGATAGACCCAAGGTCAGGAAGGACGGAATCTGACGGGGCTTGCAGGGTCAAATGCTCTTCCGACATTCTCTGCGGCAGGAGTTCAGGTCTTCCAAGAACGGCGCAGTTGGGAAGACCCGCAAACCCGGCTACGGCTTTGAGGCCGGCATCGCAGGTAATCAAATCGGAGCGCGGATGGCTCACAACCCGGGTCGCCACAACCATTGCCGGGCGGAAACCATACTCTGCGGGAATCTGTTGCATCACGTTCGTATCGCCGTAAATTGCGGCGCCCGGAGACAACCGGAGCGTCCATTTTGCCCGAGCAAGCGGCGCGTAGGCGCTGGCGAACATAAACACAAAGGTGCCCGATGTGATTACCTCACCGATCTGGACACCTGCATCTTCGATCATGGAGGCAAGGTGGGCCAACTGATCGTATCCCCGGGTCGCGAGGGACCTGCGCTTTTCAAATTCATATGAGCCCAGATGGCCGTCGTAATAATGCAACCCGCGAAAGGCTCTTCCGGACTCGACGATTGCATGCACCAGCTCGAGCGCCTTTTCACTCTGCTCCGGACCGATGCCAGTGCGATCCATTCCCGGATTCACATCGAGGAATATACCTGTTGAGCGACTCCACTGTCCGATCTGATCCTGATGATCGACCAATACAGAAACGGTCACATCCGGGTATCGCGCGCATATCTCTTCCACCCGCTGCGCGTTCCTGCCCATCATGGGGAAAGAAACCAACACGTCCCGCATACCTGACGCACAGGCAACCTCAAACTCTCGCGTTGTGGCGCATTTGCAGTGGTCGATTCCAAAGTCTACGTAACGTCGAATCACTCGCTGCAGCTTGGCGGTCTTGATGTGCGGTCGCAGCCGACTGGGATCGCCGCCGGCGTGCCTGATGATTGCTGCAATGTTGGAATCCACTGCGGCGCCAAGGATAATCAACGCAGGCGTGAGCATTTGCTCGATGCCGTCGATCCGATACGCTTCCTCACTCCCCAGCCGTTCCTCATAAGAAGGTTCGCTGGAGAGCTTTGTAGTTTCGGTTGCGGGCTTTATCGCTCCGCTGGCATCAGCAGAAATGCCGGTCATTGAAACTCGCTCATGCAAGGATAGCGGATTCTTGTTTCAGCAGTCCCAGGCGTTGCAGCTGGATTCGAACCCGCTCTTCTTGTTCCGGCGTCGGGCTTGGATACGGAAGCCCGGGGTTAGAACAAGCGATGACTCCGAGAATCCTAAGAGACGTTTTCAATAAGCCCAGCGATTTTGCAACGATCGAAATCCCTGCCGGCTCCCAGCAGCGCATAACGTTATGCAGAGAGACCGCTTCGTTCTGGAACGATCTTGCCGCGGCCCAATCGCCCCGTAACGCTGCTGCCCGGATTTTGGCATAGGTCGCTGGAAGAACATTTCCCAGCGTAGGAACGCAACCACTTGCACCAAGCAAGAAGGCAGCATCCGCCAGGCAAGTGTGCCCGGTGAGCACACTGAAATCGGGTAGATGGCGAAGCTGGGCAAGCAGGTGTGGAAAGTCGGCGAAGTCGGCCGAATCTTTTATTCCTACCAATGTTCCTTCCTCTGCCAGCGCCACGACCGTCGAAATCTCCATGGGGGTCTGCGTGGCATAGGATGCATCGTAAGCCAACAGAGGGATATCGACACACTCGCGAATTCGGCGGAAATGAGTGAGCACTTCCACCTGGGTGACTTTGTCATAGATGGGGGCCGTGGCAAAGATAGCGTCGGCGCCGGAGGCTTCTGCGAGCTTCGCCCGCTCGATGCATCTCTCGGAGCCCGAGTCAATGCAGCCGATGAGAACCGGGACCTTCCCATTCACTTCCTGGATGGCGGTTTCGGTCACGACGCTCCGTTGCCGCTCGGTAAGAGTATGAAATTGGCCCGTAGCTCCCAATACCCAGAGCCCGTCAACCCCGCCATCGACCGTGTAACGAACCAGGCGTTTCAGAGAGGCAACGTCGACATCCCCCTCGCTGGTAAGCGGAGTGACGATGGGGGGGATTATGCCATTAAAAGCGAGTTTAGTTTTCATGGACCCTTTCTTCGAACCCGGAGACTGGAAGGAATTTCCTCCTACGGTCTCTAATTAAGATGGAAGGCGCTGGCCAAAAGTCTGGTGCTCGTTGTAGATTGTATACAGAATACCGGAAGTCGGCAATATGACGAATTTCGGCACAGAAGACCGTCTATCGTATACAGCATCGTTCCTGAGAGGACTCTCCCATGCGGCCAGCGGGAACAATCAAAGCTGAACCTGCCGCCGGATCCGGGCCGAAGCCGAAATTCCGCCTCGCTAACGCTGCCGACCTGCAGGAAACATATGGAGTGTATGTCGCTGCCAACGAAGAACTTAATCTTCGACTCGGACGCCATTCCGATTTGAGCAAGCACACCCTGCCAACTCGCGCTTTGGCGGTTCGTTCGAACGCACTGCGATTCGACCCGGGCCGGTTCTGGATTGCGGACTTCGATGGCAGGATCGGAGGGTTCGGTCTCGCTACGCTTCGTCGCACATTATGGTATCTCGCCGCTCTGCACGTTCTTCCTGAGTTTCAAGGCCAGGGAGTTGGAAACGAACTCGTCCGCCGCTGCCTCGGCCAGTTTGACACGGGTTACGGCCTCACGCTCCTGACAACCAGCGATTCAGCGAACCCGGTTTCAACGGGAATGTACCTGCGGCTCGGTCTCATGCCTCAAACCGCGATCATTCAGTTGCAGGGACAACCTCGATCGCTCGGACTCGATGGGGTCACCCTCCGTCAGGCAGATGGACCGGGTGCGCAGGAATGCTTTGATCGCGTGGATAAGATTGTTCTCGGGGAAACCCGCCCTGAAGATCACAAATGCTGGGCCACCGTTTCCAGTATGGTTCCCTACCTGGTGTATGAGAGAGACCGCGTGGCCGGCTATATCTACGTCGACCGGGAAGGCGCCATCGGTCCAGCGGCTGTAGAACGGCCGGAACTGCTGCCATCCACTATCTCCGCGGCGCTCGAATCCTACGCCGCAGACCAATCGACTTCAGTGCAGATCAGAATTTCAAGCGATGCGCGGGAAACGCTTAGTGCGTTGTTTTCTCACGGAATCAACTGCATTACTGAGGTGCGTCTTCTGCTTACTTCCCACAAATTCGGTCAATTTGATCAATATCTGTTTTCGGGAGCAGATGCTCTCTTTTGATCCCATATGAACCTACTGCTCCGTAATCCGCGGGTTCTATTCGCTCAGCAAACTGGCGAGGACCTCTTCGTCGTCAATGGGCGCATCCAGTTTCGCCACGCCCGACAAGGAATGCAATCGAGCGGCGATGGATTGTTCGTTCTTCCCGGGCTCGTTGACGCTCATGCTCACCTCATTACCTCGCCATCGATCGGCGTTCCCGGTTACACCGAGGCTCGGCAGACAGATCCTGACGAACTGACCGCACGCGTGCTCCGGCATCTGCTGGCGCAACGGGATGGCGGTGTTCTCGCGGTTCGCGACATGGGCGCGCCGACAACCACCGTGGTTGATGTGATGGAGAATCTGGATTCCTCCCTGCCGTATCTCCAGGCCGCTGGAAGATTCATCGCTCCACCGGGCCGCTACCTTGTGAATACTGCTCGTGAAGTTTCAGGTGAGGAGCTGGTTATTGCGGCAAGCGAAGAAGCATCTCTCGGCGGCGGCTGGGTAAAATTCATCGGCGACTCCGGGCATCGTGATCATCCCGGGGAGGAAGCGGACGTGGGTTGGACCGTCGACGAACTGAGGCCCGCAGTTGAAGTTGCCAGACGTCTTGGAGCACGAACTGCGATGCACGTTACAACTGCAGCCGCGGTTGAGTTGGCGATTGCGCTCGATATCGATTCGATCGAGCACGGGTCGCATCTGAAACCGACCCATCTCAAGCAGATGGCAGAGCGCGGCCGGGCCTGGACTCCAACACTGGCGGCTTTTCGCATCTTTCTCGAGCGCATTCGCGCGCGGCAATTGCGCATCCCTGAACAATCATTTGCTGAAGCGGTCGAAGCAATCGAACGCCAATTACCACAGGCCGTTGCAAGCGGCCTGACAATTCTATGCGGCTCCGACGGAGCAATTGATCACGGCAAGATCGGGCTCGAAGTACTCGCGTTCATAAGTGCTGGATTGACTCCGGAACAAGCGCTTCGCGCAGCCACCGTCGACGCCTGGAAATACTTGCGGCTCGGTGAACCGCTTGCCGAAAATTCAGCCGCTGATTTCGTGGCTTATGATTGCGATCCGCTCTCTGATCCTGAAGTGCTTCTCAGTCCTCGCCTGGTTGTCCGGAACGGGCAAGTTGTTTCCGGCAGGTTGTGAACATCCCTATGCGAGAGTGGCAAGAATTGGGAGTGTGAACTTGTATGGAGAATTGTGTAAGCGGCTGCAAGAAATGTATCAGTAGGCGAAGCTTTTTGTCTCTAGCGGCAGCGGGCACGGCGTGGGTCCTCACCGATGACGCCAAGGGTGCGGTGATTGAACAGGCGTCTTATCCCAGAGCAGCCGGCGAAATCCATAGATCATTTCCGGGCGGCATTACTCCGCAGAGATTCGAAGAGGCGCAGCGCAGCGCTGCGGGGATAGTTGCAAAGCTAACGCTCTCCGAAAAGATCTCACAACTCGGCTGTTATGCGCCGGCAATCGAGCGAGTCGGACTACCCATCTTTAACTACTACGCCAATGAGGCGCTGCACGGGCTGAATCATAACGGCCCGGTCACGTGTTTTCCGCTTCCCCTGGCTCTCGGCTGCACCTGGAACCGCGCGCTTGTCCAGCAGGTGTACGACGTCGTTTCCGATGAGACCTGGGCGTGGCACAAGAAGAGTGGCATGGACCTCGCGATGTTTTCACCTGCGACGATCAACATGGGCGCGCGGGATCCACGTTGGGGTCGCATCGGTGAAAACTTCAGCGAAGACCCCTACCTGGCTGAGCAGATGGCAATCGCGACCTTCTCCGGGATGCAGGGCAATGATCCGCGCTACCTCAAAACCATTGCATGCGCAAAGCACTATATCGCCAACGAAACCGATTCAGATCGACATACGGCCTCTGCTTCTGTCGATCCGCGCAGCTTCTGGGAATACTATGCGCGTGTCTTTGAAACAGCAGTGAAGCAGGGACGCGTCTTCACGGTGATGAGTTCGTACAATTCACTCAACGGCGTTCCGACGTCATGCAGCCGCTTCCTGCTGACCGACATTCTGCGCAATCTCTGGGGATTCCAAGGTTATGTTGTGTCTGACTGTGACGCGGTAGAAGACATTTGCAAGACTCATAAATTTGTTCCAACGCTGGAAGAGGCCGCTGCTTTGGCGGTGAGTGCCGGATGCGACATTAATTGCGGTACGACTTACCAGGATCATTTGGCAAAGGCCGTCGATCAAATGCTGATCAGCGAATCCGAAATCGATCAGTCGGTGATACGCTCCTTCACGGGGCGTGTGTTGCTGGGCGAGTTTGACCCACCCGACCAGAATCCATATAGCAAGATTCCGATATCGTGCCTCGAGAGCGACGCGCATCGCGAGATCGCTCTTGAGGCTGCACGGCAATCGATCGTTCTCTTCAAGAACAAAGACAACTTTCTGCCGCTCGACCGAACAAGGATCAAAAGAATTGCCGTAATTGGCCCAATGGCAGCTGTTTGCAACCTTGGTGACTACAGCGGCGGGTCATTCAATCTAATCTCTCCTTTGCGCGGCATTCGAGATTTCTTAGGTGTTCAAGCCCCGCCATCGTATAAAAAGTTCGCTAACGATTATGCCAAATACGATGGCCCACTTGGAATCGAGGCTTGTAAGGAGGGAGGACACGATCTAAGCTACGACACCGACGGTACGCAAGGCTGGTGGCCTAAGAACTGGGTCGATATTCCCGGCCGCATAAAAGCATGGGCTGCCTACAGCGGTGTTCAATTTACTGGAGCGACAGAGCTCCACGCGCGCGTCGCAACCAAATCGGATGTCGCCACGATGGAAGTGCGCCTCGACGACCTGAATGGTCCGGTTCTCTGCCAGATCAAGATTCCGAATACCGGCGACTTCCAGAAATGGACCAATGTCTCTGCGCCGATCAGCGCAGTCACAGGGGAACATTCCGTCTACATACTCTTTCTGGGCGAGCCCGGCCCGCTGTTCGGCATTCAGCACTTCGAGCTGACGCCGGCTGCGCCGATAGCGCCGATAACGAGCGGTCCGATTGAAGTCACCTATGCGTTAGGTTGCACGGTGTTGGGCGACCGCGACCCGAAGGAGTTCGAGAAAGCGACGAGTGCGGCCAGCGCCGCGGATGTGGCTCTGGTGTTTGTCGGAGTGGACGAGCAGGTGAGTGTCGAAGGCCATGATCGGCAATCGATTAACCTTCCCGGGGCACAGAATGAGCTAGTCAGCGCGATACATGCCGTGAACCCCAGAATCGCGCTCGTGATTTCATCCACTGCGCCGGTGGCGTTGAATGCGGACGAACATGACAGACTGCCGGCAATCGTGGGAGGACTCTTTCTCGGACAGGAACAAGGGACCGCGCTGGCCGAAGTGCTCTTCGGCGACTACAACCCCGGCGGGAAACTCAGCACCACCTGGTACAAAAAAACGGAAGACCTGCCGGATTTTCACGATTACAAGTTGATGAACGGCCGCACTTATATGTATTTCAAGGGAGAGGCGCTTTATCCGTTCGGCCACGGCCTCAGCTACACAACATTTCAGTACAGCGCCCTTCAATTGAACGCGAAAGCGCTTAGACCGGACGAGACTCTCTCTATTAGCCTGAGCGTGACCAACACGGGCAACCGCGCTGGTGACGAGGTGGTTCAGTTCTATGTTCGAGCTTCAGGTGAAGCGAACGACGTGATTCTGCCGCTCAAACAACTTGTTAATTTCGATCGAATTCATTTGAAGCCGGGGGAAAAAAGAACGTTGAAGTTCAGTCTTCCTCGTTCCGAGCGCTCACTGTGTTTCTGGGATGAAGCGACTCGCGCATTCAAGCCGGTCAGCGGCGCTGTCGATTTGTTGATAGGCTCCTCGTCTGCAGACATACGGCTCAAAGAAACGATCCCGATGAGTTAAGTCCGGCGGATTTTCAAGTCAGGGTGGGTGAGACTTATGGCCAACAAAGATCTTTCACGTCGTGGATTCATTTTGAACGCGATCGCCGGCAGCACTTCGCTTGCTTCTTTGCAAAATGCGCTGGCGAACCCCGTCGAAGGTGGACCACAAAACGATGCCGACACGCCGGTAGCGCAATCTGCGGCAGGCTTCGATCTTGATCCACACGCGCCGTTCGCGGAGTTTAGCGAGCTTCCCATTTGCTCGATCGAGCCTCAGGGTTGGCTGAAAGCATACCTGGAGAAACAACGGGACGGCATCACCGGACACATTGATAAGACCGGAGGTTTTCCATTCGACACGGATGGATGGGCATCGCCCGAAATTTCGGATATCTCGCATAATCCCTATGCCTACGAACAGACTGGTTACTGGATCGACGGAATGATTCGGTGCGGTTACTTACTTCAGGATGACAAATTGATCGAGAAAGCGACACGCCATACCAACTACGTGCTTGAGCATCCTGACAGGGACGGATACCTCGGCCCATTGATCCTTAAGACCAAGTTGCGCTGGCCTCATGTTGTATTCTTCCGGGCGCTCTTCGCTCAGTGGTCGGCAAGCGGCGATCGGCGCGTCCCCTCCGCAATCAAGCGCCATTTCCTGTCCTCACCTTATCCATACGCTCTGGGGCGCGAGGCATGCAGCATCGAAGCAATCCTATGGACATACGAACGCGATAAAGATCCAGTCCTCTTGAATTTGGCGCACGACGTCTATCGTAAGTTCGAAACTTCTTTCAAATTGAATGGCGTTTCCCCGGCGTCGTACTGCGACGGCAAACCGAGCGATGCTCACGGCGTGAGCTATAACGAGATGGCAAAACTGGGGGCTCTGCTGTACATGCAGACCGGCGAGAAGGATTATCTGAACGTCTCTGTGCAGGCGTATCGAAAGCTCGATGCATTCCATATGCTTGTTGACGGAGTCAACGTCTCCAGCGA
>Ga0182013_10000400_pt1 | contig 60440 bp, 55 predicted proteins | sample 612S2MmetaG_FD_120487 | JGI IMG/M metagenome (GOLD analysis project Ga0182013, IMG submission 120487) | Permafrost microbial communities from Stordalen Mire, Sweden - 612S2M metaG | ecosystem: Environmental > Terrestrial > Soil > Wetlands > Permafrost | place: Sweden: Stordalen | collected...
CTCAAATGCCCAGCTATCGTCGTCATGGCTCGACTCTCCGCGATTCATGACGATGAAGCTTAACTGCTTCGATTCTTGTTGGGAATCTCCTCGCCCGAGTCAGTCAGCCGGAAACAGTATGACACTGAACAACGATCCCGCCTCGCCAATTGTTTCCGCGATCTGGGCTATTTCTCAGCGGCTCGAACTCGGGACGCGGTTCAGTTTCCTGGCGCGGCCCGCTTCCTAGTTCAATCCGGCGAACCAACGCCTCTTCATGACTCGCCGCGGCCCGCCTTCAGCGCATCCGCCAGCCGCATTTGCGCCGAGCCTGGCTTTAGCGGTTTTTGCTGGCTCTCGTGCGGCGCCCAGCCGGAGAGCCAGACGATCTCGAAGCTCGCGCGCACGCGCCCGTCGGGGTCGGAAAAATTCTCGGCGTAGATTTCCGCCGCGCGCAAAAACACCGAGCGGCGCAACGGTTTGCGCGAGCGCGCGGTGAGCGCGTTGGCGGCGCCCATCGCGCGCAGCTCGTCGCACAGCGCGAACATTGAATCATAGCGTAGCGTGAAGGCGTCGGCGTCGGTCACGGGCAAGGCGAAGCCAGCGCGCTGCAATAATCCGCCGAGATCGCGCACATCGACGAAGGGCGAGACGCGCGGACTGGCGCCGCCCAAGATTTCGTCCTCGGCCCGCGCCAGCGCGCCGCGCAGTTCGATCAGGCTTGCGCCGCCGGCCATGCAGGCGAGAAACAGCCCGTCGGGCGCGAGGCAGCGCCGCGCCTGCGCGAAAACTCCGGGAAGATCGTTGACCCAATGCAGCGCCATGCCCGAAACGATCAAATCGAAACTTTCGGGCGCGAAGGGCAGGGCCTCCTCGTCGACGACAATCTTCGCGCCGGTTTCGATGGCCGGCATGAGCGCCACGGCGCGCAAGGTGTTGGGGCGTCCGCCAGCGGCGAGAACCTTCGCGAAATGTTCGGTCGGGGTCGCGAGATCGAGCGCGCGCGGAAACTCGCGGCGGATCGAGGCGAGGCGGTCTTCGAGATCCTCGGCGGCGCGCTGCATCAGGAAATCCGGCGCGCAGCGCGCGATAGCCCTGGCAAGGCGCGCGCGCGAGAGAGGGCGGTCGAAGATAAGGGGAGGGGACGAGGTGGCCATGAGCCCTACATGAACCCTGACAAGCCTTGCTGGCAAGGCGTGGCCGAGCGCGTGCGTCCGAGCGGTGATATTTGCGCGTCCAATCGCCGACACTTTACCAAACCTTAGCGATATTTACTAACCGAACAAGTGGTAAGTCTTCGACAAAATTGCGGCAAAAGCTAGAATGATTTTTGTCTTGTTCTATTTGGCCCGTAGGGGTCAAGCGTAAGGGTGAAGCCAATGGGTCAGTCGTTTCCGTTTCAGCGCGCCGTCGGCGGGCGCCTATTAAATCTATTGGTCGCCGGAGCCGTTCTTTGTTTTGGCGCGACGGCCTTGCCGCAAGCCGCGGCCGCGCGCAACATGGTTTCGTTTTCTGCCTCGGTGCGGCCCGGCACCATCGTCATCAGCGCGCGGCAGCGCAAATTGTTTCTAGTCGTGGGGCAGGGCGTGGCGATCAGCTATCCCATCGCCGTGCCGAAATCCGGCAAGGAATGGTCGGGCTACGCCGCCGTCAACGGCAAATATGTCAATCCGGACTGGTCGCCGCCGTCGATCGTCAAGCAAGACCACCCCGAATTGCCGAATTTCATTCATGGCGGTTCGCCGCGTAATCCGATGGGCGTGCGCGCGCTTACGCTCGACCGCGATCAGGTGGCCATCCACGGCACCACGGCCAAAATGCGCGCCTCCATCGGCTCGGCGGCCTCCTATGGCTGCATCCGAATGTTGAACGAGGACGTAGCTGATCTTTACGATCGCGTCAGCGTCGGCTCGCCGGTCATGATGGTCCCGTAACGAGGCGTGGCGCTCGCGTTTCGCGATTTGCCTTGGGCGCGGCTTTGTTCACAAGCCGCGCCTTTTTCGTGTTGCATCGACGCGCGCGACGTGGCCGCCTTGGGCAAAAATCGGCCGACGACAATCGTTTGCGCATTGGTTATCCCAAGCTTTTTGCAGCCGGCCGGAACTCTTCGCTGTGGATGGCCGCGATGCGACTCTAGACCGGGCTCCACGAATCTTTCACTGTCGCCGCCAATCGCGGTAAGCCGCGCCGGCAAATTGCAACATCGGAAAGGCCGTCGGATTCAGTCGGATCGAGTATAGTTCCAAGCGGTGATGATTCGAATTCGAGTCGCGGGGAGTCTCGTTCGTGCTTGGGATTTTGCGTCAGGCGTCGCAACGCCGTTTGTATGTCGCCGCGTTCCCGGGACAATCAACAAAGGTTAGCTCATGCTGATCGCAGCTGAAAAAGAAACAGATCGCTTGCAACATCCGGTCGACGTGGTCGAACAACTCGCCGCTACAAATGATTGGTCCTTCGACCGTGACGACGAGGACGAAATCTCCATATCCGTGGCCGGCGGCTGGACCGACTATCATGTAGCCTTCACCTGGCTCGCGGATCTCGAGACGCTTCACGTAAGTTGCGCCTTCGATCTCAAGGTTCCCGAACGTCGCCACGCGGAAGTCTCGGCGCTGATCGCCGCTGTCAACGAACAGCTCTGGGTGGGCCATTTCGATCTGTGGCCCAAGGAGGGCGTGGTGATGCACCGCCACGGCTTGCTGCTGATCGGCGGGGCGCAACCTTCCGGGCCGCAATGCGCGGCCTTGCTGGACAATGCGCTTTCCACCTGCGAGCGCTATTATCAGGCGTTCCAATTCGTGTTGTGGGCCGGCAAGGGCGCCAAGGAAGCGCTGGAGTCCGCCACATTCGAGACCAAGGGCGAGGCGTGAGCGGTCCCGCGCCCTCCATCGCCGTTGTCGGCGCCGGCAAAATGGGCTCCGCCTTGCTGGCGGGGCTCTGGCGAGGCGAAAAGCTCGGCCGCGTTCTCGTCATCGAACCCAATCCGGCGCCGGATGTCGTTGAGCTGTGTCGCGCGAAAAATTTCGCGCTGTTCGCGCGCGTCGAATCCTCCGACGCGCCCGTAGACGCGTTGGTGTTGGCGATCAAGCCGCAGATGCTGGAGGCCGCCGCGCCCGCTCTCTCGCCTTTGGTCGGGCCGGACACGCTGGTTTTGTCCATTCTGGCCGGCAAGCGCGTCGCCGATCTCGCCTCGCGCCTGCCGGCGCGCGCCTTCGTGCGGGCCATGCCCAACACGCCGGCGGCCGTCGGTCGCGGCGTCACCGGGGCTTATCCCAGTCCCGGCGTGGAGCCGGGACAGCTCTCCCTGGCGCAGGCGCTGCTGTCCGCGGTGGGCTCGGTCGAATGGGTCGAGACCGAGGAATTGATCGACGCGGTGACGGCGATTTCCGGCTCCGGCCCCGCCTATTTGTTTTATCTCGCCGAATGTCTGGCCGCGGCGGGCGTCGCGGCGGGCCTGCCGGATGAACTCGCGGCGCGGCTGGCGCGCGCCACGGTCGAAGGGGCGGGGGAATTGATGCACCGTACGCCGGATGCGTCTCCCGGGCGGCTGCGCGAAAACGTGACTTCGCCCGGCGGCACGACGGCGGCGGCGCTTGGCGTGCTGATGGCGAAGGATGGCCTTGAACCCTTGCTGACGCGGGCGGTCGCGGCGGCCAAGCGGCGCGCCGCCGAACTTTCCGGCTGACGGCGGCATCGCCTCGACGCGACAAATTTCAAGCGAAGGGCGATTTTCAAGTGAAGGACAATTTTCAAGTGAAGGCTTGGCCCAGCCCCCCTTCGGCCATACATAGCGGGGATGAAAGTCACAGGAGCGGCGATATGACAACTGGCGAAACACATACCTCGGGCGAAGCGCCTCGGCGCGCGGCGAAGCCTGCGGGTGGGACGCGCGACGCGATCGTCGACGCGCTGCTGCGGCTCGCGGCGCGGCGCGAATTCGCCGACACCACCATCTCCGACATCGCGCGCGAAGCGGGCGTATCGCTGGCCGACTTCCGCGACGCGTTCCCCTCCAAGGGCGCGGTGCTCGGCGCCTTCCTGCGTCGGATCGACCGCAAGGTGCTCGACGATCTACCGACCGAGCATGACGCCGAACCCTCGCGCGAGCGGCTTTATCACGTGCTGGCGCGGCGTCTGGAGGCTTTGGAGCCTTATCGCGACGCCGTGGCGAGCATCAACGAATGGTCGTCGAAAGACCCGCTGGCGGCGACCGCGCTCAGCCGCGAAGTCGTCAACTCGATGCGCTTCATGCTGGAGGCGGCGGATATTGAGAGCGACGGCCCCGTCGGCGCGCTGAAGCTGCAAGGTCTGGCCTATGCCTGGAAACGGGTGCTGGAAGCCTGGCGCGAGGATCGGACAGGCGAGCATTCCCATGCGCTGACGGCGCTCGACCGCGAGCTGGATCGGGGCGAAAAATTCATCGACCGGGCCGAAGACTTTGCGCGCGTGACGGAGCCGTTCCGCTCGCTGGCGCATCGCATGTTCGACGGCTTCCGCCATCGCTCCCGCCACGGGCATGATCGCCACGAACACGAGCACGAGCGCCACGAGCACGAGCACGACCACGGGCGCCACGACGAACATGAACACGGACGCGGACATCCTCACGCCGGCGCGTGAGGCCGCTCACACCGGCAGCGTCACCGTCGCGCGCAACCCGCCCAACTCGCTTCGCGCCAAAGTCAGGTCGCCACCGTGGGTCCGGGCGATGTCGCGGGCGATGGCGAGGCCGAGGCCGGAATTGCCGTGGTCCTGGTTGCGCGATTCGTCGAGGCGGTAGAACGGCCGGAACGCATCCTCGAGTCGATCGACCGGAATTCCCGGCCCATTGTCATCGATATGAATGGTCATCGTCTTGCCGTCGTTGATCGCGGTCAAATCGATGCGCTTGCCATAACGCTGCGCGTTGCCGACGAGATTGGCGAGCAGGCGTTTGATCGCCGCCGGGCGCGCGACCACGACCGGATCGCCGCTCAACGCCAGCCGCGCGTCGATCGCGAGTTTTTGCGTGTCGGTCTGCAAATCCTTGAGAATTGCGCCAATATCGGTCTTGACCGGCGTCTCGCCGCTGTCGCCGCGCGCGAAGGCGAGATAGGCCTCGACCATATGCTCCATTTCCTCGACGTCCTTGCGCATTTCGGCCGCCTCGTTGCTTGGCGCCATCAGCGCCAGCGAGAGCTTGAAGCGGGTGATAATGGTGCGCAAATCGTGGCTGACGCCGTTGAGCATCGTCGTGCGTTGCTCGATCGCGCGCTCGACCCGCCGCTTCATCTCGACGAAGGCGGCGCCGGCTTGGCGCACCTCGCGCGCGCCGCGCGGACTGAAGGCCACGTCGCGGCCCTTGCCGAACTCCTCGGCGGCCCGCGCCAGCCGCAGGATCGGCCGGATCTGGTTGCGCAGGAACGAGGTGGCGATCGCCAGAATGACCACGGAGGCGACCGTGGTCCAGATGAAGAAGATATGCGAGTTGGACGCATAGGCCTGCGTGCGCGTCGTCAGTATTTGCAATGTCGTGTCGTCGAGTTGAACCCTGATCTCGACGAGGTTGGAGCCCTTGGTCGTGTCGATCCAAAAGGGATGCGTCAGGTGGCGCGTGAGTTCGCGGGTGAGCGTGTGGTCGAGCAGCGAGAAAAACGGCTTTGGAGTCGGCGCCGGCAGGGCCTGTTTGCCGAGCACCGTGACCTGCATATTGAGATCCACGCCGGCGATGCGCGAGAGAATGTCGTGCCCGGTATCCTGCGGGAAACTGGAGTACACATCCGCGACCGCCGCCACGTCGCGCGCCACGGCGGCCGACAGCCGGTCGGTGATCGCCTCCCAGTGCCGCTCCATGTAGACATAGGCCACGGCCGATTGCAGCAGAACGATGGGCAAGATCAGGATCAGCAGCGCGCGGGCATAGAGCCCCTTGGGCATGCGCTCATGCAGCCAGCCGGCGAGGCGGCGCCACAAGCGGCGCAGCGCGGTGAACGCATCGAGAAGTCCCATGCTCATGGCGGCGCCTCGTGTTCGAACGTGTTGTGCCCCTCGCCGTCGACGATCAGGCGATAGCCTTGTCCTCGCACTGTCTGAAGGCAATGCGCGCCGCCGTCAATCTTGCGGCGCAGGCGGGCGATCTCGACATCGACGCTGCGCTCGCTCGCCTCGGCGTCGACCCCGGCGCGGGGCGCCAGCGTCCGGCGCGAGACCACGGCGCCACCCGCCAGCAAGCGCAACAGCTCGCGCTCGCGCGTCGTCAGATGGATCGGCTGGTCGCCGCGCATGAGCAGGCCCTTTTCGACATCAAACCGAAAATCGCCAAAGCCGACCGGGCGCCGCGGGCTTGCGTCCCGCCCGCGGGTGCGCCGTAGTATGCAGGCGATGCGCAGGGCGAGTTCTCGCGGCTCGAAAGGCTTGGCGAGATAGTCGTCCACGCCGGCCTCGAGCCCCTCGACGCGGTTCTTGGTTTCCGACAAGGCGGTGAGCATTAATATTGGCGCGTCGCGGAGCGGCGAGGTGCCGTTGCGCAGCCTCGCCGCGAATTGCACGCCGCTTTCGCCCGGCATCATCACGTCGAGAACAATCAAGTCGAACAGCAGGTCGCGCAGCCGCGCGGTCGCCTCGGCGGCGCTGGCGGCGGCGCTGACGCGATAGCCTTCACCAATCAGAAAGCGGGACAGCAGAGCCCGAATCCTTTTGTCGTCGTCGACCACGAGAATATGGGGCGCGTCGGCCTCGGGAGCGGCGAGTTGCGTCACGGCGGGCTCTCCTCGCCGGCCGAAGGCGCCGCAGCCGCGACGAGGAGATGCGCCCGGACGCTGGCGCGTTCGTCTTGATCGATCATCGCCAGCAGGAATTCCGTCGCCGAGCTTCGCGCGTCGGGGGAAAGTCCGCTCAGAACGCGCACGAATCTGGCCGATTGCAGACGGGCCAGCTCCCGCGCCAGCGCCGCGCCCTCGGGGCTTGTGTAAAGAAGCCGTTGGCGCCTGTCGTTCGCGCCCTCGCGCGCCTCGACGAAACCGCCGTCGAGCAATTGCTTGAGGACGCGGTTGAGGCTTTGCTTGGTTATCTTGAGAATGTCGAGCAGCGCCGCGATGGCGAGGCCTGGGCGCCTGTCGACGAAATGCAGCACCCTGTGGTGAGCGCGGCCGAACTTATATTTCTCCAACAGACGGTCCGCGTCCTTCACGAAGTCTCTGTAAGCGAAAAAAAACAGTTCCATCATGTCGAAAATCGCGTCGTCGCTCTCCGGCGCGAAATCCCGCGCCGGCGGATCGCCGCCGGAGCGCAACGCCTTGGCGGAGGCGGAATTCACGGGCGACGCCTCGTTCACGCGGGGTCTCGCTCCATCAGCGTCCGCGTCATTGAGGCGCGAAGCTCCAGCAAATAGCGCTCAAACGGCGACCCTGCCGACGACCGGCGGGCGCGCGGGTTATGTCAGCTATATTGACATATTTTCGGGCGATAGCTAGTGCTCTAACGCGCCGCGCCGGGTCGATCATGGCCAAAACGCGCTTCCCCGGAGATAGAAAATGTCCCTTCCGCCCTTCGATCAGCGCGATGGCCACATCTGGTACAATGGCGCGCTTGTTCCTTGGCGCGATGCGAAGCTGCACGTGCTGTCGCACGGGTTGCATTACGCTTCCAGCGTCTTCGAGGGCGAGCGCGCCTATGGCGGCGTGATTTTCAAGTCGCGCGAGCATTCCGAGCGTTTCCACCGCTCGGCGCGAATTCTCGATTTCGAGATTCCCTACAGCGTCGAGGAAATCGAGGCCGCCAAGGACGCGACGGTGAAGGCCAACGGCTTGCCAAACTGCTATGTGCGCCCCGTGGCTTGGCGCGGCAGCGAAATGATGGCGGTGGCGGCGCAAAACTCCACTATCAATGTCGCCATCGCGGTCTGGGACTGGCCGAGCATGTTCGACGTCGAAACGAAGATGAAGGGGATCCGTCTCGACATCGCCGAATACCGTCGGCCCGACCCCCAAACGGAGCCGTCCCTGGCGAAGGCCGCCGGCCTCTATATGATCTGCACCATCTCGAAACATCGAGCGGAGCGGCGCGGCTATGCCGACGCGTTGATGTACGATTGGCTGGGCCGCGTCGCTGAGTGCACGGGCGCCAATATATTCTTCGTGAAGGACGGCGCGCTCCATACGCCCATCGCCGATTGTTTTCTCGACGGCATTACGCGCCGCACCGTGATCGAGCTGGCCAAGCGCCGCTCGATTCCGGTCGTCGAACGGCGCATCATGCCGGACGAACTCTACGGCTTCGAGGAATGTTTCATCTGCGGCACGGGCGCGGAAGTCACGCCGGTCGCCGAAGCCGGCCCTTATAAGTTCACGCCGGGAGCGATCTCTCGCCAGTTGATCGAGGATTATACGAACGAAGTCACGCCGAAAGGCTGACGGCGCCCGCGTTAGACCGAAACATAATTGAAAAGCCCTCGGTAGCGCGCGACCAAGGGCTTTTGCGTTCTCAATGACCTGTTTCGCGGTCACGGCGCCCGCGCGTGGCGCGTTATTGCGCCGGGAGATAGATGATGTGCTGGTTGGCCTGATAGGTCGTCGCTGGCACATAGCTCGTGTGCGCGGCCGGCTGACAGATCGGGGGCGGAACCTGATAGATCCGCTGATAACTCGACGGATAGGTCAACGCGCTGTAGGCCGCCGGAACACCGCCGGCGTAATCGTCGCCATAGCCGCCATAGCCATATCCGTAGTCCGCGTCGCCGTAATAAACGCCGCCGCCGCCATAGTAGCCGCCCCAGTAATCGCCGCTGCCGTAACCGCCGGAACCGCCATATCGGCCATGATAAGCCCTGTTCAAGGCGTGTTCGTTGGCGAAGGCCGATCCGTAGGCATGGTGGCCGACGCCCGCGCGATAGCCGACGCTGGAACGGCCGCCCCGATGGTCGCCGGCGACGGGTCTACCGATGACATGGCCGCCGCCCCAGCCGCCGCCGCGTCCGCCCGCGAGCGCCTCGCCGGCGGACAGCGTCGCGACCACCGCCACGCCGGCCAAACAGGCGGCCTTGAGTTTCGAATTGAGACGCATGTCCTTGCCCTTTCGTGTCGTATCGGGGCGCCTGCCGGCTCGAACGGCGGAAGTCGCACGATTTCGGGACGCCCGAGCGGCGCCTCGACAACATAGGACAATTAATGTTCCTTAACCCCGCGCCCATTGGACCCGGTCGGTTTAGTCTTCGGGATGATTAACGCGGTTTGCGGCACTCAGCCGCTCATGCGCGCCTTGATCGCGTGTTCGGCCAGCGTCTTGCCGAGCGACCAGATCGCCGAAGGCGCTTTATGCGCATCGGCGATCACCGCGTCGAATGAGGTTTCGATCCAGTCACAATCCGCGTCGCTCAACGTCAAGGCGGGCAGCAGCTTGATCGTCGGATTGCCGTGTCCCGCGACTTGCGTCAGAAGCTTGTGGTCCTTGAACAGCGGGATGCAAATCAGCTGTCCGAAGAGACCCGAATTGGCCGTCTCGAGCAAGTTCCAGGTGGCCTTCAACATCAGCGATTTTGGCGGCCCGAATTCGATGCCGATCATCAGTCCTTTGCCGCGAACGTCGGAAATGAGCTCGTAGCCCAGCGCCATCTTGCGGAAGGCGGCTAGGAGCCTTTCGCCCTTCGCGGCGGCGTTCTCGATCATTCGCTCCTGCTTCAGCACGTCGAGCGTCGCGAGGCCAGCCGCCATCGCCATGTCGTTCTTCGAGAAGGTCGAGCCATGTACGACAGCCCGGTCCATGCGATCGAAGACATTGTCGAAGATCCATTTGCGCGTCAGCACGACGCCGACCGGAACATGTCCGCCGGACAGCGCCTTGGCGAGAAGGACCATGTCGGGTTCGACCGCGTAGTGGTCAATCGCCAGGAATTTGCCAGTGCGACCGACCCCGGTCTGAATTTCGTCGGCGACGAAAAGCGTCCCATATTTCCGGCAGAGTTCGGCGACTCCCTTGAGGTAGTCGTCGTGCGGGATATTGACGCCCTTGCCCTGGATCGGCTCGACGAAAAACGCCGCGACGTCGCGACCGCGCAGCGCCTCCTCGAGCGCGGCGAGATTATCGAAGGGCACTTCGCGCACGTCGGAGAGGAGAGGTCCGAATCCCTTCTTGAAGATCGCGTCGCCGTTGAGCGAAAGCGCGCCATAACTGAGACCGTGGAAGGAGTGCGAGCAGTGGACGATTGTCGATCGGCCGGTCGCGTGGCGCGCGAATTTGATCGCGGCTTCGACCGCCTCGGCGCCCGAATTGGCGAAAAAAGCCTTGTCGAGCCAAGGCGTGTATTCGAGCAGCCGTTCGGCGAGCACGCCCGCTAGAACGGAAACGTCGAATTGCGCCAGATTGGCCAGTTCGCCGTTCAGCACTCCGATCAGGGCGTCGCGAATCCTCGGATGATTGCGTCCAACCGCGAAGACGCCGTAACCGCTTAGGAGATCGATATAGCGGTCGCCCGCGCGGTCATAAAGATAAGCCCCGACGCCGCGCGTAAAACCAACGTCGTAGCCGATCGTCTTCAGAACGCGAACCCACATTTCGTTGAGATATTTGGAGTGAAGCGTGAAACGCTCGTTCTCGCGCGCCGCCGCGAGCGCGATCAAATCGGTCGAGACGCCATCGGAACGTGGATCCTGCGCTTGCGATTGCGAAAGAGATGATACGGCGTTCAACGGAACGGTCATGGCTGGCTCCAGCTTTTGCTTGGGCGTTCATCTTTTGCAAACGTCAATAGCGTGGCTAATGACGCATTTACCCCGCGTGAGCGCGGCTCCGATATTAATCGGCTCGCATTCTTCATCGGCGCGACGACAAACGGCAATGCAATCCGTCGCGTGCTCCTTGAGGCGTTTATCGCAATGCCGCCAGTCGCGCAAATTTCGGGAGACCTGTCCACAACAAAGCGTGAATAATGAAAAAACTCGGTTGGATGCGGCGCTGCGAATGGTATCTTTACCTTAGTGATTCATCGACGCGGCGTCGATTCGGGATGGGCTATGGCGCCGTCGGCTGAATCGTCTTGCTCTGGATCAGCAGGGGGGTTGGTCAGTTGGGAGCTAAATCTGGTTTTCAGGATGAGTTTGGCGCTTTGTCCGCTGGTTCGGAAGGCGAAGAGGCCGGACTTGATCTTATCGAAGTGGCTGGCGCGATCAAATGGTTTGACGTCGCCAAGGGATATGGATTCATCGTGCCGGACGACGGCTCGGCGGATATCTTATTGCATGTGACGACGCTGCGCCGCTGCGGTTACCAGACCGCGCAGGAAGGCGCCCGCGTCGTCTGCGAGGCGCAGTTGCGCGCCAAGGGCCTGCAAGTGTTTCGCATCGTCGCGATGGACGAAACGACAGCCGTGCACCCCTCGCAGTCCCTGGCCGGACGCACGCACGTCCACGTAACCCCCGTCGGCGGCTATGAGATCGCCATCGTCAAATGGTTCAATCGAATCAAAGGCTTCGGCTTCCTCACGCGCGGGGAGGGGACCGAGGACATTTTTCTGCATATGGAAACCGTCCGCCGTTACGGCCTCGCCGAGTTGAAGCCGGGCGACAGCGTCCTGGTGCGCTACGGCGATGGTCCAAAGGGGCTCATGGCGGCGGAAGTGCGGCCTCTCGACGCCAAGGGCCCCGCATCGCATTGACGCCGAAATCTCAGCGCGGCATTAAAGAACGCGCTTCGCCTGGCGGTCGAGGCGCTATTCGCGGAGCAAGAAGAGCGTGAACGGAGCGGTGCGACACTCCTGCTATTCATGGGCCGCGCGGCTTGTCATTCTTCTCGTCGCCCTGACGATTGGGCGAGGGGCGGCGGTCGCGGCCGAGTTCCTGGAGTTCATCACGGCGACGGGCGCGCATCGGGTCGAGATCGAGGTGGCGCGCACGGAGCGGGAGCGCGAAGTCGGGCTGATGTATCGCCGCTCGATGCCGCGAGACCACGGCATGCTGTTCACGTTCCCTAGCGAACAACCGGTCAGCATGTGGATGAAGAACACATATATCCCGCTGGATATGGTCTTCGTCTCTCGCAAGGGCCGGGTGACGAGCGTCGCGCGGGACGCGGTTCCGATGTCGGAAACCGTCATTCCCTCCGGACCGCCGGCCTTCGCGGTGATCGAGCTTAACGCCGGCGCCGCGCGCGCGATAGGGCTCGATGTCGGCGACCAGGTTCGGCATCCGAGCTTCAAACCTTAAAAGACCCGTTCGCGTCGCTTGTGGGAGCGGCGCGAGCATGGTAGCGAAGTTCGTTCGGGAGCAACAAGCGGCTTGCGCATCGCATGGTCGCTCATCGGGGTATAGCGCAGCCCGGTAGCGCGGAAGTTTTGGGTACTTCAGGTCGCAGGTTCGAATCCTGCTGCCCCGACCAATCAAGATACCGCCGCGGTCGTTGTTGTGTCCGCGGGCCGCAAGCAAAAAGATGAACGCGAGGCCACATGACCGCACGCATATTTTGTCCCGCCGCGAGCGCCACGCAATCGGCTCCGGGCGTCAAGTATCCTTGGGTGCTGCGCTACGAACCCGAATCCCCCCGCGCCGCCGATCCCTTGATGGGCTGGACGTCGTCGTCGGATATGAAGTCGCAAATCAAGCTCACCTTCGACTCCAAGGAAGAGGCGATCGCCTACGCCGAGCGTAATGGGCTTCCCTATCGCGTCGAGGAGCCCAAGCCGGCGACCGGTTGGCGCCGCATCGTGTCCTACGCCGATAATTTCAAGACCAACCGCATCGGCCTGTGGACGCATTGACGAAGGACGTGGTTTCGACCCCGTAGCTCAGCCGGATAGAGCAACTGCCTTCTAAGCAGTAGGTCGCAGGTTCGAATCCTGCCGGGGTCGCCAGGGTCCGCTTCGCCATATGGAATTGGCGGCGCGCGAAAATTGTTTTGGCCCGCGTCCGCCGCGGGTTTTCTTGCGGCTCCGTAGCTCAGCTGGATAGAGCAACTGCCTTCGAAGCAGAAGGTCGCAGGTTCGAATCCTGCCGGGGCCGCCAAAATCAACGCGAAGAGTTATTTTCGTCAGCGGCGGTTTTCGTTCGCCGCCATTTCCTCTTGAATCGCTGCTATGATTTCATTGCGCGCCTCGGTGGATTCGTCGCGCGCTCATCGTTGAAATGACGCTAAATATGGAGGCTGCTTATGGAATATAACTTAGGCCGCAGATTGGCGGCGGAGTTTTTCGGAACCTTTTGGCTGGCGTTCGGCGGGTGCGGCAGCGCGGTGATTTCGGCGGCCTATCCCCAATTGGGAATCGGATTCGCGGGTGTCGCCTTGGCCTTTGGCCTGACGGTATTGACCGGCGTCTATGCCTTTGGACCTATATCCGGCGGCCATTTCAACCCGGCGGTGTCGCTCGGGCTTGCGGTGGCGGGCCGCTTCTCCTGGAAGGATCTCATTCCCTATATCGTTATCCAGGTCGCGGGCGCCCTGGTCGCCGCGGGGGCGCTCTATGCGATAGCCATCGGCAATATAGACTTCTCCCTCGCGAATGGCTTCGCCGCCAACGGCTTCGACGAGCATTCGCCGGCGGGCTATACGCGCCTTTCGGCGATCCTGATCGAGACCATTTTGACCGGGTTCTTCTTGCTGGTCATTCTCGGCTCGACGGAAAGCCGCGTGCCCGCCGGCTTCGCGCCCATCGCTATCGGGCTCGCGCTGACATTGATCCATCTCATCTCGATTCCGGTCGACAACACCTCCGTCAACCCCGCGCGTTCCACCGGGCAGGCGCTGTTCGTCGGTGGCTGGGCCTTGCAGCAGCTCTGGCTGTTCTGGGCGGCGCCGCTCGGCGGCGGATTGCTCGGCGGACTCATCCATCGGCTGATATTCGCGAAAAAGCCGAGCTAGGATTTTCGGGCGGACGCGCGCCGGCTCGGCCGCGCGTCCGCTTCGGCTATCCTATTTCGCGGTTTTCTGCGGTCAGCGTCGGTGTTTGTCGCGGAGATTCGGGGCTTTACTTGCATCGATTAAGGGGTTAAGCGGGGACCGGCTGAGTTTATGACACTTTTGTGACATACGGCCGTCGAAAGAGGCCGCGCATGTTGGGATGGTTTCAGGCGCTGATGCCCAAGGAGGAGCGCTTTTTCGATCTATTCGAGAAACACGCCGCGACCCTGGTTCAGGGGGCCCTGGCGCTGCGCGTGTTGCTTGAGGGCGGGGAGGGCGTCGCGGCGCAAGCGGCCGAGATCAAGCGTTTTGAGAGTCAGGCCGACGACATTACGCGCAACGTGCTGCTCGCTATTCGCCGCACCTTCATCACGCCTTTCGACCGAAGCGACATCCGCGATCTCATCACGGCGATGGACGACGCGATCGACGAGATGCATCAGACCGCGAAGGCGACGCAGCTTTTCGAGACGCGCGAATTCGAGCCGGGGATGCGGCGCATCGGCGACATTATTGTTCAGGCCGCGGAATTAACGCGCGACGCCGTGCCCCTGCTGCGAACAATGGGGCCGAACGCCGCGAAGCTAAACGCGTTCAGCGAGGAAATTTGCAAAATCGAGGACGAGGCCGACGCGATCCACGATCAAGGTTTGAAGGAGTTGTTTCACGCTCATCGCAACGCCGAACCGATGGCCTACATTGTCGGCGCCGAGCTTTACGACCACCTCGAAAAGGTGGTCGACGGCTTCGAGGACGTGGCGAATCGCGTCAGCGGCATTGTGATCGAGCATATTTAGTCAGGAGCCGACCGTTGCATGATGTTTCCTTCGTGCTTGTCGGCCTCGTCGCGGTCGCGCTGGCATTCGATTTCCTGAACGGCCTGCACGACGCCGCGAACTCCATCGCGACGATTGTTTCGACTCGCGTGCTGAGGCCGCAATATGCGGTGTTTTGGGCCGCTTTCTTCAATTTCATCGCCTTCATGTTCTTTGGCTTGCATGTCGCGACAACCGTCGGCTCCGGCATCGTGTCGCCGGAGATCGTGGACGACCAGGTCGTCTTCGGCGCGCTGATGGGCGCGATCACATGGAATTTGCTGACTTGGCTGGTGGGCATTCCTTCTTCGAGCTCCCACGCGCTGATCGGTGGTTTGATCGGCGCCGGCGCCGCCAAGGCGGGGACCGGCGCGATCGTATGGAGCGGGCTCACCAAGACGGGAGCGGCGATCGTGCTCTCTCCGGCGCTGGGTTTCTTTCTGGCGCTCGCGCTGGTGCTGGCCGTGTCCTGGCTGTTCGTCAGCCAGACCCCGCTCAAGGTCGACGCTAGCTTTCGGTGGCTGCAGTTTCTCTCCGCCTCGCTTTATTCGCTCGGCCACGGCGGCAACGACGCGCAAAAGACCATGGGCATCATCTCCGTGCTGCTTTACAGCCATGCGGAGGGGGCCGCCGAGTTTGGCGTGCCCCTTTGGGTGGTGCTGGCTTGCCAGAGCGCGATGGGACTCGGAACATTGTTCGGAGGCTGGCGCATCGTGCACACCATGGGCTCCAAAATCACCCGACTGACTCCGATGCAAGGTTTTTGCGCGGAGACGGGCGGGGCGATCACGCTGTTCACGGCGACCGCGCTCGGCGTGCCGGTTTCGACCACGCATACGATCACCGGCGCGATTGTCGGCGTCGGCGCGGCGCGGCGGGTGTCGGCGGTGCGCTGGAACGTCGCCCGCGACATCGTGATCGCCTGGGTCGTCACCATGCCGATGGCGGCGCTGATCGCGGCGCTCTTCTTCGCGCTGACGAGGTGGTTTGGATGAAATACCCCAAGCTCGCGAGCAAGAAATCAAAAAGGGCGGAAGGCGGCGAGCCGCGCCGGCAGTATGCGGCGTTGCCCTGGCGCCTCGTGGGCGACGGCGTTGAAGTCCTGCTGGCCTCGTCGCGCGACACGCGGCGCTGGGTCATCCCCAAGGGCTGGCCGATGAAGGGTTGCGAACCTTATATGACAGCGGCGATCGAGGCTCAGGAGGAAGCGGGGCTAAAAGGCAAGATCGAGAAAACGAAGATCGGCTCGTTCCATTACCAAAAGCGCCTCAAGAACGGCGCGGTCATCCTTTGCCGCGTCGACGTGTTCCCGATGCAGGTGCTGCGACAAGCCAAACACTGGCCCGAGCAGGGGCAGCGCGTGACGCAGTGGTTCACCTACGCCGACGCCGCCGAGGAGGTTTCGGAGATCGAGTTGAAGGCGCTGATCATGGCGTTCGGCAAGGGGAAGCTGTCGCCAGCATGAACCGAAACCGCCGAGGAGCGGCCCGCGAACTCGCGCGATAGGCCAACGCTCGATGCGCCGTCACCGCGACGGCCTGGACTCCGCCTAGGCCCCGACCGGCTGATATTCCGGCTGAATCTCCACATAGACGAAAGTAATCGCGAACATCGCGACGACGCCGACGACGACCGGATTCGCACGGAGGAGGATGTTTTTCATGGCCGGCGCCTTTGAACGAATCGTCGACGGTCGGCGCCGAACATAGTAGCGGCGCCTCGCTCCGCGCTTACTTACCCCCACAACTCAATTTTCGCCAGGCCAGCGTCGTGGGGCTTCGGTAAATTCCAGTAAATGGGCCGCGGCCGGAAGCCCATTAACCCACGCTCTCCCGCATCGTTTCAAACCCCGCCTCGATATCCGCCCGCAAATCCGCGACATCCTCCAGCCCCACGGAAAAGCGCAGCGCCGGGCCGCCCGGCGCCCATGTCGTCACGGTGCGCGTAAAGCGGCAGTCGAACGGGATGACCAGGCTTTCATAGCCGCCCCAGGAATAGCCGATCCCAAATAGTTCCAGCGCGTCAAGGAAGGCCGCGACGGCGGGCTTGGCGACCGGCTTGAGGATGACTGAAAACAACCCGGCGGCGCCCTTGAAATCGCGCGTCCATAGCGCGTGGTCGGGGTGCGACGGCAGGGCGGGGTGAAGCACCTGGGCGACCTCGGGCCGCGTCGCGAGCCATCGCGCGAGTTCAAGTCCCGAGCGCTCCTGTTCGCGCATGCGCAGCTCCATCGTGCGCAGGCCGCGCAGCGCCAGAAAGGCGTCCTCCGGCCCGGCGCACATGGCGAAGGCGTCATAGGTCGCGCGCAGCCGCTTCGCCCACGCCGTGTTGGCGGAGACCAGCCCCAACATCAGATCGGCGTGGCCGGAGAGATATTTCGTGCCGGCCTCGACATTGAGAGCGACGCCATGGGCGTGCGGCGGGAAAAACAGCGGCGTCGCCCAGGTGTTGTCGAGGATGAGGCAAACGCCCCGCGCTTTCGCGGCCTCGGCGATGGCCGGAACGTCCTGCACTTCCATGCTCAGCGAGCCCGGCGATTCGGCCAGAATCGCGCTGGTGTTCTCCCTGATCAGATCGGCGATCCCGGCTCCGAGGCGCGGATCGTAATATTGCGTCTCGACGCCGAACCGCTTCAACACGCCGTCGCAAAAAATGCGCGTCGGCTGATAGGCGGAATCGCTGACGAGCACATGGTCGCCCGCCCTGGTCGCGGTCATCAGAGCGAGCGTGATCGCGGCGAGACCCGTGGGCGTCAGCACGGTGAGTTCGGCGCCGGCGATTTCGCTCCAGGCTTGCTCCAGCGCGCGGATCGTCGGCGTGCCCTTGGTCGCGTATGTGTAGGGCTGGCGCAGGCCTTCGAAATCGGCGACGGTCGGAAACAAAACGGTCGATCCCCGATAGATCGGCGTGTTGATAAAGCCATGTTGGTCGAAGGGTTTTCGGCCGGCGTGCACAAGATGCGTGCGGCTACTCTTTTTCCGCCTTGTTTCCTTCGTAAAATCGCTCATCGTCGCCTCTAAGCCCCAACCGGCGCTCCCCGCGCTGCTTTCCCATCCTTAAACCACCCCCGCGACAAAGCCGAGTTCAACATGACGCCCCGCTGCATTTTCATTGGTTTCGCGCTGCTGCTGACCTGCGCCGCGTTGGCGCCCCGCGCGTTCGCGCAATCCGATGCGAAGGCGTCGACTTTGCAGCAGATTCGAAAGCGCGGCTCGGTCGTCTGCGGCGTCGCGGCGCCGTCGCCGGGATTCGCTCAGCAGGACGCGGACGGGGCTTGGAGCGGCTTCGACGTCGACTTCTGCCGCGCGCTGGCGACGGCGGTGTTCGACGATCCCGCCAAGATCCACATCGCGCCGCTGACGTCCAAGGAGCGCCTCGCCGCCTTGCAATCGGGCGCCGTCGATCTGCTTCCGCGCGGCGCGCCCTGGACCGAGGCGCGCGACGCCGGCCAGCAACTGCTCTACACGACGATCACCTTCTACGGCGGCCAGGGTTTTCTGGCGCGGCGCAAATCCGAACCGCGAATAGCCCGTGAACTCGCTGATGTGACGGTCTGCCTGCAACAGGGAAATTCGCTCGAACTCGATCTGGCCGATTTTTTTCGCGCGCGCGCCGCGGACTTCAAAGCGCGGTTATTCCCCTCGCTCGACGAGGCCGTGAAGGCGTATGACGCCGGGCAGTGCGATCTGGTGTCGGCCGACATCGCGGCCTTGCACGTCGCGCGGGCCAGGCTCTCGCGGCCCGGCGATCATACGGTGCTGCCGGAGCTCATCACCAAGGCCCCGGCGGGCCCCATCGTGCGGCAGGGCGACGATCAATGGTTCAACATCGTGCGCTGGACGCATTTCGCGATGCTCAACGCCGAGGAGTTGGGTATAAATTCCTCCAACGCCGACGACGCCTTGCAATCCGAAAGCCCAGACATCCGCCGCCTGCTCGGAGTCGACGGCGATTTCGGCGAAGGACTGGGCCTCAACGCCGATTGGGCCTACCGCGTCGTCAAGCAGGTCGGCAATTATGGCGAGGTGTTCGAACGCGATCTCGGACAGGCTTCGCTCTTGGCGATGGAGCGCCGGCAGAACGCGCTGTGGTCGAAGGGCGGGCTGATGTATGCGCCGCCGGTGCGGTGAGGGCGCGAAATTGTCTCGCCGAGGCGCTCGATCCACACTATCCTACGCCGGCTCGCGCGACGAAGCGCGCATCGCGCTCTTGCAATGACCGCGTCGCCGCCCGATTTGCTATAGCGGTTGCAACAGACGACGTGGACGGCCGTGAGTGACAAACCCAATATCGCGCAGCAAGCGAGGACGGCGCCGGGCGGCGCGGTTGACGCGTTCCTAAAGGAGGTTCGCGATCTGGCCCCCGCGCGGGACGGCGAGGGGCGGGGGCGACTGGTGTTCGCGCTCGACGCCACAATGAGCCGGCGGCCGACCTGGGATCTCGCCCAGTCGATCCAGGGCGAAATGTTCGCGACCACGGCGGCTCAGGGCGGGCTCGATGTCCAACTGGTTTATTTTCGCGGCCTTTCCGAATGCCGCGCCTCGCGTTTTGTTTCGGGCGGGCAGGGGCTCGGCGCGCTGATGTCGAAGATCGACTGCCGCGCCGGCCACACGCAGATCGGCAAGGTGCTGCGCCACGCGCGCGACGAGACCCGGATTCGGCCCGTCGGCGCGCTGATCTTCATCGGCGACGCGATGGAGGAGAGTATCGACGATCTCGGCGCCGTCGCCGGGGAACTGGGGCTTTTGGGCGTCAAGACGTTTATGTTTCAGGAGGGCTCCAACTCTCTCGCGCAATGCGCCTTTCGCGAGATCGCGCGCCTCACCGGCGGGGCCTACGCCGCGTTTGACGCGAGCGCGCCGCGCAGGCTCGCGGAACTGCTGAAGGCCGCCGCGGCCTACGCCGCCGGGGGAAGGCTGGAGCTGGAGAAAAGGGCGGCGCGCGGCGAGGACGCGGCGCGCTTGTTGTTGTCGCAGTTGTAGGCGGCGCGTCGGCGCGCCCCGCCGGGATCACGGATGGACGCCCGAGGGAGCGCCTGGTTTGCTTGAAAAACACACCGCGGAAAGCTGAAGCAAGGAAGACCGGTTCATGCCCGTCATCGTCGGAATATTAGTGGTCGTGTTGACGTTTTACACGCTGAGGAGCTTCACGCAGGCTTCGCCGGCGTTTCTCGCGCGACTACTCAAGGGCTGGGCCGGCTTCCTGGCGCTGGGGCTCGGCGGCCTGCTGATGGCGCGCGGCGCGATCGGACTCGGACTGGCGCTGGGCGGGGCGGGGCTTTGGCTGCTTGGCCTTCGCGGCGGCTCCTTTGGCGGTTTTCGCTCGGCGGGATGGGGCGCTTCGGGCGTTTCGCGCGTGCGTTCGGCGATGATCGAAATGGAGCTCGACCGGTCCAGCGGCGCCATTCGCGGCGTGATTCTGGCCGGTCCCGACGAGGGCAAGCGACTCGATCAACTGACGCGGCCCCAACTGCTCGAACTGCACCGGCTTTGCCTCAGCGACGACCCCGAAGGCGCGCGCTTGCTAGAGGCTTATCTCGACCGCCGCTTTGCCGGATGGCGTGGCGCAGGACAGGATGACCGAAACGCGCGGAGCGGCTCTGGCGCGAAGTCCGAGCCCCGACGACCTGGCTCGATGTCGGAGGACGAGGCCTATGAGATTTTGGGCCTCAAGAAAGGCGCGCCGGTGAGTGAAGTAGCGCGGGCGCATCGCGATCTGATGAAGAAGTTGCATCCAGACCACGGCGGGACGACGGACCTCGCCGCCCGCGTCAATGAAGCGAAGGACGTCCTGATGCGACGCCATCATGGCTGAGAAGGCGATGGCCTTCTTTTTGTGGCGCGCGGCGCCGAACCAATCGCGGGCGTGCGAAAATCCGTTGTTTTCGGTGACGAAGGACATTTTGGCGCGCCCTTAATTCTTGGTTGCGAAGCAGGAGAAGCCCGAGCGTTTCAGAGTTTTGCAGGCGGATTCGGCGGACTGCTCCTCAAGGCCGGCGAAGCGCGCGCGATAGAGCGTCTCATTGCCTTTCCGCACTTTCTCGGTGAAGGCCTTGGCGCCCGCGGGCACCGCGTGGCCGGCGGAGCGGGCGCGCGTGAGTAGCTCCGTGGCCTTTCCGGCGTCGTCGGTGGCGCCGAGCTGGATCATCCAGCCTGTGTGCGCGGGACGCCCGCCGTCGAATTTCGCGAGTTGGGTTCCCTCTGAGTCATTGTGTTTCAACGCGGAAGGCGTTGTCGTGGCGACGCTCTCGTGACGGATGGCCTTGCCGCCAGCCACCGTCGTCGATCCGTCGACCGCCGCGACGCGAACGCGCTCGCCGCCGCGCGGCTTGCGATCGCCAGGAGCCGCGTCCTCGGCCTGCTTCTTTCCGCCCGACACGAAAGCCGGACGCGCCTTCTCCTCGCCGGCGGCAGGCGCGGCGGCGGCTTTGCGCGCGCGGGGGGCCGGCTGCTCCGCTTCGTCTTCGCTCGAAGCGGCGTTGGTTTCGACCTCTCGTTCGGCGATCGGCGCGGGCGCGGGCGCGGGTTCGATCGCGACGACACGCTCCGCCGGCTGGTCCTCGGTGATCGCGGCGGCCGTACGCACGCCGGCGCCGTCGTCGATGTGATCCTCGATCAGACTGGCCATATACCGGTCGCGGGCGCCGGCGCTCGCGCCGCCGAGCACGACGGCCACGATATGATGTCCTCCGCGACGGACCGAGGTGAGCAGATTGAAGCCGGACGCGGCGGTGTAGCCGGTCTTGATTCCGTCCATGCCCTCGACCCGGCCAAGTAAATGATTGTGGTTTTGCATCACCGCGCCGCGATAGGCGAAGGTGTGGGTCGAGAAATAGCGATAGTAGTGGGGGAAGCGATCCTGAATCGCCCGCCCCAGCACGGCCAGGTCGTGCGCGGTGGTGATCTGCTCGCTGTTCGGCAGACCCGAGGCGTTGGCGAAATGCGTGGAGTGCATGCCCAGCGCATGGGCCTTGCTCGTCATCATTCGCGCGAAGCTGTCTTCGTCGCCGCCGATGTTTTCGGCGATGGCGACGGCGATGTCGTTGGCGGATTTCGTGACCACGGCCTTGATCGCGTGTTCAACCTCGATCGTCTCGCCGGGGTGCAGGCCGAGCTTCGACGGGGCCTGCGCGGCGGCGTGCTGCGAGATCATCAGCGGCGAGTCGAGACGCAAGTGACCTTTTTCAAGCTGTTCGAACAGGAGATAGAGAGTCATGACCTTTGTGACGGAGGCGGGGTGCCGCGGCTGATTCTCATTCACCGCGAACAGCGCGCGCCCGCTGTTGCCGTCGACGACGATGGCGGCCACGCCGCGCGGGGATGTCATCCCGCCGCCAGAGGACTCGGCCCGCGCATAATGATGGCGTCCATGGCGGCGCTGATAGGCTTGACGCGCGCCGCGATGATGATGGTGCGAGACGTAAATGGTTATGGAGCGCCGATGCTCGTGCGCATGCCGTCCATGATGGCGCCCTCGCGCCTCGGAAGTGGTCGCTAGCCCCAGGCAGAGCGCGACGCCGACAAAGAGCGCCAGGAAGACGGTTGGAAGACGCCACAAGCGCACGCTGAAATCCGAATTGGTCATTTTTACTCGTCCGTCAGCAGACCTACGCCCAGCCTTGGCGACGGTTCCAGGGCGGGAGCCGTCACCAAAACATCACAGTCCAGCAAGTTACGGGAACTCGGTTACTCCGGGGTTAAGGCGCGCGAATCGATTTTCGTTACGTTTTGCAACGCAACATAGCGCTTGACTGTTTATTGTGCGTTGCGGTATAGATAACGTGTGAACAGCGCGCGCCCATTCTCCGCCAAGTGGCGGCTTTAGTCCAAGGATCGCGCCGCAAATACAAGGACGTTCCACATGGTCGCCAATTTCGATAGCGTTCAGCAGCTCGGCAAGGATCAATTCGAAGCGGTTTCCGCGGCTACGGCCGCGTTTACCAAGGGTCTGCAAGGTATCGCCACCGAGACGACTGACTACTCCAAGAAGTCCTTCGAAAAAACTCGCGAACTGGCCGAGAAGCTGGTTGGCGTGAAGAAAATTGACGAAGCGGTCGCGCTTCAGTCCGAGTTCGCCAAGTCCTCCTATGAGGATTTCGTCGCCGAGGCGACCAAGCTGGGTGAGTTGTACACCGCGCTTGCGAAGGAGGTTTTCAAGCCGATCGAGACCGCCGCGAAGGCCTTTACGCCGGCGTCCTAAGGCGTTTGGTTTCCTTTGCGAGCGAGCAGGAACGCCCGTTAGCCCGAAACACGCGTCAGAGCGCCGGCGTCGGACGCCTTTCCAATTCGACAAGATTTGGAAAGACCTCGACGCCGCGACTACTAGATGATTGAAAGCAAGCCCGGCCGAGAATTTCGCGGCCGGGCTTGCTGTCTTCGCCACGACGGGCCGCGCCGCCAAGCAAGGGGCGCGGGAACACCGGCAATTCATCGAATTAAAATATGAGTTACTTAGGACCCCGCCCGCAAGGGCCGGGCGCTGGGCCTGGCCCATCTGGCGAGACCGGAAGGCGCGGCTCGACAGCCCCTTCGCGCCGTCCTATATGCTGCGAGGCCGCGCTCATGAAGCTGTCGGCCGCGAAACATAATCCGCCTTGAAGAGCCATCGGTTCGGATCGAGCCACGCGATCCGGAAAGGTTGCTCGTTACCGACAATCGCGTCTCGCCATTTCGGCGCGACGGATCGGAGAAGCGCTCAGTGCCCGAATTTCCCGGTCTCGGCCAGAACCCGCCGTCGCCAGACGATCCGCTGGAGCGGCTCTATTACCTGCACGACGGCATGGGCGTCATCGGCCCGATAAAAGGGCTTAAGCTCAAGGAAATGATCGAGAGCGGGGCGGTCGGGCGCGGTTCGAACGTCAATCTGGTCGGCGCGCCGAACTGGACGCCAATAACGGAATTCGCGCCTTTCGCGGGCTTCTTCAAGTCGGGCGAAGCCGGTCCCGACTACGGCGCGCCGCGACCCGCCGCGGCGCCTGGGCCGGGAAATTTCGCCAGTTTCTGGATCAGATTGGGCGCGCATATCATTGACAACGTGCTGACCCTGTTGCTGCTGACCGTCGCGGCGCTGATTTTCTCCATCGTGATCGTGGCGATCCACGGGGACGGCGCCGAGGAGTGGGCGCGCGCCAATGCGAATATCATCGGCGTCATAGAATTCGTCCCCATCATCGCCTATTACGCCTATTTTTCCGCCGGCCCCTGGCAAGCGACGCCGGGTAAGCGAATCTGCGGGATTTATGTGATCAGAACCAATGGCGCGCGCCTCGACGCGCCGTTCGGGGCGCTGCGCTATTTGACTTATTTTCTCTCGGCCCTGCCGCTGGGCCTGGGCTTTCTGATGCCGCTTTGGACCAAGGAACGCAAAGCCTTGCACGACATCGTTTGCGGAACCCGCGTCGTTTACGGCAGGCTGTAGCAAACGAACCGGACTCGCGAAGCGCGCATCACTCGCGTTAATATGGGCACATGATCGCGGACCCCGGATTCATCCATCTTCACGCCCACACCGCCTTTTCGCTGCGCGAGGGCGCGCTGACGCTCGGCCGGCTCATTCAGCTGGCCGAAAAGGACGCGCAGCCCGCGCTCGCCGTGACGGACACTAATAATCTGTTCGCGGCGCTGGAGTTTTCGGAGAAAGCCGAGAAGGTCGGCGTGCAGGCGATTCCCGGCGTGCAGCTCGCAGTGGATTTCGGCGACGCCAATTCCCGTGAGTCCAGGGGCGGCGCGCAAGGGCAGGGGGAAGCCGGACACGCCAATCTGGTGCTGCTGGCCAAAACCCAGACCGGCTATCGCAATCTGATGCGGCTATGCTCGCGCGCCTATCTCGGCGCGGCTCCGGGCGATTCGCCTTGCGTTACGCTCGCGGACCTCTCCAGCGACGGCGCCGATCTGATCGTCCTCACGGGCGGCCCCGACGGCGCGCTCGACCTTTTGCTCGGCCAATCGCGCATCGACGCGGCCTTGGCGCGGCTCGAGGCCTTGGAGGGACTGTTCGGCGACCGGCTGTATATCGAACTCCAGCGCCACGGCCTCGCGCAGGAGCGCGCCGTCGAGGCGCAACTGCTGGATTTCGCCTATCGGCGCGGCTTGCCGCTGGTCGCGACGAACGAGCCGTTTTTCGCGAGCGCGGAGGATTTCGAGGCCCATGACGCGCTGCTCTGCGTCGCCGAAGGCACGGTGACCAGCGCCGCCGAGCGCCGGCGCCTGACGCCCACCCATTATTTCAGGACCAGGGCGGAGATGCTCGCCTTGTTCGCCGATCTGCCCGAGGCGACGCAAAACAGCGTCGAGATCGCGCGGCGCTGCTGCTTCCGTCCGCGCACGCGCACGCCGATCATGCCGCGTTTCATCCGCGAGGCGCCGGCGGACTCCGCGCTCACGCTCGACGAGATCGAGGCGGCGGAGCTGCGCCGGCAGGCCGAGGAGGGGCTGGAGGCCCGGTTAGAGGCGACCGGCCCGGCGCCCGGCCTGACGCGGGAGGATTATGTCGCGCGGCTGGACTTCGAGCTGAACGTGATCGTGAAGATGCGCTTCCCCGGCTATTTTCTGATCGTTTCGGACTTCATCAAATACGCGAAGTCCAAGGGGATTCCGGTCGGCCCGGGGCGCGGCTCGGGCGCTGGATCGCTTGTGGCGTATGCACTTACGATCACCGACCTCGACCCCCTGCGCTTCGGTTTGTTCTTCGAGCGGTTTCTTAACCCCGAGCGAATATCGATGCCGGATTTCGACATCGACTTCTGCCAGACGCGGCGCGGCGAGGTGATCGATTATGTGCGTGAGCGCTATGGCGCGGACCGCGTCGCGCAAATCATCACCTTCGGTTCGTTCCTCGCGCGAGGGGTTTTGCGGGGCGTCGGCCGGGTGCTGGAAATGCCGCTGGGGCAGGTGGACAAGTTGGCCAAGCTCGTCCCGCAAAATCCGGCGAAGCCCATCACGCTCAAGGAGGCGCTGGCCAGCGAGCAGAAGCTGCGCGAGGCGGTGGAGCAGGATGAGCGCGTGGCGCGGCTGTTCAAGATCGCCGGTTCGCTGGAGGGACTCTACTCCAACGCGTCGACCCACGCCGCCGGCATCGTCATCGCGGATCAGCCCCTCGACGAGGTGACGCCGCTCTACCGCGATCCCAAATCCGACATGCCCGTCACTCAGTTCAACATGAAGTGGGTCGAGCCGGCGGGACTGATCAAATTCGACTTCCTGGGCCTCAAGACGCTGACGGTGCTCGCCGAGGCCTCCGAACTGACGCGCCGGCGCGTCCCCGAGTTCGATTTCGCCAAAGTCCCGCTCGACGACGCGCAGACATACGAGATGCTCGGGCGCGGCGAGACGGTCGGGGTGTTCCAGCTTGAAAGCGCCGGCATGCGCAAGGCGCTGGTCGAGATGCACGCCGACCGCTTCGAGGACATCATCGCGCTGGTCGCCCTGTATCGCCCCGGCCCGATGGCCAATATCCCCACCTATTGCGCGGTCAAGCTCGGCGACGAGGAGCCCGACTATCTGCATCCGCGCATCGAGCCGATCCTGAAGGAGACCTTCGGCGTCATCATCTACCAGGAACAGGTGATGCAGATCGCGCAGGAGCTTTCCGGCTATTCGCTTGGCGAGGCCGACAATCTGCGCCGCGCGATGGGCAAGAAGATCAAGTCGGAGATGGACGCGCAGCGCGACCGCTTCGTCTGCGGCGCGGTCGAGCGCGGCCTCACGCGGGACAAGTCCAATGAAATCTTCGACCTGTTGGCGAAATTCGCCGACTACGGCTTCAACAAGAGCCATGCCGCCGCCTATGCGCTGATCGCCTATCAGACCGCCTGGTTCAAGGCCCATTACCCCGTCGAATTCATCGCGGCGTCGATGACCTTCGAGAAAAGCAACACCGACAAGCTGGCCGAGTTTCGCCACGAGGCGCGGCGGCTCGGCATCGTCGTCGAGCCGCCCTCGATATGCCGCTCGGGCGCCGATTTCGACGTGGCGCCCGGCAAGGACGGAAAGCTGGCGATCCGCTATGCGTTCGGCGCGATCAAGGGCGTCGGCGACGGGCAGGCGGCCTCCATCGTTTTTTCGCGCGGCGAAAAGCCCTTCTCAAGCCTCGCCGATTTCGCCCGGCGGATTAACCCGCGCGAGGTCAATAAGAAGGTGCTCGAAAACCTCGCCTGCTGCGGCGCCTTCGACGAGCTTGAGCCCGACCGCGCCCGTGTGTTCGCCGGCGCCGAGACCATCCTCGCCTGCGCCAACCGCTGCGCCGACGAGCGGCAGATGGGCCAAAACGCGCTGTTCGGCGAGGAGCAAAACGAGAGCCTCGCGCTGCCCAAGGCGGCGCCCTGGACCGCCGCCGAACTGTTGCGGCGCGAGTTCGACGCGGCCGGGTTTTTCCTTTCCGGCCACCCACTCGACGCCTATCGCGGCGTATTGAAGCGTCTGCGGCTGTCGCGCTGGAGCGAGTTCGTCGCGGCGGTCAAGCGCGGCGCCTCGGCGGGGCGGGTCGCGGCGATCGTGCTCGACCGCGCCGAGCGGCGCACGAAATCGGGCTCCAAGATGGGCATCGTGCAGTTCTCCGACGACTCCGGGCAATATGAGGCGATCATGTTCCAGGAGGGGCTCGACCAATACCGCGACCTCCTGGAAAAGGGCGCGGCCGTGCTGGTCACGCTTTCCGGGAGCCTGGAGGGCGACGAGGTGCGGGCGCGCATCGTCGCGGCCGAATCGCTCGCCGCCGCCGCGGCGCGCGCGCAAAAGGGACTGCGGATTTTCGTCCGCGACGCTGGGCCGCTCGACGGCATCAAATCCCGTCTCTCCGCCAAGGGGGAGGGGGAGGTCTCGCTGGTCGTGATGCGCGACGCCTCGGGCGAGGAAATCGAGATCAAGCTCCCTGGCGGCTATCCCGTCGGCGCGGAAGTCGCGGGCGCCTTGAAGGCGATTCCGGGCGTGGTCGCGGTGGAGCATGTGTGAGGCGGGCCCAACGGCCAACGGCCCCAAAGCGCCGACGACGCCGGCCCACGCGAATTCCCGAACGATCGGCTTGTTCCTCCAACGGAAGGGATGCTTCTTTCGATCGCGAGAATGCATTCGACCGGGAGGGAACTGGAAAAATCGGAGGACGCCGTGCGTGAGATTAAGACACAGATAGAAATAAACGCCGCTCCGGAGCGCGTCTGGGCCGTCCTGACGGATTTCGAACAGACGCCTTCGTGGAACCCCTTCATTCGGTCGATGACTGGCCCGCTCGCCGAAGGAAGGCGCATCGAAGTGCTTATTCAGCCGCCCGGCCAATCGGCCATGACATTCAAGCCAATGCTGCTGACCGTCAAGCCCGCGAGAGAATTGCGTTGGCGCGGCAGCCTTGTCCTTCCCGGCGTCTTCGACGGCGAACATGCTTTTCTGCTCGACGAAATAGCGCCCCAGAAAACCAGACTGACGCAAAGCGAGACATTTTCCGGCTTGCTCGCGCATCTGATCATGAGCGATTCGATGCTCCAGGCGACGCGAGCCGGATTTATAGCGATGAACGAAGCGCTGAAGCGCCGCGCCGAATGAGAACACACTGAAAAATAAGGTTTATAGCAATTAACTATAAATGCCCGAGGCCCACCGAGCGCATTGTGTTTGACACGGCTAAATTGTGTGGTTTTATAACATCCATGAATTTCGGCGATTGAAGCGGCGGTTACGAGTGCGGTTTATTAACCATATACGCGTGGTTTTTTAATCAGGCAAAGATTGAGCGCCAACATTGCTCCGCCAAGCCGCGCGGATTACTTATTGCCTAGCCTCGCCACGGGGAGCCCCATGCCCAAAACCCTCGATCTCCTCCACGACGATCCGCGCCGCCTGAGCGAGGCGCGCGAGCGTCATCCCGAGAAGGCGCATCGGCCGGACAGCCCCGTGTCGCGCAAGCCGGCTTGGATCAGGGTCAAGGCGCCGGGCTCGGCGCTTTGGCGCGAGACCAGCGCGCTGCTCGAGGGCAGGGGCCTTTCCACCGTCTGCCAGGAGGCGGCCTGTCCCAACATCGGCGAATGCTGGGAGCAAAAACACGCGACCTTCATGATCATGGGCGAGGTCTGCACGCGGGCCTGCGCCTTCTGCAATGTCGCGACCGGCCTGCCGGCCCCGCTCGATCCCACCGAACCGGAGCGCGTGGCTCTGGCGACGGCTGATCTTAAGCTCGCGCATGTCGTCGTCACGTCGGTCGACCGCGACGATCTTGCCGACGGCGGCGCGGCGCATTTCGCGCGGACGGTCGAGGCGATCCGCGCCCATTGCGCGGGCACGACGATTGAAATCCTGACCCCGGACTTTCTGCGAAAACCCGGCGCGCTGGAGATAGTCGTCGCGTCGCGCCCGGACGTGTTCAACCACAACCTCGAAACCGTGCCCGGCCTTTACCCCGGCGTGCGGCCCGGCGCCCGCTATTTCCATTCGCTGCGGCTGTTGCAGCGGGTCAAGGAGCTGGACCCCGCGATCTTTACTAAATCGGGGCTGATGGTCGGACTTGGCGAGAAGCGTAGCGAGGTCGCCCAGGTGATGGACGATCTGCGCACGGCCGAGGTGGATTTCCTCACGCTCGGCCAATATTTGCAGCCGACGCGCAAACATCACGAGGTCGTCGAGTTCGTGACTCCCGAGGCCTTCAAGGCCTATGAGACGCTCGCCTACGCCAAGGGCTTCGAGATGGTCGCGGCCTCGCCGCTGACGCGCTCGTCGCATCACGCCGGCGCGGATTTCGAGCGCCTACGCCAAAAGCGCGCCGCCAAAACGGCGCCGCCGCCGGCTGGTTGACCGGCGGCGACTTAAACTCGGGAAGATTGGCGTCAGACGCCCAGCACGCCATGAATCTCGGCGAGCGTCGCCTTTTCGTTGTCGCTGACCTGGACGCCGCCAAAGCCCAGGAATCCGCTCCCCGCGGCTTCCGCGACGAGCTGGGCGATGTGCCCGAGCCAGGTCTTGAAGGCCGCGGCGTCGGCCGGCGCCTTGGCGTCGACGATCGCCGCCGCGCGCTTCAATTCGCCGAGCGCCTTGCCCTTTAGTTCGCTGATCTGAATGCCGGCGACGAGAGCCTGCACGCCGTCGCGGGCGGCGGTGCGCCCTTCGGATGTCAGCAGATCCTCCGCCACGGCCTTGATCAATTCATCGCTGGCGGTGGTTTTCGCGGCCGCCAGCTCCTTGGCCTCGGCCCAGCCTTCCCTGATCGTCGTGAAAAAGCCGATGGGATCGGCGGCGGTGATGGCGAAGCCCGCCAAAAGCGGGCTCTCCAGCAAGGCCTTCCACTCGTCGGCGGTAAAATCGCTCTTGGTCGCCATATTCTAGTCTCCACTTTCGAAATGATCTCGGCGCGACATCACGCCGAAGCCATTGTCCCATGTAAAAAATATTCGGGCGCGGACAATCTCATTCGCTCATACGATTGTTGCGCTGCGCGTCCATCAGCTTCTTTTCGTCCTCGGGCGTAAGCTTTGGCCGATCGATCGTCAGCGTCAGCTTGTCGAGCTTGCCGGTGAAGCGGAACGGAACCTGATAGTCGTGATCGTCCACGGGCGTGCCGGTGTCCGCGCCGACGTCGAAGTTTTCGTCCCATTGCAGCAGCAGAGGGATCGTGCGCTCCATTTGCTGGGTGGCGACGGCCTGCCCGTCGACCTTGAGGACGCCCGTGCCGCCGCGGCCGATGCCGCTCATATTGTTGAAAGCCAGCGTGCCGATGCCGAGCCCGTCATATTTGAAGTCGAACTCCAGCGTGTGCTTGCCGGGCGAGAGCGCTTGTGGCCCCTCCCAACGGATGCGCTTGTAATCGACGAGGTTCCAGAGGAACACCGGCTTGCCCTTCAAAAGATAGAAGCCATAGCCGGCGAAGCGGCCGCCCTGCGTCACGATCTTGCCCTCGGCTCCGCCTTCGGGAATCTCCACCTCGGCCTTGAAGTTATAGGAGGCGTCGAGAAGGTTGGGCGCGTCGCCATTCGGCGTGCCCGTCATTTCCCCGGAGTAAGTGAACACGGAGCGCCCAGCGGTGAGACTGGGCTTCGGGCTTATGACGCGCGTGGCCACGGACGCGTCAAGCGGCAGAACCTGGTATTTGGCGGCCTCGGTCCAGAACAGCCGCTCCAGCTCCTTCAGCTTGCCCGGATATTTGTCGGCGACGTTCTCGTACTGCGTCCAGTCCTTGCCAAGATCATAGAGCTCATAGGGAAAGTTCGCCGGGTCCTGGCTGACGGCGCCGACGGTTTTCCACGGCGGCCGCTGAACCTTGGTGCTGGCGATCCAGCCGTCGTGATAGATGGCGTGGTCGCCCATCATCTCGAAATATTGCGTGTGGTGGCGCGACGGCGCGTCGGCGTTGGCCTTGTCGAAAGTGTACATCATGCTGACGCCTTCGATCGGCTTTTGCTTGATGCCGTCGACGACCTGCGGCGCCTTGATGCCCGTGGCGTCGAGCAGCGTCGGCACGATGTCGATGACGTGATGGAACTGGTTGCGGATGCCGCCCTTGTCCTTGATCACCTTCGGCCAGGAGATTGCCACGCCCTGCCGCGTGCCGCCGAAATGCGAGGCGACCTGCTTGGTCCAGGAGAAGGGCGTATCGAAGGCCCAGGTCCACGGCACCGCCATGTGATTATAGGTCTGGTCCGAGCCCCAGAGATCGTAGAAATATTTGAGCTGGGCTTCGACCGGCAACTCAATGCCCTGGAGCGACGCCACCTCGTTCGGCGTGCCGATCAAAGTTCCTTCCGCGGAAGAGCCGTTGTCGCCGCTGATGTAGATGATCAGCGTGTTGTCGAGCTTGCCCATGTCCTCGACCGCCTGAATGACGCGGCCGATTTCATTGTCGTCGTAGGCGAGATAGGCGGCGTAGACCTCGACCTGTTTGATGAACAGTTTCTTCTCGTCCGCCGAAAGTTCGTCCCAGTTTTTCAGCAGATCATGCGGCCAGGGCGTCATTTTCGCGTCTTGCGGAATAACGCCGAGCTTCTTCTGGTTCTCGAAGATCTGGTCGCGCAGCTCGTTCCAGCCCTTGTCGAACAGATGCATGTCGCCGATCTTCTTGATCCACTCCGGCGTCGCGTGATGCGGCGCATGCGTCGCGCCCGGCACGTAATAGAGGAAGAACGGCTGCTCGGGGTCGAGCGCGTCTATGCGCCTCATATAGGAGATCGCCTCGTCGGCCTGGGCGGTGATCAGATTCCACTTTGGATTGCCGATATAGGGGTAAATCGCCGTCATATTGCGAAACAGGTTCGGCTGCCACTGGTTGGCGTCGCCGCCGATGAAGCCATAGAAATACTCGAAGCCCATGCCGATCGGCCATTGATCGAAGGGGCCGTCCTGACTCGCCTGGAATTCCGGCGTGTTGTGGTCCTTGCCGAACCAGGACGTGCGATAGCCGTTGTCCTTCAGTATGCGGCCGATGGTGGCCTTGTCGCGGGTGATGATCGAATCATAGCCGGGAAAGCCGGTCGCCTGCTCGGCGACCACGCCGAAACCAACGGAATGGTGATTGCGGCCTGTGATCAGCGCCGCGCGGGTCGGCGAGCACAGCGCCGTCGAATGGAAATTGGTGTAACGAAGACCGTCCCTGGCGATCCTGTCGAGATTGGGCGTCGGGATGACGCCGCCAAAAGTGGACGGCGCGCCAAAACCCGTGTCGTCGGTCATTATGAGTAGAATGTTGGGTGCGCCTTTCGGCGGAACGACGCGCGCCGGCCAAAAAGGCTTCGATTGCGCGGCGTTGCGCTCGATCTTGCCTTCGAATTTTTGCGGAGCGGGCGGAAGCTGCTCGCCGCTTAGCGTTGTCGTCGCGCTCGGCGAACCCGGCGCGCCGCCCGCTTGCTGAGCGGCCGCCGGTTCTGGCGGACAGGCGACCAGGAGGGCCGCGAATATTCCCGCAACCAATACCGCGGAGCGAACGAAGCCCATGGCGATCTCCGATCCTAATGAAAATTGAGCGAGCAGTTTAGCCTCTCGGGGGGGAACTGGCTAATTCGGCGGGAGCGCCAAAGTGTCGCGGCGTTTATCGCCGGTTTCGGCGCGACGCCGGCGCTTTGGGCCAGATTGGGAAATTCAAATCGATCCATGTCTCGCGCTATTGGCGGAGCTTCGCGCCACGCGACGACGCCCGGCTGGCGCCTAGGGTAAAATCTTGTGGAACAAACAAACCGCCGCCTCTAACGCCGCGCAAAAAATTGCTCTATGAGATTTTCCATGAAGAGCTTTCGCAACCGCCGCCAGGTCGGCCACTCCGCCGCCGAAATGTTCGCGCTCGTTTCAGACGTCGAATCCTATCCCAAATTCGTGCCGTTGTGCGAGGGGATGCGCGTGCGCCGCCGCACGCCGATGGGCGAGGGGATCGAGGTCATCGTCGCCGAAATGCAGGTGGGCTTTCGCGCGATCTGCGAACGCTATGCGAGCCGCGTCACCTGCAATGCGCACAAGCTCGAAATACTCGTCGAATATATCGACGGTCCCTTCAAGAAACTTGATAATCGCTGGGCCTTCCGGGACGAACCGCCGGGGCCATCGGGCGAGGCGCGCTCGGTTGTCGAGTTTTTCATCGCCTATGAGTTCAAGAGCGCCGCGCTCGGTCTGTTGATGGGCGCGATGTTCGACGCCGCCTTTCAGAAATACAGCGACGCCTTTGTCAAGCGCGCCGATCAGGTCTACGGACGACGCTGAGCGGAATCTATAAGCATTTCCAACGCTTGAACCACGGCCGCGGCGCGGATCTCATCGCGCGACAGCGGGCCGAAGCGCCGTTCGACATGCCGCGCGCCATCCGGCCCCGCGCAGGCGAAATGCACCAGGCCGACCGGTTTGTCGGCCGAGCCGCCGTCGGGGCCGGCGATTCCGGTGATGGAAACGGCGAGCGTCGCGCGCGAAAATTTCAGCGCGCCTTCGGCCATCTCGATGGCGGTCTCACGGCTGACGGCGCCACGGGCGTGGAGCGTCTCGGTTCGCACGCCCAGCATCTCAACTTTCGCTGCATTCGAATAGGTGACGAAGCCGCGATCAAAAATTTCCGAGGCGCCGGGAAGGTCGGTGATGGCGCCGGCCACGAGCCCGCCGGTGCAGGACTCGGCGGTCGCGATCATGTGCGCGCCCTTGCGCGCCAGATCCAACAATGCGCGCGCCAATGCGCGTTTATGCGCGTCGCGCATGAGCCCCTATCCCGGCAGTCGGACGGTCGCGAGGGCCAGCGCCGCCATCCCCTCCTGGCGCCCGGTGAACCCAAGCCGCTCCGAGGTTGTCGCCTTGACGGCGACGCGGTCGATGTCGACGCCGATGATCTTGGCGAGACTGGCGCGGATCGTCTCGCGATGCGGCCCGATTTTGGGAGCTTCGCAAACGATTGTGGCGTCGATATGGGCGATCATGCCGCCGCGCCCGCGCACGAGATCGGCCGCGTGCGCCAGAAAAATCGAGGACCTGGCGCCTTTCCATTGAGGATCGGAGGGCGGGAAATGCGAGCCGATATCACCGTCGGCGATGGCCCCGAGAATGGCGTCGGTGACGGCGTGAGCGAGCACGTCCGCGTCGGAGTGGCCGGCGAGCCCGTGATCATGGGGAATCGAGACGCCGCCGAGCCAGACATGATCGCCGGCCGCGAAGGCGTGAACATCGTAGCCCTGTCCGGTGCGAATATCCGGCAAGTCATTGAGCAACAAGGATTCCGCGCGCAAAAAATCCTCCATTGAGGTGAGTTTGAAATTGCTCGGATCGCCCTCGAATATGTGGACGGCGTGGCCGGAGCTTTCAGCGATCATGGCGTCGTCGGTGAACTCCAACGCCTGCGACGCCGCCGCGCGATGCGCCTTTAAAATCAATTCGAAATCAAAGGCCTGCGGCGTCTGCACGGCGCGCAACCGCGCCCGTTCGGGCGTCGCGACCACCGTGCCGGCGACGTCGATTTCCTTGATCGTGTCGGCGAGCGGCACGCCCGGCGCCGCCGCGCCGTGACCCCGCGCCGCGTCGATCGCGCGGGCGATCAGCGCGGGATCGGCGAAGGGCCGGGCGGCGTCGTGAATCAGCACGATTTTCGGTGGCTTCTCAAGCGCCTGCAGCGCCTCCAATCCATTGCGGACGCTCGCCTGCCGCGAGGCGCCGCCGATGGCCGGGGGCAGAATTGTTTCGCGCAAGCCGGCTGGAAGCTCCGCGACGCTGGCGTCGTAAAGCGCGCGGTCGTCGGCGTGAATGACCGTCAGCAGCAGCGCTTGCGGCGCCGCGGCATGCAGGGCTTTTAGCGTGCGGGCGAGCAGGGTTTCGCCGAGCAGGGACCGGTATTGCTTAGGGATTCCCTCGCCGGCGCGCGAGCCGCGTCCGCCGGCGACGGTGAGGATGGCGAGGGGAGACGGGGCTGTCATGGCGCTGCTGTGTCGCGTTTTGGCGGCGGCGTCAATCGCTGAGCGGGAGCCGGAAGAGGGCGACTCAGCGGATGTGGATGAAGAAAAACTTCACCGCTGCTTCGAGATGCTGCAAGCCGTGAAGCCGCGAATTGCAAACGCACAACCAAAATCAGTGCGACAACTGCGCCGCCCGACAAAATTTGCCAGCCCGCGAAAAATTGCTTATACTCTAGGCAAGATGACACATGCTGAAACTTTGGGCGTCGCCTTGGGCGAGCAGCCGCTGACGATCGGCAGCCTCGCGATCTCGGGTCGCGCCTTCCTGGCGCCGATGGCGGGCGTCACCGACGCGGCCATGCGGCGAATCGCCGAGCGTCATGGCGCCGGCGCGACGTTTAGCGAAATGATCACCGCGGCCGGCGTTTCGCGCGGCGACCGGGAGACCCGGCTGCGACTCGCCGGCGCGCGGGAACCGCAAACGGCTCCCCGCGTCGTTCAGATCGCCGCGCGCGACCCGGAAGGGATCGCGCTGGCCGCGCGCCATGCGGCGGAGACGGGCGCTGGGTGGATCGACATCAACATGGGCTGTCCGTGCAAGAGGGTCACCGGCGGGCTCGCCGGCTCCGCGTTGATGCGAGATCTGGACCAGGCCAGCCGACTCATCGCCGCGACCGTCGGCGCGGTCGAGATTCCCGTGAGCGTAAAAATGCGCCTCGGCTGGGATCACGCCTCGCTCAACGCGCCGGAACTGGCGCGCCGGGCGGAGGCCGAGGGCGCCGGCCTCGTCACCGTGCACGGCCGCACGCGTCAGCAGTTTTATAATGGCTCGGCCGATTGGGCGGCGATCAAGGCCGTCAAGGACGCCGTGCGCATTCCCGTGGTCGCCAATGGCGATTGCGACAGCCCGCACGCCGCGCGAGAGATGCTGCGGCTGTCAAACGCGGATGCGGTCATGGTCGGGCGCGCGGCGATTGGCCGCCCGTGGTTGGTCGGCGACATCGCCCATTATCTCGCCGCCGGGCGGCTTCGCCCGTCGCCGTCCCGCCAAGAGCGCGGCGCGCTGGCGTTGGAGCATTTGGAAAGTCTAATCGCGGCGATGGGGCAGGGGCCAGGGCTCCGTCACGCGCGAAAACATCTCGCCGCCTATGCCGACCATGCTGGGGTTGGAAGGCGAGAAGAAGAACGGGCGCCGCGCCGCGCCTTGGTCGTCAGCGACGAACCGCGAGAGGTCCGCCGGCTGATCGAACACCTGTTTGCAATCCCTGAACGCGAGGAAGCCGCATGAACGCCAAGCCGGATCGCGCCGAGAAATCCATCGCGCCGCCGTTCGCCCGTCTGCGGGTGATCGGCGGCGATGACCGTTCCTGCATTCTGGAGACGTTGCCGCATGTCATCCTCGCGCTGCGCAAGGATGGCGTGATCGTCGACGCCAACGCCGCCGCCGAGTCTTTTTTCGAAATCGGCAAACCCCTGCTGATCGGCCAGACGCTGGAGCGCCTGCTGCCTTTCGGCTCCTCGCTTTTGACGCTTATCGGCCAAGTGCGCGAGCGCGGCGCCGCGATCAACGAGTATAAAATCGACCTGGGACGCCCTGGTCCGAGTGGCGACCGGAGGGTCGACGTGCATTGCGCGCCTTTGGCCGAAAGCGACGGCGGCGTGCTGGTTGTGCTGCAAGAACGTACAATTGCCGATAAAATAGACAGGCAACTGACCCATCAAGGCGCGGCGCGCTCTGTTTCTGGGCTCGCGGCGATGCTGGCGCATGAGATCAAGAACCCGCTGTCGGGGATTCGCGGCGCCGCGCAATTGCTGGAGACCGGTCTTGGCGACGAGGACCGCGCGCTGACGCGGCTGATCTGCGACGAGACGGACCGGATCGTGCGGCTCGTCGACCGCATGGAGGTTTTCTCCGATCAACGGCCGCTGCGACGCGACAAGGTCAATATCCACACCGTGCTCGATCATGTGAAGCAGGTCGCCCGCAACGGTTTCGCGCGGCACATCCGCTTCACCGAGAATTACGATCCCTCGCTTCCGCCGCTCGCGGGAAATCGCGACCAGTTGGTGCAGGCATTCCTGAACCTCGTCAAAAACGCCGCCGAGGCCATTGGCGACGCAGTGGACGGCGAGATCGAACTATCCACCGCCTTCCGCCCCGGCGTCAGTCTTCGCGCCCATGGCTCGAAGCGCCCGGTCGGGCTGCCGCTGGAGTTTCGCGTCTGCGACAACGGTCCCGGAGTGCCCGACGACATCGCCGGACATTTGTTCGAACCCTTCGTCACCACTAAGTCTTCGGGAACTGGCCTCGGACTTGCACTGGTAGCGAAGATAGTCAACGATCACGGCGGCGTCATAGAATGCGAATCACATCCAAGAAGAACAACCTTTCGAATACTCATGCCCATGTATCGTTAAGAACGTCGATGATAGGTCGGAGACTAGCGGCTATCGCGGCGTCGCCAAGAGCCGCTCAAGCGCCGTTCGCGTTATTCGCATTTAAGGAACAGGCCGAATCCGCGTTTTCGCGACGGACTTCCGGTCGGGGCAGGGGACAATGCTCATGAACCGTGGCGAAATACTCGTCGCCGACGACGACGCCGCGATCCGCACGGTGGTGGCGCAAGCATTGTCGCGCGCGGGATACGAGGTTCGCACCACCGGCACGGCGGCGACGCTTTGGCGCTGGGTGCAATCGGGCGAGGGCGATCTCGTCGTGACCGACGTGGTGATGCCGGACGAAAACGCCTTCGAATTGCTGCCCCGCATCAAGAAGCTGCGGCCCGAGCTGCCGATCATCGTCATGAGCGCGCAAAACACTTTCATGACCGCGATCCGCGCCTCGGAGCGGGGCGCCTATGACTATCTGCCGAAGCCCTTCGACCTTAAGGAACTGGTCGGCATCGTCGGCCGCGCGATGGCCGAGCCGCGCAAGAACGGCGACACCGGCCCGGCCGAGGAGATCGAGGGCATGCCGCTCGTCGGGCGCTCGCCGGCGATGCAGGAAATCTATCGCTCGCTCGCGCGGCTGATGCAGACCGACCTCACCGTGCTGATCAATGGCGAATCCGGCACCGGCAAGGAATTGGTGGCTCGCGCGCTGCACGACTACGGCAAGCGCAAGAAAGGCCCCTTCGTCGCGATCAACATGGCGGCCATTCCGCGCGATCTCATCGAGAGCGAATTATTCGGCCACGAGAAGGGGGCCTTCACCGGCGCCGCCCAACGCTCCGCCGGGCGCTTCGAACAGGCCGAGGGCGGCACGCTGTTTCTCGACGAAATCGGCGACATGCCGATGGAGGCGCAAACCCGTTTGCTGCGCGTGTTGCAGCAGGGCGAATACACTACGGTCGGCGGGCGCACGCCGATCAAGACCAATGTCCGCATCGTCGCCGCCACCAACAAGGATCTGCGGATTCTCATCCAGCAGGGCCTGTTCCGCGAGGATCTTTATTTCCGGCTCAATGTCGTGCCGCTGCGGCTGCCGCCGCTGCGCGAGCGCGCCGAGGACATTCCGGACCTCGTCAATCACTTCTTCAAGGTCGCGGTGAGCGAGGGTCTGCCGCAAAAATATATCGAACAGGCGGCGCTCGACCGAATGAAGCGCTATCGCTGGCCCGGCAATATCCGCGAATTGGAGAATTTGATCCGCCGCCTGACGGCGCTGCATCCGCAGGAGGTCGTCTCCGAACAGCTCATCGAGGTGGAACTCAACCATGATAACCCGCGCGCGCCCGAAAAGCTCGCGATGGGCAGTCGACCGGCGCCGGATACGGAGCTGGAAAGCGGGATGACTCTTTCCGCCTCGGTCGAACAACATCTCGCCAAACTGTTTCGCGATTGCGGCGACAGCCTGCCACCGCCAGGGCTGTATCACCGCATTATCAGAGAGATCGAAATTCCGCTGATCTCGGCGGCTCTGTCGGCGACGCGCGGCAACCAGATCAAGGCGGCGGAACTGCTCGGCCTCAACCGCAACACCCTGCGCAAGAAGGTCAACGATCTCGAAATCAGGTTGATGCGGCTGCCGAGGTAGGGGCGCGACCGCCGAACCATACACAAATTGTCAATCTGGGTCTTTTAGCTTGCGGATCGGCAAGGCGCGCCCGCGCCTTGCGCGCGTCGAATGCTGGCTCATGAATTTGCTGAAAAACCCCGTCGCGCCATCTCGTTCCCCGCCGACGGCTCCCTTGCAAGCGGCGCTGGCGCGCGCGAACCCTGTCGGCCTTGTCGTTCTCGCGGTCGCGGCGGGGCTTTGCCTGCGTCTCGTCGCGGCGAAGGGCGATTTGTGGCTTGACGAAATCTGGACCTTGCGGCTGCTTGAGCCGATCAATTCGCTCGGCGACGTGTTTTTCAAGGTCCATCACGACAACAATCATTTTTTTAATTCCGCCTGGATCTGGCTCATTGGTCCTGACGCGCCCATCCTGCTGATGCGGCTGCCGGCGATTTTGCTAGGGACATTGGGCATTCTCGCGGCGAGGGCCGTCGGCCGGCGCTTTAGCGAGGCCTCCGGCGCCATCGCCGCGCTGCTCATGGCGATCGGCTATTTCTTCGTGCACTACGGCTCCGAGGCGCGCGGCTATGCCGGCATGATCCTCGCCGTCCTCGTCGCCTATGACGCGCTGCTGGCGATTCTCGACGGCGAAGCCAGGACGAAGAACACCATTATCTTCGCCGCGGCGATTTGCGTCGGAACCTTCTTCCATCTCACCATGGTCGAGGCGACCGCCGCGCTTTGCGCGAGTTTTTTCGCGCGATCCTGGTCGCGCGGCGATGGATCGCGGGCGGCGCTGCGGCGCTCCCTGCCAATAGGCCTCGCGGCGGCGGCCGCGACGCTTCCGGCCGTCGGCTTATTCGTGCATGGCGCCTTCGCGCCCGATTTCCGCGTCGGCGCGATGGAGCGCTTCACCTTCGCGTTGCTCGGCCAAGGACTCTCCGGCGTAGCGCGGACCGTGCTCGGCCTTCCCCAGGCGATGGACGACGCGGCCGTCGTCGCCGTCGCCGCCGCTTTCGCCCTGGCGATGCTGGCGCTCGTTCCCGCGGGGCGGCGCTGGTTTCCGGCGATCGCCATTTTCGGGCTGCCGCTGGCGCATGTCGCGCTGCGCCTGCCCAGCCAGTTTTATCCACGTTTTCATTTGACCGCGGCGATCGGCCTGCTGCTGCTGACAAGCGACGGTCTCGCCGCGCTATGGAGCCGCAAGGGCGCGGCTTGCGGCGCGTCGATCGCGATTCTCGCGCTGATCGTCGCGGGACAGGCGTCCAATCTTGCGAGCTTCCTCTCCTTGGGGCGCGGCGCTTATGTCGCGGCCTTCAAGCGAATGAGCGAGCGCGGTCCGGTGACCTACGCCGCCGATTTCGCCATGGGTGAAACAAGGGCGGTCGTGGAATATGAGGCGGATCGCGCCGGAGTCGCCGCGACGCGCGTTCTCGAGCAGGACTGGTGCGCCAAGGCGCCGGATTGGCTCATCTCGGTCGCGATGCCGGGCGCGCCGCTGGATCTCCCCGCGCGAAAGACCGCCGGCCCGGCCGCTTGTCCAACCATCTACCAACGCGATGAAAGCTTTCCGGCCTGGGGGCTCTCGGGCTTCGCCTGGACGCTCTACCGCCGCGACGAATAAGCCGGGAAGAAGCGAGTCGCGCTTTTATTGCCGGCGCTCGCGGCCCGGCTTATAGAGACCTATGTCCGTTTCCGGAGAAACAAGCGAAGGGGGGGCGGCGCCCCCGCAGAAGCGATCGTTCAGGCCCTGGATCGGCCCGATCGTGGTGGTGATCGCGGTCGCCTGCGCCTTGGCGACATTTCTGGTGATGGCCGAGTTGGGGCCGATCGCGCCGACCGGCGACAGGCTGCTGATGCTTTATGGCGTCGACGGCGCCGCGCTGGTCCTGCTGGCCGGCATGGTGTTCCGCCAGTCGTGGACCCTCTTCAAGGCATGGCGCGCCGGGGAGGCCGCGGCGCGGCTGCATGTGCGCACCGTGGCCTTCTTCTCGGTCATCGCCCTTGTTCCCGCCCTGGTGCTGGCGGTGGTCGGCTCGGTCAGCCTGGAGCGCGCGCTCAATCCCGCCTTCATGTCCAATGTGAAGGGCTTCGTGCACAACACGGCCGAGGCCGCGCGCGTGTTCCGCGAGACGCAATGCGGCGCCCTGCTGCAGGAGGCGCAGCTTTCGGCCTATGACCTCGACCGCGCCCTGACCTTCATGGTCGACCGCTCCAAGTTCCACGAATTTTTCGCCTCGCGGGCGAAATTTCTGGATTTTTCGGCGGCGGCGCTGATCAAGCCAAGCGGCGAAATTCTCGACCGCGTCGATGTATCCGGCGCTTCGGCCGCCATCATCATCGCGCCGCCCTTGTCGGAATTCGAGAACGCGCGCAAGGGCGAACGTCTGTGTCTGCTGATCGACGACGACAAAACGTTCGTCGCGCTGCGCGCGCTCAGCTCCTCTCCCGACACTTTTCTCTATGTCACGCGCGCGATAGACCCCTTCGCGGTCGAATTTCCGCAACAGGCGGAAATACTCATCAACAATTACGACGCCTATGAAGCATACGGGGTCACGGTGAAACGCGCCTTCGTCACGATGTACGCGCTGCTAACGACGATCATGCTGCTGTCGTCGATCTGGGTCGGACTGGATTTCGCCAACCGCCTCGTCGCGCCGATTCGCACATTGATCGCCGCGACCGATCAGGTCTCGGGGGGAAACCTCGACGTGCGCGTCGACGTGGATCGCTCGCACGGCGATCTGGCGCGCCTTGGCGACGTGTTCAACAAGATGACGACCGAGCTGGATTTGCAAAAAAGCCGGCTGCTGGAGGCCAATCGCATCAACGACGAGCGGCGCGTATTCACCGAGGCGGTGCTGGCCGGCGTGCCCGCGGCGGTGATCGGCGTCGACGCCAACGGCGCGATCAATGTCGTCAACCGCTCGGCCGCGGAATTGCTGCGCGCGACCGGACAGGGCGCCGCGGCGGGCGAGCGGGCGCTGGCGGCGATGCCCGAACTCGCGCCGATCCTCAAGGACGCGGCGGAAGCCTTTCCGCGCGCCGTGCAGCGCCAACTGACGATCAAGCGCGGCGTGAGCGAGCGCACCTACAATGTCCGCGTCACTTCCGCGAGAGCCGTCGAAGGGCGTCCTAACTTCGTCGTGACGCTGGACGACATCACCGATCTCGTCACCGCGCAGCGCAGTTCGGCCTGGGCCGACGTCGCGCGGCGCATCGCCCATGAGATCAAAAATCCGCTGACGCCGATCCAACTCTCGGCGGAACGCCTGAAGCGCAAATATGGCAAGCTGATTTCCGCCGATCGCGATGTGTTCGATCAATGCATAGACACGATCGTGCGGCAGGTCGACGTCATCAAGCGGATGGTGGACGAATTCTCGTCCTTCGCGCGCATGCCCAAGGCCCGCCTCGAACCGGACGACCTCTGCGAATGCGTGCGGCAAGTCGCCTTCTTGATGCGGGTCGGCAACTCCGACGTGGACATTTTGGAAGATCTGCCGCAACCCGCGCTGCACGCGATGTTCGACCGTCGACTCTTATCTCAGGGGCTGCAAAATATCGTGAAGAACGCGATCGAGGGAATTTCCGGACGAGACCAGGCGCAGGCCGTCGATAAGGGCGTGGTGCGAATCTGCTTGCGCCAGCGCGATCAATGGGCCGAACTGGATGTGATCGACAATGGCAAGGGATTTCCCGCCGTCAACCGTCAACTGCTGCTGGAGCCTTATATGACGACGCGCGCCGAAGGGACCGGATTGGGGTTGCCCATTGTCGCCAAGATCATCGAAGATCATGGCGGCAAACTGGAACTGCTCGACGCGCCGGACGGGAAGGGCGCCCTCGTGCGCATGCTGCTGCCGATGGCGCCGACGGAGTTGGCGGAAAAAGCGTTGAGAAGCGAGCAGCCCTCGCATGTCGAAAAGAGTGGGGCGTGATGGCGAACGACATTCTCATCGTCGACGACGAAGCGGACATCCGGGAACTGGTCGCCGGCATTTTGAGCGACGAGGGCCATAGAACCCGCGTGGCCAAGGACGCCGACGAGGCCCTGGCCGCCATCGCCACCCGGCGGCCGCATCTCGTTTTTCTCGACATTTGGCTGCAGGGCTCGCGTCTCGACGGATTGCAGGTGCTGGAGGCGATTCAGAAGCTGCATCGCACATTGCCGGTCGTGATGATCTCCGGCCACGGCAATATCGAGACGGCGGTGACAGCCATTCGCATGGGCGCATACGACTTCATCGAGAAGCCGTTCAAGGCCGACCGTCTCGTGCTGGTGGCCGAGCGGGCGCTGGAGGCCTATCAGTTGCGCCGCGAGGTCTCGGCCTTGCGGATGCGCTCCGGCGCGCATGACCGTATCGTCGGCAGATCCCTGCCGACGGTCCAGTTGCAGCAAATGGTCGCGAAGGTGGCGCCCGTCAATTCCCGGGTGTTGATCACCGGGTCGCCGGGCGTCGGCAAGGAACTCGCGGCGCGCTGCATCCACGAGGCGTCGCCGCGGGCGGGGGCCCCATTCGTGGTCATCAACTCCGCGACGATCACCCCGGAAAACATGGAGGCCGAACTCTTCGGCCTCGAGGATCGCGCCGGCGGGCAAAGAATCGGCGCGCTCGAGGAAGCGCATGGCGGCACGCTGTTTCTCGACGAAATCGCCGACATGCCGAGGGACACCCAGGCCAAGATACTGCGCGTGCTGATCGACCAGACGTTCTTGCGCGTCGGCGGCACGAAGCGGGTCGAGGTCGACGTGCGGATCATTTCGTCGTCGGCGCGCGATCTCGGATCGGCGATAGAAGAGGGGACCCTGCGCGAGGATCTGTTCCATCGCCTTGCCGTGGCGACGATGCGCGTGCCCTCGCTGTTCGAGCGGCGCGAGGATATTCCGGAGTTGATCGAATATTTCATGGAGAGCATGTCCATCGCCTCGGGCCTCCCGCGCCGGCGCGTCAGGGAGGACGCGATGGCGGTGCTGCAGATGTACGACTGGCCGGGCAATATTCGCCAATTGCGGAACAATGTCGAAAGGCTCATGATCTTGACGCCCGGCGACGCCGGAACGGATATCACCGCCGAGATGCTGCCGGCGGATGTCGGCGAATTGGTTCCGGCGACGCCGGCCGGCGTGCGCGGCGAAAAGCTGATGAGCCTGCCGCTGCGCGAGGCGCGCGAAGTGTTCGAGCGGGAATATCTGATCGCGCAGTTGAGCCGCTTTTCGAGCAATATTTCGCGCACGGCGGAATTCATCGGCATGGAGCGCTCGGCGCTGCACCGCAAACTGAAATCGCTGGAGATCGAGTGACGGAGGCGTTTCGCGGCGCGAGCGATGGCTCCTTTGTCTTAACCGAGTCTCGGCGCGGAAACGGTGATTTTAGCGCGATTCCGCGCCACGCGGACCAGTTGTAGCTTGCGCCTCGCCAGCAGTCGCGCTCTAATGCAAGATTATGGGTTAGAGTCGAGGCAACGAACTCGAGGCGACGCCGTTTGGCGGCGCTCAACGAAAAGAACAGGATAGCGAATGTCGGAGCGTGCGCAGAACCTCCAGGATACTTTTTTGAACTTCGTTCGGAAAAACAAAGTCCCGCTCACTATATTCCTTGTCAATGGCGTGAAGCTCCAGGGCATCGTGACCTGGTTCGACAATTTCTGCCTGCTGCTCCGGCGAGACGGACATTCGCAACTTGTGTACAAGCATGCGATCTCCACGATCATGCCGGGCCACCCGATTCACATGTTCGAGCCCGGGGACGAGGGCGAGGGCGTCGGCGACAAGCGATAGCAGGCGCGTGTTGACGAAATTACGCGTCAAGGAAAGGCTTAGGACCGGTTGAGCGAAGACAAATCAGGACGTTTGGAGACGTCCGAAACCGCCCAGGGCGCCAAGACGCGCGCATTGGTGCTGGGACCCTATCCGACGCGGCCCTCCCGCGATATGTCCGTCCGCGATCCCAAGGCGCGTCTCGCCGAGGCCGTCGGCCTCGCCCTGGCGATCGACCTCGATCTCGTCGACGAAATCGGCGTCTCGCTAAACGAAGTGCGACCCGCGACTTACCTCGGCAAGGGCAAGGTCGAGGAAATCGGCGAGATCGTCAAGGAGCGCGAGATCGCGCTCGTCTCGATGGATTGCGCGCTCTCGCCGGTGCAACAGCGCAATCTCGAAAAAGCCTGGAACGCCAAGGTCATCGACCGCACCGGGCTGATCCTCGAAATCTTCGGGCGCCGCGCGCGCACCAGGGAGGGCGCGCTGCAGGTTGAGCTGGCGCATCTCGAATATCAAAAATCGCGGCTGGTGCGCAGTTGGACCCATCTTGAACGCCAGCGCGGCGGCTTCGGCTTCCTCGGCGGCCCCGGCGAAACGCAGATCGAAACCGACCGCCGCTTGATCGAGGAGCGGATGCGCCGCATCGAGACCGAGCTCGATAAGGTCAAGCGCACGCGCGGCCTGCATCGCAAGACGCGGCGCGACGTGCCCTATCCGGTGATCGCGCTGGTCGGCTACACCAACGCCGGCAAATCGACGCTGTTCAACCGCCTCACCAAGGCGAGCGTCTTCGCCGAAAATCTGTTGTTCGCGACGCTCGACCCGACTTTGCGCGAAATCCGGCTGCCGCATGGGGGCAGGGCGCTGCTGTCCGACACGGTGGGCTTTATCTCCGACCTGCCGACCATGCTGATTTCCGCGTTCCGCGCGACGCTCGAGGAGGTGACGCAGGCCGACGTGGTGCTGCATGTGCGCGACGTCTCCCATGAAGACTGGGAGGCGCAGGGGCGCGACGTCGAGAAGATCATCGAGGAGCTCGGCCTCGCGGGCGAAAACCGCAAGCCGACCATCGAAGTGTGGAACAAGATCGACGCGCTCGACCCGGAGCGGCTGGAGGGAATGCGGCTCTCGGCGCGGCGGGACGACGACGCCGAACGCCCCATGCTGGTCTCGGCGCTGACCGGGGAGGGGATCGAGGCGCTGTTGCTGCGGGTCGAGACGCTGCTCGCCGCCGGCCGCGTGACGCTGGCGCTGACGCTAGACCGCGCCGATGGCGAAGGCCTCGCCTGGGCCTACAGCCACGCCGAGGTGCTGGAGCGCGAGCCCCTGCCGGAGGGCGACGTGCGGCTGTTGCTGCGCGTCGCGCCGGAGCGCTTTGGCGAACTGGCGCGGCGGTTTCCGGCGGCGGCGCGGGTGGCCTAGGGAACTCTCGCGCAATCGCCACCCGCCCGAGCGCCGCTTCACTCCGCGATCCATCGCGGCAGCATCCGCTTCAGTACGTCGTCACGCAGCCGGAAGTGATGCGCGAGCGCCGCGCTTGCGTGAAGCGCGGCGAGGACGATCAGCCCATTGGCCAACCACTCGTGGATTTCCTTGGCGGAATGTTCGAGCGCCTTGTCCTTGACCCAAGGGGAAGCGATTTCGCCTAAACCGAACAACCGCATCGGTTTGCCATCCGCGAACAGCGTGACCACTCCCGCCGCTGGCGCGGCGATCAAGAGGACATAAAGAAGGATATGCGCGAATTTCGCGGCGCGATCGGCCCAAGGGCCGGCCGGGCTCGCCTCTGGCGACGGTGGAGCGATAAAGCGCCATATGATGCGCAACGCCAGCAGAGCGACGATCAATTGGCCGGACGACACATGGACAAAATCGACGATCCGGCGCGGCTCGCCGCGCTCGAAATCCTCGCGCAACTGGCCTAGAAGCCAGGCGACCCCAACCAGAAGCGCCGACAGCCAGTGAAAAAATTGCGCGCTGGCGCTGTAACGGCCGCGCATATGTTCCGGTTTCATGAATGCAACCCTCGCTTTATGGGGCAAAGCCCCTACTTCCCCTCCAACCCCTTCGCCTCGACCCACAGCGCCTCCATCTCGTCCAGCGTAGCGCCAGCTGGCGCCGAGCCCTTCTGCGCCAGCCTCGCCTCGATGTGATGAAACCGCCGCTCGAATTTGGTGTTGGCGGCGCGCAGGGCCTGTTCGGGGTCTACTTTGGCGTGGCGCGCGAGATTGGCGACGACGAATAACAGATCGCCGATTTCCTCGCTGAGCGCCTTCGTCGGCGCCGCGCCCGGTTCGTTTGACAGTTCCGCCTCGACCTCCAGCGTCTCCTCGCGGAGCTTTTCGAGCACCAGACGCGCGTCCGCCCAGTCGAACCCGACCTTGGCGGCTTTTTCCTGCAGTTTTATCGCGCGCGTCAGCGCGGGCAGGGGCTTTGGCACGCCGTCCAGCACGCTTTCGCGCGGCGGCGCCTCGCCAACCGCCGCCCGCCGCGCCGCGCGCGCGGCTTTCTCGCGGGCTTTAATCTCGCTCCACTGCGCCGCGACGCCGTCGGGGCTGAGTTCGTTCGCCTCCCCGAAAACATGAGGGTGGCGCCGGATCAGCTTGTCGCAGATCGCTCCAGCCACGTCGTCGAAGGCGAAGGCTTCCGCCTCGTCAGCCATTTGCGCGTGAAACACCACCTGAAGCAGCAGATCGCCCAATTCGTCCTTGAGATCCTCCAGATCGCCGCGCTCGATCGCGTCGGCAACCTCATAGGCTTCCTCGATCGTGTAGGCTGCGATCGAGCGGAAATCCTGCTCCAAATCCCAGGGGCAGCCGGTTCCGGGTGTGCGCAAGGCCGCCATGATCTCGATCAACCGCGCGATGTTCATCGGGAAGTCGCCCCAGGTTTGCCGCGGAAAGCGGACGCGCCAATAAAAAACGCCGCGAGGCTCTTCGCGGAGCGTCGCGGCGCTGAATTGTGGCGTCGAGGATTAGTCGAGCGTGATCGACAGCGCCTCGCGCCCCTTTTGCGTGTCGACGACCTGCATCGTCACCGGTTGGCCTTCGGCGAGACGGCTGACGCCGGAAGGCGACAGAATGGAAATATGGACGAATACGTCCTTGCCGCCATCGTTGGATTGCACGAAGCCAAAGCCTTTGGTCTCGTCAAACCATTTGACCTTACCGTTCACGGTCACCGCGGTGGACGGGTCGGGAGCGGCGCGGCGCGGACGCGGACTGTCGAAGCCGCCGCCGCCAAAGCCGCCGCTACGGGGCGGGGGCGGGGGCGCGCGTTCGGCGGCGCCCGCCAGATCGACTTCAAGAACGCGCGCGACCTGCTGACCCTTGACCGAATTGGTCACCTGGACCTTCAGTTTCGCGCCCGGCGGGAGCGTCTCGTATCCCGCCGCCTGCACGGCGCCGATATGCAGAAAAGCGTCGCCGGTGCCATTGCCGAGTTCGACAAAGCCGAAGCCCTTGTCGTTCTTGAACCATTTCACGACGGCGTCGATCGAGGGCTCGTTCGAGGACATGGGAGGCGCCTCGGGAAATCCGCCCCCTCCGAAGGGTGTTCGCGGCGGCCGGCTGGGTCGCTGGGAATCGTAATTGTAGGGACCGTCGTCATCGAACCCACGCTTCCTGGGCCCCCGGAAATCCTTACCTTTGCTCATGTTACCTGCTCGTCTCCGCCATAAACGGCAAGACCGCTATGCCATACGCAATGCGCCCAAACATACCAATACCGGCTGGATGAAGCCGCCGGCTGGTATGAAAGGGGATGTGCCAGTTGAATGCCATATAGTCCCGCGCCGTTACAGGTTTAGCAGATATCCGCCTGGGTTGGCCAGAGTTTTTCGCGGCAATATCCCGCTCCGAGCGAAAAAACCCAGCCTTCGCGCCGCTTGGTGGCGGCGAGCCCGGTTGCGCGCGGGATCGCGCGTCCCGCCGCTAACGCGGACTGAATTCGCATAATCTGTATTATGGAACTGAATGGCTCGATATTGGCGCTGGCGCGGAATTCGCGCTAAGCTGCGGTTCGCATTTGCGTTTGGCGCTTTCGGACGCGGCGTGAAGGCTATCACGTCGATGGTGGCGGACGCCGAAGAGTTCCTCGGCGTGGCTAACGGACGACTTAAATTCTCGGCTAGGAAAGCGTCAAACGGTGAGCCGCATCCCGTCGAAGGCCGGCGTCACGTTGGGCGGACAAAGCGCCGCCAGCGCCGCGTAATCGAGATCGACATGGAGGTCGGTCAACACCGCGCGGCGCGGTTTCAAACGCTCGATCCATTCGAACGCCTGGCCGACCGAGAAATGCGAACCGTGCCGCTGGTGGCGCAGCGCGTCGACGATCCACAGATCGAGACCTTCGAGATATTGAACGCTCTCGGCCGGGATCGCGTTGAGATCGGGCGTATAGGCCAGGGACCCGCTTGGACCGTCGATGCGAAAACCGAGCGCGTCCATGTCGCCGTGGTCCAGCCGAAACGGCGTCGCGCGGATCGGGCCGCCCGGCCCCTCCAGCGACACGGTGACGCCCGTCTCAAGGCGATGCGCGGTCAACAGCGGTGGGTAAAAACTGCCCGGCGGCGTCGCGAAAATATAGTCGAACTTGGCCGTCACGACCCGCGCCGTCGCGTCGTCCATATAGGCCGGAATGCGCCGACCGTTCATAATCACGAGCCCGCGCACGTCATCGACGCCATGGGTGTGGTCGGCATGCGGATGGGTGTAGAGGATGGCGTCGAGCCGCTTGACGTCGGCGTCGATGAGTTGCTCGCGCAGGTCCGGCGATGTGTCGATCAGCACATTGGTCGCGCTGGCGCCTTCGCCTTGGCTAAGCAGCAGCGAACAGCGCCGCCGGCGGTTCTTGGGGTTCGTCGGATCGCATTTTCCCCAGCCTTGCCCGACGCGCGGCACGCCGCCCGAGGAGCTACAGCCGAGAATCGTGACGTGGAGCGTCACGCGGCGCGTTCCTTTTCGCGCAGCGGCGGCATTTTGGAGAACAGCCGCAGCGCATTGGCGGTCGTCGCGGCGGCGAAGTCCGCGTCGGACATCCCCTTGAGGCGCGCCAAAGCGGCCGCGGTCTCGGCGACGTATGCCGGCTCGTTGCGCTTGCCGCGGTGCGGCGTCGGGGCCAGAAACGGCGCGTCGGTCTCGACCAGCATGCGCTCCAGCGGCAGGCTGGCGGCCACGTCGCGCAGTGCCTGCGAGTTCTTGAAAGTCACGACGCCGGAGAAGGAAATATAGAGCCCCAGTTCCACGGCCGCGTCGGCCAGCGCTTGCGAGGCCGTGAAGCAGTGGAGCAGGGCGGTGAACGCCCCCTGCCCCATTTCCTCGCGCAGGATTTTCGCGCAATCCTCGTCGGCGTCGCGGGTGTGAATGACCAGCGGCAGTCCGGCCATGCGCGCGGCGGCGATGTGCTTGCGAAACACCCGCGCCGCCGTGTCCCTCGGCGCGTGATTGTAATGATAGTCGAGCCCCGCCTCGCCGAAAGCCACGCATTTGGGGTGACGCGCCAGCGCGACGAGTTGCTCCGGGCTGGCTTCCGGCTCGTCGAGCGCGTGATTGGGATGCGTGCCGACGGTGCAGAACACGTCTTCGTAACGCTCCGCTATGGCGGCGATGGAAGCGAATTTGGTCACATGGGTGGAGATGGTGATCATCCGCCCGACGCCGCGAGCTTGCGCCCGCGCGACGATGTCAGCCTGTTCCGGCGCGAAATCGGGGAAATCGAGGTGGCAGTGGGTGTCGATGAGCATGGGTGCGGTTTACTCCGAGACCACGGCAAAAGGAATAGCGCGTCGGATCATGCGGGCCACGGGCGGCGCGCGGCGTGACGCACATGCGCGATTTCAATTGCTCCGCCGCGAAGGCGATAGAAGATTTTATAGGGATAGTCGGACACGATTTTCACGAACAGCGTCGGGTTTCGCGTCCGCTTTCCACCCAGGGGATATTCGGCGATGAAGTTCAAGCTCGCCTGTAAAGACGCCACGACATGCTCGGAGCCGGCCGGCGATCGGCCTTCAAGATAGGTGAGGATTTGAGAGATGTCGCGCTGCGCTCGCCGCGTGTAGCGCAGCCTCAATTCCCCTGTCGCCGCCATAGCGCGGCGATTTCGTCGTCGGAGGCAAATTCCCCGCGATCCGCCTGCGCCAATCCCTCTTCGACAGCCGATTCTTCCTCGGGCGTCATGACGTAGACGCCGGTGCGCTCTGCCTCAATCTCTCGCGCGGCTTCCGCGAGAGCCTGCTGATCCTCGGGGGGCCAGCTTTCGATTGTCTGGAGCATTTGCTTGAGCGCCAAAATCATTGCGAGATTATAGCGCGTTTCCGAGTCTTTCCAAGCCGCGAGCCGAATTTAGGCCCCTTCCGCCTCATCCTCCACAAACCGCGGAAACACCGGCGCCGGCGCCGGCAGCTTCGCGCCCGAAACCAGCGCGTGATCGGCGCTGGCGTGGAAGAAGTCACGCGCGTCCGTCGGCACGGCCAAGAGATCCAGCAAAGCCCCGGCGCCCGCCGGGATGAAGGCTTGTAGCGGGATGGCCAGCCGGCGCAGCGTTTCGGCGGTCACGTAAAGAACCGTCTCCATGCGCTCCGGGTCGGTCTTCTTCTTGGCCCAGGGCTCCTGCCCCGCGAAATAGCGATTCGCCTCGGCGACGACGCGAAAAATCTCCGCCAGCGCCAAATGCGGCTGATAGGCGTCCATCGCCCGCCGCGCGATGTCGATGATCGCGCCGGATTCATTGAGGATTTTGGCGTCTTCGTCCAGCACGGCGCCCATGCGCGGGACCGCGCCGCCGCAATTCTTGTTGATCATCGACAGCGACCGCTGCGCCAGGTTGCCGAGGTCATTGGCGAGATCGGCGTTGATGCGATTGACGATCGCCTCATGCGAATAATTGCCGTCCTGACCAAATGGGATTTCGCGCAGGAAGAAATAGCGGAGCTGGTCGACACCATAACGCTCGGCGAGTTCGATGGGATCGACGACATTGCCCACCGACTTCGACATTTTTTCGCCGCGGCTGAACAAGAAGCCGTGCACGACGATGCGCTTGGGCAAGGGCGCGCCCGCCGACATCAGAAAGGCCGGCCAAAAGATTGCGTGGAAGCGGGTAATGTCCTTGCCGATCACATGGGCGTCGGCGGGCCAGAAATGGACGCGCTCGCCCTGCCCCGTCAAAAAGCCCGTCGCGGTTATGTAATTCGTTAGCGCGTCGACCCAGACATACATCACATGGCCGGCGCTGGTATGCGGGCTTTGCGGGATCTCTATGCCCCAGTCGAAGGTGGTGCGGGAGATAGAGAGATCCGCGAGCCCGCGCTTCACGAAAGCGACGATCTCGTTCTTATAATGCTCGGGCGTGACGAAGCCGGGGTTCTCCTCGTAGAACGCCAGCAGCCGGTCGCCATAGGCGGAGAGCCTGAAAAACCAGCTTTCCTCTTCCACCCATTCGACCGGCGTTCCCGTCGGCGCGTATTTCTTGCCGTCGCGCTCGGTCAGTTCGCCCTCGTCGTAATAGGCCTCGTCGCGAACGGAATACCAGCCGGCGTATTTGGACAGGAAAATATCGCCGTTTTGCTCCATGCGCCGCCAGATTTCGAGCGCCGCCTCCTTATGGCGCGCCTGCGTCGTGCGGATAATATCGTCGGCGCGGGCGTTCAGCGCCTCGCCCATGCGCTCGAACTGCGCGGCGGTCCGGTCGGCGAGCTGTTGCGGAGTCATGCCCTCGCGCTCGGCGGTGCGCTGCATCTTTTGGCCGTGCTCGTCCATGCCGGTGATGAACAGCACGTCGAAGCCGTCGAACCGCTTCCAGCGCGCGAAGGCGTCGACGGCGATGCGCTCATAGGCGTGGCCGATGTGGGGCGCGCCATTCGCGTAAGGAATGGCCGTGGTGATCATGTAGGTGGGGCGCTGCGACATGCGCCGGGTTTACCGTGGTTTCGCGGCGCGGGAAAGCGGAGTTTGAGGCGGCGCGGCTATCGCTCCCTAGCCTTGGCCAGCACCCTGCTCCAGGCTTCGAATTTTTGCTCGAAGCCGAGGCTCGCATGCGCCGGGCTGGTGGAGGGGAGTCGCAACGTGGGGAGCGGCGCTTGCAAGGTGGGGGACATATGGCGCTCGAACAGCCGCTCGGCGGCGGCGCCGTTAAAGCAGATCAGGCCAATGCCCCGATGCGCTTGAAAAAAGCCCGCGAAATCATTCGGCGCGACAGTCAAAGCCTCGATTTTCGCGTCGAGACTGCCGGGCCTCCGCGCGCTGGCGCAGACATCCCACAGCGCGACGCCGCTCTCGGTCAACCGGCGCAGCCGGTCTTCGTAGGTAAGCTCGACTCCGGCGCCGAACAGCCGCCCCATCAACGGCCAAAAGGCGTTGCGCGGCTGCGCGTAATATTGCCGCGCGGCCAGCGAAGCCTGCCCTGGCAGCGATCCAAGGATCAGCACGCGCGCGTCGGCGCGGGAGACCGGCGGGAAGCCGAATGAGCGATCTTGCGTCACGCTCACCCCCGCGCCGCCCGTTCCAGCCGCTCGAAAATCCCCAGCACCAGCGCCTTTTTGTCGAAGTTGAACACTTCCGTCTCGCGCGCCGCCTGGCCGATTTCCTGCCAGGCGTCGGCGTAGCCGATAAGCCGCCCCGCCCCCTCGCCCGCCAGCGTTTTCACGCGCGCGTCAAGAAACCGATGCAGCGCGCGCATGAAAGTCGCGTAAGCAGCTTCGTTGTCGCGACCCGCGAGACGATCGGAGAGGGCGTGGACGGCACTCCAGTCGATTTGCGGCAGGCGGTCGAACATGGCGCGCAGCGTTCGGTCGAAGGCGATAGCGTCGCCGTCTAATAGCCGCAGCGCCTCGCGCACCGAGCCCCGCGCATGCGCAGCCGCCTCGTCGATCACATCGGGCGGCGTCGCCGCGTAGGGACCGCCTAGCGCCCGCGCGGCTTGCGCTATGTCGGGCGGCGCCAGCGGCCCCAGCATCAGCTTGCGACACCTTGAGCGGATGGTCGGCAGCAGGCGTCCCGGCTGGTGGGCGATCAGCAAAAACAGCGCGCGCTCCGGCGGCTCCTCGATCAGTTTGAGCAGCGCGTTGGCGCTGGAGCGGTTGAGGTCGTCGGCGCAATCGACGATGGCGACGCGCCAGCCGCCGGTTCCCGATCCCTGATGAAAGGCGTGGATGATCTCGCGCACATCGTCGATGCGGATCTCGGTGAAGAATTTTTTGGTCTTCTCGTTCCAGGTTCGCCGCAGCGGAAACACGTCCGCCAGCGCCATCGCGGCGATCCGCCGCGCCGCCGGCGCCTCTCCGGGCACGAACAGGGACTCGGCTTGTTGAACCTCCGGCGCCGCCGGGTCGGGATGGGCCTGCAGGAAGCGCGCGAGCCGCCAGGCCAGCGTCGCCTTGCCGACGCCCTCGAGGCCGCCCAAAATCCACGCCTGCGCCATTCTGTCTTGGCGGTACGCCGTCAGCAAGGCCTGCTCCGCCGCCGCATGGCCGAAAAACGCCAGCGTCTCGCGCGGGTGGGGCGCGTCCTCGAACCGGTCGCTTTCCGGCGCGGCGGTGGGCTCCTTGCTCATTGCGCTCGCGCGGCGGGCGCGAGAAAGCGCGCCTCGACCAGCCGCCAGATCGCTTGCGAGACCTCTTCCTTTGGCGCCAGCGCGTCGACAACGCAGCAACGGTCCGCTTCACTGGAGGCGATGTCGAGAAACGCGTCGCGCAACCCCTCGTGAAAGGAGGCTTCCTCACGCTCGAAACGATCCGGCTGCGTCGTCGTCCCGCGTCGGCGCGCCGCCCGCGCGAGCCCCTCGCGCGCCGGCAGGTCGAGCACGATGGTGAGATCGGGCTTGAGATCGCCGAGCGCGACTTTTTCCAAGAGGGCGATCATGCGAGCGTCGGCCTTGCCCATGGCGCCCTGATAGGCGCGCGTCGAATCCATGAAGCGGTCGCAGAGCACGAAGGCGCCGCGCTCCAGCGCCGGCTCGATCAGACTATCGACATGGTCTATCCGGGCGGCGGCGAACAACACCGCTTCGCCGAGGGCCCCCAGCGGCGCGGCGCGTCCCGAAAGCAGAAACTCCCGCAGCCGCTCGGCGCGCGGCGAACCGCCCGGCTCGCGCGTCGCCGCGATCTCGACTCCGGCCTGAGCCAGCCTGCCCGCGAGAAGGCGAATCTGCGTCGATTTGCCGGCGCCCTCGCCTCCCTCGAAAGTGATGAGACGGCCCCGGAGCGAATTGGTCGGCGCGCTCATCGCGGCGTTCTCAATGTTTTTTGGTCAAACGCACGTGGATCGCGCTAGCCGCGTATTCATAAGCGGCGTCGAAGGCGCGCTTGTAAAGCGGGCCCTCCTCGACGCTTTCGGCGGCGACGAGCGGCATGTCGAGCACAACAAGCGCGCCGCGCTTGATCTCGACCCGACCGATCTTTGCCCCCGCCTCGATCGGCGCGACGACCGGCCCCTCGTAGACGATCCTACCGGAGAGCTTTTCCGAACTTCCACGCTGCAATAGCGCCTTGATGTCCTGCTCGGCCGCGAGCGCCACGCTTCCCTTAACGCCGCCATACACCTGCGCCGAACCGACCGTCTCGCCGGCCTTGAACAGATCCTTTTCCTCGAAGTTGCGGAATCCCCATTGCAGGAGCTTGCGCGCTTCCTCGGCGCGATCTTTCGCGGTGCGCGCGCCATAGGCCGCGAGGATCAGCCGCCGCCCCTCCTCCACCGCCGAGGCGACAATGCCAAAGCCGCTTTTCTCGTCGATATTGCCGGTCTTGAGCCCGTCCACGCCAATGCTCATGGTCAGGAGCGGATTGCGGTTCGACTGCTTGATCTTGTTCCAGAGGAATTCCTTCTCGCCGAAATAGCGGTAGTAGTCCGGATAGGTTTTGATCACGTGATCGGCCAGCCGCGCCATGTCCCGCGGCGTGACCTTCTGATCCGGGCCGGCCTGCCCCCAGGGATTGCCGAAACTCGACTTGGTCAGGCCAAGCTCGGAACCGCGCTTGTTCATGCGCATCACGAAGGCCTCTTCGGCGCCGGCGACGCCTTCGGCGAGCGTGATAGCCGCGTCATTGCCGGAGTCGATCACGAGACCGCGGATCAAATCCTCGACGCGCACATGCGAGTTGACCTGGAGGAACATCGCCGACCCGCCGGCCCTCGTGCCGCCGTCGCGCCAGGCGTGCTCCGACACGACGAATTCGTCGTCGAGTTTCAAGCGCCCATCCGCGAGTTCGCGAAACACCAGTTCGGCGGTCATGATCTTGACCGTGGAGGCGGGCGTCACAAATTCGTCGGGCGCTTTTTCATAGAGAACGGCGCCGGAACCCGCGTCGATCAGAATCGCGTTGACGAAGCTCGTCTGGAAACCCTGCGCCCGCGCCGGCGCTTCCGCCACGAGCAAGAACTGCGCGACCACGCCAATATATAGCAAATATCCGACAATTTTATTTGGCACGTGCTTGATTCCGTTTGACGCCGGTTTGGATTCGGCCGCGACGAACGAAGAATGCCGCGCCGCCGCTCGGAACGCAATCGATCCGCGCCTCGGCCCGCTTCATGCGCGAAAGTAACCTTTCCTCTCGATTATTAAAGACGCCAGGCCACGAAACTTCGAAAAAAAGCTTTAATTCGACGCCTGCTTGACGCCCTTTTGCCTTGACTCGCCGCCGAGATCGAACGGCCGGGTGGGCGGCAGCGGGGCGGCGCCCCGCGACGCGCGCGAACCCGCCTTCGTTGAAGTGGAGCCCGTATTGTCGGCTTCCCTGTCGACGCTCTTGACCAGAGCGGTCATTTCATCCTGACCGGAACGGCCCTGCGTCTCCGAGACCGGCGCATAGGAACGAGCGGCTCCGTCCTCCCCGCCATCGACGAATTCGCTGCGTGGAGGCTCATTATAGGCGGTCCGCACCGGCGCCCCGCGCTCGGCGACCATCACGGGGGACTCAAATCCTTCGAGCGCGGCGGGTTGACCGTCCGTGCGCAGCGACGCCAAAAGTTTATTGGTGTCGGAGCCGGAAAGCTCGGCGCGTCCCACCCACTCAACCTTTACGCGCGCGGTGCCGGTGGAGCGAAAATCCAACGCCTCGGCGACTCGCTCCGAAACGTCCATCACCCTGCCGCCGTGATAGGGGCCGCGATCGTTGACGCGCACGATGATGGAATGCGCATTGCGTATATTGGTGACGCGGGCGTAGCTCGGCAGCGGCATGGTCGGATGCGCGGCGCTGAGCGAAGCGCGATCGAAAACTTCGCCATTGGCGGTCTTGCGGCCATGGAAATCCGAGCCGTACCAGGAAGCCGCTCCCACGACCGCATAGGGCTTCTCGCTCGGAACATAGGTCTTGCCGGCGATCTGATATGGCTTGCCGACCTGATAGCGACCGCCCCCTTGCGGGACTTCCTCGCCATCGGCGACGACGCGGGGGCTTGCACGCACGCCATAGCGGGGATCGATGGCGCCTTGCTCGCGGCTCGAGTAGCGCTGCGCGGGCGGCGGGGCGGCCGCGCAGCCAGCGAAAGCCAACATCGCCAGCACGGCGGCGGATTTTTTCAACGGCAAAGCGGGCGCGGACGAAATGCGCGAGGGATCGATGGAAGTCATAATCTCCGACACACGCATTCCGCCGCCAATCAATCGCATCGCACGGTCCTTGCCAATGGGTTCACTTGGAAGCGCCGCCCCGGCCATACCAGAAGCGCTTCAGCGGCCCCGCCCGCGCGCAATCACGCAGACTGTCTGAATTTCATTACGTCGACGTTAACATTGCCCGAGCCCCCAAAATCGAATGATGGGCCAAGGTCAAGCGGCTAGAAAGCCTCGCGATTGCGACGAAAATGCGGCCCAATCCGTGCCTTGCGCCAAATCCTGGTCAAAAAGCGAGGCGTTGAGCTTGGCTCGAGATGGCCCCGAATTGATTAACGGCTGTTAATGTCGGGCGTTACGGAGGCCGCCGTCACCCTTCGGCGGCGGCTCGCTTATGAAGGGGCGAGGTCCACGATCTGCGCGTCGAGCTTTTCATTGCCCCGAAACGAGCCCAATGACACGCGCGCCGCCACATGAAAGCTCTGGCCGCGTCCGCGCAGCAGGGCCTCGCCAAGTGAAGATTCGAGCGCGCGAAAGCAGATTGCGTCCATCTCCACTCCGTCGCCGGCGCGCAGTCGCGCCCGCACATGATGGGCGCCGACCACGGAGGCGTAGCTCACCGTCAGGGCTGGCATCGCAAAGACAGGTTCACTATTCCCCTGCCCGAATGGACCAGCCATTCCAACACCTCGCGCGAACTCCCTCGAGGCGCCGCGCAAGGTGATCGCGGCGTCGATGCGCAAAACGTCGTCCCCGCGCACGGCCTCGACTTCCCGTTCCAGAGTCAGATCCATGAAATCGCGAAAGGCGTCCAGACCGTCGCGAGCGAGCGTCACGCCGGCGGCCATGGCGTGGCCGCCGCCCTTGACCGCCACGCCGGCGTCAAGGCCCCGCCGAACCGCGCCGCCGAGATCTACACCACTTAAACTTCTACCTGAACCTGTTCCGAATTCTTTATTAAAAGCAATTGCAAAACTAGGAATCCTAAACTTTTCCTTTAACCTTGAGGCGATCAAGCCGACGACGCCAGGATGCCAATCCTCGCTACCCACGACGAGGCAATTGAGTTTGTTGGAGTGACGAAATTCCAGCTCCGCCGCCGCCTCGGCAAACTCAAGCGTGACCTTTTCGAGAGCCTGTCTTTCGGTGTTGAGGCGCTCCAGTTCCCGGGCGATCCTCGCCGCCTCGAACTTGTCGTCGAGCATCAGCAAGCGCGCGCCGAGCCCCGCGTCGCCGATCCGCCCGCCCGCGTTTATGCGCGGGCCGAGCACGAAGCCGAGGTGATAGGGCCTCGGAGGGCCATCCATTCGGGCAGCGTCCATGAGCGCCGCGAGCCCAACTCGTCCGCGCTGGCGCATGACCGCCAGCCCCCTGACCACCAGGGCGCGGTTGAACCCCGTGAGAGAGGCGACATCGGCGACGGTCGCCAGAGCGACGAGATCGAGCCCGGCCAAAAGGTCCGGCTCCGGCCGCGACCGCGTCCAATGCCCGCGCCGCCGCAATTCGCGGTTCAGCGCCGCCAGGGTCAAAAAGACCACGCCCGCCGCGCAAAGCCGCCCCTGCCCCGAAAGGTCGTCCTGACGGTTGGGATTGACGACGATCACTGGCGGCAGAACTTCCGGCGCCTGGTGATGATCGAGCACGATGGTCTCGATCCCCAGCGCGCAAGCCTCCGCCAACGCCTCGATGCTGGTCGTGCCGCAATCCACCGTCGCGAGCACGCGAGCCCCTCGGGCGTGCAATTCACGAATGGCCGCGATATTGGGGCCATAACCCTCCAAAATTCGGTCGGGGATATGAATATGGGGCGGCGGGGCGCCAGCGGCGGTCAGAAATTGCGCCAGCAAGGCCGCCGAGCAGGCGCCGTCCACGTCGTAATCCCCGAAAATCGCGATTTGTTCGCCGGCCTCGATCGCCTCGGCGAAACGATCCACGGCGCGGTCCATGTCGCGCAGCGTCAGCGGTTCCGGCATTAATTCGCGTAGCGTCGGATTGAGATAGGCTGGCGCGTCGGAAGCGCCGACCCCCCTGCCCGCTAGCACTCGGGCGAGAATGTCGTCGAGCCCGTTCGCCTGCGCGATCGCCGCCGCCCGGGCCTCTCCGGCGGCGTCGAGGCGCGCTTGCCAACGCCGGCCTAGCAAGGAGCATTCGACGCCCAAAAAGGCGTCGCCGCGTATATCGGACATGAGGCGGCTCGTGGGGAACGAAAACGAAACAGAGCGCGTAAAATCGCGCGTCGGCGCGCGCGAAGCCCTACGCTTCGCCGCGCAGATGCGCAACCCGGACCGGAACGGGCGGATGCGAATAGTAGAACAGCGCGTAAAGCCGGTCGGGCGTCAGCGTCGCCAGATTGTCGCGGGTAAGCCGCGTCAGCGCCGCGATCATCGGCTCCTTGCCCACCATCCTTTTGGCGAAATCGTCGGCCTCGAACTCGGCGCGGCGCGAGCGCCACGCGATCAGCGGCGAAAGAATATGCATCAGCGGGTCCTTGGCGAGCACCGCGATAATCAACGCCAGACCGGGGTCGGCCGGCAGCGAAAAGACGACCGACAACCCTTGCGGCCCCAGCGCCCAATGCAGCGCGGCGAAGCCGACGAAAGCGAGGGCCGCCGCCATCGCCAGCATCTGGCGAATGTGCCCGAATTTGAAATGGCCCAGTTCATGAGCGAGAATCGATTCGATCTCCTCCGGCGTATGCTTGGCGAGCAGCGTGTCGAACAATACGATACGCTTGGCCTTGCCGAAGCCGGTGAAATAGGCGTTGCCGCGCGCGGATCGGGTCGAAGCGTCCATCACATAGAGCCCGCGAGATTCGAACCCGCATTTTTGCAACAAGGCCTCCAGCCGCTGCCGCAAGTCGTCCTCGGGGAGCGGCGAGAATTTATTGAACAATGGCGCGATGAAGGTCGGATAGACCGCCATCATCGCGACGATAAAGGCCATGAAGCCGACGAAGGCGCATAGCCACCAATAGTCGGGCGCCGCCCGGAGCAGCGCGAACATCGCGTAAAGCAGCGGCGCGCCGATGGCCAGTTGCAAGGCTCCGGCCTTGAGCCAGTCGGCCAGGAAGCTGGGGAGGCTCTGGCGGTTGAAGCCAAAACGCGCCTCCAGCCAAAAAGTGTCGGCGAGCGACAATGGCATCGCCAG
>Ga0182013_10000404_pt1 | contig 60135 bp, 49 predicted proteins | sample 612S2MmetaG_FD_120487 | JGI IMG/M metagenome (GOLD analysis project Ga0182013, IMG submission 120487) | Permafrost microbial communities from Stordalen Mire, Sweden - 612S2M metaG | ecosystem: Environmental > Terrestrial > Soil > Wetlands > Permafrost | place: Sweden: Stordalen | collected...
CCGGCCGGCGTCCATCAAAAAAAACGCCCCCCGGCTACGCTTGCCTGGATGGAATCCAGGTCTGGCAAACCGGAGGGGCGAGGAGCCGCAATCACAAGAAAATGGCTGTCCAGCATGGCTCTCCGCGGCGAATTGCTTCACCGGAAAGGAAATGCTCTGGGCTCATTTTCTGGACCGTCAACCACTGTATTTGCAAAGTTCGCCGAACAACAGGTTTGATCGGGTAGCATTTGCCAAGATTCGTCGCTAAGACTAAATATTTGCTCGGTTTAATCCATTCTGGACAATCACGATCTGGGAACGTATGATACGTACGATAGTTGGTTTGGTCCGCTTGCTGCGCTGAGTTCTCCGCGCATGCGGAGTGCAGTTTGGCCAACGTCTGCCGCGTTCACCAAGGCGCTTTCGTTCTCGCACCGCCCCGCAGTCGAATCAGCCAACGAACGCATGGCTCGAGATCCACAGACGCGGGGAAGATGCCCTGATCGGTGTCTCCCCACGGATGTTGCGGACTGAAGGAGATTGGAATGGCCTTGGCGCCGAAGTCCGGGCCGGAGACCGAGAGTCCCGGTGCTTTCCCGGAGGCTGCAGCAATCCGCGAGCAGGTGGATCGGCTGCTTGTCCACCCACTGTTCGCCAATAGCAAACGCTATCCGGCGCTATTGGCCTACACGGTTGAACAAACGCTGCTGGGGAACGCCGCCGAGCTCAAGGAGCGCAGCATCGGCATCGAAGTCTTCGGCCGCTCTCCCAGTTACGACGCCAACGCCGATCCGGTGGTCCGTATCACCGCCGGCGAAGTGCGCAAGCGGCTCATGCAGTACTACTACGATTCCGCACATAACGGCGAGGTGGTGATCGAACTCCCCACCGGCTCTTATGTCCCACTTTTCCATGCGCCCGACCTTCCGGAAGAGCCGGACTTGCCTCCCCCGCCGCCTGAGCCTTTCGTGCTCCCCGCCCCGCCAGCAGCTTCGCGCACCCGCTGGCTTCTGGTTGCCGGCCTGGCCGCGCTCACCGGCCTCCTGGGTCTCGGCGCCGGATTCTGGTACCGCAGCTTCCGCGATTACCAGCCGCCCTCCAACATCGATCGCTTTTGGGCGCCCATTACCGCCGGAACCAACACCGCCACCTATTGCCTGGGCGAGCCGGCCAAAACCCTGGACGTGGGGTCGATCAACGCATTCGACGCGCCCGTGGCCGGAGGCAAGCAGGATCCGCTTTACTTCCGTCTGCATCTTTCGGGGCATCTGGCCCTGGCCGACGTCGTCACCCTCACACGCACCGCTGCCGCCCTCGAGACCCAGCACAAGGCCTTTCGCGTGGTTCCCGCATCCGAGGCAACATTCTCACAACTCCGCGAAGGCCCTATCGTGCTCATCGGAGGCTTTGACAATATCTGGACGCTGCGCGTGACGCAGAAACTCCGCTTCGGTTTCGAATCCAAGAACGGCGTTGCCCTGATCGTCGACCGCAAGAGCAACAAGCAAACATCCTGGGCAACGGCCTGGGATCTGCCCTACGAAAAGCTCTCGCGCGATTATGCGATTGTGGCGCGCATCCATGACAGCACCACCGGCCAGCCTGTCATCATCGCCGCCGGCATCTCTGAAGAAGGCACAGAGGCCGCCGGGGAAATTCTCTATAACCCCATCTATCTCGACTCGCTGCTGGCCAAACTGCCGCGCAACTGGGAACAGATGAATATGGAAGCCGTCATCGAAACCCAGGTCATTCAGAGCCATTCCGGTCCGCCCAACATTCTGGCCGTTGAAACCTGGTAAGAAACATCCGGTCTCGTTGGAAGAGGGAAAAGCAATCTGTCTCATCTATAACTGAGTCTTTGTATATGTAGATCGCCGCTTCCGCGGCATCCCTCCGGCTCCCGGAGAAAACCTAAACGGGACGACGGCTCTTCGTCGCCGCCCCCACAAGTTTCGCTACGCACTCGGCAAAACTCTCCTATGACCGCGTGCAAATGCCTGCCACGCAAGCCGCCCGCGTTCGCGGAATGAAACAGGAAAGCTTGTGGTTCACTCTTCCTTTTTAGGCTTTGGCCTTCTGTGCGGCCCAGCGCTTCTTCTGCGCATCGGCAATCCGCTTGCGCGCTTCCGGACTCAACACGCGGCTCTTCTTTACCTTCGCCTTCGCCACTACCGGCGCCGCTGCCTTCCTGGTCACGCGCTCAGTTAGCTTGGCGGAAACTTTGCCGGTGTTGGCCAGCAAGGAGCGAACCTGCTGGAGCTTTGCAATCTCCGCATCAATTTGGGCAAGAATGTAGTCGGTAGCCATAAGTCAATCTTAGCTCACTCACCCACTTTTGCACAGCGAATGCCATAACTCCGCGATCAGGAAATGCTGATAAGAACACCATGGTGCCCCAAGTCTCGCCCTTGAGACCTGGGAGCTATCGAGAGCACTTCATTCCGGCTTGCCGACGGTCTTCTCCGTGTAAGCCTTCTGCAGAATAAAGAATGCCTGCTTCTTCTGCCCCTGTTCGGAGACAAGTCCCTTGCGATTGAACTCATCCTGAATGCCCACCAGGGGCCTGTTTGGCGAGCGAAAATCCATCAGCACCCACGGACTCATGCCTCTCAGCTGCGGGATCCTGTTCAGCATTCCGAACTGATGGCGGTAGATATTGGCCTGGTACTCTTCGGTCCAGCGTTCGTTCTCACCGCCATGCAGCCCGGCCTTCGCGCCCCCACCAAACTCGCTCACGATCAGCGGCTTCTGATAGTCGATGCGCCAGTCCGTAGTGTCGGCACTCTCCGGGTGCTGCTCATACCAGCCGATATACTCATTCACGCCGATTACATCGAGCGCCTTGCCAAGCGGGTCGTCCACAATCTTGGTATGTCCCTCGGCGCGAACCAGAAGCGCCGCGGTAATCAGTCGCGAAGAGTCAAGCGCGCGCGCCCTTTCCGCAAGAGTTTCAATAAACTGCGTGCGCGCGTCGTTGTTCGGCGTCTCGTTGGCCATCGACCAGAGAATGATGGAGGCGTGATTGCGCGAGGTTCCAATCTCCTCGTCCAACTGCTGCTCGGCCTTGGCCAGCACCTTCGCGTTGTCGAACTCCAGCGCCCAATACACCGGATTCTCCGACCACACCAGCAAACCCATGCGGTCGGCAGCGCGCAGCATCGTTTCGTCGTGTGGGTAGTGCGCGAGGCGGACGAAGTTGCAACCGAGTTCCTTGGCCCAACCCAGCAGCGTCTCCGCATCCTTGTCGGTATTGGCGCGCCCAGTGCGATAAGGCGCTTCGGCATGGATCGCCACGCCGCGCAGAAAGATCGGCTTGCCATTCAGCAGCATCTCTGTTCCGCGCGTTTCGATGATGCGGAAGCCGATCAAGTCCTCGATAGAATCCTGACCCGCACTTATCCTGACTTTGTAAAGCCTCGGCGTCTCCGGTGACCAGCGCTGCAGGCCCGTCACCGCCAGTCGAATCGCCGCGCGTCCGTCCTCTCCAACTGCCGCCGTGGCCTTCGCTCCTAACTCTGGGATTTCCACTTCGACCCTCGCTCCCGGCTGGCCACCTTCCACATGCACCCATCCCTCAATCACGGAACCCTCGCCGCGGCTCAGATGCGCGTCATACTGATCGATAAATTCCTCGGGAACGTCAACGAGCGAGACCGTGCGCGTGAGTCCGCCATAGTTCCACCAATCGGTCTCAAGCGTGGGAACGTTGTCCTCGTGGCGCGTATTATCCACCGCGGCCACCACAAAGTTGGCTCCGGCATGAACCGCTGCCGTCACATCGCAGTTGAAGCTGGTGAACCCGCCCTCGTGCTCGCAGACCTTCTGCCCGTTCACCCAGAACCAGGACCGGTAATTCGCCGCGCCCACGTGAAGAAACGTGCGCGTATGTTCTTTGGGCTGATAAGTGAAATCGCGCTCGTACCAGATAGGTCCCTCGTAGTAGAGCAGCGACTCGCGCTGCGTATTCCAGTCGGCGGGCACCTTCAACTTCGGCGCTTTCGAGAAATCGTACTCGATGGGAAACGTATCGCCCGGCTTGGCCTTCTGGTTGAGGAACCATCCGTTCGTCTTTTCCTGGTGATGAAAGCCGAACAAGCCGGAGAAGTAAGGGTCGACAATCGAAGCCCAATCGCCGTTAAGCGAAGTGGCCGGACGTCGATCCGCGCCGGTAAGAACGATGGGCGCGGGCGCGGCCCATGCCACAGAAACGGCCAGAAGCGCCGCCGCGCTTGCTGCGAAGACAATCCTGCGGCCAATCTCTTCATTGACGCGAGCAATCAGGTGAACAGGCAGAAACATCATTCCACAGCCTCGGCAATTTGAAATGGAGTTGGAGTTATCGCTGCGATTCGACGCGCGCAAGCGGCTGCTCCTGTCAGACTGCACAGTCTATCGCTCCCCTCGACAGCTTGTACATTCCAGGCCGCGATTCTTGACATCAATGCAGACACAAAAAGGGGACAGGCCGTCAAGCCCATCCCCTTCTCTTCCCAAGTTATTTTCTGTCGATGCGCAGTCCGGTTAGGCTCCCAGATACTCCACGTGCACATAGGTGCCGAGGCGCACGTTGTAGGCCAGGTACCAGCCGATGTGATCCGGATCGTCGTAAATAATGATGTCGTCGGAGTCCCACAACCAGCCATCGCAGAAGGCGAGGTCATAGGGCGCAACACTCCAGTACCAGTTGTTGAACCAGAACCGGCCTGGGCCTCCGCCGCCAAGACGCCACCGATGGTCGGGACCGAAGCCGCCGGTAAAGCGGCCGTGCTCAAAGGGATGGTCCATATGATAGTGCGGGTCATCCCTGCCGGTGTCGTGGCCAACCCATTTGTTGCCTTTGTCCACGTGCGGCGCATTGGGGTGGCCTTCCTTGTCGCTGTAGTTGCGGTGCTCCTCAGGACCGTGGGGAGTGCCGTGAAACTCACTCGGTCCGTGGGACGGGGGAGCCGCGGGTCTTTCGTGGCGTTGGGCAAATGCAGGCACAGAGACCACAAGCAGGGCGGTCAAAGCAAGCTGCGCAAAACGCATCATTTCCTCCTCGATGCCTTCCGGGGCAGCAGCACCTAAAGTACTGTCTCGATCCCCGGATAGGCCATCTCAAACTCATTAGATGCAACACCGAACGAGGAGGCAAGTTGCGTTTCGATTGAAATCCGCCGTTCCAGCAGCAGTTTACGTTCCCACCGCTGGGGTGCCCCGGGTCCCTCGCATTTGGGGACCCGGGAAGCAGGAAATCATCAAGACACGGTACTAGCTGTGTTTTTACGCCTCCACAGCCTGCGGCGCGCGCCGCCAGGCATAGAGCGGAAACCGGTTGGCCAACTCCGCCACTTCGCCGCGAATCCGTTCCAGGGCCGCGTCGTCGTTGCGCAGGTCCAGGGCCTTGGCAATCCACGCGCCGATCTGCCGCATCTCCGGCTCTTTCATGCCGCGGGTGGTCAGGGCCGGCGTACCCACGCGAATGCCGGAGGGCTTGAGCGGCGGATTGGTGTCATACGGAATGGAATTCTTGTTGACCGTGATGCCGGCCTTGCCCAGCGCCAGTTCAGCCTCGGAGCCAAGAATGCCCTTCTCGAAGACGTCCACCAGCATCAGGTGGTTGTCCGTCCCGCCGGAGACGATCCGGAAGCCGGCTTGCTGCAAAGCCGTGGCCAGTACCTTGGCATTGGCCACCGTCTGCGCCGCGTAGGTGCGGAACTCCGGCCGCAGCGCCTCGCCAAAGGCCACTGCCTTGGCGGCCACAATGTGCACCAGCGGACCGCCCTGCTGGCCTGGAAACACCGCCTTGTCCACCGCCGCGGCCAGCGCCTGCTCGCACAGAATCAAACCCGCGCGCGGCCCGCGCAGCGTCTTGTGGGTGGTGGTCGTGGTGATCTGCGCGTGGGGCACGGGCGAAGGATGAACGCCGCCTGCCACCAGCCCGGCGATGTGCGCCATATCGAAGATATAAACCGCACCCACCTTGTCGGCAATCTGCCGCATCCGGGGAAAGTCCCACAGCCGCGGATAGGCGCTGCCCCCGCCGATGATGGCTTTGGGCTTCTCCCGTTCCGCAATCGCCTCCAGCTCGTCGTAGTCGATCAACTCCGTGTCCCGCCGCACCTGGTAAAACGTGGGCCGGTAGAGCTTGCCGCTGAAACTCAACCGATGCCCGTGGGTCAGGTGCCCGCCATGCGAAAGATCCAGTCCCAGGATCGTGTCCCCCGGCTGCAAAACCGCCGCGTAGGCTGAGGCGTTGGCCTGCGAACCCGAGTGCGGCTGCACGTTCACGTGGTCTCCGCCGAAGATCTGCCTGGCCCGGTCGCGGGCCAGGTTCTCCACCACGTCCGCATACTCGCAGCCGCCGTAGTAGCGCCGCCCAGGGTAGCCCTCGGCGTATTTGTTGGTAAAGATCGAGCCGGCCGCCTCCAGCACCGCCTCGGAAACAAAGTTCTCGCTGGCAATCATCTCCAGCCCCTCGTGCTGGCGGAGGATTTCATGGTCAACAGCAGCGGCCACATCGGGGTCGGCCTGGGCGAGGGTCAGAGAAATGCGGTCAGTCATATATGAATTCTAGCCCCTTTCACGCCTTCGTTCACCTCCGGAAATCAGCACTGGATTTCTCCCCTTTGGAACCAGCCTCGAATCAACTTCAGTCTCCTCAATCCCCCCCGCTCGTCCCTGAAGGACTAAACTTGTACTAGATCTCTGATCGACTGTTGTTGTGCCAAAAACTGGGTGCCCCACCTCGGTGCCCTTTGGGCAGCGCGTCATTGTTTTTGCGCCTAGGGTGGGATACCACAGCACTCCATCGCAAAGCACGAGATCACGCGGTCAGAGACCTAGCGACGTTTGGATCATCGATCGAGGCCCCAGTGAAATCCCCATGGAAGCAACTCGTCCCGCTACTGTTCTCTGCATTGGCGCTGGTCCCGGCAATTGCGCAGACACCCGCCCCTCAGACCGTGAGCGTCGATCCAGCCCTGGTCGCCAAAGCCAACGCCGGCGATGCTGCATCGCAAGTCCTGGTCGCCGAGAGCTATGCGGCCGGCAAGGGAGTCGCGCGCGATTCCAAACAGTTAGCCGCGGATTACAAGCAGGCAGCCGCGTGGTACCGCGAGGCCGCCGACCAGGGTCACGCGGGAGCCCAGATTCACCTGGCAGAGCTCTATCGCGACGGCAGGGGCGTGGCCCGCGACATGGCGCAAGCGGCCGCGTGGTACCGCAAAGCGGCGGAACTTGGTGACGCCGGCGCGCAGGGCACTCTCGGCATGCTTTACTCCATGGGCCAGGGCGTTCCTCATGACGATGTGGAAGCCTACTACTGGTTTGACCTGGCTGCTGCCGTGAAGGGACCGAGGCAGGAGCAGTACGCCGCCAACCGCCAGAACATCGGCGCCAGAATAAGCGCCGATGAGCTCGCTCAGGTTCAGGAGCGGGTAGCCACGTGGCTGGCTGAGCATCCCCGTGCGGGTTCTACCGAGTGATTGGGCCCTCGGCCTGGCTGCGTTCGCTATTCTAGCCTGGATGCGATTCTTCCATTTGTTCCTGTCGTGCGCGCCCTTGGCTCTTGCCTCTCTGCTCGCACTCGCGCCTCGGCAGACTCTGGCTCAATCTGCTGCCATCACAATCACTCCAGCACTGGTCGAATCCGGCTCGCCGGAGTTGATTCGCGTAGACGCGCCGCCTTCGGCAAGCATCGAGGGCGAGTGGCTGGGCCGCCAGCTCCTTTTCTTCCGCAGCCGCCGCCAGCAGGCCTGGTTCGCCCTCGCCGGCGTGGACGTCGAAGCGCCCGCCGGACCCTCGCAGTTGAAGATTACCGTCCGCGTGGCCCAGGGCGCCGTGCGCGACCTGAGCCGCACCGTCGAAATCCATCCCGCCCATTACCGCACCGGCTCGCTCACCGTGGCGCCCGGTTTTGTCGAGCCCGGCCCCGACGCGCTCAAGCAGATCGAGTCCGAAGCCCAGCTCAAAGCCAAGGTCTTTGCCGCCAGCGCCCCAGAACCCTTGTGGTCAGGCGGCTTTCGCGCACCGGTTACCGCCGCGCCGACTGACAGCTTCGGCACCCGCCGCATCTTCAACGGGAAGCTGGCCAGCATCCACAAAGGAATGGATTTTCGCGCCGCCGCGGGAACCCCGGTCCGTGCCGGCAACAGGGGCGTAGTCGTGCTCGCCCGGCCGCTCTACTACGAGGGCAACTGCGTCGTCATCGACCACGGCCTCGGCCTGTTCACGCTATCCATGCACCTCAGCCGCATTGACGTGCGGGAGGGCCAGCGCATGGCAACGGGCGACCGCATAGGCCTAAGTGGCGCCACGGGCCGCGTCACCGGACCCCACCTGCACTGGGCCGTCCGCTGGCAGGGCGCCTATCTGGACCCCGCCAAACTCCTCCGCCTGGACCTCAGTGCCGTCCGCTAGCGCGAGACGGCTTCCTCTTCTACCTCGCGTCGAGGAGCGGCAGCAGCCCTCTCGCCGGCTGCCTTCTCCTTCCGCAGCGCCTTGAACGCCCGGTAGACAAACCAGCCCAGGTACCAGCCGTCGAGAAACTTGTAGGGGGTTTCGCCGGTAGTGTAGTGGCCGCAGGGCAGCACCCGCAGCTCGAAGTTGAGGCCATAGTGCCGGAACGCCTCGACCACCTGGAGCGAGTACTCCTTGGGGAAGGTCAGGTCATAATCGGCGTAGATCAGCAGCACCTTCTTCCCTGGTCCGCCGGCTTCCGGGCTGGCGATCTTGGGGTAATAGCTGCACGGGCTAATGGCCGACCACAGGGCCCGCAGACGGTCCTGCGTAAGGCCGGCTTCCTCGAGCGCCTGCTTTACGTGGCGGGTGCTCTGCCCAGACCAGGTCACGTCGCCGAAGGCCGTCGAGGCGTGGTTGAAGACGTTCACCCGGATGCGCGGGTCGTGTGTGCTGGCCAGAAACGCATAGCAGGAGCCCAGGCTGGTCCCCAGCACGCCGAAGTGTTCGTAGCCCTGCTCCTCCAGCCAATCCAGGCAGCACCGGATATCGACCACCGCTTGCCTGCAGGCCATGATCGTCCGCCCGATGTTGGCGCTCCCCGAGTAGTCTGACCGTTCCAGCTCCGCTGGGCGGCGAATGTCGTGGTAGGGCATCGAGAGCCGCAGCGCCGAAACTCCCATGCGGTTGAAGATCGTACATAGGGAATTGTGGCTGAAACCGTCGGCATTCCACTGCGGCAGCACCACAATGGCCTGCTTGGGCCGCTGAGGGTCCTTGTGCGCAGGCGCCGGGTACCAGCGCGCGTTCACCTGGTCGTTCTCCGGATAGGGCGTCCGCTCCGGCGAGGTAAAGCGCAGAAACTGCGCCAGCGGAATCTTCCCCTCTGCCGCCTGCTGTCGAATCGCCGCGTCCTGGGCCAGCGTCTCCGGCCGCACATTGGTCGGGAACAGTTGCGGATGCCGCTCTTCCAGCCGAAAATCCGTTGGCCGCTCATACCCGAAGAACGTATCGCTGTGGCGAATCAGCAGTTCGTTGATCCGCACCATCGCCGCTTCGGCTGCGGCATCGTCGCGCACCACCTCCGGGCTGGGCAACGCGGCGCCAAAACCGTGCGCCTCCAGAAACGGCTCGATCCACTCGAAGCCCCACTCCCGCGGGCGTACCACGCGGTTCTCGTCGCGCATGGTCAGCCGCGTCTCCCACTCGTACATCCAGCGCGCGTATCTCTCTTTGAGCATGATGTTGATTCAAGTTTATCAGCACGGGAGGGGAACCATGATCGGCGGGGGAAAGAGCCGTGGCGTCGGTCACAAAGCCAATCGCGGTTCTACGCGCGCCGCCGCGCCGGCGGGGCCGTAAACGCCCACCATAAAGCCAGCACCGTCAGCGCCGTGACGATCCCCAGCGAAATCACGCAATAGAAGCACCACACTTCAAGGACGTACTTCTCGATGCGGGTGAGGTAGAGCGAGAATCCCAGCGCAACGAAGGTCAACCCGGCCAGCCACCGGCGTTGCCCCGCCAGCGCCAGCCCTGCCAGCGCAAGGTAGCCGGCGATCCCGATAGCCGCCACCGGAATGTGTGCGATCTCGGCAAATGGGCTGTGGTTCACGATGCCGCAGTCCCACTTCTCGTTGATGGAGCAAGGCTCCGTTCCGGTCGAGTAGTGGACGCGCAGCGCCAGCGTGGCAACCAGCGCGCCGGCAAGGGCCAGGAGTGCAATCGCGTATCGCATGGTCGTGAGTTTGATGCTACCAGAGCCCCATGCGCCCAGGGCGTGTACGGAATCGGTGTGCGGGATCCGTGTGCGGAATGCGTGTGCAAGATACGATAGACAGATGGAGCAGTTCCCTTGCGGCCGTCGCGTCGCTTTCTTCGGCGGCAGTTTCGACCCTCCCCATCTGGGGCATTTGGCCGTGGCGCGTGCTGCCCGTGCGGTGCTCGCGTTGGATACCGTGCTCTTCGCCCCGGTCGGCGCGCAGCCTCTCAAGCCCCATGGCTTGACGGCAAGTTTTGAAGACCGTCTGGCCATGACCCGCCTGGCCATCGCCGCGGAGCCGGGCTTCGCAATCTCGCTTGCCGACGCGCCAAAGCCCTCCGCCGCTCCCAACTTCACCCTGGACACTCTGCTTGCCCTGCGCACGGAGCTTTCGCCCGACGGCACCCTGTTTTGCCTCATGGGCGCCGATGCGTTCTTGGGGCTGCGCCGCTGGCGCCGGTCGGCCGAGATCCCTTTCGTAGCTCCGTTGATCGTCGCTTCCCGCCCCGGCTGGCAGCTGGACGGCCTGAAGGCAGCGCTGCCCCAGGGCTTGACCATGGAACCCGCACCCGGCTCGGACCAGACCGGCCCCGAATTGCCCGGCTCTGCTGTCGAGGTCCGGTCCTTCCTTCTTCGCAATCCCGCCGGAGACGCCGCCCCCTTCTATCTTCTCCCTGGGCTGCAGGTCGAGATCAGCGCCTCCCAGATTCGAGACGAGATCCGCGAGCGGATTTGCGACCAGGTCCGCGCTGCCTCTGGATCTCCCATAACCTCGCGCCAGCTTCTTCCCAAAGCGGTATTTGATTACATCCGCTCCCGCGGGCTTTATCGTTAAGCCGTAACTTGCCCCTGCCCAAACGAGGGTCTACGATTGAGTTTGGAGAACATTTCTACCGAATGACAACAACCGAAGCTCGCCAGCAAATCCGCATCCTCGTTCAGGCCGCGGCCCAGGTCTGCGAAGACAAGAAGGGCCAGGACACACGCATCCTCGAGCTTGACCCCATCGACGCCGGCCTGTCCGACTTCTTCCTCGTTACCTCAGCCACCAATGACCGCCAGGCCATCGCTATCGCCGATGAGATCGAGCATCGCCTCAAGAAGGATTTCGGCGTCTTTCCCAACTCCGTCGAGGGCCGCCGTCACGGCGAATGGATTCTCCTCGACTATGTGGACTTCGTGGTCCACGTCTTTCTCGCCCAGCGCCGCGCCTTCTATGACATTGAACGCCTGCGCAAGTCCGCCCGCCCGCTCACCCCGGCCGAATTCGACGCCGAGCTGAAGGCCGCGCTCGCCGCCAGGACCCTCGCTGCCCGCAGCAAGGCCGCCGCCAAGCCCAAACCGCCGCAAGACAAACCTGCGGCTGCTCCCAGGCCGAAGAAGCCCGCAAAAAAGCACATCGCCGCCGCCAAATCCTCAGTTGCGAAGAAGGCGGTAAAGACCTCCGCCGCAAAGAAGACGCCCGCAAAAAAGGCCACACCAGGGAAGTCTGCCGCCGGGAAAGCTGTCGCCGGAAAGACAAACAACAAGGTCTGACCGGCTGTCTGCTCCGGCAGGACGCTTTCCCTTCCGTTTGATTCATCGCTGAACGCAGAAAGGGCGTCCGCCGTGGCGGACGCCCTTTCGGTTGCTGCTCCGGCTTGAGAGCCGGAGGTTAGAAGGAAATCTTGCCGTGGACCTGAAGCACGCGCTGCGTAACGGCTGCTCCCTGGAACGATCCGTAGGGGCTGGTAGGCGGAGCCTGGGTGCTCTGGATCTGGCCGAAGCTGCTGGAGCTCACGTCCGTGACCGGGTTGGAGAAGTTGGGGTGGTTGAAGACGTTATAGGCGTTGGCGCCGATCTCAAACGTCATCCCTTCCGTCTTGACGAGCTTCTTGAGCAAGCTGATGTCGGAGTTGACGTAGTGCGGTCCGAAGATCGCGTTGCGGCTCACGTTCCCGAAGGTTGCTTGGCTGGTGGCGGCAACAAACTGCGATGCCGTGCCGGCTCCCGCGGCGTCCATGCAATCCATATAGGCGCAGGAGTGCGGATTGCTCCCGGTTGGGTTCAGAATGCCGTGGCGGTTAAGGCCGGGCAAAAGCTGCGCCTCCAAGGTCGTTCCAAAGTTGTGGTAGCCTCCCAGGACGCCACCATTGGTGAGGCTTAACGGCAAACCGCCCCGGTAGTAGGTCTTGATGCCGACGACCCAGCCGCCCGCAACCTCGTTGACGATCTTGTTCGACGCCTTGTACGGCTCGTCATACACCGCGTCGCCCACCAGGTCGTGGCGAATGTCGTAGTCGGAATTCGAGTAGTTCAGGCTGCCGGGTCCGAGCGCCGGGGTCAACTGGTTGACTGCCGCGCCACTGTTGAAGTCCTCGCCCGAACCGCCGTTGGAGATGGTGTCCAGCGAATGGCTGTAGGTGTAGCTCAGTTGGCCTTGCAGCCCGTGACCGCTGTGCTTGTAGCTGGCGCTGCCGCCGCTGTAGTTGGAGTGAGCGGCATTGGTGAAGGCGGTGACCCGGGCGAAGCGCTGGTCGGGCGGAGTGGCGGCAACGCCTGCGAAAGGCGAACCCAACCAGGTGCCGCTGGGGTTGTCGAAGCTCCCTGCGCCCGCGTTCTGGTAAGGGTTTTCCAGGATTTCGTTGAACCCGTAGTTGCCGGCGTAGGTGGCAATGAAAGCGTCGTTCCTGGTGAGCTGCCGCTCCACCTGGAGACTGTATTCCAGGTACTGCGGCTCCTTGAACGTGCCGGGGAAATAGGCGTTGACATTTGGCGGGTAGAAGGGAATCCCGGCATTGGTTTCGGCAGTGTTGATCTGCTGCACGTTTTGGCCGCCCAGGAAGCCGGATTGAATGGCTGTGTTGCCAAGGCCCGCATAGGCGCCCACGGTTCCTGCGCCGCCGGGGGCCATGATTCCCGAATAGATGTTTTCGGTATTGACGTTGGGGAAATTCTGGATGACCCCGTCCAGGAACGCGGCCGGGTAGAGATCGGCAAAAAGTCCTACTCCGCCGCGAATCTCGGTCTTCGCGTTAAGGCCGTCGTTGAAGCCGAAGCGCGGCTGGAGGTTGAGCTTCTGAACCGACGGGAAGGCGTTCGAGTTGCTCTGCTGAATCGGGCCGCTGTTTGCCGCATCGAACGGATTCGTCAAGGTCGACGAGCTGTTCTGGAAGCCGCCCTGGTACAACGAGAAGCAGCCGCTGTGGCACAGCGGATTGCCGGTCCGGTCGGCGCGAATACCCAGGGTCAGCTTCAGATTGGGCAGCGCCTGGTAGTCATCCTGGATATAGATGCCAACGTTGTAGAGGGCCAGGTGCGCCGTCTGTGCGCCGGTGTAGGCTTGGTTGAAATTGTTGTAGCCGTAGGTCCCCCAAATGGACGGCGTTGCAGTGTTGACGCTTTGCACGTACCCGCCGGCGAAATCGCCCAGTGAGAGTTCGACGCCCTCCGGGAAGATGGTATCGATCCGCTGGTCATAGTCGTCGATCAGGGAGCGGCGGAAGTTTTCGCCGAACCGGATCGAGTGCTTGCCGCGATTCCAGAGGAAATCGTCGATGAACTGGTACATCGTCGAGTCGCGGCCCTGGGTGAGATTGTCGGGAACGCCGAGTAGCGGCATGCCAGGTGCGCCATTCACGCCGCTCCCGTCGAGGCCGTCGTCGGAGATGAAGAACATGGGCAGCGCCGCGTAGGATGCGGGGGTGTTCCCCGGCCCGAAGTAAGCCGAGTACCAACTGGAGGTCATCACAAAGACGTTGGTCTTGGTGGGGCTGATGACGTAGGTGTCGTTGAACTGGCCCTCATCCTCCGGCTGGATGGAGACGGCGCTGAACAGCGGGGTGAGGAAGCTGGTGTAGGTGGGCTGGGAGCCGCGGTCCATCTTGATACGCCCATAGATCTTCTGCTTGTCGCTGACGTTCCAGTCGACGCGGTTGGTAAGCAGCCATTCGATGTTGATGTTGTTGGCCGCGGCATGGCCGACGGTCATGCAGGGGGTATCGACGCCGAAGGTGCCGCCGGTACCGGTCGGCGTACCGGCCAAACCGCCATAGTAAACGCCCAAAGTGCCTACTTCAGCATTGCTTCCGCAGCCGAGATTGCCGCTGGCATCCTGATTGGCCCCGGGTCCGGTCACAACGGGTATCGCCGAGGTGTAGGCCGGCGCGCTCTGGTAGTCCTTGAACGCCTGGGCATAGAAACTTTGCGCAACCGCCGGGACGTTCGCGAGAACATAGGTCTGCAACGCAGACGAGGGGAACGTGATCGGGCCGCTGGAGCTGGGCAGAACGTAGTGCATGCCCTCATAGTCGGTGAAGAAGAAGAGCTTGTCCTTGATGATGCGGCCACCGCCGTTGACTGCCCACTGGTTGGCGACTGCGTGCGGACGGGGCGCGCCCAGGAACTGGTTCATCCAGCCGTTGGCGTTCAGAACAGTACCGTTGTAGTTGTAATCCGCTTCGCCGTGATACCTGTTGGCGCCCGACTTGGTGGTGTAGTTGACGATGGCGCCGGCCGCGCGGCCATACTGCGAGTTGTAGGCGTTCTGAACGACGGTCGCCTCGGAAAGTTCCCCCTGGCCCAGGGTCAGGTTCGAGCTGCCGGAGTTGCCTAGGTTGAGGAACGGATCCATGTTGTCATAGCCGTTCAGCACCAGAAGGTTGGAGATGCCCGGCAGGCCGTCGGAGCTGAAGTTGCCGTAAGCGCCGCCGGCATTCACCACCACGCCCGCCGCGGTGAAAGCCACCGTCGACACGTCGCCGCCCGGCGTGGGCAGTTCCTCGATCTGCTCTTCGGTGAAGTTCGTCGCCAGCGCCACGTTCTCAGTGTCCACCAGGGGCAGGGCGGTCGAGGTCACCTCGATGATCGTCCTGTCGCCCCTGGGCGTCACCTTGATGTCGCCTGGGACCGTGGTGCCGAGTACCACCGCAACCTCAAGGGTGCTGGACTGCAGACCTGTGGCCGAGGCTGACACCTTGTACAGGCCGGGCTTCAGCAGTCCCATTGTGTAATGGCCTTCCGCGTTGGTCTTCACCGTTTCCTTGGCGTCGGTGGCTGTATCGATCACCACCACCGTCGCGCCGGGAACCACGGCGCCGGTCGAATCTTCAACAACGCCGCTCAGGGCGCCGGTCGTGTTGGTTTGGGCGTGAGCCATCGTGGCCGTGGTATTCGCCACAAATCCGGCGACCGCCAGCAAACTCATTGCCAGGGCCGCATTCTGTAACCGGAAATATCGCATCAAAACTCCTCCAGATTGAGTGAGGAACGCAAGGCCCTAGAAAGAAGCCTCTCGATCCGTAAATTGTACTTCCGCGTTTCGGTAAGGGAGGTGGACCCGACTCGCAAGTCAAATGCAAAAAAGAACAAAAACGCTAAGAAAGAGGAAACATGAGGTCAAGCTTCATGCGTGGATCGCAACCTGCCAAACGCTCTCCCAGGAACCGCTAGACACTACTTGCCACAAGCAATAGTGCATGAGGACTGCCAATCTCTTCCAATCGCGAAAATAATTCTTTGCCCTTGAAAAGAAATGACTTGAAGACCTCGCGTTTCCTCTGCACCAAGAGGCGCAATATGAAAATGTGGATAATTTGACCCCCATATTCCAAAAACGGGCACCCGCTCCATTTTTGAGGAGTTTTCGACAAACCTTAGCTCCCCAATCCCGCTACCTTCCGGTATCCTCCCCCCATGCACCTTACCCTCGCCCATATCGGCGCCCGCACCGACTCTTCCTCCAAATCCAAGGACAGTTTCGACTCTCTTGCTCAAATCTATCTTGATCGCTGTTCGGCCTTTGCCCGATGCCTGTCGCAGGCATTCCGGACCGAGGAGGCAATGCTCGAGTGGCTGGGACGGCAGCAGAGCCGCACCCCGGCCATCGTCGTGCTGCTCGATAGCCGTGGCCGGCAAATGACCTCCGAGGCCTTCGCCGCCTGGCTGGGCGCCCGCCGCGACCAGGGGGCCCAGCACATCGTCTTCGCCATTGGCCCCGCCGACGGCTGGTCTGAGACGGCCCGCGAGCGAGCCCACCTGTTGCTCTCGCTGGGGCCCATGACGCTGGCCCATGCGCTGGCCCGCCTGGTCCTCACCGAACAGCTCTACCGGGCATTTACAATTCTCTCTGGCCATCCCTATCACTCGGGCCACTGAGGGACCGGCCTCGACTAGCCGTCAAGGCAATTGCTTTTCGGCTTTCATGCTCACCCAACCCGTACTGTCAACGGGAAAGCGGATCACTGGCGGCTGGCCCCTGATCCCTGGCCCCTGACCCCTGATCTCTGTTATGACCGACTCCCGGCGAGGACTCATCCTGATCAACACCGGCCCCGGCAAGGGCAAGACCACCGCTGCCATGGGCACGGCCCTGCGCGCCGTGGGCAACGGCATGAGAGTGCTCATGCTCCAGTTCCTCAAAGGCTCCTGGCATTACGGCGAACTGGATGCTGTCCAGGCCTTCGGCGCCAACTTCATCCTCAAACCGATGGGCCGCGGCTTTGTCAAAGTCGGCGGCGCGGAGATCGACCCCGAGGACATGCGACTGGTCCAGGTCGCCTGGGCCGAGGCGCTTCAGGCCATCTACTCCGGCGACTGGGATATGGTCGTTCTCGACGAAATCAACTATGCCATCGGCTATGGAATGCTGGACCCCGTGGTGGTGGCTGAGGCTCTCCGCGGCCGTCCGGAGATGGTCCACGTCATCCTCACCGGCCGCAACGCCCACCCCCTCCTGGTCGAGCTTGCCGATACCGTCACCGAGATGCGCGAGGTAAAACATGCCTACCAGAAGGGCATTCTGGCCCAGCGCGGAATAGAATATTGATGCGACCATAACCTGGGAGCGAGATTTCGCCCGACACTTTGATCGAAACGCCGAATCCCCCGATTTGAGAGAGAGTTTGAATGTCCTGGTTCAAGCGTGAAGATGGCGAATACGAATCCGATCCCGGCGGCAACGGTACCCCGGATGCCGGCAGAAGAAAGGTGCGCACCGAGGGCCTCTGGATCAAATGCCTGGGCTGCCGCGCAGTGGTCTTCAAGGCGGACCTCGAAGCCAATCTGAATGTCTGCCCCAAATGCCAGCACCACTTCAAGATGGGCGGCCGCCAGCGCATCGACCTGCTGCTCGAACCCGGCTATGAGCTGGTGGATGCCGGCCTGCGCTCCACTGACCCGCTTAACTTTACTGACGTAAAGTCCTACAAGAAGCGGCTCCGCGCTGCCCAGGAAGCTACCGGTCTCGACGACGCCATCCTCAACGCCGTCGGCCAGCTGGGTCCGCACTCCGTGGTCCTCAGCGCCATGGAATACGCCTTCATCGGCGGCTCCATGGGCGCCGTGGTCGGCGAGACCATCGCCCGCGCTGTCGATCGCGCGCGGCTGGGCCGCAAGCCCCTCATCATCGTCGCGGCCTCAGGAGGCGCGCGCATGATGGAAGGCGTGGTCAGCCTCATGCAGATGGCCAAAATCTCCACCGCTCTGGCCCAGTTGGACGATGCGCGCGTCCCCTACATCTGCGTGCTCACTGATCCCACCACCGGCGGCGTCACCGCCAGCTTTGCCATGCTGGGCGACCTGAACATCGCCGAGCCCGGCGCCCTCATCGGCTTTGCCGGGCCCCGCGTGATCGAGCAGACCATCCGCCAGAAGCTGCCCGAGGGCTTCCAGCGCTCCGAGTTCCTGCTCGAAAAAGGCTTCCTCGACGCGGTCGTGCACCGCCGCGACCTGAAGCCCTACCTCATCCGCGCTCTGGACTTTCTCCAGGCGTAAACACCACCGCTCTCATTTCCGCATGCAAAAAGCCCCGGAGCTTCCCGGGGCTTTTGCTTGCCGCTTTCGATGGGCCGCGATCAGAACTCGATGCGCAGCGAGCCCTGCAATACACGGGCAGAGAGATCGCTGCCGGTGGGAGTCACCGTGTTCGTAATGGCGCCGAACAGGTTCGGCGCATTGGTCAGTTGCATATCGCCCGTGAAACCCGGCGTCGCAAAGTTCGGATGGTTCATCACATTGAAGGCGTCGACGCGGAACTTCAGGTTGACTCCCTCCTTGGGATAGAGCGGGAAGGTCTTGCCGAGTCCAAGATCGAGGTCGACGAATCCGGGACCGCGCAGGTTGTTGCGCGGGCCCATCTCAAAGCCCGTTGGCCCCCGGTACTGGTCGAAGGCCAACTCAGGATTTTTGTAGGACTCGACGAGGCCACCCTGCTGGTTCACATGGGTCTTCATCGGCGCCAGGCTGCCGGTCAGAATCGCCGGGTCCTCATTCGAGTAGCTCATGAGGAAGGCAATCGAGTTGGCCATGGTGACAGTGCCGGTATGCCAGATGGGCAAACCGCTCAGCTCCCATCCGCCAACGACCTCGTCGGCCCACAGCGGCAGACTCGTCGCAAAGTCCCGGCCGCGGCCGAACGGTAACTGATAGAGGAAGTTGCCGTTCAGATACTCGGTTACGTCGTAGTCCGAGCTGCCGCGGCACAGGCGCGGCCGCAGCACATCGCAGATGAATCCGTAACCAGTGTAGGCAAAGGAGTAGGCTTTCTGCGAGACGTTATCGATCGAGTGCGACCAGGTGTAGTTCAGGTCGAACTGCAAACCATGACTGGAGTTCTTGTGCAGCGTGGCCAGCATGCCGTTGTACGAGGAGAAGCCCATGTCCGTAAAGAACGTATTCTCTGAAAGCTGCGCGGCCATGCCGACATTGGCGGGCAGCAAACCGTAATAGGACATCAGCTCGACACTGTCCGCCACGTCGCCGCGCGCCGGATACGGGGCCATGTTTGTCGCAATGAAGACCGTGTTGGATATGCCGGCCGAGTTCGGATACAGCACGTTCTCAAAAAACGGCTGCGCTGGAACGTTTGCCGCAGGGGCATTCGGGTTCGCGCGCAGCCAGGTGGTCAGGCCCGCCATGGCCTGGCTCAGGGTCTGCCCCGACTTGCTATCCGGGAAGTTGATTAACTGCTCCGCATCGGCCTGGGCCAGCAGGCGGCGTCCCTGGCGGCCCACGTAACCAAGCCTGAAGATCAGGCCGCCCTTGAGCTCCTGTTGAATGCCCAAGTTATACATGATGTTGTACGGCGTGGGCAGATTGTGATCGACCGAAATGTTGAACGCTCCACCATTGGCCAGGCCGCAAGGTCCGGTCACGCCGCCGCATTCCGGACTTTCGGGGCCCACAAACGGTATGAAGGGCTTGGTGATCGTCGGCGGGGTGGGGCCCGGTGGCGGAGAGCCGAGAGCCGTAAAGCGCACATTCTGCATCAGCGAATTATATGCAGCGCTATTGGTTTCAGTGGCTGGCACGCCATAATCCGCCGTCTCCCCACTCTCGAACAGATAGGAATACGACGCTTCCTCTTGCAGAATCGCATTGACGACCGTCTGGTCATAGACGAGTCCGGCGCCGCCATTAATCACCAGCTTTTTGTTCTGGCCGGGAGGTGTCCACGCAAAGGCCACGCGCGGAGCAAAGTCCTTGTTGGCCGGTTGATAGTAACCTGCAGCGTTGTTTGCTTTGCCGGCCAGATTGTATTCGACGTACGGCACCACGTTGCTTCCGCCCGGCAACGACCCCGAGCCGCCCACGCCAGCCGCGCTCTGCGCGATTCGGGCGTTCATGAAATTCCAGAAGCTCTCGTTCTGATCCGCCTCGATGCCATGGATCTCGTAGGGAACCGTGGTGTTCTGATAGCGCAGACCGTAGGTGAGGGTTAGCGACGGTGTCAGCTTCCAGGTATCCCCGAAATAGAACTCCGTCTCGTAATAACGGAAGGTGGTCTGCAATCCGGTGCCCTGCGGCACCACACTGCCCGCGGCGTTGTAGTTCCAGGTGTCGTTCGTGTCTTCAAAACGGCCCAACCCAAGCACCAGCGCCGATTGGTAGATTGTCAAACTGGTCTGGCTGTTGTCGATATCGCTCGGATCGAAGTTCCAGCTCGAGGTTCCATTCGTGGGCAGTCCGGTCACGCCGCCGCCCAATCCGACGATCGGACCGTTGTAGTCGTTGTAGACGCTGTAATGCGGGCTGGGGTATTTGAAAGAGCCGCCGAACGTGAAGCCGTGACGGCCTTTCTGCCAGCTAAAGTCGTCGCGCAACACGGGAATCGGGAAGTAGTACTTCGAGCCGCCAGCATTGGCGTAAATGTTAGACAGGAAGTAGCCGCCGGTGGGATCTCCATCAAAATTGTACTGGTTCGCCCCTTGCGGGTTATAGGTATCGGGATAGCCGATATTGGCGACCGTGGCGCCCCAGATCAGGCTGTTTGTCTTGTTGTTGCCGATCATCCAGTCCCACCCGACCACCCACGCGTGGCTCGTGTCCAGGTACGGGAAGGTCTCAGGATCGCCCGGGAATTCCGGCGGAGCGTTCACCGAATTGATATTGTTGTAGGTGACGCGGCCAAAGAGGTGGTGATTCTTGAAGGGGTTTATATCGAGTCTGCCGACGTAGTTCTTTTCGATATAGGGTTTGGCAGCATTGAAGCGGAATCCGGCCGTATTCAGCAGGTCGCCCGCGTCACCGCTAAAGTCGTTCGGCGAGGGGTAGCATTGCCGATTTCCACATTTGCCGTTCAAAAATGAGAACATGGCCTGATCGAAACCGGCGCCTTGTGGATCGAAGCCGGCCACCTGTGCCGCGTTGATGCTGTTCTTCGTTTGCGCCGTAATATCGGTGTAGTAGGTGATGGTTTGGTCTTTCAAAAAGGTATCTGTCGGAACGGTGCGCGTTGCTATGGTTGAAAGCGCGTCATGGCGACCGTTGAAATCGAAGAAGAAGAAGACCTTGTCCTTCCAGATCGGGCCGCCGACGGCGCCGCCGTACTGGTTGCGGACCAGTGGGGAGCGCGGCACACCATTGAAGTTGTTAAAATACTCGTTGGCCTCGAGATCGGTGTCGCGGTGATACTCGTTGACATCGCCATGGAACTTGTTGGTGCCCGATTTGGTGACCATTTCGAACTGGCCGCCGCCACCGGCGCCATTGCTCGAGAGCATCCCGGCTGTGGTGCCGCGGAACTCCTGCACCGAGTCCACCGAGGCGCCGGCGACAACCGAGCCGAAGGCGCCGTAGACCGCGTCATTCACGTCCAGGCCATCCAGTGTCACGCGGGACTGGTCGGTGCGCGCGCCGGTCGCCGAGCCATCGTTCGTCATGCCTGGCTGCTGCGTAAGCAGCTCGATAGGAGTGTCGCGGGCCATTACCGGCAGCTCATCCAGATACTGCACCTGGAAGTTGTTCCCCACCGTGGCGTCGGTCGTATCGAGAGTCACGTCCTGGTTCGTGGCCGATACGGCAATGGTTTCTGAAACCTTGCCGACCGTGAGCTTGACGTTCTGCGAACGGGTCACGCCGACGTTCAGGTAGAGGCCGGTTAGCTCCGTGGTCTCGAAGCCCTGATGGGTCGCCGTAAGCGTGTAACCCGGCCCGGGCTTGACATCATTGATTGTGTAAGATCCCGCCGCGTTTGAGACGGCCTTATAGACCACGCCGGTCTGGGGATCTAGAAGCGTCACTGTGGCCCCAGGGACCACCGCGCCACTTGGGTCGGCGATAACGCCAGTGATGGCCGCAACGTCCTGTGCTCGCAGATGGGCAGAAATCAGCAGGATGAACAGCAGGACCACAATCTTGCCGGTCAGGTTTCGCATGGGTAGACCTCCCTTTCTTGGTGCGCGCTTGGGCGCGGTGCTAGCAATTGTAACGCCAACACAACGAAGTTGATGTGTTTAAACAACTTACATGATGATTTGGAGTTTTTGTGTCGAATTAAATATCCGTAAATGTGTAGATTGATATGAAAAGGCGTATTTATTTTCCCTGCCGTGACTTGGCGTGGAGGCCCCTGGCCCTCCCTGCACACTCTCACATACCACCCTGCTCGAGGATGTGCCAGAATGTTCGCCTCCCATGTAACCGCAGTACACTGTTAGCCTTGAGCCGCACCCAAAGGACCATACGATGCACAACCTGCGTACCCCTTTCGGCATGGCAACGGCCATGCTTCTCGCAGTAACTCCCGCAATCCACGCCCAGAACTTCACCGCGATCCCCGCCATCCAGTTCGACACCACCGGTCCGGTGATCGAGGTCCGCGCCGAATCGCAAAAGCCCTTCACCGTGGCCGGCGAGCGCGGCGTCATACTGGGCCAGCAGGACGGCACATTCGAGGCCTGGGTGCTCCCTGTCAAGCTGCTCTCTTACCTGACTATTGAGGCCGAGGTCGAGGGCTACTCCGTCCCCATCGACGTCAATCAGCAGGCCGCCCAGATCGAGGTCCGCCCCGACCGCACCATCCTCACCTACTCCCACACCGCCTTCACCGTCCGCCAGATCATGTTTTCGCTCGACGAAGCTCCGGCCGGCACGGGGGCGCAAACCGGCCCCATCGTCCTTTTTGAATTCGATTGCCTCCACCCCACCGACTTCACCCTGCGTTTCACCCCCGAACTGCGCTGGATGTGGCCCGAGCGCAATGAAGGCGTTCCCGAGGCGGGGTGGGTGACCGGCCCCGCCAACTCAGGCGGATTTTACGTCCTGCACGCGGACTATCCTGACCTCGCCGGCGCCGTCACCATCCCCGGCGCAAAGCCCGGCATCCTCGCTCCCTACCAGGAACGCCCCCAGGTCCATCCCGTCGAACTCAAGCTGCACATCGACCCCGCCCGCGATCACGGCCGCCTCTTTCCACTCCTGATGGCCGCTGGAACCACCCCCGCCACGGCCACCAGCGCCGCGCTCGGCTCAACCCTCGCCCAACTGAACGCCGGCATAGGCGCCGCCTACCAGGCCCACGCCGAGCGCTACAGGAAGCTCCTCGCCAGCTCCACCACCATCGAAACGCCGGACAAGGCTCTCAATGAGGCCTTTCAATGGGCCGTCGTCTCCATCGAGCAACTCCGCGCCCGCGCTCAGGGCACCGGCGAAACCGCCCTCGTCGCCGGCTACTACGCCTCTGGCGACTCCGCCCGTCCCGGCTTCGGCTGGTTCTTCGGCCGCGACTCCCTCTACACCCTCTTCGCCGTCAACGGCTACGGCGACTTCGCGCTCTCCAAGGCCGAACTCGAGTTCCTCATCCACCGCCAGCGCGCCGACGGCAAGATCATGCACGAGTACTCGCAGACCGCCGCCGCCATCGACTGGCAAGCCTTCCCCTACATGTACGCCGCGGCCGACTCGACGCCGCTGTTTCTGCTGGCGGTCGAAGACTACGTGAAGGCCAGCGGCGACACGGCATTTCTGGCCGCCAATCGCGAGGCCATCGAGAAGGCCTGGACCTTCGAGACCGATCCCGCGCACGACACCGACCACGACGGCATCTACGACAATTCGCAGGGAACGGGCTGGGTGGAAAGCTGGCCCGGCGGAATGCCGCACCAGGAGATCTATCTGGCGTTGCTTGACCAGCAGGCGTCGGCCGCCATGGCGAAGATCGAAAAGCTGCTCGGGGACTCAGACAAATCAGCCGCCGCGCAGCAGCGCGCAGATGCGATTGCGAAGACTATTGAGTCCGAGTACTACGATCCGGAGAAATCGTGCTACGCCTTCAGCCGCAATGCCGATGGCTCGCAGGACCGCACCAGCACTGTCTATCCGGCGCTGGCCTGGTGGGACCCGGATAACACAAGTGGCAAATCCATCCTCGCCCATCCTGAGGGCTGCCTGGAGCAGTTGGCTGAACATACGCTCAACACCGACTGGGGCCTGCGCGACGTCTCGACTGATGAGAAGTTCTACGACGGCATGAGCTACCACCAGGGCTCCGTCTGGCCATTGTTTACCGGATGGGCCGCACTGGCCGAGTACCGCGGCGGGCAGCCACTGGCCGGCTACCAGATGCTCATGGAAAACACCAATCTGACCCGCGCCCAGGACCTTGGCGCCGTCACCGAACTGCTTTCGGGCGATTTTTTTGTGCCATTCGGAAGGAGTACGAGCCACCAACTTTGGTCGAGCGCAATGGTCATCACGCCCGCGCTGCGAGGATTGTTTGGGATTTCGATTGACGCGCAGGCGAAGACGATTACCGTGAATCCGCATCTGCCGGCAAGCTGGGACCGCGCGGAGGTTGAATATCTGCCGCTCCCCGGTGGCGACAGCGATATGTTGCACTTCAACGTCCTCGGGAGCCAACTAAAGGTCGATATGACCACCTTGGGCGGCGGTGGTTGGCACCTCAAGAGCGACATGGCTGGCGCAAAATCGACCGTGGTCGACGGAGAACCCGGATTGAGCATCCCCTTGCCGATGCTCGATATCGACCAACAGCCCTCCAGGTTTTCCGCCAGCATCTCAAAAGAGAAGCCACTTCCTGACCGGCCCCCGACTCCTGGCTCTCGTACATCCAGATTTCGCGTTCTTCGCTCTGAGTACGGTGATCGCAAGCTGACCCTTGTCATTGAGGGACCGGCAGCGAGCCAAAGTGAGCTTGGACTAGTCCGGCATGGCCCAATTGTTCCGAAAATCGAGGGGGTCTCCGTGGGTGGTCAGCCAGCGAGTGGCTCCGCGACGCTCGGTGCACTCGACGTTTACGCGTTCCAGAATCCGACGGCGCCAAGCATGCTTATACTAAGCTTCCCTCCCGGCGAAGGCTGGAAGATCATCACCGTCACTCTCACCTGGTAGTTCCCTTTTGAGGGCTACAGTTCCTTTGGTGCGGCGTCCTTGTGTTCTTGTATTGACAGGGAGTCCGCTTCTGCCTACGCTCAAAGCATGGAAGTGCGCCTGCAACCCGAACTTGCTGCAAAAGTGGAGCAGTGGTCTACCCAGACTGGCTGCCCGGCAGATGAGTTGGTCGAAGATGCCGTCGCCACCTACCTTCTGGAAGTTAACGATCTCCGCAATATGCTCGACAGCCGCTACGATGACTTGTTGAGCGGGAACATAAAGGGTGTTCCCGGAGACGAAGCCCGGCGCATTTTGGAAGAGCGCATCGCGGCGCGTCAAAGATCGATTGCGTGATTGCGTTCGAACTACATCCCGAAGCGATGGGAGATATCGACGAGATAACTGCTTATTTTAGAGACTCTAGTCCGGGAACGGCGTCCCGGCTGGTGGGCGAATTCTTTGCCGCGTTCGAGTTGCTGACTCAGTTCCCGCACCACGGATTTCTCCGGCCAGAGCTTACAGGTCGTCCGCTCCGCTTCAAGTTGGTTCGGAAGTAGCTGATTGCGTACGCTCCGGATAAGAAGCCGCTCTGGATTGTAGCGGTCGTTGACGGCCGCAGCCCGCGCGTTATCGCGGCAATTCTACGTGGCAGAGGGTAGGGCCTTCGCTCTCGGAAGCCCACAAACACCACGGCCCGACAACGCTGCCGGGCCGTTTTCTGATCTCTGTTCCCTGTTTTTCAGATCCGCATGGGCATCAGGACGTAGCGGTACTTGTACTCGGCGTCCGGGTCTTCCGGACGCATCTGGCCCGCCGACTGCGAGTCCTTGAACTCCAGCCGCACCTCGCCTTCGTTCCCCAGCGCCCTCAGGAAATCCAGAATGTAGCCCGAGTTGAAGCCCACAACAATTGGGTCACCCGCGTATGGCGTATCGATCGTGTCTTCGCTCTCACCGGATTCCGTCGAGCTGGAACTGATCTTCAGCTCATTGCCTTCGAGCCGCAGCCGGATGGCGCCCGACCGCTCGTCCGCAAACTGCGCCACCCGCTGGATGGCCGCTGAAAGCTCGCTCGACCGCACCACCGCGAACTTCGTGTTGTCCCGCGGCATCACCGCCTCAAAGTTCGGGAACTGGCCCGAGAGTTTCCGCGTGCTCAGCGTGCGGTGCCCTACGCGGAAGAACAGCGTATGCTCGTCGTCGGCAAACTCCACCTTCTCAGCGTCCGTCGCCCCCAGTAATTGCTGCAACTCCTGCAAGGCCTTGCGCGGAATCAGCACCCGCTTCTCACCGCTGATGCCCTCCAGAATCTCATTCGGCTTCTCAACATAGGACAGCCGGTGCCCGTCGGTCGCCACCATGGCCAGCGACTCCGCCTTGATCACCAGCAGAGCCCCGTTCAGCGTATACCGCGACTCCTCGTTGGAGATGGCGAAAACGGTGCGCGTAATCAGCGTCTTCAGCGCCAGGGTTGAGATGCTCGTCGCCGTCACGGCAGGAAACTCGGGCACCTGCGGATAGTTGGCCCGCGCCATGCCCACCATCTTGGTGTTGGAGCGGCCAGAGCGGATCTGCACCCAGTGGTTTTCCAGCAGCTTGATGGAAATGTCGCCCTCGGGCAGCAGCTTGATGTAGTCGTACAGCTTGCGCGCTGGAATCGTGCACGAGCCGGCCTTCTTAACCTTCACCTCGGCGCTGGTCCGGATCGCCTGGTCGAGGTCCGTTGCGGTAATGTTCAACCGCTCGCCCTCCGCCTCGATCAGAAAGTTGGACAGAATGGGAATGGTGGTCTTGCGCTCCACCACACTCTGCGTCGCGGTGAGTTCCTTCACCAACTCCTGGCGGCTTACGGTAATCTCCATCGCTGACCCCTGCGCGGCCGGCTTTTCCACATCAGTTTCCACGATCGGCATAGCCCCACCCTCGCTCTAGAAGCACATTCCTGCGCTGGCCACACTCTACAACACCACTGCGGTCCGGCGGAAGTGCTGGTCTTTTCTTCTCTTACGATTGTATTCATCTTCCACTTCCCGATGTGGGTGGAAAAAGAGGACACATTTCTGGATTCCCCACCTCCATTGCGTTCACCCCTCCGCCCGCGCCGCTCAGCTTCCATCTGTCTTGGGCAACTTGTACCGCCAAAGGCAGGCTCGATATCCCTCCTGTGCCCGGCGACGAAGGGTAGGAAAAAGAGTGGGAATATAAAAGAAAAGACAGTAGTACCCGTAGTTCAGGCAGGAAAAGTGGAAATCCTTCCGAAGAGATTGATCCGCAGCAACTTGACAGTCCGCCGGGTTTTCCAAATCCAGCCTGTGCAATTCAGGAGTTTTGGAAATCAAGCTTCACTGAGCGCTAACCATACCCCTATTTCCCACGTCTCCCACAGGCAGCTTCAAATGCCCTGTGCAAAGCCCATAGCTTATGTGAAAAGTGCGTCCATCACCGCATGGGACAAGGTTTACGCCAATCCAGGTCCTCCACAGGGATGAGCCTTCTACATCTTCCACAGAACTGCGCATGAGGGAGGAAACCCTCGTTCGGACAGATCGATTCCCGTCCCTAAAAGTTGCCTCAACGGGTTCCCATTCCAGTACGGAATCCAAGTAGTTGTTCTCGAGGACACCGGGAAAATATTCGTTTCGGTCCTAGACTTGGTTGCAGGAAGGAGCTTCGACCATGGCCATCAATGTGGATCGTCTGGAAGATCAGCTCCTGCAGATGTCCGCCGCAGGTGCGCCGGGAAGGGAGTTTTGCGACGCGATCTCCGAGTTGGCGGGAACGGGCCGCTTTGCGCAGTTGCGTGATGTACTCCCAGGCATTGTGTATGACGAGCTTTGGGTGCGTTACCAGCATGACCCTGCGGGATTTGTCGCCGACTGGCGGATGCTGGCGCACGAGATGCGCCAGGGCTTCATCCAGCACGCCCGCCAGCGCCTCACCTCTCTGACGCGGCTGCAGCAAGCCGGCAATAGTGCCTCCACTCCGGCATGGCAGGAGATCCAGCGCGCCCTGGATGGCCAGCAGAACGACCTGCTGCGCGCCGCCTTTGCCATGGAATTACTGCAACTGGTGGAACCCGCCGTCTTGCGCGCCACCTACCTCCGCGAGTGCGTTGTGGCCGCGCCCAGTTCAGAGGAGGCCGACCGCTATCTCGACGAGGCCACCCGTTGCTACTTCTTTGGCCTCTTTACGGCCTGCGCCGTCATGTGCCGTTCCGTGCTTGAAGAGGCCATCAAGCAAAAGCTGCCGAGCGCGCTTGGCCGGTTGGTTCGCACCCGCTACCGCAACGCCGCCACCCTGGGCAACCTGCTCCATGAGGTCAACAACAATCTCCAACTCACGGGCATCGACGCAGACTTTCCCCGTGTTGCCAACCAGGTAAACGACACCGGCAAGAAGGCTGTGCACCAAGCCCTGCTCTCTGAGGATGAGGCGCGGCTATGCCTGCAAAACGCGCGCCAGGCTCTGCAACTGCTGTTGGGCCGTTGAGTCCATCCCGCGCCGCCTGCCTCACACAGGCCGGAATGCGCCTTCTATACTGGACTTTCCATGTCCTACGCCGCGGCTGTCGATCAACTCAATGCCATGGTCCCCGAGCTTTACGAACGCTCCGGCCAGCCACGGCGCAAATTCTCGCTCGACGAGATTCGCATCCTGTTGTCTGCGCTCGGCGACCCGCACCGCCGCTTTCCCTCCGTGCTCATAGCCGGAACCAACGGCAAAGGCTCCACGGCAGCCACGCTGGCCTCGATCCTCACCGCCTCCCGGATCCGCACTGGCCTCTACACCTCGCCCCATCTGGCGCGCCCCAACGAACGCATGCGCCTGAACCGGGTCGAGATTGCCGACGATGCCTTTGCCGATCTCTACTTTCGCGTCCACGATGCCGCCCAGCAACTGGTGCTCGATGGCCGTCTTTCGCAGCTCCCCAGCTACTTCGAGATCCTCACCGCGCAGGCCTTGCTGTACTTTGCGCAGGCGCGCGTCGACATCGCGGTCCTCGAAGTGGGCATGGGCGGACGCCTGGACGCCACCAACATCGTCGACCCTCTAATCTCCGTCATTACTGACATTTCTCTCGACCACACCGAATGGCTGGGCTCGACCATCACTGCCATCACCCACGAAAAAGCCGGCATTCTGCGCCGAAAAGGAACCCTGATTACCCTCCCGCAGCACCCTGAAGCCAACCAGGTTCTCGGCGAAGTTGCAGCCCGGTTGGCAGTGCGCGGAGTCAGCGCCGTGCCCTATATGCCGCCCCTCGGCGCCGGCACGGTCGGCCCCTATTGCGTTAACGCTCTCAGCGCCGCCATTCGAGTGGATTCGCCCCTTTCCGGCGCCCATCAGCATCGCAACGTGGCCCTGGCCATCGCCGCGGCGGTCGAGTTAGCTGCCAACCATGGCTTTACCATCAGACCGGCGGCCATCGCCGAAGGCATTCGCAAGACCAGTTGGCCAGCCCGCCTGGAGCGCATCCAGACAGACGGCGTCGAGTGGATTCTGGACGTGGCCCACAATCCCGCCGGAGCCTGGGCCCTCCGCGCCGGTCTGAACGCTGTTTTAGCGGAGGGTCGCAAGCCCCGTACCCTCATCTTCAGTTGTCTGCGCGACAAACCGGTGGCCGAGATGGCGCAGATCCTGTTTCCGCTCTTTGAACAGGTGATTATCGCGCCCATCCATACCTCCCGCGCCGCCGCACAGGACGATCTCCTGGCCGCCGCCGCCGCTACAGGCACGCCGGCGGTTGCCGCCCAATCGGTCAGCGAGGCCCTGCAACTGGCCCGGCGCCCTGTTGCCGGGTGCGCGGACGGCGGCGTCATCGTGGTCTCCGGATCGGTCTACCTGGTGGGCGAAGCGCGCACCTTGTTGCTGGCGGAATGTGGGGTAGAATCGTGAGCCGGCGCCCAAATCCGTTGCCGAGGGTCTACCGCTGGCGCACCAACCTGATCCACATCCCGCTGATGACACTGGCAACAGCCGTCTGCGGTTCGCTTTCGTTGCTCCTGTCCTTCGTAGACAAGCACGGCCGCGCACAGTACCGCATCGCCCACGTCTGGGCGCGGCTGCTGGTGTTCCTCTCCGGCTGCTCGCTTACCGTTCGCGGGGCAGAGAACCTGCGCAAGTATCCGGTGGGCGTCTACGCCTCCAACCACACCTCGTACATGGATACGCCGGTCGTCTTTGCCGCGCTGCCGTTCCAGTTTCGTATTCTCGCCAAGAAGGAATTGTGGCCTATCGCGTTCATAGGATGGTACTTAGACAGTTCTGGCCAGATTCCAATCGATACCCGAAACCCGCGCGCCACGCTCCACAGCCTGGCTGTCGGCGTCAAGGCTCTGCGCTCCGGAATGCCTCTGTTTGTCTTCCCGGAGGGTGGCCGGACGCCCACCGGCGAACTGCAGAACTTCCTCTCCGGCGCAGCTTACCTCGCCATTCGCGCCCAGGTGCCGCTGGTGCCCATCGCGCTCACCGGGGTCTACGATCTCCTGCCCATCCACACCCGCTACTTGTATCCCGGAGAGCTGACTGCTACCGCTGGTCAGCCGATCGATACCACCGGAATGACCCCACGCCAGACCGACGAGCTGACGGAGCGCCTGCGGACAGCGATCGCGGAGCTGCGCGGCGATCCCGGCACGGCTAGGGCTGAGACTCCGGAAAATGCTCTAGCGTAAGGACTTATCGCGTCAAGGCTCCTGCATTCCAGCTCTTCACTCCCCGCGTTTTGCTGGTTCACCGCAACCTGGATTCTTGCGCTTTTGTCCTCGACCCATGAAAATGCTGGCGGGGACATGCGAATGATTATTGAACTGCGCACCTATAAAACCAAACCAGGCCATCGCGTTGAGTTCCTTGAGGTTTTCCGCGCCAAATCCACTGCGGCCCACGCGGAGATCGGGATGAAGATACTGGGTCCGCTGCTTTCCATCGAAGATCCCGACGCTTTCTTCTTCATGCGCGGCTTTCCCGACCTCGCCTCGCGCGAACCCATGAAGGCAAAGTTCTATGAAGGGGAACTCTGGAAGACCGAGCTCGAAAGCCTCTTGATGTCCATGCTGGAAAAGTGGGACGTGGTCCTTGTTGACGATCCTGATGGCCTGGTTCGCTGGTAGCCGGTCTGGACCTATCGCGGCAATCCCGCGCGGGCTTACACTATTGGTTCCATGTGCGTCCACGTCGCCATCCCCGAGCCCACCAGCAGCGATCCGGCCTACAACCAGCGCTCCCTGCCGCCCTATCTTTCCGCCCTCCGCTCCGCCGGAGCAACGCCCATCATCGTGCCCTTGCATGAGCGGCAAGATCGCGTAGCAACGCTCCTGGCGGGAGTGCAGGGAATCCTGCTCCCAGGCAGCTGGTACGATGTCGACCCACAAAGATTTGGCGAAGATCCGATCCCCGAGTGCGGCGAGGCGGATGCCGCCCGCACCGCCGTCGACGAGCTCCTCTTGCAGGACGCCTTCAACCTCCACAAGCCCATCCTCGCCATCTGCCACGGCGCCCAGACCCTGAATGTGTGGCGCAACGGCTCGCTTGTCCAGGACCTGAAGACCTCAGTGAATCACAGCCCCGGCCGTGAGGTGGTCGAGGCGCACCCGGTCAGGATTGCTCCCGGATCGAGACTGGCCTCGCTGCTTCCGCGCGGTGAGCAGGCCGAGCCCCAGGTGAACTCCAGTCATCATCAGGCCATTCGAGCGGCCGGCGACAACCTGCTGGTGAGCGCAATCTCTTCGCACGACGCAGTCATCGAAGCCGTCGAGCTGGACGCGCCCGGCCACTTCGTCCTGGCAGTGCAGTGGCATCCCGAGCGAACCTATACGCAGAGCGCATTTTCCCGCGCCCTCTTTGCCGCCTTTGTGCAGGCTGCGGTGGCCTGGGAGCCGCGCCGGATTGAAGACTCGGGCGCCCCCGCGTGAGCCCCGTCGTGAGCATGGCCGGAAACAAGGCTTCCTCTATGAATGAAGCCTCCCAGTCCGTCCCTTTGCGGCTCAATGGCCTTTTGACCGAGGCTGGTCTGGAGGCGGTGGACTCTGTCCTTGCCGGCGGCTTCGAAGCGTATCTTTCGCTCCTTCTTCGCTGGAATGCCCGCGTCAATCTGACGGCGGTCCGGGATGAAGGCGGCATTCTGTCCCGCCATTTTGTCGAATCCATCGCCTGCGCCCGCGCCCTTCCCGCCGGGATCGCCACACTGCTCGATTTTGGCTCCGGCGCCGGATTTCCCGGAATTCCCATCGCCCTTTGCCGCCCGGAGATCGCCGTAACCCTCGCCGAGTCGCAGGGCAAGAAGGCTGCCTTTCTGCACGAGGCTGTTCGCACCCTCGGAATCTCGGCCAGAGTCCATTCCGCCCGTGGAGAGTCGCTGCTGGAGCAATTCGATTGCGTCACCCTTCGCGCCGTTGATCGCATGCCCCAAGCGGTTAAAGCCGCATCCCGCCTGGCTACTCCCGGAGGCTGGCTCGCGCTCATGACCACCGGTGAGGAACTCGCCGCGCTCCAGGCCGGAGCTGGCCCCGCCTGGGTCTGGTTGAAAGCGGTTCCACTGCCGGGGAGCGCAGAGCGCATGCTTTCACTCGGGGAGCGAAGGATCAGTTCGCCAGCTTGATGACTGCGAGTTTACGGACTGCCGCCAGGTCTTTCGTTCCCTTCACCAGGAGCCGCACGCCGGTTCCCTCTGCGTATCGTGTGGCCTCGTCGAGGAGTTTGAGTACGCCTTTGGAAAGATCGCTCTGCCGAGCCGCCGCCATTGCCCTGTCACCAAGGGCGAATGCCACACGGAAGCAGCCATCGCAGGGACTGAGATAGACGATGGTTCGCTTCTTCAATTTGAGACGCAGAGACCAGCCGTACTTGGGTGAGACTGACTTCCATTCCTGATCGGCGACGCCTTGCTCCATCAGCCAGTCCACCAGTTGCTTCCAAACCTCAGCGGTGGTTCCCAGCGCCGCAGAGAGTTGCTCCGCCGTGGGCTCGACAGCCTTGTTGAGAAATGCGTTCGGAATGTCCACATTTTTCCTTCCTGCGCAGGAATGCGCTGCTTGTTGCATTGACGCCAAGCGGCGGCAAAAGAGGCCCCGTCGGCGTTGGGGCCGGTTTTCAGTGAAAACCGGCGGATTGCTGAGGGGCCTGGGACCTGCCGCCAGTACCGGTTGAAGCCGAGAGGAATTGTATCGCGGCCCCTGCATTTGCGCAGTGATTCATGGAGGAGCAATGCAATGAGAAGAGGCGGGTTTATTGGTCCGCCGCGGCGATGTGGAGTTCCCCCTTGTTCCACGTGGAACATCTCGGGAACCTGGCCCAAAATGGAAAATGTTCCACGTGGAACAGGAACCCGCCAGTCTCAAATCGGGCGCGGACCCAATGTGCAACAGATTGCAACAGCCCAGCAAAAAAGGGCCCAGCCCTCCCCAAAACACGAAAGTTTTCCACCGTTCGCCCGTTTTTCCCTCCCTCCAACCTTCAATCCGCCCTCCACGCCCAAGCCCTTCCCCCTCAATCGCTTCCCCCCTTCCCGCCACCCCCGCCCCAAAACTCTTTCCACAGCTCCGCCCCCGTTCTCCACAATGCAACTCCTTACCCTCAATCCTCCCTTCCCTTTACTCTTGATTCCCATGGGCAAGATTCTCGGCGTTGTCAACCAAAAGGGCGGGGTTGGCAAAACCACAACTGCCATCAACCTCGCCGCCTGCCTCGCTCTGGAAGGTCTCAAGATCCTCCTCGTCGACTGCGACCCCCAGGCCAACGCCTCTTCCGGCCTGGGACTGCAGCGCGACGACAACCGCCATTCCATCTACGACGTCCTCATGGGCGACTCCCCGGCCGAGCTGGTCATCCTCCCCACCGAGATTGGCCTGCTCTGGCTCCTGCCCAGCTCCAAGAACCTCACCGGCGCCAACATCGAACTCGCCGCCGCCAGCGACCGCGCCCTCCGCCTGCGCCACGCCCTCGCTCCCATTCAGGGCAGCTTCGACCTGGTCATCCTCGACTGCCCACCGGCCCTCGACCTGCTCACCCTCAACGTCCTGGTCGCCGCCGACACCCTCATCGTTCCCATGCAAGCCGAGTACTTCGCCCTCGAAGGCATTACCGAGCTGATCTCCACCCTCGAGCGCGTTCGCGCCGCCTTCAATCCAACGGTCACCATCGAAGGCGTGCTCCTCACCATGTACGACGACCGCACCAACCTAGCCCAGCAGGTCACCGAGACGCTCCGCGAGTACTTCCGCGACCGCCTCTTCTCCACCGTGATTCCCCGCAACATACGGCTGGCCGAAGCCCCCAGCCACGGCAAGCCCGTCGCCCTCTACGATCCCCGCTCCCGTGGAACCGAGGCCTACTTCGAACTGGCCGGCGAGTTTCTTGCCCGCAATCACATCGAAAGCCCCCGCAGCGCGGAGCGCAGAGCCGCCGCATCGGCCTCGCCACCCGTCCCGACACGTACCAAGGCCCGGTTCTGGCCATACTCCTGACGGCCGGCCCAGACCGCCGTCCGGACCCTGGCCTGCACCCCGTCTCCAGAAGCCCAGCAGAAGCAAATTGGAAAGCCCCGGCACCTTTCGCCGGATTCGAGGATTTTTCAACCATGACCATCGCTCCGATCGACCCCAAACGCCGCGCCCTTGGCAAAGGCCTGGATTCTCTTCTTCCGCGTGTGCCAGTTCCCGCTGCCGTTGCCGCCGCCGATACAGAAGGCGGCAAGCCCCGCGAGATTCCCCTCGATCAGATCGATCGCAATCCCTTCCAGACCCGTTCCCACGTGAACGAGGAGCAGTTGGCTGAGCTGGCCGCCTCTATCGTTTCCAACGGCGTGGTCCAGCCCGTGCTGGTGCGGCCGCTGGCCAGCGGTCGCTTCCAGCTCATTGTCGGCGAACGCCGCTGGCTGGCCTCCCAGCTTGCCGGCATGGCCACCATCCCCGCCATCCTCCGACAGGTTTCCGACGAGCAGGCGATGGAAATCACCATCGTCGAAAACCTCCAGCGAACCGACCTCAACCCCATGGAGCAGGCCCGCGCCTTCGAGCGCCTCTCCCGCGAGTTCCACATGACCCAGGAGCAGATGGCCCAGCGCACCGGCAAGGATCGCGCCACGGTGGCCAATTTCCTCCGCCTCCTGCGTCTCCCGGCCACCGTGCAGGCCCTCGTCGAATCCGGCGAACTCAGCTTCGGTCACGCTCGCACCCTTGTGGTCTTCGAACACGCGGAAGAGATGGAAAAGGTCGCCCAGCACATAGTCAGTCTTTCGCTTTCCGTTCGCCAAACCGAAACCTACGTCCAGCGCCTCCTGCACCCCGAAAAGGCTGCCAAAAAGGACCCCAAGCCCGAGCCCCCCATCGACCCCAACGTCCGCGAAGTCCAGGACCGGTTGCAGCGCGCCCTCGGCCTCAAGGTCCAAATCGAAGACCACAACGGCCGCGGCCGCGTCATCATCGAATACGCCCGCCTGGAAGACTTCGACACTTTGCTGGAGCAACTGGCAGGGGATTGAGACGGCGGGCAACGCGATTGGCTCACAGCCGGCTGTCGAGTGTACCCTGACCCGATGAGACATTTCGGGATCAGGCACTGGAGCATCCTGCCGTTGCTCCTGGGCGCCTCGATTGCAGCGGCAAACCCAGTCTCACGCGCCATATTCTCAGTCAGCCCCGCCCAGCCGCTGATGGACGACCGGCTCGCCATCTCTATCTCCGGGCTACCGCCGAACCGGCTGATTACTGTCAAAGCCAGGTCCAGAGCGCAGGACCAACTCTGGTGGCGCAGTGAGGCTGCCTTCAACTCCGGACGCCAAGGCACAATCGACCTCCGAACTCAAGCTCCGGTCTCCGGTACCTACCAGGGCGTAGACGGAATGGGGCTCTTCTGGTCAATGAAGCCCGACGCGGACACCAGGAGCGGAGATCACGGGTTCTTCGCAGTCACTGACTGGTTCCAGCCCATCGTTACCGAAATTGAGGCCACGGATGCAGGCCAGGCGCTCGGGTCGGCAGCGATCGAGCGCCGCTTTGCCAGGCCGGGAATGCACTGCACCGCAATTGCAGAGGATGGCATTGCCGGCGTCTTGTGTGATCCAGGAGATGGCCACCGGCATCCGGGCGTCATGGTTCTCGGCGGCTCCGAAGGCGGACTTGGCCTGCCCGATACCTCCCTGCTTTTGACCTCCCACGGTTTTACCACCTTGTCGCTCGCTTATTTCGGCGCCAACGGTCTTCCGGCCACGCTCCAGAACATCCCGATGGAGTACTTCGGGAGGGCGCTTGAATGGATGCGCGCACGTCCCGAAACAGATCCCGGCTTTGTGGGAGTCCTGGGCGCATCCCGGGGTGCGGAGGCGGCCCTGCAGTTCGCCGCGGCTTATCCTCAGGTGGCTGCCGTTGTCGCACGATCTCCAAGCTATGTTCGATGGGAAGGCGCCACAGCGAATCAACTTCCTGGAGGCCCGGCATGGACCTGGCGAGCGAAACCGCTCGCCTACGTTCCCATTCGCATCCCGGTGTGGTTTGCGGCGCAATATGTGTGGGATTCCATCGTGCGAGATCCAATACCATTTACACCGCTCTTCCTCCGCAACCTGGAAATCTTCGGCGATACGGCCAGTGCCGAAATTCCGGTCGAAGACATTCACGGGCCCGTGTTGCTGCTATCCGGAAAGGACGATCTCAAGTGGCCGTCATCCCTGATGGCCACGCGCCTCATGGAAAGACTCCGGCGGCGCGGCCACCCCTACGCAGATCAGCACCTGTCCTACGATGGGGCCGGTCATTGGATTCCGTGCGAGTATCTCCCCACGGCAGGGTCCAGGCACGGGATGATCGGTGGCACTCCCGAAGGCACGGCCTGGGCGCAGGCAGATAGTTGGCCGAAGATTCTGCACTTCCTTATCCAGGCCTCGGAGCAGATAAAAAACCGTCCATGATCGAGACACCGCAAACTCTGATAATCTGATTCTATGAGAGAGAAGGCCATCAGCGTGACCGAGGCGGCGCGCAACTTTGCCGACTGCGTCAACCGCGCTCACTACCAGGGCATGACCTTTGTCTTACACAAGAATGGCGTCCCCGTGGCGCGGATTGCACCGGAAGAACGGAAGCCCAGCACAGGGCGGGAGCTGGCCGCGGCCCTCCGCGAGGCGCTCAAAGACGTTCATCTCGGCGAGAAAGAAGCCACGGCCTGGCTGCACGACCTTGAAGTAGCTCGCAGAACCTTGCCTCTGCCGGTGCACAAATGGCAATCCTGATCGATGCCGATGTCATAATTCAGGCCGAACGGGGCCTCTTTGACCTGGATGGCTGGCTCGTCTCCCATGCGCAAGAAGAGTTCAAGGTCGCGGCCATTACTGTAGCCGAACTTTGGCATGGCGCAGAGCGCGCAACCGGCGTTCATCGGGCCACGCGGCGGCTGTTTCTTCAGCAGATCTTTGCCACGTTCGACTTCGTGCCCTATACCGAGCAGACGGGCTTGGAACACGCGCGCCTTTGGGCCGAGCTTGAGTCCAGCGGACAATCGATCGGTTCAAACGATCTGATTCTCGCAGCGACGGCAATGCAAACGGGGAGTGCCGTGGCCACCTTCAACAAGCGCCGATTTGCCGTCGTGAAGGGTCTGAACGTCATCGAACCCGAGTAACCACGCAATTTCCGCCGAAGCATCTCAGGCTGCATGCTTCGCAGCCCACCGGCCGCACTCGCCCTTAGGGCCGCACTCGCCAAAAACCACCGCCTGACTGCCCTACAACAACTTCGCGGCATCGGCACCGGTCTGTTCAACAGCAACCAATGGACTGGTCGCGGGGACTATGAGCTGAACGAAAAATTGCATGCGTTTGCGCCCTCCTCGCGGTTTACCGGCACTCTGAGGGGCAAGGTGACGTTCGGCGCCGCCGTCGAGCGCGCCCAAGGCGACGAGCCTCGCCCCAGCAAAGTAAAATGCTCCTTCTCGAAGATTGAAGGAGCTTCCATGAACCTGTCTTTTTCGCAATCCTGCCGCTGGTTCTCCGCGCTGGCGCTTCTGCTTGCCACCATCCCCAGCCTCCATGCCCAGCAAACCTCAACAACCGCGGAACGCTGGACCGAGGCCCAGGCCAATGCCTGGTACGCTCAGCAGCCCTGGCCCGTGGGTGCCGATTTTCTGCCCTCCACCGCCATCAACGAGCTCGAAATGTGGCAGGCCGACACCTTCGACCCCGCCACCATCGACCGCGAGCTGGGCTGGGCCGAGGCCATCGGCATGAACACCATGCGCGTCTTCCTCCACAACCTGCTCTGGGAGCAGGACCCCAAAGGTTTCGAGCACCGCATCGACGCTTTCCTCGCCATCGCCGCCCGCCATCACATCTGCCCCGTTTTCGTCCTCTTTGACTCCTGCTGGGAACCAAACCCCAAGCTTGGCCCCCAGCATCCGCCTATCCCCGGCGTCCACAACTCCGGCTGGGTGCAGGCCCCCGGCACTGAGGTCCTCTCCGATCCCGCGCAATATCCGCATCTCGAAAGTTACGTCAAGGGCGTCGTGGGCGCCTTCGCCAACGATCCCCGCATCCTCGCCTGGGACCTCTGGAACGAGCCCGACAACGGCAGCGACAGCTCCTACGCCCGCGGCGATCCCAAGAACAAGAATCAGATCATCCTTGGTCTCTTGCCCCAGGTCTATGCCTGGTCCCGCGCCGCCCACCCCACCCAGCCCCTCACCAGTGGCCTCTGGCACGGCGACTGGACTTCTCTCGCTACCATGCCTCCGCTCGCCCGCATCCAGGTCGAGCAGTCTGACGTCATCAGCTTCCACGACTACGGCTGGCCCGAAACCTTTGAGCACCACGTCAAGCTCCTCCAGCAGTTCCATCGCCCCATCATCTGCACCGAATACATGGCCCGCAACATCGGCAGCACCTTCGACACCATCCTCCCCATCGCCCGCCAATATCGCGTCGGCGCCATCAACTGGGGCCTGGTCGCCGGCAAAAGCCAAACCTGGATCCCCTGGGACTCCTGGCAGCGTCCCTACGTCTCCGACCAGCCCGCCGTTTGGCAGCACGACGTCTTCCACCCCGACGGCACCCCCTACCGCCAGCGCGAGGTAGAGATTATCCGCACTCTGACCAGCGGAAAGTAGAGCAAAAGCGATGCCGTCTCCCTGTGAGGTGCTCCTGTGAATCGGCGATCTTTCCTGCATCGGGCTGCGGTGTTCACTGCTCCACTGGCGACCGTCCCTGGAGCAGTGGCCCTGGCTGTCCATGCTCCGGCGAGCGAAGACTCAAACAGCAATCCGCAATCGGAAACCCTGCGCCGCATTCAAAAAGCCACGGCGGCGGCCATGGCCATGCAGCGCCGCGACTGGGAGCAGGGCATTCTGGCCCAGGCGATGCTCGAAGCCAATCAACGCGAGCAGGTCATTCTGCTCACCAAGGCGGCCATTCTCCAGCGGACCACGGACGGGCGGCTTGGCGTGGTGGTCTCTGGCGGTCCAACCGACCCTGCCATGGGCGGTCCAGCCTACGCGAAAGCGGCTGAGTGGACCGGGGACCCGCAAATCCGGGACGCTGTGGACGGTCTGCTCACCTGGATCAGGATCAAGGCCCCGCGCAGCGCGGACGGCATTCTCTACCACGTCTTCGACGCGCCCGAAATGTGGTCGGACGGCCTCAACGGAGCGCCGCCTTTTCTGGCCGCGATGGGCTTCCATGACGAAGCGCTGGCCCAGATCAAGGGCTATCGGCAGCGGCTCTGGAACCCGGAAAAGAAACTGCTGGCCCACATCTGGGACGACGGGAAACGGCAATTCAAGGACGCCAACTTCTGGGGCGGCGGCAACGGCTGGGCCGCCGCAGGCCTCGCCCGTGTTATTGGCAGCCTGCCCCGCGACCGCCGCCACGACCGTGAGCACCTTGCGAGCTTTGCGAGAGAGATCGTGGACGGCTGCCTGGCCCATCAGCGGTCTGACGGCCTCTTTCACGACGTCGTGGACCAGCCCACAACCTTCGTCGAAACCAACCTCGCGCAAATGCTGGCCTTCGCCATCTATGAAGGAGTGGCAGCGGCGTGGCTTCCCGCCGCCTACCGCATCCACGGGGACACCATGCGTGCCGCTGCCCGCCAGAAGATGGACGCCTTCGGCTACGTGCAAGGCGCTTGCGGAGCGCCCGATTTCGATCGATCGGGAAACTCCACCGAGGCCCAGGCCTTCTGCATCATGATGGAAGCCGCCGGCGCCAGGCAGGCATCGGAATATCCCGCCTGAGGTCCGTTGACTTTTCGAGCGGGCTCTCACGGAAACGATCTCCTTCGATCATCGGAACGCGGGAGGCAGCTACGCGGGAGGCAGCGTTTGACGCTCGCCCGTGTGCCAGCTTGCATACGCCGCATCCAGCACCTGCTGGTTGTGCAAACCATCCGCGCCCGTCGCCCGGTATTCGCCCCGTCCTTGCACCCAGTCTGAGAAGGAGTCCAGCATCAGCGTGTAACAGTTGGCATTGGACACGGTCTTCCGTTCGGCAATCTTGCCCGCGTGCCAAAGCAGCACATCCACATCCGAGTCCACCGAGAGTCCGCTTTCGCTGGTGATCGCGCCCGTCTCCCCGGTCACTTCGATCTGCGAGCGGTAGGCGCCGCGTGTGCTCACCGTGACCGTGCCCACGGCGCTGCCGGTGAAATCCAAGCCGATTGCCGCGTAAGCCTCCAGGGGGGCCGACCGGCCATCGGCGCGCGCCAGCGTATTCACCGCGGCCACGCGGCTACCCAGCACAAAACGCAGTGCATCGATGCAATGGATGCCGACATCGCCGATCGGTCCTCCGCAAGCCAATGCCGGATCGTAGATCCACCGCCGCGGGCTGGCCTCCGCCGCGTAGCAGATTTGCGCGTGCGCCAACACCGGTTGGCCAATCCGTCCCTCCGCAATCCACTCCCGCATCACTTCAAGGCTGGTGTTGTAGCGCAGGTTCTGCGCCACGCCCAGGCACTGCACCGCGGCCTGGGCGGCAGCCAGCATCTGCTCCACTTCTTCGGCTCTCATCCCCAGCGGCTTCTCACATAAAACCGGCTTGCCGTGCGCCAGGGCCAGCAACACGTGAGGCAGGTGCAGCGCATCGGGCGAAGTCACGAAGACAGCATCCACCTCGGGCGAGGCGCACAACTCCTCCGCTGTCGCAAAAACGTGTTCGATGGAGTAGTCGCGTGCGTTTCCTGCCGTCTTGTGCAAATCGCGCCGCCACAATCCTGCCAGCACTGAAGCCCGCGCCCCTGGGAACGAGGGAATCAACCGCTTCTCACAATGATGACCAAAGCCCAGCAATCCGTAACGAATCATGCCCCATCTCCGATTCTGTGTTCACCGCTCTCGACAGCTTCCTCTGCAGTGCATCCGTGGCTCCTGATTCGCCCACCAGCGCTCTCGATGGTACCGTTGCGCTACCCCAAAAGTATCATTGACCGTACCAGGAGATTACCTTAGGTTACCGATGAGTGCAGGGTTTGGGTACCATCCTCAGCACAGCGAACAGAGAGAAGTTGCAAGGGCTGCCCCGAAGGATCGAATGGCCGCTATTCTCCGTTCCAAGGACAAGTGATGATTCTCCTTCCGATAATCCTCGCAATTGCAATTGTGGCAATGTACCTTGCCCGTTGGAGAGCTGGTGTGCGCCGCCGCAGTGCGCAATCGTGGGATTCGCTTCTGTCCCAACTGCGAACGGACTGGAGCGCCCGCGAGTTGAGCGATCACTTCCTGTCGAAAGAAGGGCTGAACGCCACGCCGCAAGAAACATGGCAGCGCATTCAAGGCCCTTATGGTCTCTGGGCGATGTACCAGAACGCCCGCGTGATGCTGGAAATGGCCGACTATGCAGCCCGAAACAGCGACTCGGTCGACCGCGAGCTTCTTGCGACCCTGCGCAGCGACGCCATGCAGATCCGCATTTCCGTTCTGATGACTCTTGCACGCTACGCCTGCAGCCAGGTCAACGAGGGCATCTGCATAAATGCGTTCCGCGCCGCGTCGATGTACACAGGAATGGCCGCACGGATGACGCAGCTCTTGCAGGTGAATGCCGCGGGCATGCTTCCCGAATTTGTAGCCGCGATGTAGTTAGCCCTCCCCCGCACGAAGAAAACCCCGGCCTTGGCCGGGGTTTTTCCTGCAGGAATCAGATTTACTTTCCAATGCAGAACGTCGAAAAAATCAAATTCAAAATATCGTCGGAAGTCGTCTGCCCGGTCAGCGAATCCAGTGCCCCGAGCCCCCGGTAGAGGTCCAGCAGAATCATCTCGTGAGGAATCCCGCCGGCGTTCGCCTGCGCAGCGTCGCACAGCGCCGCCAGTGCCGCCAAAATCGCCTGATGGTGCCGCAGGCTGGTCAACATCCCCGGCTCCGAGGCCGCTCCGCCCGTCGCCAGCGCCAGAATCCGTTCCCGCAGCGCCGCAATGCCTTCGCCAGTAAGCGCCGAAGTGCGCAGCGCCGAAACGCCAGCAACGCCGAAGCCAACCTCCGCAGCCGCCTGGCCCGCCTCCGCCAGATCGCTCTTGTTCACCGCCACCAGCGCGGGCCGGCCTTGCACCGCCTCCAGCAGCCGGTGCTCCTCCTCGTTCAGCGGCTGCGTGGCGTCCAGCACCACCAGCACCAGCGCCGCGTCTGCCAGCGCCTCGCGGCTGCGCGCAATCCCCATCTGCTCAGCCTCTTCGCGCCCCTCGCGCAGCCCCGCCGTATCCACCAGTTCCAGCGGAATCCCATCGAGCGAAATCCGTTCCGTCACCAGATCCCGCGTAGTCCCCGGCGTCGCCGTCACAATCGCCCGTTCCCGCTCCACCAGCCGGTTGAACAGCGAGCTCTTGCCCACATTTGGCCGCCCCACAATGGCCAGCGTCAGCCCGTCGTGCACAATCCGCCCGCGCCCAAACGAGGCCTCCAGCGCCGTCAGCGCCGGCGTCAGCTCCCCGATCCGCCGCGCAATCTCGCTCGCCGGCGTCACGTCCACATCGTCCTCGGCAAAGTCGATCCCCGCCTCCAGCAGCGCAATCAGCTCCACCAGCGCCTGCTTCACCGGCTGCACCCGCCGGCTCAGCGCTCCGCCCATCTGGCTCGCGGCCTGCCGCGCCTGCGTAAGCGTCTGCGCCTCAATCAGGTCGCGCACCGCCTCGGCCTGGGTCAAATCCAACCGCCCGGCCAGAAACGCCCGTTCGGTAAACTCGCCTGGCTCGGCCAGCCGCGCCCCCAGGTCAAGCGCCCGCCGCAGCAGCAACTCCAGCACCACCGGCGACCCGTGCGCCGCAATCTCCACCACGTCGTCGGCCGTATACGAGTTGGGCGCCGCAAACCACGTCACCAACGCCTCATCGATCCGCCCGGAACCGCCTCGCTCCGCCTCGTCGCCCACCCCATCCAGCACATCCGCCAGCCGTGCCCGTCCATGTTCCAGCGGCTGCCTCAGCCTCACCAGTTGCGCCGCGATCGCCCCCGCCTGCGGCCCGCTCAACCTCACGATGCCGATCCCACCCCGCCCCGCCGGCGTGGAGATCGCGGCGATGGTATCCGTTCCTGTCTCTGGGCCGCCCATAAGCTGCATTCAGTGTAGTGTCTGCAACGGCAAATTGAGCCGCCGTTGCCGTCCCTGCCGTCTGCAAATGGCTTTTGAACGCTGTGGAGAACGCTATAATTCACTAGGACGCGGCGCACGCAGTTTCCATGTCACCAAGGCTTTTTCCAGTGCCGCGCACTTCCATTTTTTAAGGTCTACTTCGCTTGAAACTTAAACCTGGACGCGGCCTGAGCGGTTCAAAGCCGAACGGCAAAGCAAAGGGATTCGTGGCTCTCGTGCTTGCCGCATTGCTTCTGTTCGCGGCGGCTGCATGGGCGCAGCAGCCCGAGCAGCCCGTCTGGCAGGGAGTGCTCCGCGACGTTGCCGGCGCCCCCATTCCCGCCGCCAAGGTTCGCCTCACCGCCAACGGCGCCACGGCTCAGGCCATCACCACCGCCGACGGCCATTTTCGCCTTGCCCCTCTGCCCGCCGGCCCATACCGCCTCACCGTTGAAGCCAACGGTCACAAGATCGAATATTCCCAGCCCATCGACCTGACGCCGACTCCGTCCCCGGTCTCCCTCACCCTCTCCGCCCGCGGCGAACTCACTGTAGCCATCCTCAAGGGGCAGGTCGCCACCGGCGGTGAGCAGCTCTCCAGCCAGGCCGTCAGTGAGCTCCCGCTCAACAAGCGCGACTTCTCCACCCTTCTGCTCCTGGCCGCCGGCACCATGACCGACGCCAACGGCGCCACCAACTTCACCCAGCAGTTCGCCATCAACGGCCAGCGTGGCGTCGAGGCTACCTTTGCAATGGACGGCGCCGACATCTCCGATCCGGAGATGGGCGGCTCCACCTTCTCCAACTTCAACGTGGATGCCGTCGAATCCATCGCATCCAGCTCCGGCTGGATGCCCGCCGAAATCGGCCGCGGCGCTGCTGGGTTCACCAATATCATCACCCGCTCCGGCGCCAGCGGATTCCACGGATCGGTCTTCGAGTTTGTCCGCAACTCCGCCTTCGACGCCCGCAACTACTTCGACCACGCCACGCCCGTCTATCCCGGCCGCATTCCGCCCTTCCGCCGCAACGAGTTCGGATTCACCAACGGCGGCCCGGTATTCATTCCCCACGCCTACGACGGCCGCAAGCGCACCTTCTATTTCACCCAGTACCAGGGCTTCCGCCAGGTCCTCGGAACCACCCAGGTCATGCCCCTGCCCACCGCTGCCGAGCGCTCCGGCCTCGACACCGTCACCTACCCCGACGGTTCCGTCGATACCCTCATGGTCCCCGTCGATCCCGGCATTGCCGCGGTCCTGGCCCGCTATCCGCTGCCCAACTATGCCGCCGGCTCCTATCAGGCCCACACCTACGCAACTCCTTCCAAGGTCGCCACCGACGCCGATCAGTTTTCGGTCCGCCTCGACCACAAGTTCTCGGCAAAAGGCCAGTTTTTCGCCCGTTTCAACTTCGACAACCTCACCGGTCCAACCACCAATCCCGATCAGACCGCCATCGATCCCGCCTTCGGCATCCAGTACATCGACCGCCAGCGCAACGTCGTCGGCACTTACACTCGCACCGTCTCCCCGCGCCTCATCCTCGAGTCCTCCATCAGCATCATCCGCTCCACGCCGGGCTTTCCCACCACCGACTACACCGACCCCGCGGTCAAATTCAACGACGGACTCTTTGAGGCATTCAACTCCGCCGCCGGCTCCGTCATGCAGGCCTATGGCAATCTCTTCCAGGGCCGCCAGAACGCCGCCTTCACCACTGCCCGCCACGCCTTCAAGGCCGGCGTCGAAGTCCGCCTCAATCGCGACACCTCCTACTTCGGCATCAGCCCCGACGGCGAGTACGACTTCGGCGGCGGAACCGCCTACGCCGCCGAATTCATTCCCTCGCAGAGCGGAGCGCACAACATCAACCCCGGCGATCCTCTGCCCGACACGCTTTCCAGCTTCCTCTCCGGCAGCCCCTTCGTCTACACCTTGGCCATCGCGCCGCCTTACTTCTCCAACGGCCCGCACATCGGCCCCGCGGCCATCAACCGCAACGACGTCAACGCCTATTTCCAGGACACATGGAAGGTCACGCCCCGCTTCACCCTCGACTACGGTCTCCGCTGGGAGCTCTACACGCCCATCTCCGAGCGCGCCCGCCGCACCTCCGGCTTCCTCACCGTGAACGGCACGCAGGAGTTTGTCATCAACCCCCAGCCGGGCTATAAAACAGACTGGAACGGCTGGGGACCGCGTCTGGAGGCGTCGTGGGAAGTTACACCCAAGTTATCGGCCCACGCCGGCGGCGGCGTCACAGTCATTCCCCCCAATATCTGGCAGGATAACTTCCTCACCGGGTCCACCCCCTTCGCGGTCTATCCACGCCTGCTCTCCGCGTCCAACGCCCCCATCCGCTATGGCTTCCAGATCACGCCTGACGAGCTTCCCAACACCTACACGCCGCAAGGCGTAAACGTCTTCGCGTCCGGCCGCACCGACACCGTTGCGCCCAACACGGTGATGGATGTCAACCGCTATGAACAGGACGTGGCCGCGCTCACCCCCAACGGGGTAGTCAGCGCGCTCAACCTCAGCGGCGTCGACCGCTCTTTCACGAACGGCACCCTCTACACCTGGACGGCAGGCCTGGAGCGCAAGCTCGGTAATCTCACCGCGGACGCCGGTTATGTCGGCACCGCCGGCGAAAAGCTTCCCCGCTATAGCTTTCCCAACGCCTATCCCGGCGCAAGCCCCGCATTCGCACCTGAAACTGACTTCGATAGCTCCGGCAACGTCATCGGCGGCTTCGGCGTAGAGAACGTCATTATGGCAACCGCCCACTCCACCTACCACGCCCTGCAAACCTCGCTCTCCGGATCCATGGGCCACGGCGGTCCCGGCATCCAGGCAAGTTATACGTGGGGTAAGTCCATCGACGACACCAGCCAGGTCATCGGCGGCACAGGTTCCACGGGAGCCGTAGCCTCGGGCTTTTCCCAGAACCCCTACAATACGCATCCTGAAAAAGGCCCATCGGCATTCGACGTTACCAACTCCTTCAACCTCAGCCTGGCCCAGGACCTGCATCTGGAAAGCGCGAACTTCCTGCGTCCCATCAGCAAGAAAGTCACCTACGGTTGGGAGCTTCTCAGCATCTCCAGCATCAGCTCCGGCTCGCCCTTCACGGTCTTCAGCGGCATCCAGCAAACCGGCGCCGGCTCCAACGGCGTCGATCGTCCCGACCAGATCGCCATCCCGCATCTCTCCACCGCGCGCCAGAACCGCGAGGACTACTTCGGCGAAGGCGCAAACAACGCCGCCGACTTCTTCTCCATCCCCATCCACGTCCCCGGCGGCACCGGGCCCAACCAGGGCGTCTTCGGCGCCCTCGGCCGCAACAGCTTCCGCGGCCCCGCCTACTACGACTACGACTTCGCCCTCATCAAAGACACGCCCTTCGGCCGCCGCAAGAGCGGAGCCGAGCGCGTCGACCTGCAATTCCGCTCCGAGTTCTTCAACCTCTTCAATATCGTCAACATGGGCCTGCCCGCCAACATCCTTTCCGGCTCCGGCTTCGGCGAAATCAGCAAAACCGCCGGCACGTCCCGCCAGATTCAGTTCTCCCTCAAGCTCATCTATTGATCGCGGCCCAACGAGCCCGTTTGTCGCTCCTCACGCCGCTTGGTATAAAGGGTGCGCCAAGCCGGGTAGCTTCCGCCGCGCCTGAATCCGAGGAAATCGCATGAAGATCAATCGATTTGCAAAAATGGGCCGCATCTTGCTCGCCAGCTTCCTCCTTGCCCTGTGCATCCACCCATCGCCGGCGCAGCAACCGGCCTCCCACACCCTCGACATGACCGTCGTCAAGCCTGAGACCGTCGGTTTTTCCTCCCCGCGTCTTGAAAACCTTCACGCGCTGATGCGGCAGGCCGTGGACCAGAAGCAGATCGCCGGCATCGTCACCATCCTCGCCCGCCACGGCAGGGTCGTCGATTACCGCACCTACGGCCAGCGCGACCTTGCCACCGCCTCGCCCATGACCAAAGACGTCATCTTTCGCGACTTCTCCATGACCAAGCCGGTCACCGGCGTGGCCATGATGATCCTCTACGAGCAGGGCAAGTGGCTTCCCTCCGACCCCATCGCCAAATTCATTCCCGAATTCGCGCACCTCAAGGTCTTCAAAGGCGTCGACGCGGACGGCAAGATGATCCTTGTCGATCCCGACCATCCGCCCACCATGCGCGAACTGATGACCCACACCGCCGGCTTCACCTACGGCGTCTTCGGCAATACGCCTGTGGATGCCATGTACCGCGAGCAGCACCTCTTTGCCTCCAGAAATCTCCAGGAGTTCATCGACAAGCTGGCCAAAATCCCGCTGCTCTATCAGCCCGGCAAAGGCTGGACCTACTCGATGTCCATGGATATCGAGGGCTACATCGTCGAAAAACTCAGCGGCCAGCCTCTCTCTGACTTCATGCGCGACCACATCTTTCAGCCGCTGGCCATGAAGGATGCCGGCTTCTTCGTCCCCGGGGACAAACGCAAGCGGTTCGCAACGCTCTACCGCACCGGTCCCAACGGCGAATTGCTCGCCGACCCCACCGGCGGCGGCTTGTCCGGCGACTACGCAGCCCAGCCCACCATGCCCTCCGGCGGCGGCGGCATGGTCTCCACCGCGGAGGACTATTATCGCTTTGGCCAGATGCTGGCCAACGGCGGCGAAGTGACCGGCAAGCGCATCCTGGCCCCGGCCACGGTCAAGCTGATGACCTCCAACCACGTGCCCTCAGAACTGCTTAACGGGCAATACAGCATCGGCCTCCAGGTCCTCCGTCCGGGCTTCGGCTACGGCTACAACTGCGCCGTCGTCTTCGACCCGCCGGAGGCCAATCTGCCCGAGGGCAAAGGCACCTTCTTCTGGGACGGGGCCGCCGGAACCTGGTTCTGGATCGATCCCACCAACGACGTCGTCTTCATCGGCATGATCCAGCGCATGCTCGGTCCGGCCAGCCCCAACCTCGAATACCAGAGCCGTTCCGTCGTCTACCAGGCCCTCGTCGACCCGGCGAAGTGAGCAGGGTGGGCGGCTTCGCCTGTTTTGAAAGCGCTGGGTGTTTGAAAGGGCTGGGTGCCCCAGGCCTCGTTTTTGAGACCTGGGAAACCAAAGAGGCCGATTTGCCTCTACCGATCCCACAAGCATCGTTTGGGAGACCACAAATTCAAACGCCCCCGCTTACTTCAGCAGGTCCAGCGCCATCGCCGTCATTGCCGTCACCCCGGTCGTAATTGCCGGCGCATACACCGGCGCAAACAGCGCTGAGTGCAAACTCGGCAGCGGCATGCCCGATTTGCGGCTCTCCGTCAGCTTGTCAGGATCGGCCGCGCCCAGCCAATACATCACCGCCGGAATCTGCCCATCGAGTGAGAACAGGCCCACATCTTCGCTTCCCATCACGGCGCGTGCCTCAACCACGCGGTCTTTGCCCAGCGCCGCCGCCGCGCTCGCTCGCAACCGCTCAGCCAGGGCAGGGTCACAGAAGGTAGCAGGCGTGCTTTCCGTGATAGTCACTGTCGGCATCCGGTCCGCCGGAATCCCGTACGCCTCCGCCAACCCATTCGCGGTGCGCCGCACCGCCGCCACAATCTGATCGCGCGCCGCGGGCGAGTACGTCCGCAGCGTCAGTCCCATCGTCACCTCGTCGGGAATGATGTTGTTCTTCGTTCCGCCGTGAATCGTCCCTACGGTAAGCACCGCCGGCTCCTGCGGATCGATCTGCCGGCTCACGATCGTCTGCGCCACCAGCACAAACTCCGCCGCCAGCACAATCGGATCCTTCCCCGCCTGCGGCGCCGACCCATGCCCGCCAATCCCGCGCATGGTCACGTTCAGCGTCGTGGCGCTGGCCAGCAGCGGCCCGCCCTTCACCGCAATCGTCCCCGCCGCCACATCGTTCGAATCATGCTCCGACACCACAAAGTCGGGCCTGCCGAAGCGCTCGTAAAGATGATCGGCCAGCATCGCCGCCGCGCCCTGGACCATCTCCTCGGCGGGCTGCCCGATCAGCACCAGCGTCCCGTGCCATTGCCCCTTGCGCGCCGCCAGTTCCCGCGCCGCTCCCAGCAGCACTGTCATGTGCAGGTCGTGGCCGCAGGCGTGCATCACCCCCACCTGCTGCCCCTGCGCGTTGGTGGTTTTTACCGTACTGGCGTAGTCCAGGCCGGTCTTCTCTTCGACAGGCAGGGCATCGAGCTCCGTGCGCAGCAGCAGCCGCGGACCGGGGCCATTCTCAAGCACCGCCACCACGCCAAAGGCCTGCGTGCCGTCCGCGTATTTGCCCACGTGCTCCGTCACCGTGTAGCCCAGCTTGCGCAGCTCCCCGGCCACAAACGCCGCCGTCTGCTCCTCGTGGCGCGAGAGCTCGGGATTGCGGTGCAGATGCTTGTACGTCTCCGTCAGCGCCGGCAACTGCCGCTCCACTGAGGCGCTCAGATCGGATGCAGCAGAGGGGTTTTGCGAAGCCAGGGGCATCGCGGCAGCGGCCACAGCGGCCACAGCAAAAACACGCAGGAACATGGGGAAAACCTCCGGGAAAAGGCGGCAGACCGTCTTCATGCGCCAGCCTACCACAAACAACCCGCCCCACGAATTCCAGGGAACCAGGCGTCCAAATCCTTCGTATTGCATTCCCATAGAAGTTGATGTAGACTATTCATATTGGTTGGCAATAGGAGCAAGAAGGAGAAAGCAATGGGTGAAAAAACCGATGTCTGGCAGGGAACTCTGGCGCTGATGGTCCTGCGCACCCTTGAAACTCTGGGCCCGCTACACGGCTACGGCCTGGCGCGCCGCATCGAACAGACCAGCGGTGACCTTTTGCAGTTAAACTACGGCACTCTCTACCCGGCGCTGCTCAAACTCGAGCAGGAAGGCTTCATCCGCTCCCGCTGGGGCCTCTCTGAAAACAACCGCCGCGCCAAATTCTACGAACTCACCAAGGCCGGCCATCGCCAGTTGCAGAAAGCCGCCGCTGAGTGGGAGCAAACCACCGAAATCCTCGCCCGCTTCCTCACCCCGGCCCACGAAGCCTAAGGAGCCACAATGCGCCAACTGCGAGCACTCGCCCTTCGTCTCCGCGGCCTGTTCCGCTCCCGCCGTGGCGACGCCGACTTCGCCGCCGAACTCGAAAGCCACGTAGCCATGCACACCGACGACGGCATCCGCGCCGGCCTCACTCCCCAGGAAGCCCGCCGCCAAGCCCTCATCCGTCTCGGCGGCGCGGAGCAAACTCGCCAGGTCCATCGCGAACGCCGCACGCTTCCCTGGCTTGAAGATCTGCTCAACGACCTGCGCTACGGCCTGCGCATGATGGTGCGCAACCCATCGTTCACGGCGGTTGCGGTGCTTACGCTGGCCATCGGCATCGGCGCAACCACTACCGCATTCACCTGGATCAACGGCGTCCTGCTGCAGCCCCTCGGCGGCGTCGCCGACCCAAGCCGCCTGGTCGTCCTTGAATCGGTCACGCCCAACGGTGAGTGGGTACCCAACTCCTACCCCGACTTCATCGACTTCCGCGACCGCCTGAAGCTCCTTGACGGCATCGCAGTCACGCGCCCCTCGGCCCTCAGCGTCGGCAGAGAAGATCATGCAGACCGCGTCTGGGGCGAACTCGTCAGCGGCAACTTCTTCGATGTGCTGGGCGTCAAGCCGGAGGTCGGCCGCCTCTTCCTGCCCGCTGAATTTGCCGACGCTCCCGGAAAGTTCCCCATCGTTGTCATCAGCGATCGCTACTGGCGTTCCCACTTTGCGGCTGACCCGTCCATCGTCGGCAAAACCATCCCCATCAACCAGCGCGAGCTTACCGTTGTAGGCGTGGCCGCGCCCTCGTTCCACGGGTCGCTCCCCGTCACCGCATTCGACCTTTGGATTCCCTACATGGAGCAGCCGACGCTCAATAGCGTGCAGGAATGGATGCTGCGCAACCGCCACAACCGCAACATGCTGGGCATCGCGCGCATGAAGCAGGGCGTCACAATCGACCAGGCGCGCGGAGAACTGAAGGCGCTCGCCGACCGCATGGCCATTGCCAACGCAGATGTCAGCGAAGGCATGAGCGCAACACTGCTGCCGTTGTGGAAGTCGCCGCACGGCCCGCAGGGCCTTCTCGTCGGCCCGCTCCGCATCTTGATGGGTGTCTGCATTCTGGTACTGCTCATCGTCTGCGCCAACGTGGCCAACCTGCTGCTTGCCCGGGCCACAGTGCGCGAGAAGGAATTCACCGCGCGCCTCGCGCTGGGTGCGGGCCGCGCCCGACTTGCCCGTCAGGTGCTGACTGAGAGCCTGTTGCTCACCGGCTCAGGCGCGGCGCTCGGACTCATCGTCACCCCGTGGATGAGCCATGCGCTCAAATATCTCATGCCGCCGGGCCCCATGCAGCAGTTGGTGGCCATGGACACGCGCCCCAATCTCTCCGTGCTCGGATTCGCAGCCGGAATCTGCATCTTTGCAGCATTGGCGGCCGGACTTGTTCCCGCATTGCAGGTGGGGCGGCTTAACCTGAGCGCCCGGCTCAACGCCGGCGGACGCAGCGGAACCGCGGGCCGCGGACGCAATCGCCTGCGTTCCGTTCTTGTCGGCTCTGAGGTTGCTCTTGCCTTGGTTACCCTCGTCGGTGCGGGCCTGTTCGCGCGCGGATTTCAGACCACGATGCGCATCGATCCCGGCTTCGATCCCAACCATGTGCTCCTGAGCCAGTTCTATCTCAACACCAACGGCTACAACCTTGCCCAGCGCAAGGAATTCTGCCGCCGTCTCGCCGAGCGCATGCAGTCCGCACCGGGAGTCACTGACGTCGCATACTCAGACGGTGTCCCACTCGGTTTCGAGCCAAGCTGGTGGGAGGAACTCAAGATCGAAGGCTATGCGCCCCGCCCCAACGAAAACATGAGCGTCTTCCGCAATGTGATTTCGCCTGGCTATCTCCCCCTGATGCATATTCCCATCGTCGAGGGCCGCAACTTCACCGAGCAGGACAACGAGGATGAAAAGTCGCCCGCCGTGATGATCGTGAACCAGGCCTTCGTCCGCCGCTTCTTGGCCGGCCGCGACCCCATAGGAACCCGCATTCACGGCTGGGGAAGCTGGTTTCGCGTCGTGGGTGTCGCCAAGGACTCCAAATACCACTACCTGGGCGAATCCACGCCGGCCTACTTTTACGTGCCCTTCCGCCAGATCTTCCGCGAAGACATGAATCTCGCCTTCTATGTGCGCACCAAAGGCGAGCCGGACAGCGTTCTCTCCACCCTCCGCGCCCAGGTGCGCGGCCTCGATCCCAACGTCACCGTCTTCGACGCGGCGCCGCTCAAGGAGTTCATCGGCGCGTCGCTCTATCCGCAAAAGGTTGCTGCAAGCCTCATGACCGTCCTGGGCTCCATCGCCCTGCTCCTGGCTGCCGTCGGGCTTTACAGTGTCATGGCCTACTCCGTGGCGCAGCGCACGCAGGAGATCGGCGTGCGCATGGCTCTCGGCGCGCAACCCGGTCACGTACTGCGCATGGTGATCGGACAGGGACTAGCCCTCACGGCAGGCGGCCTCATTGCCAGTGCTGTCCTGGCCATCGGACTGGCGCGCGCCGTCGCCAGCGTCTCCTTCACCAACTCCGCCATGGGATCGAGCGCCAAGCTCCTCGGCGCCGGCGCAAACAACCCGCTGATCTACCTTGCCGCCGCGGGATTCCTATGTGCAATCGCCACGCTTGCTTGCTGGTTGCCGGCCCGGCGCGCCGCTTCCATCGATCCCATGCAGGCTTTGCGAATGGAATAGGAGAGACTTTATGCGGAAGCTCAGAGCAATGGCCATGCGCCTTCGCGGCCTGTTTCGCTCCCGCCGTTCAGAAGCCGACTTCGCCGCCGAACTCGAAAGCTACGCGGCTCAAGCGCTCCGGGCGCAAGTGCTTGACTCCCTGACAAAAAACAAAAGGGGAGGAGCGCCTGGCTCTTCCCCTCTTGTCCGCAGTCCGGAATTCTACTTCTTAACAGGCGCGATCACGTCCTTGGCGGCCTTGGCCACGCGGAACTTGACCACCGTCTTGGCCTTGATCTTGATGGCCGCGCCGGTCTGCGGGTTGCGGCCGATGCGGGCCTTGCGCTCCGCCTTCACCAGGCGGCCAATGCCCGGGATCACAAAGACGCCGTTCTTCTTGGTTTCCTTGATGGCGGTCTCAGCCAGAAGGTCCAGGAAGGCTGCGACTTGCTTGTTGGTAAGTTCCAGCTTCTCGGCCAGGTGCCGCGTCAGAGCGGTCTTGGTCAGTCCAGTTGCCATGTGATGTTCTCCTTCTGGGCGAGCCCTCTGGGCCGCCGGTGTTGCCTGGGTTTCCGCCGCGATCTGCGTACCGCATGGAGGGAGTGCGACCGGGGCAACATTTGCACGTATCCCCTGTATTCATGCGGGTCCTTCAGAACCCCGTCGTTCGTTACAATGCGACTTCGAACCGGTTAAAGTCAATCGAAAAACCCCGATTTCCACAAGTTTCTTCAGATTTTCTCCTAATTTTCCCGATTTTTGCCTGAATTCACCCGGTTTCAGCGGTTTTAGGCCCTCGCCGTCAACCCAGTCTTGGATGCATCGGCTTCGGCCTGCACAGGTTGTGAAAGACGTTCTGGAACGATTTTGAGCCGGGGGAGGGTGATCTGCTGCGAAAGGAAAAGGAGGTGGTGCAGGAGATGCAGGTGGTGGGAGGACAGCGGCCGTTTCCGGGTGCAGCCCTTATCAGGACGCCTTGGAAAGACGGCGGGGAGGGTTCGTGCGATACCGCCCTTCGCCAGAAAAAAGGCGAAGGATGGGGCACCCAGTTCGGTGGGTGAGTTGGAAAACCGATGGCGAGGGCGCCCGCCAAGGAACTGTCCCATTTCTGGACACTATAATTAGCTGCGATGGCGGGTCGCTCAAATCTCGGTAAGGCGCTCGCACAAGGGCTTGCAACTCTCACGCCGTCTCAAGCCGATTTGGTCAGGGCCATAATCCAGCAGTTTCAACTTCCCCATGAATTCTCTCGTAAAGAGGACTCGGATTTTGTCACTCCCGCAGTCCTCGACATGTTAGGGGATGCGCTCCGTATCCACCATGCATTCAATCGGCAGGCACTGAGCAAAGACCGTTTTGAGTTTGCTTTGGAGAGATCGCTGAACCGCGCGGGAATTCAAGCTGAACTTGTTGAGAACAGGACAAATCGCGGTCACGATATAACAATCAAGGGGATTCCAGTCAGTCTCAAGACCCAAGCCGACGCAAGCATCCGTGTCGCGTCATTGCACATCAGCAAGTTTATGGAGCTTGGCAAAGGGCCATGGGAGTTGCCGCTTCTCCGCGATATGTTCCTGAAGCACATGGTTAGTTACGAGCGAATCTTCCAGTTCCGGTGCCTGTTGCCAGGACCGACATCGCATTTTTATGAGCTCGTAGAGATTCCGATGAAATTGCTATTGGAGGGCGCGGACGCGCAACTCGTTATCCAGACGCGAAGTCGGCAAACTCCACAGCCGGGCTACGGTAATGTCTACGATGCAGATGGCAGGTTGAAGTATGCCCTCTATTTCGACGGCGGCACAGAGAGGAAATTACAGATCAAAGCAATCAGGAAAGATCTGTGCGTCGTTCACGCTACTTGGAGATTCGAGTCAACACCCTTTGAGCAGTCTATTCCGAGCTAAATTCGCATATTCTTCACTAATCTCAATACCCGTGCATTGGCGTTCAAGGTCGTTGCACACGACACCAGTTGTGCCGGAGCCGAGAAATGGATCAAGCACCCTGTCGCCAACTCTTGATCCCGCCGCCACGCAAAGACTCACCAATGACCTTGGAAAGACGGCAAAATGCGAGCCTGCGTACGGCTCAGTGTTGATGTTCCACACGCTGCGGCGGTTCTTTCGCCTCTGCGTGTGGTCTTGTGCAGGTTCCTGAATTGACTCATGGTCATAGTAATATTTCTCTGACTTCGAGAAAAGGAAAACATATTCGTGCGAACGCGTCGGACGATCCTTTACGGATTCCGGCTGGCAGTTAGGTTTATTCCAGACCAAATCTGACCGCAGGTACCAGCCATCAGCTTGCAAAGCAAACGCGACTCGCCACGGCACCCCAATTAGGTCCTTTGGCTTGAGCCCGTTGGGTGTTGGCGCACGGTAGGACATTCCGCGGCCCTTGTTTTTTGCGTCGTCGTCTCGCCAAGTTCTTCCGCCGCTTGTATAGCTATCGCCAATGTTTAACCAGAGCGTCCCATCGACCGCTAAAGTTCGGCGAACCTCCCTAAAAACAGCGACAAGATTGGCGATGTACTCATTCACATCCATCTCCGCGCCGATCTGGCCCTGCACCCCGTAATCGCGGAGGCCCCAATACGGTGGAGAAGTGACAACAGTTTGGAACAAGCCTTCTGGAAAGCCAGCTAGAATACGGCTTGCGTCACCCACCAGGACCTCGCAGAGATTGCGGGGATTCTTCGAGCATTCAGGCTGGAGCTCGTCGTCAAATTCCGGAAATAACCGAAGAACCTTGCCCATGGCCATATTCTACTGTGCGGATGAATCTGCTCCGGAGCTTTTTATGTCGTTGCATCTGGAGAATTCCGATTCAGGAATGCTACCCTACCTCTTAGGCGGCGTCGCCATGTGCTTCAATAGGAGAGATGGCGATTCCCCGGAGAGCGACGGTGCGCGGGCGGTGGTTGGCGGCTCAGCGGAAGGTGCGCGAGCTGAAGATGGTGGGGCGCGCGCTGGCTTCTACTGCGCACCCGGTGCTGGCGCAGATTATCCCCATGCGGTTCTGCAACTTGAGCTGCGCCTACTGCAACGAATACGACAAGGTTTCAGAGCCGGTGCCGGTGGAGGAGATGTACCGGCGGATCGACCACCTGGGACGGCTGGGGACGGCCATGATCGGCATCTCGGGCGGGGAGCCGCTGACGCATCCGGGGCTGGACGACATTATCCGGCGGATGCGGCGGACAGGGGCGATTGCGGGGATGATCACCAACGGCTACCTGCTGAATGTGGAACGGATCGAGCGGCTGAACCGGGCAGGCCTGGACCACATGCAGATCTCGATCGACAACCTGGAGCCGGACGAGATTTCGAAGAAGAGCCTGAAGGTGCTGGATAAGAAGCTGCAGATGCTGGCCGAGTACGCCGAGTTTCACGTGAACATCAATTCGGTGGTGGGCGGAGGGTTCAAGAATCCCAACGACGCGATGGTGATCGGCAAGCGGGCGCTGGAATTGGGGTTTGAGTCGACGATCGGGATTATCCACGACGGGGACGGGCAACTGAAGCCGCTGAATGAAGATGAGGCCCGGGTCTACTTCGAGATGAACAACCGGAGGAAGACCAACTATTCGCGCTTCGACTACTTTCAGGAGGCGATTGCGAAGGGGGAGCCGAACGACTGGCGGTGCCGGGCGGGGTCGCGCTACCTGTATATCTGCGAGGATGGGCTGGTTCACTACTGCTCGCAGCAGCGGGGATATCCGGGCGTGCCGCTGGCCGAGTATACGACGGAGGACGTGAAGCGGGAGTTTTTGACGGCCAAGAGCTGCGCGCCCAACTGCACCATTGGCTGCGTACACAGGATCAGCCATATCGACCACTGGCGGGGGGCGCAGACGAGCACGGTTTCGCCGGGGGAACGCGGGGCGGAGGCTCCGGTGCTGGTGAATATTCAGATCGCGGATTGAGCGGGGCGGAATCGATCGCCAAATAGAGAACGGCGGCCGCCGCGGCGGACGCCGTTTTGTTTTGCAGGGTGGAGCGGCTACTTGTCGGCGGCCTTTTTGGCGGAGGCCGGTTTGGGAGCGGAGGCGGTGTCGGCGATGGCCTGGTCGATGAGCTGGTAAAGCTTGGTGCGGTCGACGACTTCGACGAAGGGAGCGCCTTTGGAGTTGGCGGTGACGACCCAGATGGTAGGGGTGTGCTCGATGCCGATGCGCTGGCCGAGCGCGTAGTCGGCTTTGACGTCGGCGGCAAGCTTGCCCTGCGGGTCGAGGGCGAAGGGCAGGTCGATGCCTTTGCTCCGGGCGAACTTTTCAGTGAAGTCGCGGAGGATTTCGGGGCTGGTGATGGAGGGCTGGTTGGCGAAGACGGCGTCGCGGTACTCGTCGCCGAGGGCCTTGCTCTTCAGGTCGAGCCAGCGGGCGTTGACGGCGGCGTTGAAGCTCCAGTTGTGGAAGGGGAGCGGGAAATCGTGGCGCGCCCAGGGAATCTTGTAGGTGGCGGCGGCTTCTTTGAGGAGGCGGTTGGCGTTGGCGCAGTCGGGGCACTCGAGGTCTTCGAATTCGACGATGGCTACGCGCGCGCCGGCGGGCGGACGGAGCGCGGAGGGGTCGTGGACCTGGGTTCCGCGGGATGGAGGGGCGAACTGGGCGTGGGCGGCGGCGGCCGAGGCGAAAAGCGCGGCGGAGGCAAGGGCCAGGAACAGGCCGGTGCGATTGGGGACGGGATGGGCGTGGCGAAAGAGACGAAACATGGCGATTGGACGGCTCCCTATGGGCAATTGTAACGGGAGAGAAGCGGGAGGGGGTTGGACTTATTGGCGGTCGCGGCGGCGGGCGGCGATCCAGCGGCGCCATTTGTAGTCGGCGAAGAGGGAGGCGGCGACAAGGAGGACGGCGAGGATGCCGAGGAGGATCTTCATGACGCTTTCAGGATCGCATGAGCTGGGGGTGGGGGAAAGGCGGTGGGGGATTCCCGGGCTTCAAAAACGGGACCTGGGCGAGGTGAGATGAGAAGAGAAGAGTATGAAGCGAGGCGGGTATTTCCCAGGTCTGATGGATTACCCTCGTAGCTGCGGGGCAGAAAGAGTTCAGGAAGCCTATTTTGCGTATTGTTTTGTCGAATATCGGGACGTTTGGGGACATCAATCCGCTGATCGCGATGGCGCTGGAGTTGAAGCGGCGAGGACACGCGCCGGTGATGGCGGTGCCGGCGGTGTTTGAGGAGAAGATTGTGCCGCTGGGCCTCGAGTTTCACGCGGTGCGGCCGGATATCGACCCCGAGAACACGATCCTGGTGGAGATGATCTACGACGTGAAGAAGGGCACGGAGCGGGGGCTGAGGGAGTTCCTGTTTCCGGTACTGCGCCAAACCTACGACGATCTGCTGGACGCCGCTACGCGGCCGGAGCGGGCCGACCTGCTGCTGCTGGGCGAGCTGAACTACGCGGGGCCGTTGGTGGACGAGGTGACGGGGATTCCCTGGGCGAGTTACGTGCTGGCGCCGCTGTCGTTCTTTTCGGCGTTCGACCCGCCGGTTCTGCCCATGTATCCGCGGCTGGCGCGGGCGGACAAGACAGTTCCGGGGATGGGCCGGGCGATCCGGCGGCTGGCGCGGTTTGTGAGCCGGAAGTGGCCGCAGCCGATCTACGATTTGCGGGCGGAGTTGGGACTGGCGAAGGGTGCGAATCCGCTGTTCGACGCCAAGCATTCGCCCTACCTGGTGCTGGCGCTGTTTTCGCGGGTGCTGGGAGTGGAGCAGAAGGACTGGCCGGAAAACACTCGGATTACGGGGTTCTGCTACTACGATTCGGACGCGGGGAACGACGAGCTGCCGGCAAATCTCAAGGAGTTTCTGGCGGCGGGGCCGGCGCCGGTGGTGTTCACGCTGGGGTCGGCGGCGGTGCTGGCGGCGGGAAGGTTCTACGAGTTCAGCGCCAAGGCGGCGATGCGGCTGGGAGTGCGGGCGGTGCTGCTGATTGGGACGGATGAGCGGAACCGGCCGCGGCAGGCGCTGCCGGAATCGATTTGCGTGGCGGAGTATGCGCCTTTTTCGGCGCTGTTTCCGCAGGCGGCGCTGGTGGTGCACCAAGGCGGGGTGGGGACGACGGCACAATGCCTGCGGGCGAGCAAGCCGATGCTGATCATGCCCTACTCGCACGACCAGCCGGACAACGGCAGGCGGATGCGGCGGCTGAAGGTGGCGCGGGTGATTCAGCGGGGGAACTATCTGCCGGTGAGGGTGGCGCGGAAGCTGAAGGCGATGCTGGAGGAGCCCCTGTTTGCGCGGCGCGCGAAGCTGGTGGCGCAGCGGCTGGAGCGCGAGGACGGGGTGCTTTCGGCGTGCGATGCGCTGGAGGAGCTGTACCGGAGTACGCGGCAAGGAAAGCTCTGACCCGGCTGCAAATCTCAGGGAAACTCCGATCAAGTTCAAAGAAAGACGATTCTCCGTGTAGAAGCGTTCCCTCGGGGGCTAAAGGCCACCATTTTATGGGCCTTTTTGCGGCGCGGCACCCCGACCCTGAAGGGTGCCCCGGTACCCGGCCGCGCCCTTTCAAGACGGATGCCGTTCTGGACTTGCTCAGAGATTCTTAGAAGAGATCGGCTATGGGAGGGAATGTAAGCAAGAAGCTCAGAGCCAGCAGCGTGGAAGCGACAATGTGAATACGGCCTAGCGCGAGGGTCTTTCTCCGCCAGCGCCATTCCAAAATGCCCCAGGTGAGGAGCCAAATAAGAATTGCAGTGGTGGTTACGCCGGAGAGAGCGCCGGTGGGCTTATAGAAAACAAGTATGTTCTTGATGGTTGCCGACTTATCAGCGGCTAAGGCCAGGACTGCGAGAGCGAAGGAGCCGATGCCAGCGGAAAGAATGGCGGCGGTGCCAGAACCGTTGGTGAGGGCAGGTGTATTGAGCGAGGTGACACGATCCGAGTTATTCATTTTCCGCTCCTGACTCAGTAAGAATCTGGACTCACTTAGGGAACCTCTGCGCAGGTGCCTGATTTCTAAGCGAAGAATTGGGCGCGAACGATTTTCAACATTTGGACCAAGAATCGTTGGAAAAAAGCGCTTACAAGCCTGTTTGCTTTGTCTCGGGA
>Ga0182013_10000405_pt1 | contig 60056 bp, 37 predicted proteins | sample 612S2MmetaG_FD_120487 | JGI IMG/M metagenome (GOLD analysis project Ga0182013, IMG submission 120487) | Permafrost microbial communities from Stordalen Mire, Sweden - 612S2M metaG | ecosystem: Environmental > Terrestrial > Soil > Wetlands > Permafrost | place: Sweden: Stordalen | collected...
CCCAAACGGCGAAAAGCGCAAATGTCTTGACCGGCTAGCAAACCGCCTCACCAAAATCCTCGCCGAGTTACGAAATCTCCACACCACCTGAATGAAAATGAGCAGAGTTTGGCCGGTTAACAGGCCAATGCGCTCATCGAATCAAAACGAGATGCGCTTTTTGAGTTCCGGTCGGCCACCCAGCAGCTACCGTACCCGTCACCCCGGTGAACCCGGCAGCATTCGGGCAACTTCGCCGAAATTCGGCTGCTGCCCGAACACCCGCCCCTGCCCGGCTCAGCCCGCCAAAATCCCCGCGCCCCCGCACTCGCCCACAAATCGCCCCTGCCAACCGTCCCAACCCGCTCAAACGCCACCACCAAAATTCCCCATCCGGCAAAAATCGCTTATGCTGTCCAGCTTTTTTGTGTAGGGGTGCGTATTTATTGGGAATTCGCTGTGTCCAAAATAAATGTGGACACCTTGCGATTTTTCCTCCGCTGGGGCGGCGGAGTTCGGTGTCCGGGTGGACACCTATGGACACCTATGGACACCGTTTTTCGCCGCTGTTCATGCGGGGTTGCGGTTTGCTTTAGAATCAGTTCCGTTTACCAGTGGAAATGGTGAGGGTTACGCGCGGGACCGAAATGACCCCTTGGCGTGGGACGGGGCGCGGGCGGCAAAAGGCCCGATTCTCAGTCCCGGAACCCCGGGAAAAGCGGCCGCAACCGGGCACACTGCGGATACCTGGGATGCCAGCCTCCCCATCCCACCTCGTACAATGAAAATGAAGCAGCAAGCCGCACCCCACCCAACCAATGGCTGACGAAGAGCAGAAAAAACCTAAAAAGCCCGAGGAAGAGCTGGCCGGCAAGGTCTACGACTCCCGGCTCATGCGGAGGCTTGGCCACTATCTGCGCCCCTACTGGGTGCAGGCCGCCGTCTCCACCGTGGCCATCAGCCTCAAATCCCTGTGCGACGTCGCAGGGCCTTTCCTGGTCATGGTGGGCATCGACCACTACTTCCCCGAAGACCCCAGCCTGTCGCACTTCAGAAACACGCTGGCCCACGGCATGGGCACCCGCAACGGGCTCACGCGCCACCTGAGCAAGGACCCGGTCACCGGCATCACGCAACTGGCCGAGGTCTACATGGCCGTGCTGCTCGCCGCCTACCTTTTTCAGTTCGTCCAGACCTACCTGATGCAGTGGACCGGCCAGAAGCTCATGTTCGACCTGCGCCGCGACATCTTCCGCCACATGCAGCGCATGCACATCGGGTTCTTCGACACCCACTCGGTGGGCCGCCTGGTCACTCGCCTGACCTCCGACGTGGACGCCATCAACGAGATGTTCACCGCCGGCGTCCTGGCCATTGTGGACGATTTCCTGAACCTGACCATCATGGCCGCGCTGATGCTCACCATCAACTGGTGGCTGGCCCTGCTGGCCTTCTCGGTTCTGCCGCTGATTCTCATTGTCACGCGCATCTTCCGCGACCACGTGCGGGAGAGCTATCGCCGCGTCCGCACCGCCATCGGCCGCATCAACAGCTTCACCCAGGAGCACATCTCGGGCATGGCCGTGGTGCAGTTGTTCAACCGCGAACAGCGCGCCTTCGACGACTTTGAAGACGTTAACCGGCAGCACATGATTGCCTTCAAGGACACCATCTTCGCCTACGCCCTGTTCTACCCGGCCGTCGATCTGCTCTCCGCCGTCGCCATTGCACTGGTGGTGTGGCGCGGCGGATTCGGCGTGCTGACCGGCGTGGTGACCATCGGCGTACTCAATATGTTCGTGCAGTATTCGCTTCGCTTTTGGCGTCCCATTCAGGATATGAGCGACAAGTACAACATCCTGCAATCGGCCATGGCCGCCAGTGAGCGCATCTTTAAACTCCTCGACACGGAACCGGAGATCGTCTCGCCGGCCAGCCCGCTCCCTGGTGACGGCAGCAACCGGATCGAATTCCGCCACGTCTGGTTTACCTATCAGAAGCTGACCCCGGAGCAGCAGGCCGCCGTGGCTCTGGCGACCGGCGCAGCGGCCCCGGCCCATACTGCGGATTTTGAAGAGCAGGACGGAACCCGTCGTTTGCCGCTGGACCAGAACGCGTCCACGCAGAAGCTGAAGGCCAGGTCGCAGGTGGCACGACTGTTGACGCGGCTGAAACCGCGGCCATTCAAACCGGACGAGCCGCTCACCGAAGAGCGTTTTCCCGAAACCTCTTTCGCGACGGAAGACGGCGATCAGGATGTCCCGCCTGCGCCTTCGTCCGCCGCAAAGCTGGGAGCCGCCCTGGGAGCGATTGACGGCATCGAGTGGATTCTGAAGGATGTCTCCTTCATCGTCGAGCCCGGCCAGACGGTGGCCATCGTGGGCCACACCGGAGCGGGCAAAACCACCCTGACCAGCCTGATGATGCGCTTCTACGACGTAACCGCGGGGCAGATTCTGGTGGACGGCGTGGACCTGCGCCAGCACAACCTGACGGAGTTGCGCAAGCACTTCGCCGTGGTGCTCCAGGACCCCTTCCTGTTCACCGGCACGGTCGAGGAAAACATCCGCTTCGGCAACCAGGAGATTACCCAGGCCGCCCTCCTGCAGGCAGCCCGCGACGTGAACGTGCTGGATTTTATCGAGAGCCTGCCCCACAAATTCGACGAGCCGGTGCAGGAGCGCGGCAACTCGCTGTCCACGGGCCAAAAGCAGCTCATCAACTTTGCCCGCGCCCTGGCCTTCAATCCCCGCATCCTGATTCTGGACGAAGCCACATCGAGCGTGGACACCGACACCGAACTGCGTATCCGCGGGGCCCTGGAACGGCTGGTCGAGGGCCGCACCAGCGTGCTGATCGCGCACCGGCTCTCGACCGTGCAGAGGGCCGAGACCATCCTGGTGATGCACAAGGCCCAGTTGCGCGAGATGGGCTCGCACCAGCAACTGCTGGCCCAGCGCGGCCTCTACTGGAAGCTCTACCAGTTGCAGTACAAAGACCAGGAGATGAACGGCCACGCCGCTCCCGCTCCCATTTCTTCCACTGCGCCTGCGATATAAGACCTCATCCGTAAATGAGTAGCGCCGACCTCCCGGTCGGCTGTCGCGTGGGCCTCCCGGCCCACGCGCGGTCCTGCTGCTGGTGCTGCCGTTCCGCAGCCGCAGAATCAGGCTGCAATTTGTGTCAGCCGGCAATTGGCTCCGCGCCCAGTTCCGGCAGCCCCGCCGGTTTCTTCCGCCCATAGATCGCAACCAGCGCCACCAGCAGCAGCAGGACGATGCCCAGCACCAGCAAACTGCCTTCCGGCCCGTCCGTGCCGCCGCTCCACAGCGCATTGCCGGCGGGCGAGGTGGTCAGGTAGTGGCCGGTGGCCACGTTGCCGCTGTCTGCCGCCCCATAAAAGTAGGTTTCCGACCAGTCCCAGGCGGTGTGGCAGCCGATGGCCCACCAGGCCGAGCCGGTCACCCGCACGCTGACGCAGAAGACAAAGCCGATGGCCGCGGCGGCAAAAATGCCGATCCAGTTTTCGCCGTTGTTGCCGGTGTGGATGAAGCCGAAGAGCGTCGAGGTGACCCATGCCGCCTGCCAGAATGCACTTCGTGCCGCCTTCTTTAAGTGCAGAACGAGGCATGGAAACAGGCCCAGCAAAGCAATGATGTACACGCCCCACACGCCGTTGCCTTTGGCCCGGAGCAGCAGGTCGCCGCAAATCAGTGCCTCGATGCCGAGCGCCCACCAGAAGTTGATACCGCGGGTCAGGGTGAACTGCAGATAGCAGCGGAAGACGCCCTCCTCGACAAGGCCCACCAGCAGAAAAGCCGCCGCCCACAACCCGGCGAACTTGAAGATTTCCGCACCGGAGAGCGCGACCGGCCCAAAATGGAGCCAGCCGCCCCAGGCCAGCGCGCCCATCAAAGCCGAGAGCGCGGCGAATCCCGCCACCAGGCCGGAAATGAAATGCAGCGGACGCCGTGGCCCAGTCAGGTTGAAGTCGAGCAGGCTTCGGCGGCGCTCGATCAGCGCCACCAGCGCGGCCGCGCCCACCATCCCCAGGAACGGGATCAGCTCGCCGAAGAATGCCGCAAATGCCGTGAAGTGGGCCTTGGGGTCGAAAAGATGGGTCTTGACCAACAGCGTTCCCACGGCGGCCGAGAACAGGAAGAACAGGGCGATGAAGATCGCGACCGACCAGCCTGCGCGCAGACCCCGCGGACCTATGAAAATCCACCGCAGGCCGCGATATTCTTCGGGGCCGGCGGCGAGAGCTGAGTCCGCGGCGAGCTTGACCGGTAATTCGGCTCGCGCCGCATCGCGCGTTTCTTCGAGCAGGGAGGGGTGAATCTCTGGCTCCATGGAGCCTCCTTCAAAAAAGAGTCAAATCTGAGCGCAGCAAATTTCTATAGGGGCAACGATGGTCTACGGAATCGATCTCGCGGTGGTTCCATCAGCTAAAGCGCCTCCGGCCATTCGCGGGCGGCGTGCCACACTCCCAGAACCTCAACGGTCTCCGTCGAGACTTGATACACCACAATGTACGGCGACCGCGGAACAACCGCTTCGCGCGTTCCATCGATGCGGCCTGTACGCCCAGAATCGGGCATCTGCCCAATCAGCCCGACGGTGGCCAGGATTCTTCGGCGGATGGTGACGGCCCTTGCAGCGCTTTCGTCCTGAAGGTAATCGACGACTTCTTGTAGTTGCCGGACAGCGGACGCCGACCAGATGACTTTCATCGCGCCTCGCGTTCCCACTCACCCGCCATGCGCTCCACTTCTTCGTGGCTGACGATGCGCCCGTCGCTGATATCCCTGCGTCCCTCCTCCACCATCGCGGCGAATCGGCGCTGCTCGCTGAGGTAGTTCTCCACCGCCTCATTGAGCAGGTAGGTGCGGTCGCGGTCCATGGCCTTGGCGATCAGGTCCAATGCGGCGACCTTCTCGGGGTCGATGCGGAAGCTGATGGTGCGCGGGGAATTCATAATACGCGATATTACAACGTATTATTGCGGAGTGCAACAAGGCCCTGGACGGTGCCGTTCAGGCCGGTCAGAAGCACCGATCCGGGTCCGCCATGAGACGCAAATCCCCTGCCCGCCTTGACACTTTAAGCTGAGACCTTGATGCTTAACAGTTCTGGTTCTGCATTTTTTTGAACAGGGGGACCTCAAGTCTTGCGGGTTCGCGTCTTCTATCACGACAAATGTTTCGACGGAGCCTGCTCAGCCTCCCTCTTCACCCGGTTCCACCGGGAGTGCATCGCCGCGGACGCCAGCTACGAGTACCACGGCCTGGTGCACCGGGCCGGGGCGCTGTTTGACGAGAGCGAGTTCACGGGCGACGAAAACGCCATTGTGGACTTCAAATACTCCTCTTCGCCCCGGATTACCTGGTGGTTCGACCATCACCAGTCGGCGTTTCTGACCGCCCAGGACCACCAGAGCTTTCTCGACTGCCAGCAGGACCCGGTGTGCGGGTCGCGCAAGTTCTTTGATCCCCATTACACCTCCTGCACCAGCTTTCTGGCCCACATCGCCTCCACCCGTTTCGGGTTTGACACCCGGCCGGTGGCCGAGCTCATCAAGTGGGCCGACATTGTGGACGGAGCACGCTACGAAAGCCCCGAAGCGGCCGTCGAGATGGCCGCTCCAGCCATGAAGCTGACGCTGATCATCGAAGCCACGCAGGACCCCGCTTTCATTCCCCGGCTCATTCCGCTGCTGACCGAGCTGCCTCTGGCCGAAGTGCTCAGCCAGCCCTTCGTGGCCGATCTGCTGCCGCCGCTCATGGAGCGCCACCAGGCCGCCCTGGAACTGATCAGGAGCCGCGCCGAGGAGCGCGACGGCACCATCTTCTTCGACATCACCGACCACCCGCTGGAGGGGTTCAACAAGTTCATCCCCTACTACCTGCACCCCGAGGCCATCTATTCGATCGGGCTGTCCAAATCCAGCTTCCGCACCAAGGTGGCCGTGGGATCAAACCCCTGGACCAAGACCGACCCGGCGACCATGGTGAATCTGGCGCAGGTGTGCGAGCGCTACGGAGGCGGCGGACATGCCCGCGTGGGCGCCATCAGCTTCCCGCCCGACCAGGCCGACAAGGCGCGCGCCGCCGCAGCGGAGATTGTGGCCGAGTTGAGGGCCACCTACAAGCGAACCTGACGGCCCCGCCTGCGACTCCATCCACGCCCCAGTGCAATCGGACGAACGTGGCAATCAAGGAAATCCTTGCCTTGAAAGAGCACGGCTTCAGCCGTGCCGCCCAAAATGTCCATCCAGCAGTCGGCCCTCACAGGCTGCCGCAAAAGCGGGCTGTTTGGGGACCGGGATGGGGTTCCATAGCTGCGCCTGCCCCACTCCCACGATGTCCTTCTCTTCGCAATTGTTCGCATGTGGATTAAGAAGCATCATCGGTGAAGGGGTGCTCCGCAAAACCAGTGGCATCATCTTCCCAACGGACGCGCGCTTCGCCGCGACAAACAGCATGGCTGCTGCTGAAGGAATCATCCGCTGCCGGGTCCAGGGGGTTCAGACCTGTACGCGGAGCTGCGATGCCAATCTTGAGCGCACCCGGTCTACAGCGGTTCCACAATTGCTGTACCCAGAAGCTACAGCCCTCAAGTGCCTTTTTTCATCAAGAAAGAGGCACCTTTCGCAGCCCCGCAAAGGGCATGGGAATTGTGGAACCGCTCTGAAGAAGCGACTACCATTCGGGCGCGGCCTGGTAATTGCTGAAGCGGATATGATGGCATCGGAATCAAAACGACTCAATGGCGTTGATTCTGTCCTCGACGTCCGCGGCAAGATCCTTGATATCGGCATGAAAAAGGCTGCGTTCGCGGATTGGGAGTTGACTCAGCAGGTCCGAGAACGGCAGCACGTCACAACCTGAGAATGCGGCAAAGCCCGCCGCATCCGCCATCTTGCAACTCATGTGGATTAACTCAGCCAGATTCCAGGGGTCACTGTGGTGCCTCGAAGAATCCTGCTCCCACATGATGGGCTCAAATTCCAGGGGAAGTTTCCAGTCGGCAACCAGACGGCTTCCTACTTCGCAATGATCGAATCCGAACATTGCCTTTTCGCGCTCAAGAATACTCTGAGCATTTCCGCAGTGAGTCTCCAACAGGAATGCGTATTCCCTGGGACAAAGAACTGCCAGCGCAAATCGGCCTATTTCGTGCAGGATGCCGGCGGTGTACGCTGTTTCTTTGTCAACCCAGCCCGCTAGGGCAAGCTGTTCGGCAATCAGTGCACACGCCAAACTGTGGCGCCAGATAGCCCGAATCGACGGATAACTCATGGCCTTGCCAAGGTACGATCTCACTCCAACAGTAAGGCAAACGCCTTTTAGACTGTAGGTGCCCAGCAGCGCGACCGCTTGGCAGGCGCTGGTAACAACAAGATGATGAGCGACGAGAGCGGAGTTGGCTATGGTGATGACTTCACTCGAGAACGCCGGGTCCGAGGAGATCAGGTCGCTCAAACGATGCATGGACACGCCTTCATCGTTCATCAACTCCATCACTCGGAGCGCAATCTGCGGAAAGGGAGGCACCCGGAGATGTGCCCATGGGATCCTTTCGATCTCGCTGCTGTGGTTGTCCTGCTGCACAGTTCGAATGCCTCTCGTATTGCCGTGGCCTTGGGAGCAACCAACCCAAGTAAAGCCAGGTTCGATTGACGACCGCTCACTGGCTCAGGTCCCGTGACAGCCCTATCGGCAAACGCGTCGCCTCATTTCAGCCAGCAGCAAGCGGGAAGGCCGGGAGGAAGTTGTTAAAAATGACCGATTGAAGCGCGCTTCGGCCAATCTCCGGACTCGTGAGACTGCGCCTGACGCAAGAGGCTGCTCTCAAAACTGGCCGCTCCATCAACACCATCGCCGAACTCATGCCCACCGCTTACGCTGCAAACCGCGCAAAGTCATCTGCCAGCACCCCCCCCCTGACGTCAACCGTGCGCTTGCCAGGATGGGTTCGGTTAAATTGAGAGTTCGGCTGAGTGCTTGCCCGCGCCCTCGCCATGAGGGTGAACCTGAGGCGCTCCAAGCAAAGCAGCAAGCCGTTGACGATGAGAAGGGGAGCAATCATTGGGCAAATCCAAGTTGCCAGTCGCAGGTTGGCCGCTCGTGGTTCGGCAACACCCATGGTCATTGAAATATAATCACTTAACGAGGTTTCCTGTTTCAATTTTTCGTCGCTTGCCTTCGCTGGATACGGCCCCTCTCGGAGCGATACGCGTTGATTGCGTTGCTCCTTGCGCAGTTGGAGGCGTTTGCACTTTGGGTGCATCCCGGCGGCTGAAAAGGCACAAGGCATTCTGGTAAGATGCTTCCTGTGGCGCGCTTGCATGATACCGTTTGGGGGACCCATGAAAGCATCTGTTGAATTGCCGGAGAATCAGCCAGATCCCCGCTTCCCAGCCGATGGAAATGACGAAATGCGGAAAGCGGTTCTTCTGGAGGTGGAGAAGATTCTCTGCAGCCCCTTCTTCAGAAATGCCGCGCGGAGCAGGCAGTTTCTCAAGTTTGTCGTTGAGCATCAATTGGAAGGCCACCCGGAGCAACTCAAGGAACGGACCATCGGAACTGAAGTTTTCCTGCGTCCACCGGGCTACGCCACGGGAGACGACCCGGTGGTTCGCGTCCAGGCTGGCGAAGTGCGGCGAAGACTGGAACAGTATTATCAGGCGGTTCCAGACGATTCGCACCTCCGAGTAGAACTGCCAGTAGGCTCATACTCCCCTGTGTTCCACTGGTCTTCGACCGCGGCCACAACGCCCCTTCCCGTGCCCGCTCCCCCGGCGGCCGCCCCGGAGCCGAAAACCAGGCCTCCGAAGCATCGAACGAGATTCTGGGCGATTGCAGCGATCCTCTGCGGACTTGCGCTGGCGGCGGGGACCGTGTTCGTGAGCACCCAACGCACCGCTCGCGCTAAGTCAATCATGGAGCAGTTTTGGAATCCGGTGTTTACCACCCAGCAGCCGGTACTGATCTGCCTGGCGAAGCCGGTGGCCTACAGGCCAAGTCAAAATATCTACGATAGATATTCCCGAAAGCATCCCGGCACTTTTCAGAATGAAGCCGAGAGATCGAATTTGCCGCTCCCGTTGGATCCGGACGAGAAGCTTTCCTGGAGCGACCTGTATATCTACTCCGACTACGGGGTTTCCGCGGGAGATGTCTACGCCGCAGTAAGTCTCTCAGGGCTGCTGGGCAAGATTGGCAAACCCAGCCAGGTGCGAATCGGCACCAATTACTCTTTCGAGGATCTTCGCAACTCGCCCGCCGTGGTGGTGGGCGGCTTTAACAACAAGTGGACCATGCAATTGACTTCCACTCTGCGCTTTGCGTTTATAGAAGATGGAGATCAATTCATGATCCGGGAACAGTCTCCCGGGGCCCGAGCCTGGAAGACGAAGTTGGGCAGCAGAGGCGAGACGACGGAGGATTTTGCGATTGTGGCACGGTTGCTGGACTCGAAGACCGGTCAATTCACCGTAGCCACGGCAGGTATTGGGCCCAATGGGACCCAGGCAGCAGGGGAATTCGTTGCGAATCCCAAATATCTTGAAGAAGGTTTGCGCAATGCTCCCCCAGACTGGCAAACCAAGAATCTGGAAGTTGTTCTGCAGACAACAGTGACCGATTCAATCGCCGGCCCTCCCCGCGCCGTAGCGACTTATTTCTGGTAAAGCAATGGCCAGGGCACTTTAAGCTGGAATTGCCGGCGTCTGTCAGGGATTTGTTTTGCCCGCCTTAGCTTGCGCATCTGACGAATTCTGCTCCAGGTACTCCACATAGCCCAGCAGCGCTCCCCAATGATAGAAGCGATCGCTGCTTGACACGTCATCCCCGGTTCCGGCGATCGCGTTGTAATTCTCGTGGACGTGGCCTTTTTCGGTCCACTCCTTCAGAAACAAGTTATAGGATCTCCGCGCGAACTCACTGCGCACGGCAGGGTCGTCGTAGTTACACAAGCCCAGGTAGACGAGATAGTTCATCGGCCCCCAGATTCTGCCACGCCAGTAATTCTGATCGCCGAATGCCGGGTCGTCTCGCGCGATGGATGGGATGACCCACTCGCCCCAGAATTCCTTTTGATCCAGCAGGTGCTTTTCTACCATCGCCCGTGCCTGTGCCGCGGTTGCGGCGTGAGCCAGCATGGGATAGAAGTTGGTGGGCGAAAGCCGCGTGTTGAATTGCCCGGTATGCAGATCCTTGTTGAGAAAGATGCCCGCGCGCTCGTCCCACAGCGTCGCCAGCTTGGCCCGGTAGCGGGCGCTACGCTCCTTGAGTTCCTTGGCTTCCGCGGGCTTGCTCAAGGATTCGGCGATCTCCGCCAGAGCGTCGCAATCGGCAATATACATACTCATCAGCCCAACGTCGGCAAACTCCAGAAGGTGCGACTGGGAGTTATAGGCCGCCGTGTCGTACATGGGACTGTTATCCAGCCCCGATTCGAGGATCGCTCCGGCGCGAGTGCCTCCGGAAGTGTCGTCTGGATTGCCCGGCTTGTTGTCTCCGTCGCTGCCCCACGCCAGATAGCCCTGGATGTCGCGATGTTCAGCCCACCAGCGGTTCCAGCGCAGCAGAGGCGCGAATGTCTCTTCAAGAAACCAGCGATCGTGGAATTTCTTATACAAGCCGAGCACGGTGCTCGCCCCTACAGGCGGCTCGGAGCGGTCGAAACTGCTCCAGCGCCCGGCCCGTGCGTAATTCGGCACAAAGCCCTGCGCGGTTGACTCGCGAAGGGTTTCGATGGCGTCGGCATAGGCTAGATCCCGGTTGCCGATGGCGGCCATCGTGGCCGCAAAAAACGTGTCCCAGTCGAAGAGGACATATCCGCCCCAGTCCGCGCTCCACACGCGGCTCACGGGCGAAACGACTCGCCGGCGGCTGGGCTCGAAGATGGTGTCCCAGCCGAGCGTGGTCTCGATAGCATCAACGATAGGGCCGCTGTGGCCGGCCGCGGCGATGGACTTCAGATAGGCAGCCTGTTGCCGCGCTACGATTGCCTGGATCTCGCTCGTGCTGCGGCGCTTGCCGGTGCTCACGCCAACCGGCTCAACCAGGTCGGCCGCAAAATATGGCCCACCGATAGGAATGTCGATCGACTCGCTCTGCGCTCTTGACGATGGGCTTTGGCAGGTGCAATAGACCGGCAAGCCGCCCGATGCGCCACGCGTCTCGATGAAGTCTGGATGCCTGAGCGCCGTGCCCGGCTGGTTCCACAGGAAGTCTACCGAGAAGACAATGGTGGGCGGAATCGCGGATATCGGCGTTGAAGGCAGCGGCGTTGCCAGAAGAACGAGGTCGGTTCCCTCTCGCGCGCTCTGCATGCGCCAGCTATGTCCTTTCCACGCGATGCGCAGGTCGGTATAGCTTCCGTCCCATGAGTGCGGCCCCGGAAACACCTGTTCCGCGCCAGGCGCCAGCCTGCCTATGAGTGCGTTCGAGAGAAAAGCGTCGCCCATCACCGTGGTGTTGTGCTTGAGGCCGACATGAATCGCCAACCCCTCGGGCAGCAGGACCTGCGTCGTCACGCTGTTCACGTCCCAGGTGTTCCAACCCTGCGCCAGCCGATGCTGCACCTGTTGATAGCGAGCAGACGACGGGCCTGCGCCGACCTTTGCCTCGGCAAATCGGGAGCGCACTTGAGGCGCGGCCGCAGTGCCCGCCTGGGCCAAGGCGCAAACAGCGCCAAGGCCCATGAACAAGCTCGCGAAAAGAGCTGTGGCGGCCGTCAGAGTCGATCTTCTTCCAGCTTGCATCGTAACCCTCGCTGGGTATCGCCGGGCGTCGCAGTGAAGAACGCAAGGCCACTCACTGCTGCTGAGCCACATCCAGAATGTTGTCCCCGCTCCACGCCTTGACTCCGGTCTGAGTGAGTTTTTGCGTGGCATCATCCCAATGGAGTTTCGTGATTTGGTGGTCGCCCTTCTCGTAGGCATAGGTTTGCCCATCGTCATTGTAGAGCGTGAATTCACCATTCGCCCCAGGATAGACCTTCACCTGCGCGATGCTCTGGTGATCGTGCGTGCTCTCGACGGCGCTGCCAAGCGGCACAATCGAACCCGCTCTAACAAAAAGAGGTATGGTATCGATGGGCGCTTGCACAGTGATGGTCTGCCCGCCTTTTACTCGCTCATTGGTCCAGTAGTTGTACCAGTCCGTGCCGCCCGGCAAATAAACCTGTCGGCTGGTCGCGCCCTGTTCGGTGACCGGCGCCACCAGGAAGGCCGGGCCGAACATATACTCGTCGCGCATGTCGGTGACGTTGGGGTCGTTGGGAAAGTCCAGTGGCAACGCGCGCATAAAGGGCGCGCCGGTGAGCCAGGTCTGGTAGCCCAGGGAATAGATGTAAGGCATGAGCTGGTAGCGCAGGCGGAGGTACTTTTCCAGGATGGGCTCGGCTTGTTTTCCGTAGGACCACACTTCGTTCGCCACCCGGCTGCCGTGAGTACGGAAGATGGGCAGGAACGTCCCGTACTGAAACCAGCGAGTATAAAGCTCGGGATAATCGTCGTATCCGCCGACGTTGTCGCGCGCGTCGCTCGGATCAAGCAGCGGCGGATGAGCGGGATGATGCACGGCGGGAAGATATTGCCAGCCTCCCGTGTCGTTGGACCAGTAGGCCAGGCCCGAAGCCGCCAGATCCAGCCCGGTCGGTATTTGCCGCCGGAACGTGTCCCAGGTGGGATAGATATCCGAGGACCAGAAGATGGTCCCGTTCCTCTGGGCACCCAGGTAGGCGTCTCGGGAGAGAATCAGAGCGCGCTGCTCCGGCTTGTCCCTGCGAAAACCATCGTAGAGCGCCCCGGTGTGGAAGAGCGGGTAAACATTGAAGTACTGCGTCCCAGGACCGATATGGAGATACGATCCATGGGGGGGCAGATCGGGCTCGGTCTCGTCGGCCCACAGTGAATCGAAACCCTTGCTGAGAATGTTGTCGCGGATGGTCTTCCAGTACCATTTGGCCGCGTCAGGATTGGTGGTGTCGATGTCCGAGCCGGCGCGATCGTAGGGTTCGCCGTCGATGGGTGTGCCATCTGCCGTGTGGATCAGCCAGCCCTTCTGGCGCAACTCGGCATAATAGCGGTCGTCGGGCACAAAGCGCGGCCAGACGCTGATCATGGTCTCAAAGCCCATGGCATGGAGCTGCTTGTTCATGGCTGCGGGATCGGGCCAGAACTTCGGATCCAGGTCCATCTGACCCATTTTGGTGTAATAGAACCAATCCACCACCATGACATCGGCCGGGAGATGGCGGTCGCGATACCCCTGCGCCACGTCCAGCACTTCCTTCTGGCTGGTGTAGCGCTGCTTACACTGGATGTATCCATATGCCGCCTTGGGCAACATCGGCGTGGGTCCCGTCAGCAGCCTGTATCCAGCGTAAATCTCATCCATCGTGGCTCCGGCAATCACGAAGAACGAAACCCTGTCGCCCACCTCCGAGGTCCACTTGGTCTGCTCGTTGAATCCGGGTTCAATGGTGGTTTTCGAGGGATTGTCCCACACCAGGCCATAACCCTTGTTGGTGACCAGGAACGGTACGCAAAAACTGGGCGCGGCCGGTGCCGTGTAATCGGCCCAGCAGCGGACCGGGTGCCCGCGATGATCGAGGAAACCCTCGTGATTCTGGCCAAGTCCATAGTAGTGCTCGTCGTCGGGCGAGGCGAATGTGGCGCCCACCACGTAGAACTTGGGGTCCGTGGGGCGGCGGTCGCGATCCAGATCCGCCGTTCCATCCTTGTGATTGGGCACCGACTGCGACCAGCCGGTCAACTCAAGCAGTGTCTTGCCCTCGGGTGTGCGCAGCGTAATGTGCGCATCCGGAGCGGAACCCGAGAAAAACTTGGCAATGTCCTTTTCCGTCTGGAGCGGGGGATGGGAAGAAGGCAAATTCTTGTCTACCGTCGCGATCATCCGCCCGGACTGGTAGACGTCAGCCTTTTCCGTCTGGCCTGCGCTCCAGCCCGAGTTCGCGGGCGTCGCGACAAACCCGTATCCCGGTGCGGCCAGCGCAGATTTCCGCGCCAGGCTCAAAGTGACTCGCAGGATGTTAGGCGCGTAGGGTTCAAGGACAATGGTGCTGCCGTCCCGTTCAAGGGTGACGCGGCTCTCCTGAGCTTGCACAGCCACGCTGAAAAATAGAATACCGGCCACAAAAAGAAGTTTGCTTGTCCGGCAGGCAAATGAACTCATCCCTGGATTTCCTTCCAACACACACAGTCAGGCCACGGCGCGGGCCTCGCCGCACAGGGACAAGGCATTGCAGGTGAACGCTGAGTTATTCACTCGATCCGATGAAGATGAGGAGAAGCGATGGGACGGACGCTGCCGAAGCGACAACGCGCCGCACCCCATCCCTTCTCCCCGTTGTACCGTCAGCTTAGAAGCTGGCGCGTATGTGCAGTTGGAGACTGCGCGGAGCCAGGACGCTCCCCGAAGTTCCAAAGGCCGAGCCGTTCATATCCGAATTCACGCCGGTCAGATTGACGCGATTGAACAGGTTGATGACTTCACCCCTGGCTTCGATCTTCATCTTCTCCCCGAAGAACCATGGAGTCGAGAAGAACTTGGCAAAGTTGAAGTCCATGTTGTTATACCCCAACTGGTCGTAAGTGTTTCGACCGAGGGTTCCTTCCTTGGGGGTAGCCGAGTTTGCGACCGGCGACGGGAAGGCGGATGCTCCACCGGCAAAGAGCCCGGTCAGATAGTTCTTCTTGTGTTGACCGCTCAAGTGGGCGCCGAAAGTGGGCACGTTGGGCGAGTCGTAGTTTGTGCCGTCCGCGTTGTAGTCGCCGCCGCTGTTGCCGGTGATGACGCTGCCCGGAATCCATGCACCCGTGCTGTCGTAGCAATCGCCACTCGCGTTTCCGGCGCAAACGGCTGCAAATGCCTGGCTGGTAGTGACGGTGAAAGGCAACCCGGTATGCAGTTGCAAAACGCCGCCGAACACCCATCCGCCCAGAACGCTGCGCAGCGCCATGCTGTTGTAGTGGTTGGGCACCGTCCAGGTTCCGTCCGCCCCGAACTGCTGACGGATGTCGAAATCGGCCCGGCCGCGCTGCGCCTTGATATTCTGCGACTGAATGACATTGGTGGTCGTGGTGATCGATCCGGAATCCAGCGAGCCCGCGTTGCTGTATTCATCGAGAGCCTTGCCGAACGTGTAGACGCCGCGCAAAGCCAGCCCATGGTAGTTGCGGCGGGTCAGGACGACCGAGCCGAAGTTGCCGGCGGAATTGCCGTCGGAAGTGGCCCACTGAACGGTGCCAAAGTTCTGATTGAGGCGGTTCAACGTGGGAGCGGTGGCCGTGCCGCTGTTGGAGAGCAGATCGCCGGCAAAACGGTTGATATCGCTGTTGTAGACCGGGAGGTGATGCGCGACCGATGCGGAGTAGTTCGCCTCGAGGCTGAGATTGCTGCCCAGTTCCTGCTGCACGCTCAGGGTCCAGTCGACGACCTGGGTGAGTTTGTAGTTGGGTGTGTAGGCTCCGAGGCTCGCGGCATGGGGCTGGAGAACACCGTTCACCAGGATTCCCCCATTCGAGTTCAGAGTCACGTTGCTGGTGGACAGCACCGGGCAGACTTCATTGAAGCCCGACGGAGCGTTGCAAAGCTGGAAGTCGATGGTTCCACCGGATGTGACATTGGCGTTCGGCGTGTAGAAGTTGGGCAGGTTTCCCGAGGTAAGGTCGGTGATGTGCAGGTACGGAGGCTGGTCGGCAAACTCGCCGATGCCGCCGCGCAGCGCTGTCTTGCCCTTTCCAAATACATCCCAGGAGAACCCGACGCGCGGGGAGAGCCCCCAGATATTGTGGTCCAGGACGTGATTGTTCTTGGAGAATCCGGCAGAACCACCGGCGACCTGGTCGTTCCAGGTTGAGCCGCTCCCGACGGCAAAATTGCTCAACTGCGGGCTCAGGATGGAGAAGAAGTTTGCCATCTCGTCGTAGCGCACGCCCGCATTCAGGGTGAATGTCGGCCTGATCTTCCAGTCGTCCTGGACATAAACGCCCGAGTAGAGAGCGCGGTAGCGGCGATTGTAGGGTGCCTCGGCGTGTGTTACCAGGCTGACCGGGGTACCCGATTCCGAGAGTGCCTCATCCTGAACAAAGTCAAGCAGGCTGTTGAAGTTGTAGGTGGGGCGATCGAATGCGCCGTCCTGCGCATCGTTCTCGCGGATGTTGAACTGCTCAAAGCCGAACTTGAGGGTGTGCGATCTGACCGTTGCGGTCATCACATCGCGCCAGCCCATGGTGGTTTGGGTGTAGTTGCCGGGGCCCCAGTTGCCAAACCCGGTCATTCCGCCGCCCACATTGACATATGGGATGGCAAGCGTGGGAACTCCCGCATCCTGACCATAGGCGCGGATGATATTGGCGCCAACTTCATTGAGCAGGCGCGGAGAAAAGGTGTGGGTCCAATCGACGTTGGCAAAATCGGAGTGGTAGTTTTGCGGGTTGACCATGGCCGGCCGCGAAGATCCGCCAGCCTGATTGTCCAGGGTGCGAAGGGCATCCACGTAGAAGCGGTCATTCTTGCTGGCATAATAGTCGCCGCGAACGCTCCACTGATATCCATTATCGGGGTTTGAATAGCTGATGCTGGTCAGGCCAAGAACGTTGGTCGTGGGATCAAGGCCCGCCGGAGACGCGAAATAACTGTAGGCAGCCACCTGGGCCGCAGTCTTGAACCCGCTGGTTGCGTAGTGTTGGGGCGGAGCCATCTTCATGGCTTGGGTGGCCACGTTGTTGGGCAGATTAGTCGTAGCCCAGTTGAAGAAATCCGAAGTCTCCACGGTGGCCGCGTAGGCGCTTGCGGAACTGGAGCGAAGCACGTCGATGGCGCCGTAGAAGAACAGCTTGTTCCTGATAATCGGTCCGCCGATCGAGCCGCCCACCTCGTTCCGCTGGAACGGGCTTGGCGTTTTGCCTGCGAATTCCTGGAGGGCGGTCAGCGAATCGTTCCTGAAGTAATAGTCCACGAGTCCGTGGAAGGTGTTGCTGCCCGCCTTGGTGAAAACGTCCACCGTGGCGCCCGCATTTCTTCCTTTTTGGGCATCGAAATCGTTGGTCCGAACTTCTTCGGTGTCCACAATCTCCGGGTTGGGCGAGATGGAGGTTGCGCCGCCGCGGGACGGGGTATTGGTGTACGCGCCATCGATCTGAAATCCGTTTTGTTCCTGGCGGAGGCCGGCGGCGTTGATGTTGATAGAGTACTCATTGGTATAGTTGTCCGGCGAGTTGGTGCCCATGCCGGTCATTCCGGGCGTCAGGGCCGAGAGGCCGTAGACGTTCTGCCCTGCCAGCGGTGTTTCCTGCAAGGTTTCTTCCGCGATCACGGAGCCGGTCTTCGCGGATTCAAGGTCGACGGCTACTTCTGTTGCGGAAACAGTGACCTCGGTGGATACCTGACCCACCTCCAACACGGGAGCGAGGGTTCGGATCTCACCGGCCTGAAGGGCAAGGCCCTTCTGATCCCAGGTTTTGAAGCCGTTCATCTGAATCTGGACGGTGAACGTGGAAGCGGCAATGCTGTCAATGCGGAAATAGCCAGCCTGGTTGGTTGTGGTGACCTTGGTCACCCCAATCTGGGTATCCGTAACGGTCACCTTTGCTCCGGATACGACCGCTCCGGATTGATCTCGGGCCGTGCCCTCAATTCCGCTCAGGAACTGAGCGTGAGCCAACAACCCTCCGAACCCGAATAGTAAGAGGACGAGAAATAGACCTCTCGCCACAGATCTCGCGCTTGTCATGGTGTCTCCTTCGAAAATTTGAATCCTCGGTAGCCCGGCGTATGAATTCACAGGGTCTTCCCGGTTTGGCCAGTGCGTCTGGCTCCTGTTCGTTTTGCTTCCCTTTTTGCCGCCCGCATCCAGCCCCCCTCAACTCAATTTCAGGAGGTAATCCGTTGCAGGTCAGACACCGAAGGAAACGCTTCTCGAGGATGTTTCCCAAACAATGCCCTTCCCTTTAACGCCACAGCTCTTTCCCGGGTCAGGCTCCTTCAGGTCATCCAATGCGCAGTAAATCGATTGGCTTTTGGAAATTTAGCCGACAATGCATCAAGACTCCAACGCGCAGCGGCTAGTGCTTCCCGATTCGGAGGAAAGTTAAGCCGGGGGATAGGGGTTGGCAAGTATTGCACAGTGTCTTACTGTAACGGGCCGTCATATTCGCGACTTAAACGTTTTTTCTGAATCCTCAATGGCCTCGCCGCACGGTTGTAAAGCACTCAAACTAAATCGTTTTATTCGGTAACGTCCGGAATTGCCCTTCTCCGCTCGCCGCGGGCCGCAGGAGGGGGCCAGGCAAGCCGGCCGAAAGACTCTGAACAGGCTGCGCAGCCCGTGCGGGGACACTCCGGCATGGAAAAACGCGCCCCGAAGACGGCCCGTCCCATCAATTCTTCCCCTTCGCCCGTACCCAGGATCGAGATCCGGAACCATCTTCCCTGAAGGCGCCACACCCGACTCGATAGGGCGTTCCCGTCCCGCAATCGCGACCGCGTGGGGACTCCGGGAAGCGGTTCGCAACACACCTTCGGTAACCCAGGGAGTCGTACGCCTGGTCACGAAAGGTCCCCGGATTCGACGACCCCTTGGAGCCCGTCTGACCCTGGAGCCGGTATCGACCCGACGCCGGCCGCACGCCGATATGGCTCGTGAGTTCTTCGATGAGCCGGTGAATCTCCGCGGAGTGGCTCTTGACGAACTTCGGTTGGATTGACCACAATCTGAGGGACACTACACAGTAAAGCGTTTTTGAAGGCAGTTCCTGCCGATGTCCAAGGGCCTCCTCTCAGCGTCTACCCCGTTCAGCAGGGTGCATGGACCTCAGATTTCCGGGTTCTTTCGAGAACGAATTCGTCGTATCGTGGTGGAAGTCTTCTTGTCGAGGTGTTGATCAGAACCATGCAAACTGGGCGGCGCGGATTCCTTCATCTTTCATTGGCGGCTCTGGCCGGAGCCATCTCCCGGACTGCGGTCGCCCAGCAAGGCGGAATGGGTGGGCGGATCGCAACAGCGCAGAAGAAACCGGCCGAATCCGGGCTCCCGTTTGACGCCACTTTCATCGATGTTGCGGCCACCGCGGGGTTGCTTGCGCCGGTGATCTACGGCCCGGTGGAGAACGACCAGTACATTCTTGAATCCAATGGATGCGGCTGCGCGTTCTTTGACTACGACAATGACGGGTGGATCGACATTTTCCTCCTGAGCGGCACCAGGCTGAGCGGCGCGCCTCCCGGAACAACCAATCGACTGTATAAGAACAACCGGAACGGAACATTCACCGATGTAACCAGGCAGGCGGGGCTGGAGTCAGTCGGCTGGGCCAACGCGGTGTGCATAGGCGACTATAACAACGACGGTTACGAAGATCTATTCTGCACCTATTTTGGACAAAACAAGCTTTACCGCAATTTGGGCAACGGCACCTTCAAGGATGTAACCAAGGAAGCAGGCCTGACGGATCCCCGCGCGCGATGGGGCTCGGGCTGCTCCTTTCTCGATTACAATCGAGACGGAAACCTGGATCTGTTCGTCGCCAACTACCTGGATTTCGATTTCGATAAGGTTCCTAAACCAGGCTCGGGCGTCAACTGCAATTGGAAGGGCATCCCGGTCGAATGCGGTCCAAGGGGCATGCCATTCGGGCAGCATTCTCTCTACAGGAACAACGGCGACGGAACCTTTACCGATGTAACCAAGGAGGCCGGGCTCGCCAAGCCGTGGCCAAGTTATGGAATGACCGTGGTGACCACGGATCTGGACGAGGACGGCTGGCCCGACATCTACGTCGCCTGTGACTCCACCCCAAGTCTTCTGTTCATCAATCAGCACGACGGGACGTTCAAGGAGGAAGGAGTAGCACGCGGAGTGGCCTTGAACAACGATGGGGGAGAAGAAGCGGGCATGGGGGTCGGCCTGGGCGACTACGATCTGGATGGACATTTGGATCTCTTCAAGACCCACTTTGCCGAGGACACAGACGTCCTCTATCGCAACGATGGCACGGGCAATTTTGACGACCAGACGCTGCAGGCAAAGCTTGGCGTTGAGACCCGCTTCGCCAGTTGGGGAACGGGGATTTTCGATCTCGACAACGATGGCTGGCCGGACATTTTCTTTGTAACCGGCAGTGTGTACCCGGGGGTTGAGAAGCAGGTTCCGCAGAGTCCCAGCAAGTCTCCCCGCATTCTGTTCAGAAACCTCGGCAACGGCACCTTTGAAGAGATAGCCAACGCGGGACCGGGAGTTACCACCCCCCACTCGAGCCGCGGTTGCGCTTTTGGCGATTTTGACAACGACGGCGACCTGGACATCCTTATCCTGAACATGAACGAGCCTCCCTCCCTGCTGCGCAACGACCTGAAGGGAACGCATCATTGGCTGAAAGTGAAGCTGGTGGGCACTAAGTCTAATCGAAGCGCCATTGGCGCCCGCGTGCTGGCCAAATACTCCGGCAAAGTCCAGGCTCAGGAAGTTCTGAGCCAGTCGAGCTTTTATTCGTGCAACGACTCGCGCCTTCATTTTGGCCTCGGACAGGCAGCCAGTGCGGACCTGGCGATTCACTGGCCAAGCGGCGCAATCGAGAAATACATGGACGTCAAATGCGATCAACTCATTACTATCCGGGAAGCGCACGGGATCATTCCCAACGCCGGCTGGGCGCGTTAGCGGGTCCATGCGCGGGCGAGGTACGCGTGCGCTCGGGCCCTCGGTTTCGCATAAGAATAGGAAGCTTCGTGTTGCGCGCCAGATGCATTGTGCTCTTTGTTTTCGCCGCGGTATTGGCCGCTCACGGGCAGCAATCCAAAGTGTCCGTTGCGTCAATCGAATCGTTGATTCGCGCGCAGCAGTACGACCAGGCATTGCAACTCACCAAGGCCGCCCTGCGCGAGTCTCCCAACAACTTTCAGCTCTGGACATTGGAAGGAATCGTTCTTTCTATCAAGGGCAGCAGCGCCGATGCGCTCGCCGCTTTTGAGAAGGCGCTCCATCTTTCTCCCAACAATCCGGCTGCCCTGAAGGGCGCGGTGCAACTGCTTTATCAGGCCCAGGACAAGCGCGCCATCCCGCTGCTCGAAAGGATCCTGAAGATTGAGCCGAAGGATGAGACCGCGCAGGAGATGATCGCGACTCTCGAAGCGGTGCAGGGAGATTGCCAGGCCGCGATTGGCCACTTCGATCTCAGCTCTGAAGTGATCGGCAAACATCCTCGCTCGCTTGAAGCCTACGGCTATTGCCTGGTTCAGGCAAAGCAGCCGGCCAAGGCGATCCCGGTTTTTGAAAAGCTCGCCGCACTGGCTCCGCAGCGCACTTATCTGCAGTACGACCTCGCGGTGCTGCAGATCGATACCAAGCAGAATGAGGCAGCCCTAAAAACACTTGAGCCTTTGCTCGGCTCCGACCCTCCGGACCCGGATGTGCTGAGCCTGGCGTCGGAGGCATACGAGGCGGCGGGCGATACTCCCAAGGCAGTGGCGCTGCTGCGGCAGGCGATTGTTCTGCGGCCTGCGGAAGGCAGTTACTACATTGCCTTTGCCGCCATTTGCCTCGATCATGAGTCCTATGAAGTCGGGATCGATATGATCGATGCCGGGCTGCATCACGTATCGGACGACGCGGGGCTCTATATCTCGCGCGGCCTGCTTTACGCTCAGTTGGCAAAATACGACAATGCGGAGACCGACTTCAAGACGGCCGAGCAAATGGATTCGGGACAAACGGTCAGCTTGTACGCCTCGGACCTGGCCGAGGTGCAAAGGAATCTGGCCAACCAGGCTTCTCCCGATCAGGCTCTGAAGGAACTGCGCGCTCAACTGAATCTGCACCCCGAAAATCCGCTGCTGCATTGCCTGCTGGCCAAGATGCTGACCAGCGAGGGATCGGATGCAGACGCCAAGGTCACCGAGGAAGCAATCAACTCCGCGATGGAAGCAGTGAAGCTGAAGCCCGATCTTGTGGAGGCAAGGGACATTCTTGCCGGCATTTACACCCGTTCCGGCCAGTACGGTCCCGCCGTTCAGCAATGCCGGCTCGCGCTCGAATATTCGCCTTCCGACAAAGTCGCCATTTATCACCTCATTGTCGCTTTACGGCACTCCGGCGGCGCGGGCGAGCGTGAAGAAATCCAGGCGCTGGTCAAGCGTCTCTCGGATTTGCAACAAGCATCTCGGCAGCAGGATCTTGACCGCAAGAAATTCAAGCTGGTGGAGCAGCCGGGGCCCTGAAGTGAGCCCAGGAGCAGCGACGATTGCGGGAACGCCACCGCCGAATTATCGGCCGGTGTAGACCTGGAACGGAGCCCAATAAAACGGCTTGCTGAATCTGCCCTGGGCATGGAGCAGGGTGAGCTTGGCCTGGCGCAGGGCGGCGGCGGGGTTCTGGCCGGATTCAAGGCCCGCATAGAGCGAGTCCATCAGGCGGGGAGAGGAATCGTCGCTGGCCTCCCACAGGGCGCCGATGACGGAGTGCGCGCCGGCGCGAAGAAACGCCCACGACAGGCCGACCAGCCCCTCGCCCGCATAAGAGCGGGTGCCGATGCCGTTGCAGGCGGAGATGGTGACCAGGCGGGCGCCGATGGGGTGCTGCATGATGTCGCGCGCATAGAGCTTGAAGGAGCCCCCGCCGGCCGGGGAGCCAGAGAGGATGATGGCCGAATCCAGGGGGTCGGTGGAGCTGGCCACGGCGTGGGTGACAAAGTGAATGTAGGCATACCGGGCGGGATTGCTGGAGAGATAAGCCGCGGGACTGGCTTGCTGGCCGGAGAAGACAGCCACATGGCCCGGGTCGAAGTGGCGGGCAATGCGGGACATTTCAAACGCAAAGAGGGGAAGGCTGGGAAAGTCGTCGCTGGCGGAAACCGGGTTGCCGAGCAGGAGCAGGCTCCGCTCCGCGGCGCGGGCGGGTTTGGCCGCGGCGAGCATGGCCAGCGAGGGAGCCGAGAGCAGGGTGGCGTCGTCGATCCAGTAATGCAGGGGCGGGCCTTGGCCGGGGTCTGGACTGGGGTCTGCGCTCCGATTGGGGCTGGGGCCGGGAGCCAGGAGGGTTTCAAAGTTGAGTTGGCTCAGTTCTCCGTCGGCCAGGATCATGACCGGGGTGTTGGGGCGGATGAGCCGGGCGGCCGGAGCGACCAGCAGGTTATAGAGTTCACGGCCGTCGGCATTGGCCGATTCCAGGGGATCTTCGGCGTCCAGCAGGGCCCGGCTGTAACCGCGGACGCGGGCGGCAAGGACGGCCCGAGCAGGCAGCGGAAAGAGCGCGACTTTGGACGGCGTGACCGCCCAGAGATAAGACTGGCGGGGGCCGAGCCAGTAAAACAGCAGGGTGGCCCCGGACTTGCGGGCAATGGAGCGAGGGTCAAGCGTCGCCGGGCGGAAGCTTGCTTTGGCTGAAGTCACACCGAGGTTTTGCGCCAGCGTCCGCGCACGGCTCTGGTCAGCCGCGGCCAAGGCTTCCTGGGGCCTGCCATGCTGGATGAGAAAGTGAATGTAATCGTCGTAGATGCCGGTCGCGTTGGCCAGGAATGGCAGTTGCGAGGTTTCCTCCTTGACCTGCGACCTGGCTGACTCGAATGTAGTGAGGGCCGTCTTATACATCCGTTCGGCGGCATTGGGGTTGCCCGCGACTTCATAGAGTCTGGCGAGTTCATGCTCCGCGGCCAGGCGCACTGAAGTTTGGCTCTGGGGGTCCTGCTCGACGGCGCGGAAGATGGACTCGGCTTGCTGGTCCTGATGCCGTGAGGCCGCGATTTCTCCTTGGGCCAGCATCACATCCAGAGCGTCCAGGCGATTGCCGCTCGCCTGGATCAGAGGGGCCGCCTGGGCGATGTATGCGCTCGCTTCATCCAGGTTCCCTAGGTCGATGGAAACATGGGCTATATCCACAAGCGTGGTAACGACGTCCTCTTTGCTCTTAAGCTGTTCTGCCAAATCGAGGGCTTGACGATACGACTGAGCGGCGAGCGGCAATTCTCCGATGGACCTATCGACATATCCGGTGGTAATGAGCCAAATAAGTTGAAAGTGCAGGTCTCCAAGATCTTTTGCATGCTTTTCGGCTTCGAGAAACAATGGCAGGGATTTCTCCGCATCTCCCAGCTCAAAATACGCCCATCCAAGATTGCCCGATGCGACTTGCGCCATATCTTCCGCACCTAGGCCCACGGCGGCCTGGTATGCGGACCTCGACCAATCCACGGCCTCGTCATAGTGCTCGTTCTGAAGAGAGACGGCCCCCAAATTCAGAAGGGCGGTGTTCTCCAGCCATCGATCCTGTCGTGTCCTCGCAAAAGAGAGACTTACGAGAAAACAGTCCCGTGCCTCGGCGAGTTGCCCATGCTCCATGGCCAGGATCCCGCGCGCCCTGGGCACACCGCCGCATTCCGCGTAGTTGCCCCCCGAACAGAGGTTCTCAGCCTCTGCAAGCCTTTGCTTCGCAGCGGCAAACTGCTGCAGGCGAGCGAGTGCCGTGCCCTCCGTCGTTAGCTTGAGAATGACCTCTTCCCCATGGTAGGAAGTGATGGGCCGGTCAGCCAGAGTATTGAGTGCATCCTGGTACATCCCGCGCCAAACCATAGCGTTGGCTTCCAGCAGCAGGAATTTGGATGCATAGTCTGGTTGGGAGCTCTGGAATCGCCGAAAACCCTGCTCGGCTTCCTCCTGACTTCTCTCCAGATCGCCACGCAGGAAGAGCTGCCACGCGTGGTCATACACAGCTTTGGCGCTGATGGGGCGTGTGTCTTCCAGTGGAGCGAACAGGAGCAACACGACAACCAATGCGCATTGGGATGGCCGGAAGCGGAAGTTTTTCAATGGGTCCACGATGCCCGCTTTCAGGCTGTTCCGGCATCCAGTCGATCCACAGACTGGCGGAGACGAGCATAAGCGAGCCGGATGTTGTAGGACCACCTCTGAATCGAGGCGGGGGCTTTGATTTCTCGCGCCAACTCACCTCCTGATCCGCCGTTTATTTGTTGATGTCTCCTATCATCAAGGAAGAACCCAGGCAACCGTTCGCATTATGGCCTAGTCCCTCCGTTTGTGTGTGCTTGGGCTATCTGCGCTGTTCCCTCTGCCACGCAGCCCATCTTCAGCTCGATCATGCTCAGGCGGGTGGTTGTACATTTGGGAATGCCACTGGCTGCTTGAAAGTCCGAGTGCTCCAGGCGGAGGGCTGCCAGGATGACGGTTCCGAAGCCGGGAACCTCGATCACATGCCCAAAGCATCGGCCAGGAAAAGTGCCTGTCGCCTGGTTGACCAAGGAGCATTCCACCGCCTCCGGGTTCGGGGTTGCGGCGGGGGGCGCGGTATAGCGCTGAATCAGCCCCGCCAACAGGTTAGGATGCGTCTTCACTTGAGAATGCTGTCTGGCGACGCGGCTGACGAGGTCTGGGTTGGTGGTGTAGGGGGCGTCGTTGTCCGGCTTGGGGCCGAGGATCTCCGGATCGAGGTCAAGCTCGACTGGGTGCCCCGAGATGCGCAGATTCTCAAAGCGGGTGCCGAGAAACGAAATCTTTGGGACATAGCCAACCAGAGGGTGCTCGGTGGAGATCTGAGCCACGACGCGATCGGCGGTGACGACATCCAGCACATTGAGGCCCTCGACCACCGAAGTCGCCAGGGTGCTCCAGCCGTGGCCGGGCTTCACGTCCTGATTGCCCGCGACCTGGGTGTAGGCGGAGCGGATGGTGAGGACTGATTCAAGCCGGTAATCGCAGGGATGCTGGGCGAGGTAGCCGCCTTCTTCGGAGAGCTTGGCGTAGGCCTGGGGTTTGATCTCCTGGACGAGCGGAAGGCGAAAATGGCCTTGAAGGACATTCGCTTCCGCATGGTAGCTGTGCGTTCTGCCGTTGAGCTGGGACATCGGCGTTCTGGACCTCCATGTGGTTTCTGGCCTTTGGTCGTTGCGGGCTTTTCGTCGTCTCGGGAATTCTAGAGCATTTTACGCGAACTGTGGATTGTTTTTGAGAGAACCAAGGCAGCGGAGCAGCGAACAAGCGGGTCAGCAAGGCAGCGAAGTAAATTTCGCCTTGCTCCGCGTCAATCGGTCAAACGGAGGTCGAAAGTGGTGCGCTCAATGAGGGTGCGCTCGCCGTTGGTCGCGATGCCGGAGACGGCCACCGAATAGGCTCCGTTCCGCAGCGTTCGGCCCGGAATGACCAGGGAGAGACGCGGTGCGAGGCCGTCGCTCTGACCGGGAGCAGGGGCCACGCCGCTCCAGGCAAGCTTCCCGTCAGGGCCGTAGAGGTCGAAGGCGAACGCGGTGTAACCGGCATTGGGCTGCTGACCAGGTTGGTCGAACTGCCCAGGGAGATCGACGGGCAAGGCAACCCCGTGCTCGCGATCGGCGGTCAGAGCGAGGTGCGCGCCGCCCCGCATGGAGCCGCGCAGGGGAACCCAGGGCAGGAGGCGCGGCTGGTTGGCCGCCACGCGCAGGGCCGGAAGCGTGACCAGATTCTGGTAACCGACCAACAGCATCAGGACGGCAAAGGCAGGAGCGGCAAAGGCCGGACGCCACAAAACGTCTGGACGCAACCAGTTGAGCCAACTCCGCTGTTTCACTCCGGGCCGCGATGCTTCGGCCGGCGCGGGAAAGGCGGCGGCGAGCGCAGGCAACTGGGCCTTGGCCTCGTCGACAAATGCGGCCCCGGCGCGCAGATCGAAAGCGCACTCCGGGCAATCGAACAGGTGCTCCTCGAATGCATCGCGCAACTCGGGTGGCAACTCATCGAGAAGGTATCGTTCCGCGGCCATCTGCTGTACTGCTTCGATATGTTCCATCGCCTCAATCTCCCGGTGCGGTCCAAGCTGAAAGATAGTGACCGCTGCCGTCAAAACGTTTCAACCCCATCAGGCCTTTTCGCCCTGGGGCGCATAATTTCCGACGCGCTTCAGGTATTCGGTCTTGAATTCCTGCTTGGCCCGATGCAGCAGAACGCGCAGATAGTCGCGCTCGACACCTAATTCGCGGCAGACTTCGTCGCGGTCGCGCTCGTCGAGAAAGACGGCCTTCAGCAGGGAACGGTCGCGGGGGGGTAATTCGAGCAGAATCTCCCGGACCTTGTCCTTGATTTGGCCCGCAGTAACGATGTCCAGGGCGTTGGCGCCCACGGCGGGCAGTTCGGGCCGGTCGTCGTCATCGAGGGATTCACTGCGGCTGGAGGCGCGGTATTGCTCAAAAAGCACATGGTTGCAGACCGTGTTGACGAAGGCGCCGAGGCGCTCCGGCTGGCGCAGGCCGCCATCCTTGCGCAGGACGGCGAAGACGCGTGCGAAGGTCTCCTGGCGCACGTCCTCAATGGCCTGAGGGGAGCGCAGGCGGGAGCGGAGCTTGATCTGGAGCAATGCAGAAAAGTAGCCGACAAAATGCTCCTGCGTCGGGCTGTCGCCTGCACAGAGTCGTTCAACGTAACCTGCATCGAAGCAATGAAATTGCAAGGCTGGCTCCGCGGACCTGAGAGGAAAAGAGTATAGCATCGGCGGAGCGGCAGCCGGGCGTGATGCGCGCGGCCGGGAGGCGGGCAAAACGGACTGCAGCCCGCCGGAGCGGCGTTGAGGAGCGGATTGGAGGAGGGCCGGGTTCACTTGGAAATCCTGAAGTAGCGGCTGGACAAGAGAGATGTGGCGTCTCTTGTGTCCACGGCCTGCACGGGTTCCTGGGGTGAGAACGGGTAGAGGTTCCCGGTGACCGGTCCGCGCACATAGACCTGCGGCTGGCCGGAGTAACGAACTTTGAGAGCGGCATTGTTCTGGGGGCGTGCGATGCTCAGATCGCTTCGCTTTTGACCACAGCACATGGTGGTTCTCCTTCAAGGGATTCCGGTGCGGCGAGGCCGGCCGGGAAGGCCGGTGGCTCCTTTGCGGTCGTTCTTTCTGGCAGGCAGGCCACGGCCGAGAGCGCCTGCCAGTGGCTGAACAGTCCCACCCACCCGCTGCTCAGCCAGATGGCCGCAGCGTAGAGCAGAAAGCGCCAGATTGCGTTGCGATGGCTCATCTCGAACCGGCTCGATTCGGGCAACGATCCCAGGCGGAACCCGCTGGGTTGAGCGGACTCCGCCTGCTCCGTGGGGAAGGATGGCGACTTTGCCAGCCTACAGCGTTTTCGATCCTCATCTTTGCAGAGACCTCGACGCCACATGGCACTCTTCTCAAGAAAATGCCGCCTCGCACGGCCGTCAGAGGTCAACTTGCGGTTCGAAACCGCTCCACGCGCGGGCCGTGTTGGACTTGACGCCACTTTCGGCATCGGTGCGGAATTCACAATCGCCGCACGAGGGATAGTGCATGGGCGATGAGATTCGTTTCAGCCCGCAGAGAAGAATTTGGATGGAACGAGAATGGCCGTCCGCTTCGGCTGCCGAATCGATGGCTTTCAAACGGCTTCGGTGCTCCAGCGGGAGTTTACTGCGAATGCGGTAAACACTCGCAAGGGGGCGACGAGAATCGGGATGAAATTGGCCGGCTGGAGGAAGCGGCCATTACCGCCGAGCTGCGGACAGGCGATCTGGCCGTCGGCGGCGCGATCAACTGGCGCTGCCGGTCAACTGCAGACCGGTGCGGCATAACCCTGAGAGAAACCGCACGACCCGCGTGCCAAAGCGCTTCCGCCAGACGGTCGAGATAAGTCATCGGGCATTGCAGCCGGGCCCCTCAGGTTCCAGTCCACACACTCATGGCCACAATGTATCGGCCTGTCTGCGCAATCGGAGCGTACACTCAATTGGTGCGCCCACCACCCGTTGAGCCGCACCGATTCGCATCTGGGTCTGAACGGGAGAGCCGAAAAGGAAGGGCGGCAAACCCGCTCCCTGATGGATACCGGGCACGATCAAGCACAACGCGAGCGGGGTCTCGGCTTCTAACCACAGCCACCCGCGACGGCCCCCGGTGAGCCGGAGCCGGCAGCGATGCATCTTTCCACCGAAGCGCGGATTTCTATTCAATGACTATGAACCATGCGAGGAGTTACAAGATATGGTCGCCCTTGGAAGACTGGATCGCCGTGAGTTTATCGCTCTTTCGGCGCTTACTGCTGCCGCAATGATGATGCCGGAATCCCTGCACGCCACTCAATCCTCCACTTGGGGCAAGGTCTCTCTCCAGGTCACCGGCGATCCACAAAGCGGATATGGAGTCGCGGTCCTCTACCGGGGTGAAGTCATCGCGCGGCATCGTCGGGGTGGAGAGTTTTCCGCCATGTTCCAAAACAGCGAGCGCAGTCTCGAAGACCGGGCCGATGACTGGAAGGCCACATCGTGGAGCGGAGATGAGACGCGGGTCAGTCTCATCGGAACAATGCAACTCGCCAACCTGCGCACCACCGTATTCGTCGATGTGAAGTACGAAGTGCTTCCAACACAAGTAGTGAAGAAGACCATTCAGTTGCGCCAGGACGACATGTTCACGCTGCTCTACCAAATCACCAACCGCCTGGAACCTGAAGCGGCGCCGGCAAAGCTTTGGACCTTCGACCACGCAGACTTCAAGGGCGGGGCGCCGCATGAGTATTTCCCCGCCGCCGGATTCCGCACACACAGTGGGGTGACCGTCGGGCTGCTCACCGATTCCGGGTACCGCAACCAGTGGAGCCGGATCATACGGCGCGATGGAACGCCCGTGAAACCAGCGCCAGCCAGCATTCCCGATCTGAATCTCTATCTCCTTTCCAGGGAGGGTGAGAGTGCGCATCAGAGAGCATTCATTCAGCAGACATTCGGCGAGTCCACAGTCCAGTTGTCTGGAGAAGGCTCCCGCACGCGAGTCGGTCTGCCAGATCCTTCGCAGTGGAAGAAAAGTGGCGACATTCATGTCGAGCAGCATGACGGCATCGTCAAGATCACCGCGAATGCCGCAATGGACCATGTCCTGTTGCCATTCGCGGCAAAGGGAGGCGAGGTTTACTCCGTCAGCCTCAAATATCGCTCCGCGGCTGCGATAGCGGTTCACGCATGGGACACAGACGATCGGTTCAACAAGGTGACCGATATCACGCTGTTCAATGACACCGCGCCGGAGTCTCCCGCAACCTTCACGGAGTTTCGCCAGTCATTCGTGATTCCCGCCCTGCAAGGCACAGGCGTCGCTCTCGTCCTTTCGCCCACAGATTTTGCGGCGGATGGCACAGGGGAGCGCGGCAGGCTGCCGTCCATCGAGGTGCGAGAGATTGAGATCTTCCGCATCGCCACGCAAAGCCAGCCCTGCCATCGCCTGGAAATGGGACGCGCCCAGGCGAGGACGGTCTTTCTATTTGCCGGCGATTCGGTTCCCGACACGCTCGGCGGCTATCGCCTTGCCAGCCAGCTTCGCCTCGCCGACGGCCTCGGATTCCAAGGGGGCGAGACGGAAAAAGTGCTCTATGCGGATGTGACGATGCTGAGTTGGAGCGCGGAAGTCGAAGGCGCTCGTCCCATGCTGGCGCCCAGCATCTGGTATTCGGCTGCTGGCGAAATGTATCTGCGCGACAGCTTTTACGCTCTCAACGGCATTCACAATCGCGAACTGAACGAAAAAGTCTTTGCCGTCTGGGCCGACAACCAGGGCACCGACGGAGCCATCAACACCCTGGTGGAGCCGAGCATTGCCAACCTGGAGCGCAAATCCAACGACTCAACGCCGCTGTGGTTGATGTGGGCGCTCCTCAATCGCCGTCGATTCGGCACGCAGCTGCCCATGGATAAAGTTCGGCGAGCGGCGGAATACTGCCTGGCCGCTTACGACCCCAGGCGCGAGGCAATTTGCACGGCGCAGTTTGTCATGGGGCAACTCGACGTCATCCATTATCCGGAAGGCACCAGTATTCTGTGCGAGAACCAGGGCATGCTCGCCGTGCTGCTGAGAGTCATCCGCGAACTTGAGATTCCGCAATTGAGCGCATCCCTCTCTGAGAGTTATATTGCCAAAGCGGAAGAATCCTATCGAAGTTACTACGATGCGGATCGCGGATTCGTGTGCCCAGCGCGGAATATTCGCGACTCCATTGGTTTCGCTGATATCTTTCCCGAGTTTCTGTCCCTGTGGCTCTTCAAGCGGAAGATACTGACCGATGCAATGGTTGTAAGTCACCTCAACCATATTCCGGTCATGTTGCCGAGGGGTGATTGTCCCTTCCCGGCCGAAGGCGGATCGGTGCGGCCGATCTTTATCGGCCTGCCCGAAGGGGAGGAAGGGTGGCGCTACTTTACGGAGAAGTGGCACCCGATGGTCAGCGATTCTTACGCCAAAGGGTATGCCGCGAAAGCAGCGGACGGCGTTTATTACAACGGCGGGAGTTGGATGAGGATTGAAGTCTGCGGGTATGTGACCGGCAAACTTCATGGCTGGGAAAAGGCGGAACGCGCGATTGCCAACCGGCTTTGGGCCGAGATTCACACAGACAGCGACTTTCCGACAAGCCAGGAGTACTTGCCGACCGAGTCGAGGAATCCGTTCTTTGGCTATCATCGGGTCTTCGCATGGAACTCGTTTGTGCTTCAGGCACTTGAAATGGTCGAGCTACGCAAGCCCGAGATGGATCCGGACTACCGGCGCTAACCAAGGGCGATTCACGCGATCGGGGAGGTTGCGAATTCATCGCTGACGAATCGCCGTCTTCGCCTGAAACAGCGCCATGCGATTCCTGAGCGTGGCGGCTAAACTCGCATGCGCTTGCTGGACGGCGAGGTCCGTCGCGCGCTGCTCCGCTTCGATCGCCTGGTCGAATTCGCCGGCTTCGGCATAGGCTGCGGCAAGAGTTGCCAGGAGCTCCGCGTCGCGCGCTGAGGTGAGCTGGACGGCGCGCTCTGCCAGGTGGATGGCCTCATTCCCGTCACGGAGTGTGGGGTCGGAGGATGTGGCCAGAAACCATGCGGTTTCGTTCAACACCTGTACATTGTCCGGCGCTTCTCGCAGCGCCTGCCGCCATTGCGCGAGTCCCTCGGTTCCCCGCCCCTTCATCACCAGCGCCATGCCCAGATAGGAATGCGCTTCCGCCGTGCCGGGCGAAATCCGCAACGCCTGCTCAAAGTGTGGGATTGCTTCGTCGATCTGCCCCTTCTCAGCCAATGCAGCCCCCAGGTCAATGTGCAGCAGCGCCGAATCCGGACCGAGTTCCAGCGCCTTTTTCAGATGCTGAATCGCTTCATTCACATTGTCCTTCGCGAGCAATGCATGGCCGAGGTTGGCCTCCGCGCCTGGGAAGGCCGGGTCCAATTCGAGTGCCCGGGTAAAGTTCGCGATGGCCTCGTCGAGCCTGGCTTGGCTGGCCAGCGACGCGCCCAGATTGTTATAGGCATCGGCGTACCTGGGATCGGTCTCGATGGCGCGGCGATACTCGCCTTCTGCCTCGTCGAGGTGGTTTTCCGCCGCCAGTGCGGCGCCAAGATAGTTATGCGCCTCAGAGTAATCCGGATTGATCGTCAATGCCTGCCGAAACTGCTCGATGGCCTCGGGGAGATGCCCTTCGAGCGCCAGTGCGCGGCCCAGGTTGCTGTGCGCTTCAACATAGCCCGGATTGCCCTCGATCGCGAGCCGGTAATGTTCGATCGCTTCATTCGGACGGCCGATGCTGGCAAGGACGAAGGCCAGGTTGTTCTCGGCCTCTGGATAATTGGGCTTGGCTGCGATGGCTTTCTGAAACTCGGCAATCGCACTTTCCGTCTTGCCGGCGCGCGCCAGTGTCTGTCCAAAATTGTTGAGCGCGTGCGCATCGCCCGGACTCATCGCCAGGGCTTTGATCCATTCCGAAATGGCGGCAGCGTACTGGCCCTTCATGGCCAGTTCCTCCGCAGTATCGAACTGCTTGTAGAAGTCCACCGCCGGCGTGTCAATGTGTTCAATCCCACGGGGCTCCATGTTCACGAACTCGGGGATATTCACGGCTCTATTTGCCGCCGTCGAATTTTCGATCAGGATCGCCGGCGTGTCGTTGCCCTCGGCATCGATATGCGTGAGAAACATCTGCGTATAGGGCGATTGGCTCTTGGACGAAAACACGATCCAATGGCCGTTGGGGCTGAAGCTGTGCCAGGAGTTCATCAGCGGCGTATTGCAGGTCATGCGCCGCGCCGCGCCGCCGGCTGCCGGAACGATGTACAACTTGCCGTCGGGGCGCATGAGCTGCCCATTGCGCGCCTCCACAAAAACAATCCACTTTCCGTCCGGCGAGACCTTGGGGAAGCTGTTGCTCATCCCGTTCCGCGATGCGCCTTCAATCCGTTCCGCATTGCCCCCTTTCCCATCATTGAACGGGATGCGGTAAAGGTCGTATTGAATTTGCACTTCCAGCGGATCATTGGCGTAGGCGGCCATCTTTCCGTCTTCTCGGAATGGGTCTTTCGCCTCGGCCCGCGAAAACACGAGGTATTTGCCGTCCGGGCTCCACACCGCGTTTGACTGGATATAGCGCGGATCGCTGGCGCCTGGGAGCGGTTTGAGCCGCCTGGCCGCGCGGTCATACCAAGCCAGAATCCCCCGCGTCGGATAGAACACTTGAAGGAAACGGTAGTCCTTGAAGTTGGACACGTAATAGAATTGCGAACTCCTGGTGCCCGGCGGCCGGATCGTGGTCACCACATACCGTCCGTCCGGCGAGACCTGCGACATGAATCCTACGCGAAGCTGGCTGCCTTCCTCTCCGCGGAAAGAGGACCACGACACCATATCCTGGGTGCGAATGGTCATCTTTTGCGCTACCGGCGCCATCGCGTACAGGCCCTTGTCGTTTTGCGGCCCGTCCATGTCCAGGCCCAGCGTTTTACCGTCGGCGGCAAATGAGTGGCAATTGGCGCAGGTGTGCAGGCCGGTCATCACGACATGACTGCTGGCGTCGGCCACGTTGCGCATTCTCCACGCGATCAGCGGAGTCGCGCTGGCCGCCAGCGGCTTGATGAATCCCTTCTCCGTTTCCGAAGGCATCAGCGGAACGTCGCGGTAGAAGATGGGCGCATTGACAGGGTCTGCTGAGACCAGCATGCGCATCACGCCCTGCGAAACCGGCTGGCTTCTGTCCCCGGCTGCGTAACCGCGAATGGCAATCGTGACGGCGTCTTTGCCGGACTGTCTCTTGATCGCGGTCCAGGTTCGGTCGTCGGGCTTCCAGGTATGCGCCTGGGCCTGATCCGGCGTCAGTTCGGGAAGCTTATTGGTGGCCGAGACGCAGCGCGGATCGATCTGGCCAATGCGCATCGGCTCACCCTTCGATTCGACATGAATCTCCGTGGAACCGTCCGCAAACGAGACGACGATCTGCCATGTCACCGCGTTCGCCGCCGGGTCCCGCCACAAGAAGGTTGGAGCCGTCATGTCGGGCGGAAACACCGATTCGTCGAGCGGATAATCGATCGCGATGCGCTCGAAGCTGTCCTTGGCCGAAACCGCCAACCCGCCCAGGCACGCGTACAGAACCGCGCCGAGTACGGAGACGCTCACCAGCAAAGGCGCAAGTCCCGAAACAGAGAAGCCCGCTGCCGCCGAAGCGCCATTGCCTTTCGACGGCGCGCCGTGGGCCAGCGATTCAATCCGCTCGCCGCATGCTTGATTCGGTCTCATCTCCAATGCTCCAGGCTTGGAATTGTCCGCAACCGCAAGCCGCATCAAGCCGATTTCTCCTGGCGCCCCAACATCTCGCGTACTTCTGAAAGCGTTCTGCCTTGCCGAATCTGAGGTTGTCTCTCCTGTTTCCTTTCCCAAGGCCGTTTGCAGAGTTTGCGATGATTCGAGCCGCGCTACGGAGTCACATGCAGGTTATCAAACTGAGTGTGATCCCACTCTGTGCCCAGGCCAAACATTCCGTGAGAATGAGCGGTATTCTCGACCGCTGCCAGGGTCTTGCCGTCGAGCAAAGCCGCGACCAGCGTTCCGCGGAAGCTTAATTGCAGCCGATGCCACTGGCCGCCGTCAAGCGCAACGGCTCCGGATGCGAGCGTCGCAACGGGCTGCTTGTAGGCCGCGGAGAGAAGCTCCCAGGCGCCGTTCGGGTTCAGGCGCAGCACGTAGCCGCTCGGCCAGCGCGCCTTGTCGTCCTTGAAGACATCCGAGGAGTCGATGCGTCCCATCACCACCGCCGGGGCCTTCGACAGAAAATGCACATCGGATGAGACGCTGTAATCCGTCCAGTTCTCGTCGCCGGCCAGCGTAAACGGGTCCGGCAATGGACTCCACGGAATCGGCTTGTCTCGAATCACCTGCTCCAGGCACCTGCCGGCGCGTCCGCTGCAGTCGCGCACTTCAAACATGCCGTCCTGATCGGAGAGATACTTGGGCGTGTGTCCGAGTGGAGTCTGCTCGAAATCGTCCGCATAGGGAAGAGGAAACGATTTTGCGGCCGGCGGCTGCGCTGTGCCTTTGCCCTGTCCCGTCGTTGTGGTCAGCGAATAGAGCGAATCGGGATCGAAGGTGTAGTCGAAGCCGCCGTTTGCCACCGGCACGTCGGCGACATGCTCAAAGGTCAGCGTGTTGTTGGTCTCCCAGATGTGGACTTTCGTTGCGGTCAACCCCCCGGCAAGATGGAACGAGACTCTCTGAGGCTGCCTGGCGTCGATCGTTTCGAGCATCACGCTCCAGCCGGTCTTGTCTAGCGAGCGCAGCGACACATAGCTGCCCTTCTCGGGAAGATTGCCCGATGCGGAGTCGAGATATTGCCAGCCGGGCTGCGCAAACTGCGTGGTATGAGCCGTCGCCCAGATCGTCCCCTGCACGGTGTAGTGCCCGGACCACGGCGAATTGGCGTACATCAACCCTGAATTGGGCGCGGCCAGGATGTCGTAGTACGACGTGACCGGACTCCATATTTCCGTGGAGGTGAACGTGCCTTCCAGGTAGTTTCTGTTGTAGAGATGCGCCAGGATGCGACCGCCGAGCGGCCAGTCGCGGGCGACAATCGGTCCGCCTCCGCCGTTGGGCTGATCTTCGCTGGACCAGAGCGGCTTGCCGGTGCGGCGCGCCGCGTCCGTGGTGGTCAGCTTGCCGTCAACCAGCGGATAGTGCACGCCGATGAAATCAACGTCGGCGGCCAGTTCGGGGTCCTTCAGAATCTCGTCCGCGATGGCCCATTGCCCCGCACCCGCGCCCTCGCCGGGATATTCATCGCAGCAGACGATCTTCGTGTCCAGATGCTCCAGCTTCAATCGGCGGTGAAGCTCCTTGACGTACGCCGTGTCGTAGACCCGCTCGTTCCACACGCCTGTAACGCCGATATCGAGCGAGTAATCCCGCTTGGCGGTGCGGATGAAGTCCGCCACATACTCCGCCATGGCGGGCGTATAGGGCGTGTCGCTTGCGCCCGGATTCGGATTGATCCAGCGCGGCGCGCCCCAGGGAAGGACCTCGAGCAGGATGTTGGGGTTTCGCTTGTGCGCTTCCACCATGAGCCACCATTCGTAGCCACGTGTCGAATCATGATCCGAAACGGTTCGCATGTGACTCGGCTCGGAACCATCCGTCGAATTCACATCCGCGCCGATCTCCACCTTGAGGTGCTGCAAGGCCGCGCCATAGCCCGGCCTGAACAGGTAATCGAGGATCTCGCTCCGCTGCGGCTCCGGATAGTCAACCAGCAGGCGCGAGGAAGCTCCCGCGCTGGCGGCGCCCAGGCCGTCAAAAGTTCTTCCTTTGCTATTGCCGTCCAGGACGATGCTGGTTTGCTGGCTGTTCGCAACAGTCGCGCAGAGCGCCAGAACAAACAGAGAAATCGGCAGGAAGGTTCCGCGATGGCCGGCTGCAATTCGACCCGGCGCCACTCTTTCTGTGAGCATGTTGGTTCTCCTAAGACTTGCCCATGCGCAAGTTCGCTTCGATCTCTTCGAGGGTTTTTCCTTTGGTTTCCGGTAAGCGCAAGACGAGAAACAGCAATCCGGCCAGGCAGATGGCCGCGTAAGTCCAGAATGTTCCTGCCGCTCCAAGCGCCGCGTTCAGGAGCGGAAACGTGTAGGTCAGCAGAAAGCACGCCGTCCACAACGCGGTAATGGCGATGGCCATGGCGCTGCTCCGGATGCGGTTGGGAAAGATCTCCGCGATCACCACCCAGGTCGCCGGCGCCAGCGACATCGCATAGCAGGCAATAGCGGCAAGAACCAGCACCAGCAAGGGCTTGCCCTGCACGTGAAAACGGTAGAATGCGCCGAGAACCCCATAGATGACCGCCAGGCCTGAAATCCCGGTGAGTAGCAGAAAGCGCCTTCCATAGCGGTCGATGGTGAAGAGCGCGACCAGGGTGAAAACTACGTTCACTGCGCCGGTGACCACGATGTTGAAAAGAATGTCCGAGACCTGGTATCCGGCCGCGGCGAAGATCTCCTGCGCGTAATTGAAGATCACGTTGATCCCGCACCACTGTTGAAGAACAGCGAGCACCACTCCCACCAAGAGGACCTTTGCCATTCCCGGCGAAAGCAGCTCCCGGATTGTGGAGCGCCGAGGCCCACCGTCGCCCGCGGCCCTGAAGTCCTCCAAAACCTGCCGCGCATACGCCATTCCGCCAAGGCGGGACAACACCCGCAGCGCCTGTTGATCGCGGCCCCTGGAGGCCAGCCAGCGCGGGCTTTCCGGAATCAGGAGCGTTGCCAGGAAGAACACAATCGAGGGGATAGACGTAACCGCAAACATCCAGCGCCAACCCCACTGGCCATTCCACGACACGAGAATCTCATGAGCCGTAGCGCCTGACGGCACGGGCCGGGCGATGAGCCAATTCACAACCTGCGCCAACAGGATTCCAAAGACAATGGCCAACTGGTTAAGTGAGACAAGCCGTCCGCGCAGATGTGCCGGAGAGATTTCCGCGATATACATCGGGGAGATGCCCGAGGCCAGGCCAATGGCATAGCCGCCGAGCATTCTCCAGGCCACAAACACGCCGAAGCGCACGGCAAGCCCTGTCCCGAGCGACGAAATCACAAACACCAGCGCCGCCAGCGTGAGCAGCCTTTTTCTGCCAAAGCGGTTGCCAAGATATCCTGAAGAGATCGCGCCGATGAGGCAGCCAATCAGCGCGCAACTCATCGCCCAGCCCTGGAGCGAGGGAGAATCAAGTTGGAAATAGCGCTCGTAAAAGGGCTTTGCGCCGCCAATGACGACCCAGTCGTATCCAAACAGCAGTCCGCCCAGCGCGCCCGAAGCCGCCGCGAACCACACATCCGCGGAGCGGAAGGAGCCATTGCGGCCCGCGCCTGGTTCGGAAGTGACGATGGGCACGATCATGATGCGGCTTGTTCCTCAGTCCGGTCCGCCTCTGCATTGCCGCGTTGCTTGAACCAGGCCAGCATGTCCGCCGCGAACAGATGACTTGGATCGTCGGCAAGGACCTGTTCAAATTGCGCGCTGGCCGTCGCGACATCGCCCAGCCCCTGGTTTGCCAACGCGGCCAGCACCAGCGAATCAATGCGATTCCGCTTGGCGAGATCGTCGTCGAAGAGAAGCAGGTTTGGCAGCGAGGTAGCGAAGTAGTCGATCTTCGGCTCCAGTTCCATCTGTTGCCGGGCAAACTCCGCGAGGCTGCGCAGCACCTCCCGCGCCGCCTGGCCGTTGCCCAGCGCGCGCAAGGACAAGGCCTGAAAGTAGGAATGCACCCCCATTGCCGGCAGCGGAGCCGCGGACGCATTCCAATAACTCTGGGCAAGATCGGCATCGCCAAGCTCGGCGGCGGCCAGTCCCGAGAAGTAGTCGAGGTCGCGCTCCAGCGTGAGCAAATGCTTGCCTTCGCCCAGATTCTCAGGGTAACGCCGCGCGGCCTCAAAATGCTCCAGCGCCTCGGCAGCCTGGCCCGCGGCCAGAGAAGCCCTGCCCAAAGCCCGGTGAGCATGAACGTACTGTGCAGAGACCAGCCCTTCTCCGCCCTCCCAGGGGCTGAAGCGCCGCGCCTTGAGCCGCTCCAGAGCCTCTTGCCATCGACCGGCGCGATTCAACAGGGTGATGTATTCCACCGTCAGGTCGTCCCGGAGCGCAACGAGATCCTTGTGCTCGTCCAGGAAGCCAAGCCGCTCCTCATGCAACGAGAGCCCCGCTCGCTTCTTTAGTTGATCCCATTCGTACAAGACGCGGGCGTCCCCGCTATCGGCAGCAAAGGCGCGCTCGTACATTCGGCCGGCGGCTTCCGGATCATGCAGGACATTGAACTCCGCAATCCCCAGGTTCCTCCAGGGAATCGAGAAGCTCCCATCCAGTTCAACCGACCGCCGCCAGCAGCCGATGGCATCCTCGTAACGCCGCTTGTCATAGTAGAGATTGCCGAGATAATAGTAGGCCTTGGCGTCGGAAGGATTCCTCCGAATGGCGTCCTCCAGCACAATCATCTCTTCCAGTCGAGCCGGGAAGCAGTATCGCCCGGAAGCCGCTTCGGCCTGGGCCGCATACTGGCTGGATTCCTCTGCCCTGCCGAGGGACGAGGCGAGCCACGACAGCGTATACCAGAGCATCGGATGCTCCCACTTCGCCTCACGGCCGCACGCCTCGAGAAGGGCGTAGGCGTCGCCGCTGAGCCCGGACCAGGCAAGTTCGTATCCCACGTCCAGCAGTGTCTGGACATCACCCTCAAGAGCAGCGAGAACCTCCAGTAGCTGTTGCCGCTGACCGCTCAACAAATATCGCTCGGCCATGATGCGGAAGTCGAGCCGATCCAGAGCCAGCGACTCGACGATTGCGGCCTCGGCATCTGCCGTGCGGCCCAATCGCCGAAGCACGGAGGCCTTCAGGGCGCGCGCCTTCAGACTCTCCACGTTGGTCAGCAGACTCCGCTCCACTTGTTCCAGCGCCAGGGAGAGATTGCCGCGTTCGTTGCTGACGCACGCCAGGGCGAAATATCCCGCGCTCATCCACGCGTAGTTCCATACCGATTTGTGGAAGGCATCGTAAGCTTCCGCGCTCTTGCCCCGGTACATCCGCGCCAGGCCTAGGTTATAGAATGGCTCCCCATCGTAGGGGTTGGGATTTCTGAAGGTCAGGCGGCGAACCGCGCGGGCAAAATGCTCTTCCGCCTCGGCAAACCGGCCCTTGCGCAAGTGCATCAAGCCCATTGCGTTGTTCAGCCGGGCATCTTCCGGTTCGCGCCGTAGGCCCTCGCGCCAATAGCTCTCCGCGGACCGTGTGGCATGACGGTACTGCTCCAGATGCAGGCCGGTTAGATAGAGTTCCTCGGCGCTTGCAATCTGCTCCGGGGGCAAAGGTTCGGTGGCGGGCTGCGGAATCGCGGCGTCGGCCGGCCCTTCCGGCTGATAAGCGATCAACTCGTCTCCATCGGCGTCCAGAACCGAGAGCCGGTGCTCCTCGGGGCTGGCTGCAATGGCCTCGATCGACGTTGTAAACGGCTGGCCCGGCGACAGCTCAACCCGCTCGTCGAGGGCCCGCCGCCCCTGGCAGGTGAGCACCACGCGCACACTGCGCCGCGAAGTAACGCAAACCCCCACCCGCGCCTGGACGCCCTCAAACTCAAGATTGACGGCCGCTTCCGTGTTAGCGTTCTTTGCCGGGCCGATGCTCTGAATGGGGTACCAGTATTGACTGAAGGTCTTGGTCTCGTGCGGTTGCAACCAGGAAAAATCGGGCTGATTGTCCGTATAGGCTCCAGCCATCAATTCCACATAGGGGCCGTCGTCATCCGTCAGGTTGCGGTCCCAGGCGTAGCCAAACTCCGCATTGCCCCAGGTCCACATCTTCTTTCCCGGCGCCACACGATGATTGGACGTATGCACAAGGCCGGCGCCGCGAGCATGATCGTATCCTCCACAGAAGTCGTACTTTGACTGAGTCACCATGTAGGAGGTGGGAACCGGGATGTTTTTGTACCAGGAAATATCGGTGCCGGGGCGATAATCCACGCCGTAATAGAGATTCCGGGCAATCGGAAAGGATGAGATCGCTCGCTTGGCATGATCTGCGACAAACTTCACATCCGGAGGAAAGAAGGCCTGGTACTGGTCGTGAACCCGCACCGCTACATTCGACCACCACAGAAACGTTTGTGGCAAGGGCGTACGGTTGTAGATCCGCACTTTGGCCTCGACGACCGATTTCCCCGGCGAGAGACTGACTCCAACCATGCCCTTCATTCGCAGCATGGGATCGTGTTCACTGAGCCATACGGTGCGACTGCCGTCCGGATCTTCTTCGATCGCCGCGTGGACAGGCATGTAGGTGGACGGGCGATGATGCTGCGGCCAATTGAACTCCACCCCTCCCGATATCCACGGTCCCAATAGCCCCACCAGCGCGGGCTTGACGACGTGCTGCCGGTAGAAGAAATCGTAGCCGTTTGTCTTGTCCAGGCCGGCGAAGATCCGGCCCCCAATCTCGGGAAGGATCATCAACTGGACATACTCGTTCTCCAGCATGATCGCCCGGTAAGTCTTATCTATCTTCTCGAGAGCGACTCGGTCCGTGAACGGATTCGGATAGACCTTCCCGCTGCTTCCCTGGTAGACCCGCTTTTCGAGAAACATGGGATTAGGATCGGCATCCTGGACTGGATAGGTGGGAATGACAACCTGTTGCTCCCAGCATCGGACCGACTCGGGCTCACGCGTTTCGTTCATCGGACACGAACCTCAATACTAAAAACCTGGTCAAGATCAGCGCCGGCCAATTCGATAAAGACGCGAACAATAGGCGTTCTCGACAATCGTTAACGTACACGTTCTTTGCGCGGATTGTCAATAGACACCTGGGGATTTTCAAGGCCATTGGCGTCTGCGGAACCGGTTGGACAGACCCTTTTGTCAGGGCTCCGAAGGAACAGCGGAAGTGCTATAGAATCGAGTGAACAGGCGCATCCATATGAAGCCTCCCAGCATTAAAGACATTGCTCAGGCTCTGGGCATCTCGATTGGCACTGTTGACCGCGCCCTGCACGGACGCTCCGACGTCAGTCCTAAGACACGGGCGCGAGTCTTGAAGAAGGCCGAGCAAATCGGATACCGGCCAAATATTGCCGCCCGCTCCCTGAAACTCAACCGCAGGCTCAGAATCGGCGTTTACTTCCCTCGCGACATCGCATCCTTCTTCGATCCGCTGCGCTCCGGTGTTCGCGCAGCCGCGTCCGCAGTGACCGGCGTGAATCTGGAGCTCGTCTTCAGAACATTTCCCAGGCTTGACGAAGGCGACTTGGAACTTCTTGCCGCCGATGCCAATGAGAAGTTCGACGGCATCCTCGTCGCGCCCGGCAATCCAGACCACATTGGACCCACGCTGAGCGCCATCGCGCGCCGCGGCGTTGCAATTGTATGCGTCGCCAGCGATGCTTCGCGAAGCGAGCGCCTAGCCTCGGTGACCTCGGATGCAAATGCCAGCGGCGCCATTGCCGCGGAACTCTTTTCCCGAACCATCCAGAAGCCCGGACATCTCGCCACGATCACTGGAGAGTTGACCACCCTGGACCATGCCGAGAAGCTGCGCGGCTTTGCGGCAAATCTGGCGGTGTTCGCTCCGCATCTGTCTCTTCTTCCGGCTATTGAGTCGCACGAGCAACCTAAGGTGGCGTATCGTCAAGCCATCGCGTTGCTTTCTCGCAAGCCCTACCCGCTGGGAATCTACATCAGCACCGCCAACAGCATTCCCGTGCTCCGCGCAATTGAAGAGAAGAACCTCCTGGGCGAAGTTCAGATTATCGCGACCGATCTTTTTCCAGAACTGGTCCCATACATTGAATCAGGAAGAATTCTCGCAACGCTGTATCAAAGGCCGTTTACGCAAGGTAAAACTGCGCTCGAGATTCTTGTGCGCTACCTGCTCGACGGTGTCACACCCGAGTTGCATACCCGGCTGGCTCCTCACATTATCCTGCGCAGCAATCTCGCACTGTTCGCCAGCTATATCACCGAAGGCGCGGATACGCCCAGCCTCAGCGAGAAGTAGCCATTCACTTCCCCGCATCCATTCCCGTATCTTCTATCCTGTCTTTGTCCTTGATGCGCTGGACCACAGCGGACTCTTGCGCGGCTTTGGATTTTTCGCCCGATCTGCCATAGAGCACGGCGAGCCTGAAATGTCCTGGGGCAAACCCGGGCTCGACCTTCACCGTCTCCTGCATTTCGCGGATTGCCTCCGCATATCGCTTCTCACTCTCGAAGAGCACGCCAAGTTGAAAGTGGGGCTCATACCACCCCGGAGATTCGATCTCGGACTTTCGCAGCAATCCCTCTATCTTGTCCAAGTTCCTGCCCTCTTCGCCGCCGCCTCGCTCCCAGAGGCTGACGGCATAATAGTAGTTGGCCGCGGCATTGTCCGGAAACTTCTCTGCGAAGCCCTGCAATCGGCGATCCACCTCCGCTGCCAATTCTGGGGAGACTTTGCGGGCCTTGCCAAGAAATTCCAATGGCCGCCGATCCGCGGGATTCAGATCCACGGCCGCGCAGAACACCCGCACCGCGTCATCGTATTGTTCCGACGCATAGAGGGCGACCCCCAGTCCTACCATCATTTGCGAAGACTGAGGAAAGCGCGACACTCCATAGCGAAAAAACTTGATGGACTCGTCGACAAACCCCACATACTTCTTATGCTGCAAGAGGAAAGTCGCCAAGTCGAATATATTCGACTCCGACGGGTCCAGTTCCGCGGCGCGATGATACTCCTTCACGGCATCCAGATCATCCGCGCGCCGTTCGTCAACCGACGCCAGCAGATTGTGCAATCGGGCACTATCGCCGCGCGCCAGCATTTCCTGAATCTGCTGCCTTGCGCGCTCCAATTCGCCCGCCTGCATCTCCGCGTATGCCAGATCATAGCCAATCGATTCAGCTCCGGGGCTGAGCGCAAAGGCCTTCGTGAGCCAGCGTGCGCTGTCCCGCCACCTCTCCTTGCGCAGGTAATACTCGCCCAGCGAGGCCGCCAACTGAGCGTTTGCCGGCTCCCGCGCCACTGCCGCCAGCAGCGCGCTTTCCTCCGGCGCCAGGTTGTTCTTGGATGATGACACTTGCTCAAGCGCGCAAACAGCGCTGCTGTGCAACAACAGCCACAGCAGCGCCGCAAGCACTACGGGTTTTGCGCTTCTGCCCACAGACAAGCTCTTCAAGCATTCCCATAAAGCGCGTTCGTTTCAGTCGAAAGGCGCTCCACGCTTTGCCTTCGATGACAGTCTCGCATGGCTGGGGATTGGAATCCCAGGAATCCTGTTGTGGTCCGGGCGATCCGCGCGGATCGCCCGGACCACTTCCCATCACCAGTAGAGCTTGAACGCAAACTGCAATTCACGCGCGTTGCTTCGTGTGGTCGTAATCTTGCCGAAGCTGGGGTTGTCTCCATCGTAGTTCAAATTGCCAGGCAAGTTGAAGCTTGGCGTATTGGTCAGGTTGAAAGCCTCGGCGCGAAACTCCGCATGGCTTCCCTCCACGATCCTGAAGCTCTTGAAGAGGGAGAAGTCGAAGTCCTTATAGCCAGGCCCGTTCACCTGGGTAGGCGGACCTCCGAGAGGAGCAAGGCCGGACTCACCCTCGCTGGAAACCACGGGAGGATCCTTGAAGGCCGCGGGGTTGTAAAACCCGCCGATCCCTCCCCGGTACTTGCTCACGCCGGGAACCACATCGGCATAGGCATTGATGCCCGAGCCCGTGCTGATTTGACTGGAGATGGTTTGCGGCTGCCCACTGTCGAAGGTGAGAATGGCATTGACGCTCCAGCCGCCCACCACTGTTTCCGCGATGGTGTTCATGCCATTCAGAAAGTCTTTCCCTTTACCAACCGGAAGGGCATAGGTTCCACTGGCAACAAACTGGTTCTTGATGTTGAACCCGGCGAGCCCCGTATCGTAGGAGATGGAGGCGATGCCCGGAGCGCGGTAACTGCCGACTCCGCCGCCGCTCAGCGAGTCGCCAGCGTCGGTTAAGGCCTTGGCAAGAGTGTACCCGAGCAGGATGTTCAGGCCATTCGATGACTGGCGAACCCATTTGGTCTGCAACGAGTTGTAGCTGCTGTTTCCGATGGTCCCGTAGTACGGCATGCCGTTGCCAAACTGGGGGAACGGCAGATGGTTCACCGCTGTTGCCCCGACGGAAGTATCTCCCACCAGCGGAGTGCCGGGAGGCAGCAACTGGGTCACGTTGTTGTGACCCTCGGAGGCTTCGAGATGACGCGCCTGCGAGCCGACATACGCGGCCTCGAGGGAGTCGTGCCGCGTCACCTGATACTGCACCGTGGCGTTGTACCCCTCCGTATAGGGAGTCTGGTAATTGAGTTGAATCCCGCGCAGAGCCAGGCCGCTGTAACTCACCAACGAAGGATCGAGCGGAATTCCGGACATCCCGTTCTCGAGAGTGCCCGTGGTTCCGTTCGTGTAGGTCACCGGTGTTACCGTCGATATGCCGCCATTCGAGGAGTCGCTGAGGCTGACTTCATATTGGAATGGGTAGTTATAGCCCAGGCTTGGGTATCCGCCCCGGTTCTCGAAGGCCCCGTAGAAGATTCCATACCCGCCGCGAACAACCCACTTCGGCGTCAGGGAATAGGCGAATCCAACCCGCGGCGCAAAGTTGGTCTTCTGGATGACTCCCAGCCCGGTTCCATACTTATCCGTGAAAACCAATGCAATACCATCCTGCGTCAGCGCATCGGTGAAGCTGGACGAAAGCGCCGGGGAAGTCTTGTGCCCGGCCGGCATAATAAACTCTGCGCCGGTGTTGGAGGTGAGAGAGGGCTGGATGAAGTTTGCCTGCGCTCCACCGGATTCTCCGGTCAACCCGAAGTGCTCCCAGCGCACGCCCAAGTTCAGGGTAAGCTTCGGCGTGATCGCCCAGTCGTCCTGGAAATAGGCGCCGAAGTAATTGCGGTTGGCGTGCACTTCACCGAAGTTCGACGCATTGATCGAATCCATGCCTCCGGAATAATTCACGCCATTTGGAACCGTGGCATTTTCCGGGCTAATGAGGAACTGCGCTCTCCCGGTTGAGCCGTCCGCCTGGGTGGGAATCGAGGTGTAGTTGCCGTCCCAGTAAAAGGTGCCCTTGGAGGCGGGCGGTGCGATCCAGGGGAAGTAGATGTACTGAAACTCCGCGCCGCCCTTGAGGGTGTGCTTCTTGTAGACCTTGGTCAGGTTCTCGGTCATCTGCTCGGTGTCGCTGAATCGATTTCCGGGCAGCCATCCGGCCCCGCCCAGCCCGCTGAGAAGTCCGATCCCCAGATAGGGCAGACCGCCATTGAGCGGCACCTGTGGGACACCGGTGATGCCGTATTGCGCGGGAATCCCCATGGTGGAGTCGCCCGCCGGGTTGCGGGTGTCGTGACCGCGCGTGTAACCTGCCCGGGCCTCATTCACGAGAGTCGGCGAAAACGTGTGCGTGTAGCCCAGTGCAAAGCCCCGCACGTTATAGATCTCAGTGCCATTTCCGTATCCGCCGCCGTCGGCAACGCCCTCGAAAGGAGGAGGCACAACCCGCAGGCTGCTGATGTAGTCATAGTGGAAGAACGCCTGGTCCTGTTCGCGAAAGCGCTGATCGATCCGCATGTCGGCCGTGTTGGTGTCGTTGTTGTCCACCTTGACGATACTGTAGTTGTAGAGCACTCCGGGACCGTTCGGGGCCGGGTAGAGGCCGAGGAGTTTCACGGCATTCGGGTCGATCCGTCCCGCCGGAATCTGGTTATTTGGAAACGGATCGCGAACGTATCCGGTCCCGGTCGCCGTCAATCCAGTGACCGGATCAACCGAATTCGCCGTTACGGGCCGCGTCGTCGCGGGGTCGAAGACCTGCCCATTCTCGTACTTCCGTCCCAGCAGATCGGTGCGAATTTGCGTCCCGTTCGCGCCAATCAGGTCCGACAGGTCTGTAAAGCCGCTGTTGATCTCCGCGCTAGTAGGCACAGTCGGAATGCTCCCCGCGCCCAGGTTCGCGGAAGCCTGACTGGTCGCAACGGCGCCATTCAGGATCTTGGTGCGTTCGTAGTCCGCAAACCAAAAGGTCTTATCCTTGAAAAGTCTCCAGCCCACAGTTCCGCCAAACTGGTTTTGCCGCAGTTCGGGCTTTACGGTGACCGGCGGGAAATAAGCATTGTTGGCATCAAGCGCGTCGTTGCGGAAGAACTCCCAGACCGATCCGTGCAGCTTGTTCGATCCCGATTTCAGCGTCGCGTTCACGATCGCCCCGCCTGCGCGGCCAAACTCCGCGGGAAAGTCGCTGGTCATCATCTTGAACTCTGCAATCGCGTCCACGGGGGGCTTGATCACATCGGCTTTTCCATCCAGGTAATCCACGCTGTTGCTGTTATTGTCGATCCCATCTAGCAGATAATCGTTCTGCGCCACGCGGGCTCCGTTGGCCACAAACTGGTTGGTTGCGCGGGCTCCCTGCTGGGGCAGCGTAACACCGGGCGTCAGCAGCACCAGCATGGTATAGTCGCGGCCGTTCAGCGGCATATCTTCAATCGATTTCTCTTCGATCACCTGCCCCACCGAACTGCTTTGGGTCTGCAGCAACTCCGGCGCTTCGGTCACTTCCACGTTCTCTGTGACCGTCCCCGGCTGCAGAACAATATTGACCAAAACCTGCTGCTGAATGTCCAGGTGAATGGCTTCAACCGTGGCCTTCTTGAATCCGGTGAACTGCGCCACAACATTGTATGTGCCAATATGGAGTGGCGTGAACACGAACCTGCCGTCCGCGAGGGTCTTGGCCGTCGAAGTGGCCGATGTCTCCTGATTGATAATGGCGACCGTAGCTCCGGGAATCACCGCCCCGGAACTGTCGGTGACCGTGCCCAGAATTGTCCCCGTGTCAACCTGCGCTCTGGCCACGATCGCACAAAGCGTCAACAGAAGGCACACCAGCGGCATGCGGCTCCATCTGACGAATCCTGTTGCTCTCATTCCCCTGTCCTCTCAGCCTTGCGGCATTCCCTGACCTTCCCAAAAATTGCTGTTGCGATTCGGCCCTGCATCTTACCGTGTACGAGCACGGTTTCAATCGCAGCTTAATATAGACAGCACAATGACCGCTGTCAAGAGTTTTTTCAACGACGTTACCGGGAATGATCGTGCTCGGCGCCTGCCGAGGGTGCGGTGACCGCTCAGACGGCATAAAATGTTCGCTGCAAATGCTTTATGGGAAGCGTACGCGGCCCCTGCTGGATCTTCGCCCCTGGCTCGACCGGGGGGTTCAGGTCTTCCTGGGAATTACACGATTTGGTTTTGGCCTGCGGGTTCAGAGTTCGAACCTGGCGTCGGGAACCAGGCCTCGGCCAGAGGCCTGGGGCAGTCAATACGCCTGGCTCGCCGCGGCCCTTCTCAAGTTCACATGCTGCGGAGATGACACGGGCGCTCCCACTTGCCGCCTTTAACAATCCGCCGCACTGATTTGGCAAGCGCACAACTCGAACAAAAGACGATCGAATACTCCATCGCCCCAAAACTTGCCTCGTTATCAATTGAAACAAAAGGCTCATTCGTCCGATAGTAGCTACCACTGAAGAATGCCACCGAGCGTGTACCCGCGTTTGCAGGTGCGTGCGCCGGGTTTGTTTCGCCCTGTACCGTGATTGAGAGGTCGCTCAGGATGTCAAGTCGCCACCCCAATACGCCTAACCAAGGCATCAATACGAAAAGAACAAAGAGTGTCGGGTCCGAAAAAAGGGCGAATGCAGATGTCGTGGCAGTCGAGATTGGGCGTTCCGGAGACTCAATGTCTGCTGAAGAATTGAAGCAGGTCGCGCTGGAGGTTGTGGCGGAGGGCAAGGATATTGTCCTCAACCTCGACGGCGTCGATCATCTGGATGCGAGCCTGTTGCAGATTCTGCTGGCGCTCAACGCGGAACAAACGAAACAGGGCTGCAATCTGCGGTTGTTGAATGCTTCGCAACTGCTTCAGCAATGGTTTGAATACTCGGGTGCGGCGAGCAGCTTCTTTCCTGCCCCAGCGGAACAGCAATGAGTTCATGTGCGAGGAGCCAGATGAGCGATCCGGTGCCTGGCTCGCCCTCCAGCGGGATTGCGGAAGGTGAGCCAGACGAACCCGGGATGAGGACGGAATTCGCTCGGTACTTGCCTCATTTCAGCTTGATGAGCAAGCAACTAAGGCAGACATCGCTGCTGATCGAGAGTTCGGTTGTCGATGTCTGCAAGAGCTTTCAGGGAATTGCTGAACGGGCAAAAGGGACCGTGGGCCGGACAGCGGGCTTCCTGAGCCGGGAGGGTGACGGCGATTCCGGGAAGACGTCTTTTGAAGGCCTGATTGAGAATTGCAGTGGAACGCTAATCAAGATCCTGAGTACCACTGAGGAAGCCGGTGAGGTTTCCCGGCGCGCGATCGATCGAATCCACCAGATGGATAAGGCCTCCCAACTGATCAGTACTGCGCTAGCCCAACTGGAGCAGATTGACAGAGAGAACAAGATGCTGGCCATGAACATGCGCATCGAGGCTGCGCATGCTGGCAGCAATGGAGCCGCATTTGGGGTCGTCGCTGTCGAAGTGGTGTCCCAGACTGAGAGATCGAAGAAGGTGGTCTCACAGGTGAAAGGACTGATTGGCGGCCTTCGGGAACTTGCGCAGTCCACGCTTGCGGATTTGAAACAAACCAACGAACAGGACCTGAAGCGCGTGGAGCGATGCAGGCAAGACGTGGACGAGTCGCTTCGTGACATGCAAGTTGCTCACGACGAAATGAAAACAGTACTGACCGGAATGACGGAAGAGAACGCCCTGCTGGCGAACGATATTGGCTCCGCGGTGCGCGGGCTGCAGTTCCAGGACCGAACCAGTCAGCAGATTGCCCATGTCGTGGACGATCTGGAAACGCTGCAGCTAAAACTGAACACTCGGAATGGCGCCGCCCCCCCCGATGGATTTGTCTCTGGAGAGGGGTTCAGCGGCTACACGATGCGCGAAGAGCGGGAAATTGCAGGCATTGGCGGTAAGGAATCCGCGGCGGGAGATGTTGAACTGTTTTGACCGCAACGGGAAACACGCAAGTGGCAACCCTCTGAAAGGACCTCGAAGTGCGAAAAGTAATGATCGTCGATGATTCAGTTTCCATGCGTCAGATGGTCGGCTATACGCTGCGCCAGGGCGGCTTTGAAGTAATTGAAGCCGAGCACGGGCAGGATGCGATGGACAAGCTCCAGGGCTCCGCGGTCGACCTCATCATTACCGACCTGAACATGCCCGTTATGGACGGCATCACTCTGATCGAGAATGTGCGCAAGCAGCCGAACATGAAGAGCAAGCCGATCCTGATGCTCACTACCGAGGGACTTGCAACGAAAAAGGAACAGGGCAAGGCGGCCGGCGCAACCGGCTGGATAGTCAAGCCCTTCGATCCGGAGAAGCTGCTGCAAACAGTTGCCAAGGTGCTCCCATAACGCCATGAAAATAGACCTCAGTCAGTTTCGCCAAATATTCCTCATCGAGAGCGAGGATCATGTCGCTTCGATGGAAGCGGGCCTTCTCGCACTCCGGTCCGCACCAGACGATATCGAGTTGCTGAATGGCATATTCCGCTCAGCGCATTCGATCAAGGGCGGGGCCGGGTCCTTTGGAATGACGAGCCTGGTCCGCTTTACGCACTCGCTTGAAAGCCTCCTGGATCGGCTTCGGACCTCAGAGATGCAGGCGACCGACTTGGTCATCGACATCCTTCTCCGATCGGTGGACCAGTTGCGCTATCTTCTCTCCGCGGGCGCGGATGCTGAGATGCCACTCGACGCGCTTGAACTGAATGAACAAATCGACGGCCTGACTCCCAGCGATTCAGCCCTTGCAGAGGTTGCTCCTGAAGAAACACGGCTCGCGGTGCTGGATGAACGTGAGATAAGGCTCTACACGGTGGAATTTCGCCCCGACCGGAATCTGTTTTCGAGCGGCACAAATCCAATCGTGCTGCTGCGTAACCTGGCCGCTTTGGGGACCGTGAGTTGTTGCCATCTGCATACCGAGGATCTGCCGTTGCTGGCCGACCTTGACCCGGCCCAGTGCTACCTGAGTTGGACTGTGGAGTTGGCCAGCCTGTGCGCGGAGGCGGAGTTGCGCGAGGTGTTTGAATTCGTTGACCATCTTGCCGAAATCAACATCCAGTGCGTCGACCCATCGCGGCATCCCGACAGTGCTCCCGCTACTGTCACTGGTACTCCCGGGACACTCGCAGCGAGACCCGCTTCAAACCGGTCACCCGTGGCCGCTCAGACGAAGTCGATCGCCAAGAAGACAGATTCGAACGGAGAATCAGGTTCCATCCGTGTGGCCATCAGCAAGGTAGACAGGCTGATCGACCTGGTCGGCGAGTTGGTCATCGCGCACGTCATGACCGCGCAAATGGTGGAAAGCTTCGAGCCTTCCTGCCTGCCCAAGCTGCGCGAAGCGGTGGCCGCCATGGAGCGGAATACCCGCGAGTTGCACGAGCGAGTCATGGGGATTCGCATGTTGCCGGTAGGAACGCTTTTCCAGAGATACACACGCACGGTCTACGATATCGCCCAAGTCACCGGCAAGCAGATGCGCCTGGAAATGAGCGGAGAAGAAACCGAGATCGACAAGAGCATGTTGGAGTTGCTCGGCGACCCCCTCATACACCTGGTCCGCAACGCCGCCGACCATGGAATCGAGACCCCTGAGGTTCGCGAGGCTGCGGGCAAGGCGGAAGAAGGCGTAATTTCGCTCCGGGCATTTCACCGCTCAGGCCGAATTGTGATCGAAATATCAGACGATGGCGCAGGCATCGACACGGAGAAGGTCCGCATCAAGGCCATCCAGCGAGGCCTCATTGGGCCCGACTCCGAGTTGGACGATGAGCAACTGCGGATGTTGATCTTCGAACCCGGATTTTCAACCTGCGAGAAGATCAGCGATCTCTCCGGCCGTGGAGTCGGAATGGACGTGGTCAGGCGCAACGTCCAGCAATTGCACGGCACCGTCGCTTTGGACAGCGAGCGAGGAATAGGCTCAACAGTTTCAATTGAGTTGCCGCTGACCTTGGCCATTCTTGAAGGGTTGCTGGTGCGTGTGGGCGACCGCACGCTGGTGCTTCCGCTGCTTTCCGTTATCGAAACCGTGCCTCTGCGCAACGAGCAGATTGTGCGCGTCGCCGAGCAGGGAGAAGTCGTCGTGATTCGTGAAGAGTCCATTCCGCTGCTGCGACTATCCAGGTTTCTTGGTTTGGCGCCGGAGACGGCGAGTACGGACCGGGCTTCAGAAAAAGCCGGCAACCGCAGGCTCGCCGTCATCGTGGAAGCTGGCAAGCGAAAGATCGGCCTCGTGGTCGATGAACTCCTTGGACAGCAGCAAGTGGTCGTCAAGAGTCTGGAACGGCACCTGCGCAAGGTGGACGGCCTGATGGGCGCAACCATCCTGGGCGATGGCTGCGTAGCTCCTATCGTAGACGTGGGCGGCCTTGCCGCGTTGAACCTATTCGCCACTCAGCCAACATTCAAGGTCTCCCAGCAGCATGTGCCTTCAGCCCTGTCTGCAAGGGCAGTTTGATCGGCAGAGAGACCCCAGGAAGGAACATCGAATGAACTGGTTCAAGAATCTGAATGCTACGCCGCGCCTCATGAGCAGCTTCGGGGTTCTTTTGGTTCTGACCCTGGGGATTAGCTACCTCGCAGTCAACAGCCTGAGCAAGGCCAACGACCGTGTTGACTCCTTGTACCACTCGGACATGGTCGGTTCAACCCACGCGGATGGAATCACCATCAATGTAACTGCGATCCGAGGCGACGATCTCAATGCGATGTACCGCGCCTCAGATCCTGCCGCGGTCGCCGCTTCGGAAAAAGATGAACTTGCGGTGATGGAGGAACTGCGCGCCAACCTTGATGAGGCAGACAAGCTCTTTGTGACCACCAAGGGCATCGAGCAGTTGGGAATGATCCGCAAGGCTTTGCCGGACTACGAGCGTGCTCAAGTGGCCCTGTTTCAAGCGCTCAAGGTCAAGGACATTGCTGCTGCGGACGCGGCTCTAGCGGCCTGCGTTCAGTATCGAAAAGCCATTCTCGATGCCAGCGATGTGGCTCGGACGCTGAAGACCGACCATGCGCAAGAGGAGTTTCAGGCCAACGCCCTAGCGTATCAGAATACGCGCAGTCGGATGATCGCCGCCACAGGGATCTCGCTTGTGCTGGGACTGTTTCTGAGCTTCTCCATTGCTCGTGGCTTTGCCGCACCTCTGGGACTAGCCGTTGTCACGCTGGAGAGGGTCGCTGAAGGTGACTTGACGGCCACCCTCAATGTGAATACCAAAGATGAAGTGGGCCGGATGGCCGAGGCACTGAACCGAGCGGTTGAGCGGCTGAATAACACCATGCAGGAGGTGGCCGACAGCGCCGCCAACGCCAGTTCTTCATCGCAGCAACTCGCAGCCGCTTCCGAGGCCATCGCCTCCGGCGCGCAGGAGCAGGCTGCCAGCCTGGAGGAGACTTCAGCAAGCCTGGAAGAAATCACCGCGACGGTGCGTCAAAGCGCCGACAACGCTCAACAGGCCAACCAACTTGCTTCCGGGTCGAAGGATTCCGCTCTGCTGGGTCACGAGGTGGTCTCCAAAGCGATCACCGCCATGTCCGAGATCAACGTCGCCTCTGCCAAGATTTCAGACATCATCTCCACCATTGATGAGATCGCCTTCCAGACCAATCTGCTGGCGGTGAACGCCGCGGTGGAAGCGGCTCGGGCCGGCGATGAAGGACGAGGGTTTGCCGTGGTTGCCACCGAGGTGCGGAGCCTGGCGCAAAGGAGCGCCGTGGCGGCCAAGGAAATAAAGATTCTGATCCAGGATTCTCTGCGCAAGGTGGATGCCGGCTCCGTGTTAGTTAACCGTTCGGGCGAGACACTGCAAGGCATTGTCGGATCGGTAAAGCGGGTAACCGACATCGTCAGCGAAATCGCGGCAGCTTCCAGGGAACAGAGCGCCGGGATTGAACAGGTGAACTCTGCGATGACCCAGATGGATCAGGTGACACAGGGCAACTCAGCGCAGACTGAAGAACTCTCGGCGACGGCGGAAGCGCTCTCCGAGCAGGCCGCGCATCTGCTGGAGTTGGTGGGCGCCTTCACCCTCGGAAACTCCGGAAGGGGTCAGAGGAACCCGCAGGCAGCGCAACCTCATTTCGTCAATCCAGCCCAACAGCCGGGCTCTGCGCAGCACTTTGGAGTGGCAGTGCGTCCACCGGTCAGGACCGTTCGCAGCAACGCAGTCGCGAAGTCGGATTCGAGCGCACGTGCAACCAAGCTTCCCAAAAGCCGGCAGCCGGCTCTGAGTGTTGCAGTGGCAAGCGGACCTACCGCAAACGACGCCAGCTTCGAGGAGTTTTGAGAGCGCCGATGAACGGACCGGTCTGAGACTCTGATTGAGCCGTTCCCACGTGCTGTGCAACGCGTCAGTACGTGGGAACGGAGTAGCAATGAATTATTCGCCCACTCCGAGCTAGCGCTGCCCGAATGGACTGCGTAACTCCGCACCGCATAAGCCACGAACGCAGCTGGAAGACATTCGGATAGAAACGCCGCGATATCATTTTGACCCGAGGCGTCTAATAACATGCAGGGGCTGCAGAGCGCCTTGTGCTTGACGGTGTATCCAAACATACTTAGCCAGACTATTGAGACAACCAGCCCTGCAAGAGCCATCCTTCACTCACACACTTCAGGAATGAGACTTATCCACGGGGATATTGATACTAACATCTGCCTCCGCGTTCTTCGCGGCGAGGAATGAATTATTTTCCCATGAATGCCGATATAAGTGCTGCCGGATCGCAGGCATGCTCCGGCGCGGTTACCAGGTTGGAAGATCTCCTCATCAGCAAGTTGAATGGCGGCGGTTCCAAGACTCGATATCTGAAGACATGCACGACGTTTAGGTCCGCGAAGACAGCAAATCGAATGCTTATATCAGCAGTTCTTCCGCTGGCCAAAAGAGGAGCGATTCAATGAGGAAGTTTCTAGTGGGCGCGTTCGCGCTTGCGTTGTCAGCCAGTCCCGCATTTGCACAGAGCCTTGACGATCTGAATATCCAGATTCACGGCTATGCGACGCAGGGATTTCTGTATTCAAACCAAAACAACGTGCTGACTACGCGTTCCAGCAACGGCAGCCCGTCCTGGAACGAGGAAGTCGTGAACCTCGGCGCACAACCGATTCCGAAGCTCCGCGTCGGAGTGCAGGTCCGCTATTTCCTGCTCGGCAACTACGGCAACTCGTTCACCCTGGACTGGGCTCAGGCCGACTATAAGGTCGACGATCGCTTCGGCGTGCGCGTGGGCAAAGTGAAGATGCCCGTGGGCTTGTTCAACGAGACACAGGACATCGATCCGTCCTACATGTTTGCGCTCCTGCCACAGGGCGTTTACTCGATCGCCAGCCGCAACACACTGCTCTCCGTGTATGGCGGTAACGCTTACGGCACTCTCAAGCTGAATCAGCTTGGGAAGCTGGAGTATCGAGGCTTCGGCGGCGTACGCGTCATCAGCGGCGACGACGGCAACTTCCTTGCGGCGAGGGAAGCCGGTACGACACTCCCACAGGGACTGCAAGCCATGTCTGTCGGAAGCACCCTTCGCTGGAGACTTCCGGTGCAAGGCCTGATGATCGGCGCATCCGACTTCTACAATCCGCAGAAGAGCGCCCCCATCGTCAGTACTCCGACAACCGGCGCCAACGTCACTTCGACCAACGGAACCATAACGGTTACGAAGTTTAGCCAGCCTTACTACTTCATCAAGTACGAAGAAGGCAAAGTGATGCTCGCCGGTGAGTGGAACATGTCCAGCGCGCACCAGATATTCGTGCTGGCCGAGCAACCGACCAAAGTGAGTGTGAGTGACTTCCGGATGTGGTACGGGATGGCAACCTACAAGGTTACAAGCAAGCTCACCGCCGGATCCTACTATCACCAGATGTTCAACGTAGCGGCCGCATTAGGTCCAAAGCGCTACTTCAAGGATTGGACCATATCCGGGCGCTATGACTTCAACCAGTACCTTTACGCCAAGGCCGAAGAGCACATTATCGACGGCGCCCTGGTTGGCTTCGATGCAACCCTGAACCCCGGCGGCGTGAAGCCCACCACCAAGCTCACCATTTTGAAATTTGGCGTCAGCTTCTAACACGGACGAAAAGGAGAACATCGAAATGAAAAAGCTTCTGTACGCATTGCTGATTGCAGCGTCCGCGTCGATCTTCGCTGGCCAGGCCCATGCCCAGGTGATCGTGATCGCCAACCCAGGCGTCAAGGCAACCGAAATCTCAAAGAGCGACTTGCGCGATGTGTTCACGGGCAACGCGACCTCGCTCAAGGATGGCACCCGTGTGGTTCCCATCCTGCTCAAGGCGGGCACGGCCCACGAGGAATTCTTGCAGGTCTACATTGGCAAGTCGGACTCCGCTTACCGTGCGGGCTGGCGCAGTCTCGTCTTCTCCGGGCAGGCCAGCATGCCCAAGAACCTCGATCCCGAATCGGCGGTGGTCGAGTTCGTCGCGCACAATGCCGGCGCCATCGGCTACATCGGCAAGGCAACGCCGCACGAAGGCGTGAAAGTCATAGCAGTCAAATAGCACCAACCGCCTCGTTCCAGAACGGGGCGGAATTCCAGGAGGAAGCATGTTCAACAAATACGTCGCCAGCGGAACCCTGGCAATTCTCGGGTTGTCGGTCTGCCTGCATGCGCAGGAGTTCAAGATCGGGAACAAGGACGTGCAGGTCCATGGCTTTGGCACCCAGGGCTACGTCAAAACCAACGACAACAACTGGCTGACCATGAACACCAGCGATAGCGGCAGCGGCGCCTTCACGGACGCAGGCTTGAACATCGGCTCGCAGATCACATCCACTCTTCGCGTTGGCGGGCAGGTTTACGACCGCAAACTCGGTCAATTGGGCGACTGGCATCCGCTGCTGGACTGGGCGATGGCCGACTATCGCCCCAAGCCGTGGCTGGGATTCCGCGCCGGCAAAGTGAAGACCGTGCTGGGACTCTTTACCGATTCTCAGGATATGGACTTTGCCAACACCTTTGCCCTTTTGCCGCAGAGTGTTTATCCCATCGATCTGCGTGACGCCTCCATTGCCCATTTGGGCGGAGATATCTACGGGAGAGAGAAGCTGGGACACAATCTTGGCTCCATTGCCTACACCGCTTATGGCGGCAGGCGCTCCGACAACATGCATAGCGGCTATCCCTATCTACTGTCTGGCCTGGCCGGGATCTACATGACCAGCTATGGCGGTCCGGTGTTTGGCGGCGATCTGCGCTGGAATCCGCCGGTGCGCGGACTTACCGTGGGAATGTCGCGTTTGAATGAAATGATCACCGGCAAGGGCAGCTACGACGGCAAGCTTGGGATTCCAGCCCAGCCCCACTATCAAGAGAACTCGAAGCACGACTGGACCAACCAGTATTACGGCAGGTTCGTGAAGGAAAAGCTGCACGCGGAGTCGGAATATCGCAGGTACCTGCGCGATCAGATTATCTTCAGCGGCCTCTCTTGGGTTGAAACCGACATTCGCGGCTGGTATGTGGGTGGAGGTTATCAAGTCAACAGGTGGGTAGAGGCAGGATCCTATTACTCGCATTACCGGATCTTTCCTTCCGGCGGCGCCGGGGTAGCCACCTCATATCCGGATGCGCAGACGCACGATTTCGACAAAGTCGTGACCGCAAAGCTCACCCTCAATCAATACATCACAGTGAAAGTCGAGGGGCACTTCATGGACGGCAACGGGTCCGCACTTTATCCAGCAGGCTTCTACAGCAATGTGAATCCGAGCGGTTTCGCAAACAACACTAACGCCCTGGTTGTCCGTACGGGCTTCAGCTTCTAGAAAGGAGACTCATGACGAAAAACATTCTAATCGCACTCTTCGTCGTATTTGGGTCTCTGGCGCTGGCAACAAGGGCGCAGGCTCAGGCCATCGTGATCGCCAACCCCAGTGTCAAATCTGCCGATGTCTCGAAGAGCGATCTTCGCGATGTCTTCACCGGAGCCGCGTCCAGCTTGAAGGACGGCTCCCATGTAACTCCGGTGCTGCTCAAGGCAGGCGCCGTTCACGACGAGTTCCTTTCCGCCTATGTAGGGAAGAACGACTCGGCATTCCGCGCCGGTTGGCGCAGCCTGGTGTTTTCCGGGCAGGCATCCATGCCCAAGTCGCTCGATTCCGAGGCGGCAGTGGTCGAATTCGTTGCGCACAATCCAGGCGCCATCGGCTACATCGGCAAGGCAACGCCTCACGAGGGCGTGAAAGTCATCGCAGTCAAATAGCACCAACCGCCTCGGCCGAAAGGGCGGGGCGGATCTCCAGGAGGACCTATGTTATTAAAATACATCGCCAGCGGGACGCTGGCAATACTCGGATTGTCGATCTGCCTGCACGCGCAGGAGTTCAAGATCGGTGAAAAGGACGTCCAGGTCCACGGCTTTGGGACCCAGGGCTACGTCAAAACGAACGACAACAACTGGCTGACCATGGAAACCAGCGGTGGCGGCAGCGGGGCCTTCACGGACGCGGGCTTGAACATCGGATCGCAGATCACCTCCAACTTCCGCATCGGCGGTCAGGCCTACTCCCGCAAGCTGGGCGCATTGGGCGATTGGCACCCGCAACTGGATTGGGCAATAGCCGACTACCGGGTCAAGCCCTGGCTGGGATTCCGCGGCGGCAAGGTGAAGACTGTGCTCGGCCTTTACAACGATGTGCAGGATTTGGATTTCGCCAACACCTATGCACTGTTGCCGCAGAGTGTCTATCCGATCGACCTGCGCGATGCCATGATCGCACATGAAGGCGGCGATATCTACGGCAGGGCAAAACTACCGAACAACCTCGGCGCAATCGCCTATACCGCCTACGGCGGTCGCCGCTCCGACAGCATGAGCAGCGGTTATCCCTATGAACTCAAGACGGCGGCAAGCATCTACCTCACCAGCTACGGCGGTCCTGTCTTTGGGGGTGATCTGCGGTGGATGACTCCGGTAAAGAATCTCAAGCTGGGTATTTCGCGCCAGAATGAGCGGATCACCGGTACCGGCAAGTACTCCGGCGCTCCCTATACAGAGCGCTCACGGCATGATTGGACCAACCAGTTCTATGGGCAGTACACGGCCAACCGGTGGCATGCCGAGTCCGAGTACAAGCGCTACTATCGCGATCAAATCATTTTGGTTGGGACCCCCGGAGCATTAGATATCGGTCAGGATATACGCGGATGGTATGTTGGCGGGGGGTACACGGTGAACAAGTGGTTTGAGTGCGGCTCCTACTTTTCGCACTACCGGGATACTTTCGGCGGCTCCCTTGTCCACGCAATAGTCTACAAAGACGCGGCAACCAAAGATCTCGACAAAGTGGTGACCGGGAAATTCACGATCAATCGGTTCACGACCGTGAAAGTAGAAGGCCACTTCATGGATGGAGCTCCAAATGAGTTTTACCCGGCAGGCTTCTATATCCCGGAAAACTCGAAGGGCTTCGCAAACACCACCAACGCACTTGTAGTCCGCACCGGCTTCAGCTTCTAGAAAGGAGACTCATCGTGAAAAAGTACTTTCTCGCAATTCTCATCCTCTTCGGGTCTCTTTTGCTGACAGCCAAAGCCCAGGCTCAGGCTGTCGTCATCGCCAACCCCAGTGTCAAGTCCGCCGATGTCTCGAAGAGCGATCTTCGCGATGTCTTCACCGGCGCCGCTTCCACCTTGAAGGACGGCTCCCATGTAACTCCCGTGCTGCTCAAGGCGGGCGGCGCTCACGACGAGTTCCTTTCCGCATATGTGGGAAAGAACGACTCGGCCTTCCGCGCCGGTTGGCGCAGCCTGGTGTTTTCCGGGCAGGCATCCATGCCCAAGTCGCTCGATTCAGAGGCGGCGGTCGTCGAGTTCGTGGCGCACAATCCAGGCGCCATCGGATATATCGGCAAAGGCACCGCCCATGAGGGCGTCAAGGTACTTTCAGTCCGGTAACCGCCTCAAGATGCCGGCACTAGGAACAGGCTAGCGCCGGCATGATCATTAACTGCGTTGCCAACTGCCGTCCTTGGCAGCACGGCAAACCAAGAGAGGACTCAAGGCGCCAAAGCGTCTGAAGGAAAACATGAAGAACCTAAGCATTCGCCTAAAACTGATACTAAGCACCGGAACGCTGGCGTTCGGGTATCTTCTCTTTCTCGGTCTTGTTGTGTGGACCGGCGCAG